>WNFD01008044.1_pt1 | contig 12531 bp, 10 predicted proteins | sample 5400491 | NCBI WGS metagenome assembly WNFD01 (sample SAMN13153343, study PRJNA577476) | soil metagenome | isolation source: 120 cm saprolite under Douglas fir tree site 2 hole 2 replicate 2 | place: USA:California | collected 2015-04-18 | reverse complement strand
TCGGTGGGGTCGATCCCTTTGGCGGCTTCGGCAAAGTCGGCGGGCTCATCTTGGCGCTGATCATCCTGCAGGTGATCTCGTCGGCATTCAACCTCCTCAATCTCAGCCAGTTCCTCACCCTGGCGATCTGGGGTGGAATCCTGATTGCCGTCGCCGCTGTTCCGCATCTGCGTGGCAAGGCGGAGCGGTAGCACCGATGACTTGCCCGACAGAACCAGCCCGGATTGCAGTTCTCGACATAGGCAAGACCAATCTGAAACTGCTGGTGGCGAGCGAAGACGGCCGGCCGCTTGAAGCGCATTCGATCCCGAACACAGCGACCACTTCAGGCCCCTACCTTGCCTATGATCTTGACCGGCTAGAGGAGTGGTTCCTTGACGCTCTCGCCAAGGTGTCGCAACGCCATGCGATCGGCGCGGTGATAGCGACGGCGCATGGATGCGGCGCCGTTCTTGTCGATGAGGACAAGTCCGTCCTGCCGATGGTGGACTATGAGGCGGTCTGTCCGCCCGCGATCGACGAAGCCTATGCCCGCATTGCGCCCTCCTATAGCGAGGTGTTTTGCGGCATCGGCGCCGGCGCAATGCGGCTCGCCAAGCAGCTCCTCTGGCAGGAAAGCGCGTTTCCCGTCGAATTTGCGCGCGCAAAAACCTATCTAACCACCGCGCAATTTTTCGCGATGCGTCTTGGCGGTCGTGCTGCAAGTGAAATCTCGCAACTCGCAGCCCAAGGCCATATCTGGGACCTGGTCCGCCATCAACCTTCGTCCGTCATGCGTGAACGCGGCTGGGCCCATCTGCTACCGCAACGGGCCCCCGCGGGTGCAATGCTGGGGACGGTTTCGGAAGCCGTGGTCAAGCGCACCGGCCTTGCGCGATCCACCGAAATCCTGTGTGGAGTGCATGATTCGAACGCCAACCTCTTCCGCTACAAGGCTGCCGGCATGGCCGATGCCTCGATCCTGTCGACCGGCACTTGGATGATTGGCTTTCAGCGCGACCTCGACCGGGACAAGCTCGACGCCACCCGCGCGATGGTGCTCAATATCGATGTCGACGGCGAAAATGTGCCCTCCACACTGACCATGACCGGCCGCGAATACCACCTGATCAGTAAGGAAGAAGGCGCTGCCGATGCCGCGATCCTTGCCGCGTTGCCGACCCTTGTCGCGCGGGGAACCTTTGCGCTGCCCTCCTTCGTTGGCGAAGATGGGCTGTTTCCCGGTGCCGCTCATCGCGGGCGGATCATCGGTCCAGCGCCCGAAACTCCTGCCGAATGGCAAGGGCTGGCGGTCCTCTATGCCGCATTTAGCGCAAACCGCTGCCTTGATGCGCTTGGCAGTTCGAAACGCATCGTCATCGATGGCGGTTTTGCCGCCAACCTGCCCTTTGCGCGCTGTCTTGCCGCCTTGCGGCCATCCCAACGCGTTTCGGTGAGCCAATCTCGCGACGGAACGGCCCTCGGCGCGGCGTTGCTCTGGCGGAGATTTGCGCGCACGCTTCCGGTTTCGAGCGTGGCGCTTGAAGCTGTCACTCCGCTGGGCGATGCTGGGTCCGATTGCCCCGGCCTTTCCGCCGCATATCATTCCTGGATTGCCTTTTCGGAGCAAGCACCATGATAGACCGCAACCATGTCGATCTTCGCCAGGGCATTGTCGATACCTGCCGGGAGATGAACCGAAACGGCCTCAACCAGGGCACGTCGGGCAATCTCTCGCACCGGATTCCCGGTGGCATGCTGATCACGCCGACGAGTCTGCCCTACGAACGCATGCAGGCGGAGGATGTCGTCGCCATGGATTTTGCCGCGAATTACGAGGGCAACCATCGCCCGTCATCCGAATGGCGCTTTCATCGCGATATTCTGCGGGCGCGAGACGATGTGAATGTCGTGCTCCACACGCATTCCATCTTCAGCACGATTCTCGCAGTGCACAAGCGTGCCATCCCCTGCTTTCACTACATGGTTGCGGTTGCCGGTGGCAACGATATCCGCTGTTCGCCCTATGCCTGCTTTGGCACGCAGGCGCTATCGGATCACGCCCTCAAAGCGCTCGAAGGCCGATATGCCTGCCTGCTCGGCCACCATGGCTTGATCGTGACAGCCCAGACATTTGAAAAGGCCCTTTGGCTCACTCGCCCAATAGCTGCGCCGAAACGGAACTCACATTGATGGTGGATCTGCCGACGGTTGGCGCTTCGTCGCAGGCGCTGGCTACGTACCGATCGCCGAGGCGAGTCTGCGCGCCCTTGTCTCCGGAGTTCCGGCATGCCTTGACCTAAAAAGAGGACGGTGCGCGCGACATCCTATCGAGGAGCGCAATCCACCAAGCGGACCAGACTCAAAGGCATCGAATAGGCCGATCAGCCAAGATGGTGGATCTCCTGAAGACCGTAGACCGGTGTGGGAATGCCTTCCATTCCTGCATCAGTTAGCACGCCGAATTTTATCGTTTCTTCATAGTCGATGCCCGATGTCTGGCACTTGGCCGACGTCGGTATCTGGCAAATGTCCGCTTTGCGAACCGGACATCGGAATCTGGACCGTCGGTGCATTGCATGCTCGCAGGCGAACTGCCTCCTCGCCAAACCCTGCCTAATCTTAGGCGAACCTTCATTCTCACTCGTGCGGCCGCACCAACATTCTTCGCACGGGAAATAGCGCGACGCGGTACCGCTGCGCGACATATCCCCAAATGCCCTTCGGGGCGAACAACATGATGACAATCGCAAGTGCACCGAGCAAAATCAGGTACCAGGTGCCGAAGTCCGCAAGGTAGTGCTGCATCGTGTAGAACACGATCACGCCGACGATTGGACCTTCGATCGTGCCGACCCCACCGATGATGACGATGAAAATCACGTAAGCGCTCCAATCCAGCACCGAAAACGCAGCATCCGGCGAGATACGGGCCTTCTGCAAATAGATGAGCGCACCGATCATCCCGGTCGCGGCCGCGACCAGCACATAAACCCCAAGCTTGGAGCGGAAGCTATCGACGCCCGCGCTTTCGGCGGTCGCTTCCGAATCGCGGATGGCGAAAAGCGCAAGGCCGTAGCGCGATCGCAACACGAGATAGACCAGCAACGGTGCTCCGGCCGCCAGCGCCAGCGCGATCCAGTAGGTAATGATGTCGCGCGCGGCCGGTGACCGCACCTCGAACATTGCCTTTACCCATTCGATGCCGAAAATCTCGTTGGTAGCCGACGGTGGCAGCGACGTGCCGGTGCCACCGCCGAGCTGTTTGAATTGTGCGAACACAAGCCGATACACCTCCGCCACGACCCAACTTCCAATCGCAAAATAAGGGCCGCGAAGCCGGAACACCACAAACGCCGTCGGCACTGCGAATACCGCGGCGATCAGTCCTGACAGCACCACCGCTGCAATTGGATCGATGCCGGCGCCGATCGTCAGCGCAAACAGCAGATAGCCGCCGAGGCCGACAAACGCCTGCTGCCCGACCGAAACGAGACCGGCATAGCCCGCAAGCAGGTTCCAGCACTGCGCCAGCGCAAGCATATAGAAAACGAAAATCAGATCCTGAATCAGCCCACGACTTGCAAAGAGCGGGAGAACCGCAAAGATCAAGACAAGGGCAACGCCCGCAAGCGCCAGGATCGCCGACGCACGGGTTTTCGTTTCGATCCGATATTGTGCCAGCTCTATCAATTGGTTCACGTTGCCATTGGGCACCGTTGTTCAATCCTCTGCACGCGGAAACAGGCCGCGTGGCCGCAACACCACCACAACCAGAAAGGCGATGTGACCCGCGAGTATCTGCCATTCGGGATTCAGCTTGGCGCCGAAGGTCTGCGCGAGGCCGATAATGACGCCGCCCGCAAGCGTACCCCACAGGCTCCCGAGGCCGCCGATGATCACCGCCTCGAACGCGTAGATCAACCGCGCCGGACCGATGGTCGGATCGAAATTGGCACGAATGCCAAGGTAGAGCGCGGCGATGGTTGCCACCACCATCGCGATCCCCATGGCGATCGAGTAGATCCGGTGATGGGCGATGCCCATCAACTGCGCGATTTCGAGGTCGTCGGACGTCGCGCGAAACGCCCGGCCCAACGCGGTGCGGTAAAACAACAGATTGAGCAGCAGCACCACCGCGATGGCAGAGCCAAGCGTGAGCAGCGGCATGACTCCGATCGCCAGGTTGCCGCCGAGCTCAATTGAAGCAGTCTCGATCGCGCCGAGCCGCAGCCGTCGGCTGTCGGCGGTAAACACCTCGAGCAAGCCGTTTTGAATGATAATGGACAAGCCGAATGTGACCAGCAACGGCGGCAACAGATCGCGTCCCAAGGCTCGATTCAGCAACACGTGCTGCAAGGCAAATCCGGCGGCGAACATCGCCGGCATTGCCAACAGCGTCGCAAGAAAAGGGTCGAAACCAAGCCACGTCGCCAGCGAGAGAATCGCGAACGCCGCCAGCACGATCAGATCGCCATGCGCGAGATTGACCAGCCGCATGATGCCGAAGATCAGCGACAGGCCAGCGGCGAACAGCGCATACAGGCCTCCGAGCAGAACACCCTGGATGATCGCGTCGAGCCAATCGAGCATGCTCAGTGTCCGAAATAGGCGAGGTGAACCTGTTCGCGGGTAAGTTCTTCTGGCCTGCCCGACAGCGATACCCTACCCTCCTGAAAGCAATAAACCCGATCGGCGACTTTCATCGCCTGCGCGATGTCCTGCTCGACGAGCACGATGCTGGTGCCGTCCTGTTTGATGCGCGGCATCGCATCGTAGATATTTCGGATTACAATCGGCGCCAGGCCAAGGCTGATCTCATCGCATAGCAGCACGCGCGGGTTCGACATCAACGCGCGCCCGATCGCGGTCATCTGCTGCTCTCCGCCGGATAGGGTATGGCTCGGCGCGGTGCGGCGCTCTTTCAGCGGCGGAAACAGCCGGTAGATGCTGTCGAGCGACCATATCCCGGCGACATTTCGACCATAGCTCCCGATCAGCAGGTTTTCCTCGACCGTCAGTGAGGCGAAGAGCCGCCGCCCCTCCGGTACCATCGCGATCCCGAGCTTGAGAATACTCGCCGCGCCTAGTGCGCCGATGGGCCTGTCCCCGAACCGCACGCTATCGGACTCAGCGCGGATCAGGCCGGTGATGGCCTTGAGGTAGGAGGACTTGCCCGCCCCGTTGGCGCCGATGATCGCAATCGTTTCGCCTGGGCCAATCACAGTGTCGATCCCGTACAGCGCCTGGAAGTCTCCGTAGTGAGCGGTAAGGCCACGGGTCTCGAGCATCGGAGGTCTCACGCCAACAGGCCGATATAGAATTGCCGAACGTCCGCGGAAGCCATCACCTCCTGCGGATCACCCTCGGCAACCTTCTTCCCGAAATTCAATACGCTCAGCTTCCCGACCACCGCCACCAGCGCGTGCACGATATGCTCGATCCAGATAATGGTCATTCCCGCGGCATGGACTTGTTTGATGGTCTCGATCAGTTCGAGACACTCCCCCTCGGTTAGTCCCCCGGCGATTTCGTCGAGCAGCAACAAATGGGGGTTGGTTGCGAGCGCGCGCGCCATCTCCAGCCGCTTGCGTTCGAGCAATGTTAGCGCGCCGGCAAGAGTGTTGGCGCGTCTGAGCAGATGCAACCGCTCGAGAATTTCCGCGCAGGGTGCGGCGGCGGCGCGCTCCGCCAAACCCCCGCCATGCACCGCGGCAACCAGCAGATTCTCGAACACGGTCAGATTCTCGAACGGCCGAGGGATCTGATATGAGCGTCCGATTCCGGCGATGCAGCGCTGATGCGGCTTGGCCGCGGTAATATTGCGGCCGTTCAGCCGGATTTCGCCGGCATCGGGTGCAAGCCCGCCGGCAATCAGGTTGAAGAGCGTTGTCTTGCCGGCGCCGTTCGGACCAATAATCCCGAGCGCCTCACCCGGCGCGACCGACAGATCGATATCGTCCGCCGCGATTACCGAACCGAAAGTCTTCCGCAGGCCTTTGATCTTCAACATGTGCTTGAGTTTAGCAACAAGACGGACGAATCGGAATGAAATCGCAAACCTGCACCGAGCGAGCTCCGCTCGCCTCGCTTTGCCGTCAACCGACCGCCTCCATTTTGCCGCCGGCCGGAATGTTCGGCGCAGTCCTGTTGTCAGTGATGACGATATCGTACTTGTTGCCGTCCTTGACGCGCCATTGACCGCCGACCAGCGGCGTCTTGGCGACGTTTTTGGCGGCGAACGGCGGCAGGTTCGCTCCGTTCCACTGTACCTTGCCGACCACGGTATCGAGATCGGTCGCGGCGATCGCAGCGACCATTGCTTTGGCATCGCGCTGCGGCGCACGCTTGAGCGCATCGACGGCGACCTCGAATAGCGCATGCACGAAGCCGATCGGCTGCGTCCATTGCTTCTTGGTCGCCGCCTCATAACTGGCGGCGAGATCTCTCGCACTCATGCCGGTGAGCGACGATTTGAATGGATGGTTCGGCGACCACCACACTTCCGACGAAAGGTTGTTGCCGTCCTTGCCGAGCGCCTCGACCGCGACCGGGAAAAGGATCGCCTTTCCGATCGAGGCGACCTTCGGCCTGAAGCCTTGCTGCAGCGCCTGTTTCCAGAACGTCGTGAAGTCGGGTGGCAATACGACGCCGGTGATGATCTCGGCGTTGGCACTCTTGAACGCGCTGATCTGTGCCGAGAAATTGTCGGTGAGATTCTGGTAGCGGCCGGGGTCGGTGAGCTTGTAGCCAGCTTTCTCCAGCACCGGCGGGAATCCGACCTGCTTGTCGCCCCAGGCATTGCCGTCGCCGTCGTTCGGAAACAGACCGCCAACCGATTTGTTGGTCGGCACCTGGCTCCACATATTGGTAAAAACCGCGATGACGTCTTCGAGCCCCCAGAAGAAGTGGTAGGTGTAATTGAAATTCTTCCATGCTGGCGGCCCGCCGGCCGGATCGGCCTGGCGGCCGATGAACCAAGGCTGCCACGGCGCCACCGTCGAGATGCAGGGCACCTCTTCGATTTCGCATTGCGTTGAAACCGGATTTGTGGTCTCGGGCGTCGAGGCGACAAGCATCAGTTCGATCTTGTCCTGGACTATCAAATCCTTTGCGACCTGAGCGGCGCGGTTGGGATTCGACTGGCTGTCCTTGACAACGACTTCCACTGGAACGGTACCGCTGCCAAGCTTAATGCCGCCCTTGGAGGCTTCCTTGAAATTCGCAATGATGAAGTTGTCGGCTTCGGCGAACGCGGCTAGCGGGCCGGTCTGCGGGCTGACATAGCCGAGCTTTATCGGACGCGTCTGTGCGATGGCCGGCATCGCGATGCCGGCGGCAAGCGCCGCACCGGCCGCGGCCGACGATTTGAGCAATGTGCGACGATCAATTCCTGTGGGCACGATCCTTGTCATGATGCCTCCCTCCCTGAGGAATTCCGCTAAGCGGCCAAGCTCTCGGGTGAAACCTTGACCGCGCGGCTGAAATTGTTCGATATTCGAACTTGCGTTCGCTTTTCGATGAGTTTCAATGACCGCCTTGACGGTGTCAACAACTCGCTAGGGCACGGTGTGCATGATGATGCCTTCCGGACCGCGGCCAGATGATGGTCACGACAAAGAGTTCATGAACACGCTCGCCAAGGGACTCGCCGTCCTCAGCGCGTTCGGCAAACAGCGGCCTGCCATGACACTGTCCGACGCGGCCGCGGTCGCGAGTCTCTCGCGTGCAACCGCGCGTCGCGTCCTGCGCACGCTTGCCCAACTCGGCTACGTCGTTCAGGACGGCCGCGCATTTTCGTTGACCCCGCGCGTTCTCGAACTGGGTTTTGCCTATCTCTCCGGGCAGGACTGGATCGACCGCGCGCTGCCGATGATGAAAGAGCTGAGCGAGCAGCTTGGCGAGTCCTGCTCCGGTTCGATCTTGCAAGGCGTCGAAATCGTGTATGTCGCGCGTGTGCCCGCCCGGCGCATCATGTCAACCGCCCTGGCGGTTGGCAGCCGGTTGCCGGCGTTTCATACGTCGCTCGGCCGCGCCCAGCTTGGCTATCTTGACGGCGCGGAAATCTGGCGCCGCCTGCGGTCGGCGCCAGTCGAAGCCTATACGCCTTATACGATCACCGACATGCAGGCGCTGTTCGATCGCGTCCGCGCTGACCGCGAGCAGGGATTTTCCATCGTGGACGAAGAACTCGAGCGAGGGCTCCGCTCGATTGCGGTGCCGGTTCTCGACCGCACCGGCCAGGCGGTCGGCGCCATCAATCTCTCGGCGCACAGCACGCGTACAACGCGCAACGAGATGCGCGAGAAATTCCTGCCCGAGCTCAGAGCCATCGCGCAGCGGATTTCGCAAGCGCCCCAGCCGATCTAAGTAAAGAAGATTGGTTCTCCGTCGGCTCAACTTGTCAGGGCCCGCCGAAAATCCTATCGTTTCGGTTCGCTTTCCGCACAAAGGTTCGCATATCGAACAACCTATGCGGATTTCCAGGCGATCGAATTTTACGGGAGGTCACGATGGCACGAACGACCAAGGCGGCGGGAGGAAAAACGGCCGGTGCAACAGCAGATAAGGTGAAAATCAACGGCGGCGACGACCGCGCGGCCTTCGCGCGACGACCGGAAAACATCGGCCAAATGAAAGTTACCAAGCCGCAGACCGGCGCGGAATACATTGAGTCGCTGCGCGACGCCCGCGAGGTCTTCATCTATGGCGAACGCGTCAAGGATGTCACAACCCATCCTGCCTTCCGTAACACCGCACGGATGGTGGCGCGCCTGTTCGACGCCCTGCATGACGACAACCGGAAGAACAAGCTGCTGCTGCCGACGGACACAGGCAATGGGGGAATGACGCACGCCTTCTTCAAGGCGCCAAAGACCGTGGAGGATCTCATCGCCGGCCGCGACGCCATCGCCGAATGGGCCCGCATGACCTATGGCTGGATGGGCCGTTCGCCGGATTACAAGGCGGCGTTTCTCGCGACCCTCGGCGCCAACGCGGACTTTTACGATCCGTACCAGGACAACGCCCGGCGCTGGTACAAATTTAGCCAGGAGCGCGTGCCCTTCATCAATCATGCCATCATCCATCCACCGATCGATCGCGACCGGCCGCCGAACGAGGTCAGCGATGTCTGCTGCCATGTCGAGAAGGAGACCGACGCCGGTCTCATCATCTCAGGCGCGAAGGTGGTCGCCACCGGCTCGGTGCTGACAAACTATACGTTCGTCGCCCACCACGGATTGATCCCGGTGCAGGACAAGAAATTCGCCGCAGTGTTCATGTTGCCGACCAACTCGCCTGGCGTGAAATTCATCTGCCGGACGTCTTACGAGATGAGTTCGACGGTCATGGGCAGCCCATTCGACTATCCACTATCGAGCCGACTCGACGAGAACGACGCGGTCTTCATCATGGACAAGGTGCTGGTGCCTTGGGAAAATGTGTTCGTTTACGGTGACCTCGAGAAGGCGAACAACTTCTTTCCGCGCACCGGATTCCTGCCTCGCTTCGTGGTGCACGGTTGCACGCGGCTCGCAGTGAAGCTCGATTTCATTGCGGGCCTGCTGCTCAAGGCCACCGAGGCCGCGGGTACCAAGGATTATCGCGGCGTGCAGGCGAATGTCGGCGAGGTGATCGCGTGGCGCAACCTGTTTTGGGGACTTTCGGACGCCATGGTGCGCGATCCGAAGCCGTGGATCGGCGACTTTGTCTTGCCGAACATGGATCCCGGCAACGCTTATCAGATCATCGCCACGATGGCCTACACGCGGGTCAAGTACCTGATCGAGCAGACCGTCGCCTCGGGTCTCATCTATCTCAACAGCCACGCGCTTGATTTCAAGAATCCGGAAATTCGGCCCTATCTCGATCAATATCTGCGCGGCTCAAACGGATACAAGGCGGAAGAACGCGTCAAGTTGCTCAAGCTGTTGTGGGACTGTTTGGCGAGCGAGTTCGGCGGTCGGCACGAACTTTACGAGATCAACTACGGCGGCTCTACCGAGGAAATCCGCCGCTACTGCCTGTTCGGCGCACAAGCCTCTGGCAACGCCGATAAATTCAAAGGATTCGCCGAGGAATGTATGGCCGAGTACGACCTTGATGGCTGGAAGGTCCCCGATCTTAGCGATCCAGGCGAGCTCAGCTATCACGTCATGCGCGGAGCCAGATAAGTCGCAGCTCATATCCGGCAAAGCGTCTGGCTTTCTCTAACCGCTCATTGTGCGAATGGCCGCTTGGCGCACAGAACCGGCCCTTCCCGCGAAGTCAACTTTGACCCACATGAGACATCGGTCACCCATTTCCCGTTGCTGGCCTAAGCCGATACGATGGTTTATCCTGGGGCCCGGGGAAGGCAATGAGACGAAGCTCCGGAGCAGACGGCGGACCGAATAAGCCGCGAAGCCGCACGGCGATGCCGCGAAAGCGCGGCAATGTGGCAAAAAAAGTGGCGCGGGTCTCCAGCCCCACGAAAACGGAAGTCGAAGGCCCCGCGAAAACCGAAGCCGCACAACTTGCGCTCGAACTTCAGGAAGCCAGGGAGCGGCAGGCGGCGACAGCCGAGGTCCTGAGCCTCATCGCCGACGCGCCGACGGATCTGCTGCCGGTGTTCGACAGGATCGTCAGGAACGCCGCGCGGCTCTGCCAGAGTGTGCTCAGCGCCGTCTATCGCCGGGATGGCGAGCATGTCCATTTGGTCGCGCACGATCAGTTCTCGCCGGAATCGGTGGTGGCGGTGCGCAAAGCCTACCCTGCCCCGCTCACCAGCAACAATCTGATCTCGGTCGCCATCCGCGAGCGGCGCGTCGTGCATGAGCCGGATGTGCTGGTCTCCGGCGGATACAGCGAACTGCAGCGAACATCGGGCTATCGCAGCATCCTGATCGTGCCGATGCTGCGCGACGAGGCCGCTATCGGCGCGATCGCGGTGATGCGGCTCGAGCCGCAATTGTTCCCCAAGGCGCAGGTCGAACTGCTGAAGACCTTTGCCGGCCAGGCGGTCATTGCCATCGAGAACACGCGGCTGTTCACCGAGGTGCAGGAGCGCACACGGCAATTGTCGCAATCGCTTGAAGACCTGCGCGCCACGCAGGACACTCTCGTGCAGACCGAGAAGCTGGCCGCGCTGGGACGGCTGGTGGCGGGGGTCGCTCACGAAATCAACACCCCTGTCGGGACCAGCCTGACCGTCGCCTCGGCCTTAATCAACAAGACCAACCGATTTGAAGCCGATGTCGCCAGCGGCAATGTGCGCCGGTCGACCCTGACTGAATTTATTGCAGCAAGCCGGGAGGCGGCGTCGCAGATCATGGTCAATCTTGGTAACGCGGTCGAGTTGATACAGTCGTTCAAGCAGGTTGCGGCCGATCGCAACGTTTCGGATCGCAGAAGCTTTGATCTCGGCCAGGTCACCGAACAGGTTGTCAAAGGACTGCGGTTCGGGTTGCAAAGTCAACTGACGGTCAACGTCGAATGCGAGCCCAATCTCGCCATGAACAGCTATTCCGGCCCTTACGGCCAGGTGCTCACCAACCTGGTTCTCAATTCTGCGGTTCATGCCTTTCCAGACGGCGCACGGGGATCCGTCCAGATCACGGCGCGGGCGTCGGGCAAGGACAATGTTGAAGTGCTGTTTTCAGACGACGGCTGCGGCATGAGCCCGGAGGTCAGGCGCCAGGTGTTCGACCCGTTTTTCACGACCCGGCGCGACCAGGGCAGCACCGGCCTCGGATTGCACATCGTCCACAACATCGTGACCAATCGTCTGGGTGGCCGGATCAATCTGGAAACTAGACCTGGCGCGGGAACGAAAATCCGCATCGTCGTGCCGCGCGAAGCGCCGCTGGAGTTTGCTGCGGAATAATGCGAGCGACGTCGCACGCCTATGGCATCGTGGCCGGCGATGAAAACGGCTTGGTGGCATCCACCACGAACATGACAAGCGCATTCAGATCGCCGGTGCCGCTGCTCGAGATTTCCATGGGCATGCCGGGACCATGTCCGGGCATCGACTGCCCCGCGTCGACATGACTGACGCCACGCGGGCTTTTTTGGCTCAGTTGCCCGGTTAGCACGTAAAACGTTTCCGAGCCCGCATGGGTGTGCACGGGCGTGGTCTAACTCGGGATGGCCGCTGACGGAGGCCAAGCGGACCTCTCGACTTCGCCGGCCAACTTCCGAAAATGACCCAGGCCGGTCGCCACACATTGCGATCAAGACTGTAATTGTTGCGGGCAGAAATATTGCGCGCGACATATGCGGTGCGAACGGGCGCTCCAGTTAGCAGAGCCCCGTCGACTGGATCTGCAGGGGGGATGCTCCAAGCGAGTTGACGCTATTTCACGACCTCGGTCGAGACCATGACTACCGTCGCGGCCGACCCTAAGCACCTCGGCGCCCGCATCGGCATCACCTCGGTGCTTCACACCTCAAACCATGACGGTGTCGACCCACGAGTTCATCCGACGCTTCCTGATGCACGTGCTGCCCGGGGGCTTCCACCGCAGCCGGCACTACGGACTGCTGGCCAGTGGCTGCCGCGCCGCCAAC
>WNFD01005624.1_pt1 | contig 12531 bp, 8 predicted proteins | sample 5400491 | NCBI WGS metagenome assembly WNFD01 (sample SAMN13153343, study PRJNA577476) | soil metagenome | isolation source: 120 cm saprolite under Douglas fir tree site 2 hole 2 replicate 2 | place: USA:California | collected 2015-04-18 | reverse complement strand
ATCCTTCTTTCCTGGCGGTGGGGGACTTCAACGGCGATACGGCGCCAGACCTCGCCCTGACCGACGCTGACGCCAAGAACGTCTCGGTGCTGATCAACAACACGCGTCGTTAGTCAAATCGGAAACTTCAAATTGGACGAAGCGGCCACTCGTAGAGATTGCTCCGTCTCGATGCCGAGTTGGGACTGGTCTTTGTTAGCACTGGCAATGGAGCATCGAAGTCTACAGTCGCCGGTTATCTGCCCGCCCCGAGTCATCGTCAAAAGTTGCGAGCAGCTGAGAAGAATTGAAAAGCGCTGATGACGGCTCCTGGCTGCACTTCGAACCCGAAGGTCGGGGGTTCAACTCCCTCCGGGCGCGCTCCAGTTCCCCGGGGCGTACCTACCGTGCGCTAAAAACCCGTAATCCCGGAGATCATTGGGGACTCCAAGTGAAACGAGTGACCGGCCAAATGGACGGTATCCAGGGTGGATCTGAGCGAACGCAAGCAGCTCGACGAGGAGCGGGAGCGACTGCTGTCAAGCGAGCGGGCGGCCCTCGCCGAAGGCGTCGCCGCGCAGCAGCGGTTCCGCGATCTGGTCAACGCAGTCGAGGGGATCGTCTGGGAGGCGGATGCACAAACCTTCCAGTTTTTGTTCGTCAGCAAGCAAGCAGAGCGCATCCTCGGCTACCCCGTGGAACGCTGGTTATCCGAGCCAACCTTCCGGGCGGATCACCTTCACCCGGACGACCGCGAGTGGGCGGTGCGATTTTGCGAGGAGGCTGTCGCCGCCAAGCGTGACCACGACTTTGAATACCGGATCATCGCTGCCGACGGGCGCGCCGTATGGGTACGTGATCTCGTAACCGTGGTCGTGGAGGGAGATCTCGCAACACGGCTGCGTGGGGTGATGGTCGACATCACCGAGCGGAAGCGGGGAGAGGAGGAACGCCACGCCCATCTTTGGTTCTTCGAAAGCATGGACAGGATCAACCGGGCGATTCAAGGCACGAATGACCTCGAGCAGATGATGAGCGACGTGCTCGAGGAGGTGCTCTCGATCTTCAAGTGCGATCGAGCATGGCTGGTCTATCCCTGCGATCCAGAAGCTCCATCGTGGAGCGTGCCGATGGAGCATACCCGACCGGAGTTCCCCGGTGCCCTCGCGCAGGGGCACGTGCCCATGGACCCGGGCGTGGCCGAACTGTTCCAAGCCGTCAGGGCTTGCAGCGGGCCCGTGCGACGCGGCCCCGGTTCGGAGCGTCCGCTGCCGGCAGAGGTGGCAACGCGTTTCGGCATCCGGTCCCAGATTTCAATGGCCGTCTACCCGAAGGGAGATCGACCCTACATGTTCGGGCTGCACCAGTGCTCATACGCACGGGACTGGACGGCTCAGGAGGAGCGACTCTTCCAGGAAATTGGGCGAAGGCTGTCCGACGCCCTGACCTCTCTGTTGATGTTTCGCAACCTGCGAGAGAGCGAGGCAAGACTGGAGGAAGCCCAGCGCATGGCGCATGTTGGCCACTGGGAACGCGACCTTGAGACAAACCGCGTCCACTGGTCGGCCGAGACCTACCGTATCTTTGGGCTGCCGCCGCAGACATCCACGTTCGACTTTACGAAATTACCGGAGCTCATCCATCCGGAGGATCGGCAGTCGATGGTCCAGTCGTCGGCGGCGGCGGAGCGTGGGGGCCCGCGCTACGACCTGGAGTACCGCGTGGTGCGGCCCAACGGCGAGGTGCGGATCGTTCACAGCCGGGGCGACGTGACGAGAGACGAGTCGGGCCGGCCGCAACGCATCTTCGGCGTCATCCAGGACATCACCGAGCGGAAACGGGCCGAGGCGGCACTGCGCGAGAGCGAGCGGCGATACCGCAATATTTTCCAATCCAACCGGGTGTCGATCTGGGAGCAGGATTTCTCTGAAGTCAAGGCTGCGATCGAGGACCTGAAAGCCAGAGGCGTGCGCGATTTGCGCGAATATTGTGCCGAGCATCCGGAATTCGTCGAGCAGGCCATCGCGATGGTGAAAATCGCTGACGTCAACGACGCGACGGTCGAGTTGTTCGCGGCACAGAGCAGAGACGAGCTCCTGATATCCCTGCAGAGGATATTCCTGCCCGAAACCACCCAGGCTTTCGTGGGAGTGCTGGTCGCCATCGCGGAGGGCCGGACGTCCTGCGAGGCCGAGACCGTTCTCCAGACTTTGAAGGGCGAGAGACTGACCGTACTGTTCACGATGACGTTGTCACCGCCGCCCGGTCGACTCGACAACGTGCTCGTGACCCTGATCAACATCACCGAGCGCAAACGGGCGGAATATCTGACCGGGCAAGTGTTCGAAAGCTCTCCCGATGGCGTAGCCATTGTAGGAAGAGATTACCGATATCGGCGGGTCAATCCGGTCTACGAGCGGGTTTGGGAGATGCCAGCGGAGAGGATAGTCGGGATGCACCTGGCCGACCTCCTGGGAGTGGACTCCTTCGAGCAGATCAAGCCGTATCTGGATCGATGCTTCGGGGGAGAAGACGCCAGCTATGCAGGGTGGTTCCCCGGCCATCTCGGCCGGCGATACCTGGCGCCGAGCTATTCCCCTCTGCGGCCGGACTCAGACCGGGTGGAGGCCGCGCTGGTGATCGTCCGCGACCTGACGGACCAGATGCTCGCGTTGGAAGCCTTGCAGCAGGCCCACGCGGATCTCGCGCACATCAGCCGCGTGACCACGATGGGAGAGCTGACCGCTTCGCTGGCGCACGAGATCAACCAGCCGATCGCTGCGGCAATCACGAATGCCAATACGTGTTTGCGCTGGCTTGCGTTCGCTCCGCCGGACATCGAGGAGGCGCGCGAGGCTGCCTCGAGAATCATCAAAGACGGCACCCGCGCGGCCGACATCATCAAACGGATCCGCTTGCTGTTCAAGAAGGGCGTCGCGCAACGCGAGCCGGTGGACGTCAACGAAGTCATTCAAGAGATGATTGTCCTGCTGCGCAGCGAGGCGGCCCGATACTCCATCCCGATCCGCGCTGAGCTTGCCGCGGGGCTCCCCAAGGTCAAAGCAGATCGTGTGCAACTGCAGCAGGTGTTCATGAACCTCATGCTCAATGGCATCGAGGCGATCAAGGACATAGGCGCGGCAGGTGAGCTGACCATCAGATCAGACCTAGCCGAGACTGGCCTGATGATCTCGGTCAGCGACACTGGCGTTGGATTGCCCCCGCAGCAGGCGGCCCGGATCTTCGATGCATTCTTCACCACCAAGCCTGACGGGACCGGCATGGGGCTCCCGATCAGCCGATCGATCATCGAGTCGCACGGCGGCCGATTGTGGGCCGCCGCCAACTCCGGTCGGGGCACAACCTTCCACTTTACCCTGCCGAGCGAAGTCGACGAGCGTCCAGAACCTGCGGTCGACGCGATAGTGTCGGCCCATGGTCAAAAGAAGAGAGCCCCCAATGGTCTCTAGTTCCGGAGCGGCGCGAAAACTGGCAAGTTGATTCGGAGGCGGCCATGTCCTCGTCGGACGATCAACTCCGAACAATCCTCGACTCCATCCCGACGCTGGTATGGTCGGCGAACGCCGACGGCGCCGCGAACTTCTTCAACCGGCGCTGGCTCGACTACACCGGGCTGTCCGCTGAGCAGGCGCGCGACTGGGGGTGGACGCTTGCAATTCATCCGGACGATCGGATTTGCCTCGTCGATTACTGGCGATCGGTTTTGCCGTCGGGCCAGTCAGGCGAGATCGAAGCGCGATTACGCCGCTTCGACGGCGCGTACCGCTGGTTCCTGTTTCGGGGCACTCCGTTGCGCGATCCATTGGGGACAATTGTCCAATGGTGCGGAACGAATACTGACATCGATGACCGGAAGCGGGCCGAGGAGGCGCTGCGTGCGAGCGAGCTCGATTTTCGGCTGATCCTCGACAGCATTCCTGGCCTCGTTGCGACGATGACGGCCGAGGGTGAGGTCGAATTCGTCACTCAGCGAATCCTGGATTACACCGGCCGGACTCTCGAGCAATTGAAAGATTGGGCGCCGCTGATCCACGAGGACGATCTTGCGGTCGTGTCGACCTCGTGGAAGCGCTCGATCGAGACCGGCCATCCCTACGAGATCGAGCATCGCATCCGCGGTGCCGATGGCGTGTATCGCTGGTTCCACGTCCGTGGGATTGCGCGTCGGAACGCGGAAGGTCGACCCATTCGTTGGTACCACCTGCTTTCAGACATCAACGAGCGTAAAAACGCGGAAGAGAAGCTGCGGCGCAGCGAGCTGGATTTGCTGGAGGCGCAGCGATTGACACACACGGGCAACTTTAAACTCGATCTTTCTTCGGGGACAGTCACGGCCTCGCCGGAGTTGCTTCGGAGATTTGGCATCAGACCGGATGAGGATACGTCGCTTCCTGACTTCTGGTTCAACAGGATTCATCCTGAGGACCGAAAGCGCGTTCGGGAACTTTTTGAAAGATGCGTGATCGAGAAAAGCCATTATGAAGCGGACTACCGCATCGTGGTTCCCGACGGGACGATCAGGCACCACCATTCTTTTGGTCATCCCATTTTGAACAAATCCGGCGACGTGGTCGAATTTGTCGGGACGACCATGGATGTCACCGAGCAATGGCAGGCGAGAGCCGAGTTGGAGAAAGCCAACCTGGCGCTACAAGCGAGCGAGCGCGAGCTCAGCTTGATCATCGAGACGATGCCCGGCCTGGTGTGGTGCGCATCTCCGGATGGCAAGCTGACCGATATGAATCAGCGCATCCTCGACTACCTTGGAGCGTCCGCGGACGCATTGACCCAGGGCGGTTGGGTCAACTTCGTGCACCCGGACGATCGCGCGTTCGTTCTGGGAGCATGGGCTCAGGCTGTCGCCAGCGGCGAGTCGTTCGAGGTGCAAAACCGCCTTCGGCGCGCGGACGGCGTCTACCGGTGGGTTCACTCACTCAGCCAGCTCGGACGCGACGATGAAGGCCGCGCGACCCGCTGGTACGGCTTGTTGATCGATATCGACGACCGGAAGAACATGGAGGAAGCGCTGCGTCGCACCGAGAGGCGGTTGTCGCGAGCTGCACAAGCCGCGACGGTTGGCGAGCTCGCGGCTGCGATTGCGCATGAAGTGAATCAGCCGCTCGCCGCCGTGGTGGTGAACGGTCAAGCCTGTCTCCGCTGGCTGTCGGCTCAACCTCCAAATCTCGAGGAGGCGCGGGAGACCGTCGAGCGGATCGTTCGAGATGGCAAGAACGCCGGAAACGTAGTGAAGCGCATCCGTGCGCTGTTCAAGCAGGCGGCTCTCGAAAAAGTCTCGCTCGATCTGAATGAAATCGTCGGCGAGGTCTTGCAGCTCCTTCGCAGCGAGACCGCGAGAAGGCGCGTAGCGGTGGCGCTTGATTTGGAAGACGACATGCCTTCCGTGGTTGCCGATCGCATCCAGCTTCAGCAACTTGTTTTCAATCTGCTCCTCAACGGGCTCGAGGCGATGGATCCGGTCCCGGATCATCTCAGAGCACTCCACGTCCGCTCGACACGAGATAGCCCGGAAACCGTCCTCCTCGAGATACACGATACCGGCGTTGGCCTGAAGGATCCGGACAGAGTATTCGAAGCCTTCTTTTCAACGAAGGAGAAGGGTATGGGTATGGGTCTGGCGATCTGCCGCTCGATCGCCGAGGCACACAACGGCCGTCTGTGGGCCGCTCCTGGCGACGGCTCTGGCACGACATTCTATTTCAGGCTTCCGTTTCAGCCGGCTGAGGCGTCCGGCGAAGGGCGTCTTGAACGCAAGAGTTTGAGTGGGTAGCTCGGGGGCGCAGCGATCTTACATTCCACAGTTGTCAAACTTGAAGCTGGCGATCCACGTGCTCCAGGGTCTGCCGCTCGTCTTGTGGTACTCGGAGGTGTACCAAAAGGTGCAATCGTCCAGGGGATCGACGGACATCGTGCTGTAATCCCCCCACCGCCCCAGAGTTCCGGTCTGAGAGCCAGTTCCGTCGGCAAGAACGACTTCAGCCCCCAAAGTTCCCAGTGGATCACCGAGCTGACGGCCGGTGATCGCTACCGAGGGGTGGATGTTACTGCTCGATAGGCTGTAGCCCAGCGCGATGTTACCGGCTTGATCCATCGCGATGCTGCCCATCCAGCGGTAATTCGAGTCGGGAACAAACGAGCCTTGTTGGTAGACGACCGGCTCACCGTTGGGATCCTGGATCTCGTACCAGCGCACTCCGCCGCCGCCCGAGCTTCCTTGAACGGAATGGTTGAGCACCAACGACTCGTGGTCGCCAAAGTTGCGGTAAGCCACGCGGTACATCAGCCAGAGGGAGAGAATATCCAGGGAATTCGACGTCTCGGGCTGAGGCACTCGTCCGGAGAGCCTGGTAAAGGGATCGACCGCGATGTTGATCGGGCCGGTAAGGGTCGACTGGGAGGGGTTTGCAAAGTCGACGTGGAACTTGTTGAGAATGAGGCTCCGATTGTTGCTGCTAAGTCGCATGAAATAGTTCGGGGATCCGGCTGGAGGAGGCGTCAGTCCATCCAAATCCGAAGGCAGCATGAGGCCCTGAAATGGTTGGAAACACACCTGACCCGCGTCCAGCCCCTGTAACATGGCTTCGCGTTCGAAGGCGCAAACGGGGTTCGGACCGGAATTGAATCCCATGTAGTAAGCATCTGGCCAAACGCCGAGCTTCCCGTAATCAGGGAACGTGTTGATCACGAAGGCATAGCGGTAGAAGGTGTCGGTGGCATCATTGCTCGTCGAAACCGCGATGCACTGTAGATATGGCTGGGTCCGAATGGAGAGTTGGGAAAGTACCCAGCGATCGGCGAGCTTGTCGTAGACGACCATCGGGTCGCCGTTGTTATTGGCCTCGCAGCCACCACCGAAACCTTCCCACAACCTGTTTCCCCGGTTCGGTCCTGCGAGAAGCTCACCCGTGTTCTTATCGAAAACCGCGTAGGAGGTATTCACCCACTGAACGTATTGAGTGGCACCAACCGCGCCGGTCGGATCCGGCGGAGACCCGCTGACGGAGAATCCGTACCCGCCATCCCCCAACCCATCGAAGCCTAGATTCACCGTGAGCGGCAGCGGCTGTCCCTGGATCCTCTGTTCGGCCGGATCCACCTGGGGCTCATTCGGCGTCGCCGGCAGAACCGGCTCCAACATTTCCTCTTCGAAATCCGGTCTCTCAGGGCCGGGCCGCCAATCCTTCATGGATGGAGAGATGTCGTGCTTCACATCGGACATCACGATTGGTTTTAGCTGAGCGATCGCCGGCTGAACGCTGGCAAGCGACAATCCGACGACAATCAAGGATGAGCGCAGTGGAAGGGTAGTCATGAAGAAGTCTCCAGTGTTGGTCAGCGGCACAGCCCACCAAACCTCAGTGTGCTGGTCCCGCCCCCTCGAGTAAGGCGGCGCATACTGGCACGTTGTGGTCTCTCGCCAAAGCGATTTTGGGCGCGACGCGAATCGGCCACCTGGGCCGCCTTCGACCGCCCGCCGGGGCGTCATCGATGACCCGACGACGGGAAAACAAACGCAACTGGTCGCCAAGCACTACAGCCGGGAGCACTCCAACACGCGGTCCGCTACCACGGAGTTTTCGCACCCAACGCCTCTTGGCGCGCGCCAGCACAGCGTGCTTCTGCTTCCGGCGGGCTACCTCTACCGCGTTAAGGGCGGCTTCGACGACTAAGGAGCCGCGAGCAGAAACACATAGTTCTGCTCGTCGGCACCATTCATTTTGGTAGTGCGTCGGAGATCGAGGGGGTTCTATGCAACACGCACTGCCCGCCTATTCCGGAAATGGCTCGGCAGCGCCATCCGTGGTTCAAAAGGGGTAGCGACAACTGGATACCAACCAGCACGCTGAATGCACCCAGCGCACGAACCAGTCACACCGCGGTCTGGACCGGCAGTGAAATGCTCGTCTGGGGGGGAGTTGCCGCTGGTCCTTCGCACTTCAACACGGGCGGGCGCTACAGCGCCAGCGCAGGGAAGACGAGCGGACAGTCCGCGAAATAGTCTCGTTCTTCTCGCTGCCCATCTGGCCTCCGCCGAGAAACTGCGCCGGATTACGCCGGCCCGGCGACGCCTATCAGGTTGCCCTCGGGGTCAGTGAAAAATCCGACCACGAGGTCGCGCCCCGTCGCCCGGGCGGGGCCCATGCGGCGTTTGCCGCCGAGCGCCTCGGCCTTCTCCAGCGCCTCTTTCACGTTGGCAACGCCCACGTAGAAGATGGCGTGCGGATCGTAGCCCTTGCCGCCGCCGACGCCGCCCGGAATCCCGACACCGTCGGGAGTCGTGTTGCGTTCCACGAACCCGTAGTTCGTCGGCTCGGAGACTTCCTCCGCGACTTTTCCACTCGTGTCGAACGCCCAACCGAAGAGGTCGCTGTAGTATCGCCGGAGCTCCTCCGGATCCTTCCCGATTACCTCGAAGTGCACGACTGGTTGTCCCATGGAATCATCCCTTTCGTTGATGGATCGCAGGTTATCTGACCTACCTCAATCCGGAGGTATCCATTAAAGAGCTAGGAAGGAAGCGGAGGACAAAGCCCGCTCCCATTGGCATCGTCGGTTCAAGGCCCGCAACGCCACTTGGCCATTTCGGCGGCCGGGAGACCTCGGCCGAAAGTCCTTGACGCCTTCAGTGAAGAATGAAAACAGAATACAGGTCTGCGAGAGGGGGATGAATCATGAAGATTGGGAAGGGATTTCTCGGTGTACTCCTGTGCCGCTTGCTTCGGTGCCGCGTGCGGACTGTATGCCGGCCCTGGTCCCTGGTGGTGTTTGTCCTGTTCGTTGTGTTCCGAGCAGGCATGGCGCAGGCGCAGCCTTTCGTTTACGTAGCCAATCAAGGCTCAAACAATATTTCTGCCTACCGCGCTGATGCTGAGTCCGGGGGTCTGTCGCTGATTGGAACCTTCCCAGTAGGCGTACAGCCTCGAGGAATAGGGGTTGATCCATCAGGCCAGTTCCTCTTCGTGGCAAATCAAGGTTCAGGCGACGTTTCGGCATTTAGAATAGTCCCAACAACTGGGGTCCTCACGTCCATACCCGGATCGCCTTTTCCCGCGGGGCCGGCGCCCAATGGCGTGAGGGTGGAACCGTCGGGGCGCTTTCTCTATGTCACAAATTGTTTTTCCTCCAACTGCTACGAAGCCTCCTCAGGTAACATCGCGGGTTATTCCATCAATGGTGACACCGGAGTGCTAACGACGATCGAAGGCTCTCCTTTCTCTGCCGGTGCCGGGCCGGCAGAGCTGGCTGTGGATGCGTCGGGGCAGTTTGCCTATGCCGCCAACCGCGGCTCCGATAACGTCTCGGCGTACACGATCGGTGCCGTGACCGGCGTGTTGCGTCAGGTCAACGGCTCACCCTTTTCCGCAGGGCGGAGCCCCTTTGGCGTGACGACACATCCGACTGCTCCGCTTGTTTACGTGACAAACGTCCGCTCGAATGACATTTGGGTTTACGCCATTGAGACGTCGGGCGCTTTGACGCCTATTGGCGGTTCACCCTTTTTGGGCGGATCCACGCCTGTCATCTTGGCCTTCGATCCGTCAGCCCAATTCGCCTACGTGGCAAACTGTGGGGATGAGGCCTGCACTGCGGCTGGCAGCGTTTCGGGTTACACCGTTGATGGAGAGGGCGTACCGCGCGACGTTCCTGGATCGCCGTTTGGGGCGGGCACGGGCTCTTGGGGAGTCGTGGTCGATCCGAGTGGCCGGTTCGCCTATTTGACCAATCGCGGTTCCGACAACGGTACGGCCTACACGATAGACCGTATCACTGGCGGGCTGGCGCCTATTGGCAATTTCACAACAGGAAATTTCCCGGTGGCGATCGCGATCACGGCTGGGCCGACGGCCCCTCAGATGTAGCGGCGTGCGGGAGGCCTTCGATGTTGGTCCGCCTCCCTGCGGCGCTGGAGGTGACCGCATGGACGATGACGGACGTCTTGGGTCCCCCCGGTGTTGCCCTCACTACTTCGCTGTCCGTCATATTCGCTAATTCAAGTTGCACCGTAGCGGGCGCGCGTCCGTTTGCTCGCGCCCGGTCCCGGCGCCAGCGCCAGATCGCGGCCGGCGAGCGGACGGCCCTCGTTGTCGAGGATGCGCAGCCGCGGGATTCGTCGCCCGGAACGCCGGTCGAGCACCAGCAGCGGCTCGCGTCCTTCGCCGTAGATCCAGCGATCGCCCCACTGCTGCAGCGCCGTCATCAACGTCGCCAGGTCCTTCCCCATCGGCGTCAGCTCGTACTCGTATCGCGTGCCGTGGACACCGGCGTCGACCCGGGCGAGCACGCCGTGCGCCACCAAGTGATCCAGTCGGGCGCTCAAGATGTTCTTCGAGATGTCGAGATTCGCCTCGAAATCAGCGAAGCGGCGCGAGCCCACGAACGCCTCGCGCACCACCAAAAGCGTCCACCAGTCGCCCAACACCTCCAGCGACTGCGCTATCGAGCAGTTCTGATCCTTGAATCGTCGTCTCATGGTGGCGAATATAGTTGCATAACAAGACCAGATTAGTTACCCTCCTATTTGAGGGAGACGCTCGATGACCGACGCCAAGACGCTGCTGTTGGACCTTCTCTCAGTGATACCCAGCGGCGACAAAGTCGCGCCGCTCTTCGCGGAAGATGGCGTGCTCGAGCTTCCATTTCTTCACTCCGTTGGGATTCCGACACGGTACCAGGGTCGTTCCAAGATCAAGGATTTCTATAACCTGGTGGGAAAGATGTATCCGGATTTCGGATTCAAACCGAAGGATACGAAGGTTCTGATGGTCACGCCAGACCAGGTCTTCGCCGAATATATGACGCACACGAGGGCGGCCGGCACCGGACGTCTTATCCATCATTTGTTCGCGGGGAGACTCGTCGCGGAAGGAGGACGAATCAAGCCGTTGCGGGAATCACTGAACGTGCTCGCCGCGGCGCAAGCTCTGAACCCGCACCGTGCCGCCGATCTTCCTCTCCCTCCTGCCGAGATCTTCTCCGTTCCCTCCGGCTACCTCAGCTAAGACTATGGCCCAGCCCGGCATCGATGCGCCTTTGAAATGGGACTTGTTCGTGACGTCCGGAATTCCAACGGTCACGCCCGACCCGCCTCCCGGCGAAAAGCGACGGTTCTTTTCGCCAATCTCCTCCACGCTCATCTACGGCAAGCGGGACGCGGTTCTCGTCGACACCTTCATGACTGTCGACCAGAACGACATCCTGCTCGATTGGATCAAGGGCAGTGGAAAGAATCTGACGACGATTTATGTGACGCACGGCCACGGCGATCACTGGTTCGGGATCGGAGCGCTACTCGAACGGTTTCCCGGCGCGCGAGCAGTCGCTTCGCCGGGTGTCGTGAATCTGATGAAGGAGCAGTCGAGCGAGGAAATGAAGTCGTGGTGGCGCGCGCGGCTTCCGGGGCAGATTCCCGACCGACTGGTGATAGCCGAGGAGCTCGCGGGCAATGTCATCAAGCTCGAAGGACAGGATCTGGTCGTGGTCGAAGTCGGGCACACCGACACGCGCGACACGACCGTCCTGCATGTGCCAGCCATCGGATTGGTCGTCGCCGGAGACGCCGCGTACAACGGCGTTCATCAATTACTCGCCGAGTCCAACCCGCAGAAGCGACGCGAATGGATCGCCGCGCTCGATAAGATCGAGTCGCTGAAGCCGCGCGCCGTGATTGCGGGACACAAGCGGCCCGGGAACGAAGACAGTCCGCGAATCCTCGAGGAGACTCGGCAGTACATTCGCGACTTCGACGGGATCGCCGAGACGGCCAGGACGGGGCGCGAGCTCTACGACCAGATGTTGAAGCTGCATCCGCTGCGCATGAACGTCAATGCCCTGTGGACGTCGGCGCGCGCGATCAAGGGCTAATGCTTGGTGAAGTGACAGGGGGCTCCTCACTCATAGGCCCCGCATCAGGCGAAGAAACTTCAGACAAAGGTCTCGCTCCTTAGGCTCAGTCTTGCGCTTACTCTCCTCCGTCTCTGCCTTCTGACGAGGACGAACCTCGATTGGCCGTGGTTGGTCGTAGCGAACCCCGTGGTGCAACCGTTGCGGACCCCCGGTGTCATCGACTTGAGCTGCGACCGGATGGCGCCGCCGCTTGACACTGACAGCGACGAGGAGCACACCTCGAGTCGATATCGTTTTTCACCCATGGTGCAGGGGTGGAAGGGAGAGGGAGGAGCGATGGCAATGCCAAGCAGGACGAGCAGGCTCGTTTGCGCAGGGCTGGCGGTGTCGAGCGCTTTGTTGGCTGCGATGGCGCAGGCGCAGGATGTATCTTTCATCGCGCGCCAGGACTTTGATGCGGACCTTGGTCCTCGTTCCGTTGCGGTGGGCGACTTCAATGGCGACGGGGTCCAGGACTTGGCCGTGGCCAACGAGTTTTCCACCGACGTCTCGGTGCTGTTGGGCACCGGCGATGGGGGCTTCCAGGCACGACGGAACTTCGTGGTCGGGAACCGTCCTTTTTCTGTCGCGGTCGGTGACTTCAATGGCGACGGCCGTCCAGATTTGGCC
>WNFD01018878.1_pt1 | contig 12532 bp, 10 predicted proteins | sample 5400491 | NCBI WGS metagenome assembly WNFD01 (sample SAMN13153343, study PRJNA577476) | soil metagenome | isolation source: 120 cm saprolite under Douglas fir tree site 2 hole 2 replicate 2 | place: USA:California | collected 2015-04-18 | reverse complement strand
TGGGCCTTCGGGCCGGGAGGAGATTGCGCGCCCGGGGTAGCGCTCGCGGCTGCTTCCGTGCCCCTTTGGCTAGAAATGTCGCTGGTCAGCGAGTGCCGGCGATGGGTGGAACGTGCACTCGCTTCCTCTGTCGGCATGGACCCGTCCTTGCGCATGCGCCTGATGGCGGCGCGCGCCATTGTACTGCTCTATACCAGTGGGGGAACGATATCCGCGGAAATGCAAGAGGTCTGGACCGGTGTGCTTGAGATCGCCGGGCAACTTGACGATGTCCAATACGGCTTGCGTGCTCTGTGGGGACTCTGGTCCTTCGAGCAGAATGCCGGGCGGCATCCGGAAGCCTTGAACCTGGCCAGACGTTTCAGTGACCTCGCGATGCGCTCCAGCAATCCCGTCGATCGGGCTACCGGCGATCGGATTCTTGGCGTGACATTGCTCTATCACGGCGATCAAGTAGATGCCGAGACGTATTTCGAACGAAGTTTGGCCAGACTGGATCCGATCGTCGATGGGAATCATGCGATCCATTTCCAATATAACCAGTCGCTCGCCGCACGTGCTTACCTGCCGAAGATTCTGTGGCTGCGGGGTTTCCCGGACGCCGCGTTGCGTGCTGCTCGAAGCGTTGTGGACGACGCGGTCGCTTTGGGTCACGCCTTGTCGCTTGGCCTCGTACTGGTCGTGGCCGCTTGTCCGGTTGCACTGCTTGTCGGTGATATAGAGGCAGCGCAATGCTTCGTCGACAGGTTGCTCAGCACCTCCACAATCCACGCCATCGACCTGTACCACACCGAGGGCAGCTGTTTCAGCGGTGCGGTGCTCGTCCGCGGGGGCAAGGCGCATGAAGGCAGAGGTCTTCTTCTCAGGGCGATGAACGGGCCTCCTTACATGGAGTCAGATCTCCACCGGGTCGAAATGCTCATTGAGCTTGCTCAGGCCTTTGCTTGCACGGGCGACTTTCAACAGGGCATCAACGTCCTAGACGAAGCACTGGCCGCCAGCGCGCGTAGGGAAGAGAGATGGTGCATGGCCGAGTTGCTCCGTATGAAGGCCGAGATGCTGCTCGGCATGGATGCGTCAGGATCTAAGTCATATGCGGAGGAACTCTTGCAGCAGTCGCTCGATTGGGCACGCCGGCAAGGCGCGCTCGCCTGGGAACTGCGCGCCGCCACCAGCCTCGGCCGGTTGTGGCGCGATCAGGGCAGTTCCGCCGATGCGACGGCACTGCTCCGGCCGGTCTACGACCGGTTTACCGAAGGGTTTGCGACTGCCGATCTCAAAGCGGCAAAGGCGTTGCTCGATGATCTGTCATAATTCGAAGCATCCTGCTCGAAGTTGGGGGGCCGCTTAATACGAAGCCTATCCCGTCAACCCGACAGCGATTCGTCTGCGGGCCGTGGAATGAACTTGGCGAGCTTGCGGTTCTGGACGGTGGCGGCGAGGTGCAATTCATCACGAGCGCCGCAACGACCGCGGAGCCGCAATCGGTCAAGCTTCAGGATCCGTTTGAGATGCGCCAATAGCATCTCGACCTTCTTCCGCTGGCGTTCGGCTCCTGGAGTTCCGCCGTGCGCGCTCTCCAGGTGTCCAGAGAACAAAATATCCCGGCAGCGCATGCCGACGGGAATCTCAACGTGACAGTCCCGTTAATCGGACTGGTGAGCAACTCGCGCGGAGGCCGAGTCGCTTGACGCCTCTCCAGCGTATGGCCGCTTTCCACCGACCTCGCCGTTGCTCGGTCGTTGCGGCAAGGCGGTTAAGGGGCCAGGCTGAGTGGAAACAGCGTGAGATTGCGGTGCTGGCGGATTCCATCGTGGGCGGATCGGCTTTAGAATCCCGAAGCTTGGGGCTTCGGGGGCTTGACGATGCATCGGTTCATCGATGGCGAAGATCGGATGCAGCAGACGCTGCTGCCGCACAGCTTGGAAGATTATGTCAGCGAGGAGAACCCGGTTCGGGTGATCGAGGTTTTCATCGACGAACTGGACCTTGCCGCCTCGGGTTTTTCGGGGATGACGCCGGCGGCGACAGGCCGGCCTATCATCCCTCGACGCTGCTGAAGATTTACCTCTACGGTTATCTCAACCGCGTGCAGTCGAGCCGGCGGCTCGAACGGGAAGCGCAACGCAATATCGAGCTGATGTGGTTGGTCGGGCGGTTGGCGCCCGACTTCAAGACGATTGCCGACTTCCGCAAGGATAATGGCGAGGCGATCCAGTCGGTGTGTCGTCAGTTTGTCGAGCTTTGCCGTCGGCTCCACCTCTTCACCCGTGCCGTTGTTGCGATCGATGGCAGCAAGTTCAAAGCAGTGAACAATCGCGACAAGAACTACACGGTAGCCAAAGTCAGCGGGCGGATGGAGCAGGTCGACGCCAGCATCGCGCGTTATCTGAGGGCGTCTGGACCAGGCCGACCGCGAAGAGGGCGATATCGCCGAGGCCAAGTCGGGCCGATTGAAGGAGAAGATTGCCGGCCTGCGTCGACAGATGCTGGCCTTGAAAGAGATGGAGCAGACGGTTCAGGACGCGCCCGACCGGCAGGTCTCGCTGACCGACCCCGACGCCCGGCAGTTCTCTCACTCACCGCCCACTCCGCTTCTCTCTATCGATAGATAGGCCTTGACGCGCCAAAGCTCCAGGCTTATTTGTCGCCTCTATAAACCTATCGATAGGTAGATGGAGGAAGTTATGCGGTTCCAGGATAAGGTTGCGATCGTCACCGGCGGTGGTTCGGGCATGGGCAAAGAGACCACGGCCCGGTTCGTCGCGGAGGGCGGTTCGGTCGTCATCAACGGCCGCAATGCCGCCAAGGCCGAGGCGGCCGCGCGCGAGATCGATCCGCCAGGGACGCGCGTCTTCGTCCATGCGGGCGACGTCTCGCTGCCGACGACGGGCGAAACCCTGGTGAAATTAGCGCTTGAGCGCTTCGGCCGCCTCGACGTGCTGTTCAACAACGCCGGTGTTTTCGCGCCGAAGCCGTTTCTCGACGTCACTGAGGCCGAGTATGATCGCTTCCTCGACAGATGTGGGGCCTGCAGGCGATCGGCGCGACGCCGTCTTCGGCCTATTCGGCGGCAAAGGCCGGTGTCCATGCGCTGGTCAAGAATCTCGCGATCGAGCTGGCGCCCGACAAAATCCGCGTGAATGCGATCGCGCCCGCGGTGATCGAGACGCCCGTTTACGACACGTTTCTAACACCCGAGCAGGTAAAGGCCGTGCTCCCGACCTTCAACGCGTTTCACCCGCTCGGCCGCAACGGCCAGGTGGCGGATGTGGCGGAAGCGCTGCTATTCCTCGCGTCCGATCAGGCGAGCTTCATCACCGGCGTCGTGTTGCCCGTCGATGGCGGCGTCATGGCCGGCCGGCAGTGATCACCAGCCCAAACACCTCATCCGGGACATGAAGGAGGGAGCCATGTATTACGCCGCGGTCTCGCAATGCACGCAGGCTCTGAGGAACCTCGAGACCTGGCTCGACAAGGCCGAGCAGCATGCCGCCGCCAAGAAATTCGATGTCGGCGTGCTGCTGAGCGACCGCCTCGTGCCCGATATGCAGCCCTTCATCTACCAGGTGCAAAGCGCCTGCGATTACGTCAAGGCGGCCGCCGCCTGGCTCTCCGGGCAGACGCCGCCGAAGCACGAAGACAACGAGCAGACGATCGAGGAGGTGCGCGCCCGCATCCGCAAGACCGTCGCCTTCGCGGAGAGCGTGAAGGCGGCGCGGTTTGCCGACGCCGCCGCACGCAGGGTTAGCCTCTCCTGGGCGCCCGGTAAGGTTCTCGGCGGTAAGGACTACCTGCTGCAGATGTCGATCCCGAACATCTATTTCCATCTCGCGATGGCCTACGCCATCCTCCGCCACAACGGCGTCGATATCGGGAAAATGGACTTCCTCGGGCCGATCAACTGGATCGACGCCTGATCGTGACCTCGCGGACTCAGCCGCCGGGGGCTCGCGGAGGCCCCCGCGCGACCGGGAGGGTTTCAGGCTGGCGCTACCTCGCGCTGCCGCAGCAAGTTACTGGTGGCGCGGTCATATGCGGCGGTATCGCCGAGAGCATTGGCAACGACCAGGGCGCCCGTGATGGTCGACAACACTTCGGCCGCCTGGCTTGGCGAGAGCCCTTCCGCAACGAGCTTGTCCAAGCACATCTTGAAAAAGCCCTTCACCTCCGTCGCAACGGCCGGCGGCAAATCCTGCGAGGCGGCGCCGAGCACGGTGCAAGGGCACATGCGCCCTTCGGACAAAGCCGTGCCGCGGAAGGCGTTCGTCCACACGCGGACAGGGTCCGGATCCTTCTCGAGTTCCTTGTCGATGAATTCGGAGGTCTCTTCGGCCCAGCGGCGAATGACGGCCGCTGCGAGCTCCTCCTTGGTCGGGAAATGGTAGTGGACGCTCGAGCTTTTGACGCCGACATCCGCCGCGATCTCGCGAAAGCTGAAGCCGCCGAAACCGCCGAGCTGCATGCGCCGTTCGGCGGCATCCATGATCGCAGTTTTGGCGTCCTTCATACAGGTCTCTCTATGGAAACTATCTGGTGATAGATAGTCGTTGCGCGGGAAAAAGACAATCGTTATCAATCTACCTGTCGATAGACGCCTGCGAGCACGGTGCGGAGCCCCGCGATCATCGGGTGCTGTGGAGGAAATCCTGCCGTTCGCGCGGCATGACGTGTGGCCATCCGGGGCGCGGGCGATTTTCTCAGTGATTTTCGAAGTTCATCCCAGGCAGGAAAAGTTCGACCTCTACCTCGATCTGGCGAAAGACTTGAGGCCGATCCTGGAGGCAATCGATGGGTTCATCGACAATGAGCGCTTCGAGAGTTCGCGCCGCCCGGGGTGGGTCTTGTCACACTCGACCTGGCGCGACGAAAAATCCGTCATGCGGTGGCGGACGGTCGCCAAACATCACGACACGCAACAGCGCGGCCGCAACGAGGTATTCCAGGACTATCATTTGCGGGTGGGCGAGATTGTCGCCGATACGGCGCCGCCCGCCGGGGCCTCGATCGTCGAGCAGCGGTTGGACGAGACGGAGATCGGGCGGGCCAAATACGCGACGTTGACCGAAGTCCAGCACCCAACCGGCGTCAACGCCGCCGCTTTGCCGGATTGGCTGGGGCTCGATCGGGAGCGCGCAGACCTGGTCGACTATGATGTTTTCGCCAGCATTTACAACAAGGGGAAACTCGCTCTCCTTGCGTCGTGGCGTGATCGGTCGGCGGCAGAGCGATTCAACCCTCTCTCCCGAGCTGGCGTTGCCGGCGCCCGGCACCGCATCGTGCGCGTGGTGCGGGACTACGGCATGTTCGATCGGCGCGAGAGCCCGCAATACTACCCCGCGATCGATACCAGACCGGCGGGGTAGCTCTTGGCCGTAACCCTTACGCCGATCACCGCACTTAGCGGCGATCCGCTGTCTATCTACCGATAGATATTGACACGGAAGCCTTCCACGCCTACCTCAGAGATAGACTATCGATAGATAGATAGGCCCGACCGTAGCTGGAGGACGACATGAATCAGGTGGAGAAGGCCAAGCGCTTCGCTGAGCTGCACGTCGCCGGAACGCCGTTGCTGCTCTACAACGCGTGGGATGCCGGTAGCGCGAAAGCCATTCTCGAGGCTGGCGCCAAGGCGATCGCGACCAGCAGCTGGTCGGTCGCGGCGGCGCAAGGCTATGGCGACGGCGAGGCGATCCCGATCGGCTTTGCCGAGCAGATCGTCGGACGTATCACGGCGACCGTCGATATCCCCGTCACCGTGGATTTCGAAGGCGGCTACAGCGAAGACGATGGCGAGCTGGCCGCGAACATTGCGCGCCTTCTGGATCTGGGCGTGATCGGAATCAATTTCGAAGACCGGATCGTCAAAGGCTCGGGGCTTTACAGCGTCGACCGGCAAGCGCGCCGCATTGCGGCCATTCGCAAAGCGCGACGACGCCGTCGGCGAAGCGCTCGACAGGGCCAAGGCCTATGCCGCCGCCGGTGCATCAGGCTTCTTCGTTCCCGGTCTGGTGAATGATGCGCTGATCGGGCGGGTTGCCGAGGCGGTCACGCTGCCCGTCAACGTGATGGTTATGGACGGCGTGCCATCGAATGGCCGGCTCTCCGAGCTCGGCGTCGCACGCATCAGTTACGGTCCGATCCCCTATGTCCGCGCCATGATCGGGCTCAGGCAGGAGGCGACGGCGCCGTTGAACGAAGCCGCCACGGCGCGGGAGGGCTGAGCCATGAGCAGCCTTGTCAGGAGGCAGGTGCTAGCTGGCAGGTCGATGCGCAACATATGTTCCTCTTCATTGGCGCCGATCCCAACCCCCGCGCCCGGTAGCTTATGTGATGGTTATCAACCTACCGATAGATAGCTACTAGGATACCCGACGTGCCCAGTGATCAAGCGAGGCAACCGACGACCAACGCCGTCATTGACCCCGAGGCTGAATCGCTCACCCGCCCGGGTGCATATAAGCCCGGCTCTGCGGCTTGGCTCGGCTCCATGGTCGCGCTGGGCATTGTCGCGGTTGGCGTCGTTACCGGTCCGCGCCTCCTGACGCCCTCCGCCACCCAAGTTGCCGCCGTGGCGCCGCCGGTCGTCGCCGTCAGCGCGCCGCTGCAGCAAGACGTCAATAAAAGGGTCGAATTCCTTGGCCAGCTCGCGGCCGTCAACCAGGTCGAGCTGCGCGCCCAGGTCGGCGGCACGCTCACCCAGATCGGCTTCAAGGACGGCGACATCGTCCACAAGGGCGATCTGCTGTTCGAGATCGACCCGACCCCTTATCAGATCAAGCTGAGCGAGGCTGCGGCCCAGCTCGAAAGCGCCCGCGCGCGGCTCGACCTCGCGAACCGTGAAGCCGTGCGTGCCAGCACGCTCGCGAAAACCGGCGCCGGAAGCATCCAGACGGCGGATCAGCGCGTGGCCGAGCAGCGGGCGGCCCAGGCGGCGGTCGCGGAAGCCGAGGCGCGTGTTCGCGACGCACGGTTCGACCTCGACCACACCCGCATCACGGTGCCCTTTACCGGCCGCATCGGCTCGCATCTCGTCTCGGCCGGCAATCTGGTCGCCGGCAGCCGGGCCGCCACCAGCCCGACCACCCTGCTCGCCACGATCGTCTCGATCGATCCCATCTACCTGAATTTCGACATGAGCGAGGCCGACTACATGGCGTTCCTGCGGGAACGTCAGCAGCAGACGGGACCGCTCGCCGACAAGGTGGAAGTCTCCCTGGCCGACGAGAAGAGCTTCAGCCGCGAAGGCACGCTCGACTTCGTCGACAATGCGCTCGACCGCTCGAGCGGCACGATCCATGCCCGCGCCACCCTCCCCAATCGCGATCTGCTGCTGACGCCGGGCGGCTTTGCCCGGGTTCGCCTCGAGGTCGCGCCGCCGGCGCCGGCTCTGCTCGTGCCGGACGCCTCGGTCCTGCCGGACCAGGCGGAGCACATCGTCCTGACGGTTGGGCCCAACGACGTCGTGACGCCGAAGCACGTCCTGCTGGGCGACCTGCGCGACGGCCTCAGGGTCATTCGCGCGGGGCTCGATCCCTCCGATCGCGTGATCATCGACGGGATTCCTACCGTACGGCCGGGCTCGCACGTATCGCCCGAGGCCGGATCGATCAGCCTCGCGGCCAGCCAGAGCCGGCGCTAAGGCGCCGGCCGTGAAACTCGCGCACTTCTTTATTGACCGTCCGCGGTTCGCCGCGGTGGTCAATATCTTCATCATGGTGTTCGGTTTGGCCGCGGCCGCCTTCCTGCCGGTCGCTCAGTACCCGAACATCGTGCCCCCGACGGTCCAGATCACGACGGCCTATCCGGGCGCCTCGGCCGAGACGATCGCCCGCACCGTCGCGACGCCGCTCGAACAAGCGGTCAACGGCGTCGAGAATATGGACTACATCAGCAGCCAGTCGACCAGTAACGGTCTGATCACCATCACGGTGATTTTCAAAATCGGGACCGATATCAACACGGCCCTGATGCTCACGCATAACCGGGTGCAGGACACGTTGTCCCGGCTGCCCCAGGACGTCCAGCTGCAGGGTGTGCAGGTCAAGAAGACCATCCCAGCCCTGCTCCTTGGCGTGCATCCCTATTCCCCGGACGGGTCCCGCAGCGCCGAATACATCTCCAACTATATGATCCTTCACGTCCGCGACGAGATCGCGCGCCTGCCCGGTGTCGCCGATTTCTGGACGCTGGGCGAGCGGCAATACGCCATGCGGATCTGGATCGAGCCGGATAAAGCCGCTGCCAACAGCATCAGCGCCAGCGATATCCTCAGCGCCCTGCGCGCCCAGAACGCCCAGGTGTCGGCCGGCGCCCTCAACCAGCCGCCGGTCCTCAACAACGCGGGCGCCGCCTACCAGATCAGCGTCGAAGCGCTCGGGCGACTGACGACACCCGAACAATTCGGCGACATCATTGTCAAGTCGGACCCTCAGGGGCGTGTTACCCGCATTCGCGATATCGGCCGCGTCGAGGTGGGGTCCGCCGACTATAGCTCGATCGCTTATGCCGACCGCCATGCGTCCGCCCCCTTCTGGGTCCATCGCCACGCCGGGCGCGGATGTGGTCAAGGTCGAGCACGAGGTTTGGGACAAGATGGCGGAGCTCAAGAAGAGCTTCCCGCCGGGTCTTGACTACATCAACATCTATGATCCGACCACCTTCGTGAGCCAGTCGATTCACGAAGTCATCGAGACGATCGGCATCGCCATCATCCTCGTGGTCGGCGTCGTCTACCTGTTCCTGCAAAGCTGGCGCGCGACGATCATCCCGGTGGTCGCCATCCCCGTCTCGCTGATTGGCGCCTTTTCGATCCTCGCCGCACTCGGCACCTCGATCAACAACCTGTCGCTGTTCGGCCTGGTGCTGGCCGTCGGCATCGTCGTCGACGACGCCATCGTGGTGGTCGAGAATGTCGAGCGCAACATGGCGCTCGGCCTGTCGCCGGGCGAGGCCACGCACCACACGATGAACGAGGTGTCCGGCGCGCTGATCGCCATAGCGCTGACGCTCTGCGCCGTCTTCGTTCCGACCGCCTTCATCTCCGGGATCTCGGGCCTGTTTTTCACGCAGTTTGCGACCACCATCGCTGCCTCGACGGTGATCTCCTGCTTCGTCTCGCTCACCCTCAGCCCGGCGCTCAGCGCGGCTCTTCTCAAGCCGCATCACGGCCATGCCGGGCCGCGCGGCATCAGCCGGATCCTGCGGGGTGTTTTCGCCCGCTTCAATGCCGGTTTCGAGTGGTTGTCGTCGGGCTACGGCAAGATCACCGGCCGCCTGGTTCGGGCCAGCGCCATCGTCGTGGTCTTTTATGTCGGCCTGATCTCGCTCACGGGCTTCCAGTTCGCGCGGATGCCCTCCGGCTTCATCCCGGATCAGGACATCGGATATCTCGCCGCCGTCGTCCAGCTCCCGCCCGGCTCCAGCCTCGCGCGGACCGACGCGGTGGTCCGGCAGGTGAACGACATCATCCTCAACACCCCGGGCATCGAGCACACGTCGCCGGTGGCCGGGTTCGACGTGACGACGAATACCAATGCGCCCAATGTCGGAACGATCTTCCTCGGCCTGCCCTCGCTCTACGGTCACCACATTCCCGGTGTGAATGCCGCGACCGCGCTGGCCGGCGTGCGCAAGCGCCTGGCTGTCATCAAGGATGCCTTCGTCCTTGTCATCAATCCGCCGCCGGTCCAGGGGCTCGGCGCGGCGGGCGGCTTCAAGATGATGGTCCAGGACCGCAACAATCTTGGGCCGCAAGCCTTGGCCAAGGCGACGAACGCGCTGGTCGCGGCCTCCAACAAGGATCCGGCGTTTGCCGGCGTCTTCACGCTCTACAACGCCAGCTCGCCTTCCCTTTACGTCGACATCGATCGCCTGAAGACGGAGAAGGTCGGGCTGACGCCGACCGACGTCTTCGCCACCCTGCAGCTTTACCTCGGCTCGCAGTATGTGAACGACTTCAACTATCTGGGCCGCACCTTTCAGGTCCTTGCCCAGGGGGATGAGGCGTTCCGGCAGACCCCGGAAGACATCACGCGGTTCAAGGCCCGCAATAGGAGCGGCGAGATGGTGCCGCTCGGTTCAGTCGCCACCCTCATTGACCAGACCGCGCCCTATCGCGTGCCGCGCTACAACCTCTACCCCGCCGCCGATGTCATGGGAGCCGCCGCGCCGGGCATCTCGTCCGGCACGGCCATGACGCGCATGGCCGATCTTGCCAAGCAGGTGTTGCCGCCCGGCATCACGTTCGAATGGACGGACCTTGCCCATCAGCAGGAGCAGCAGGGCGTCCCCACCCTGGCGATCTTCGCCGGCTCCGCCGTCTTCGTGTTCCTCGTGCTGGCGGCGCAGTACGAGAGCTGGAAGCTGCCGCTGGCGATCGTGCTGATCGTACCGATGTGCCTGCTCGCCTCGGCGACCGGCTTGGACTTCCGGGGCATGCCGATCGACATCCTTGCCCAGATCGGCTTCGTGGTGCTGGTGGGATTGGCCGCCAAGAACGCGATCCTCATCGTCGAGTTCGCGCGGCAACGGCAGGACCAGGAGGGCGACGCGCCCGAAGAGGCCGCGACCGCGGCCGCCCGGACGCGCCTTCGCCCGATCCTGATGACTTCCTTCGCCTTCATTCTCGGTGTCTTTCCGCTCGCCGTGGCGGCCGGCGCCGGCTCGGAGATGCGGCAATCCCTCGGCACCGCGGTGTTCTTCGGAATGCTCGGCGTCACCGTGTTCGGCCTGCTGTTCACGCCCGCCTTCTACACCTTCATTCGTCGCCTCGGCGCCAGGACGGAGCATGACCCCGGACTTTCGAAATCGTCAGCGAGATGGAGACTTCCAGATGGTGGAGCCACACATTAGGGCCATGCCGCCGCCCCTCGATCCGCTCGTCGAAACTCGCCACGACCAGATTTTCCCGACTCTGGAGGCGGCGGAAATTGGCCGCATTACGCGGCTTGGCGAACGGCGGACCTACGCGGCCGGCGCTCACATTTTCACCACTGGTGAGATTGCGCCGGGGGCGTTCGTTCTCCTCTCCGGCCATGTCGACATAACGCAGTGGAGCGTCTATCGCGACGCCCAGCTGCTCGTGACCCACGGGCCTGGCTCGTTCATGGGTGAGATATCGCAGCTGTCCGGCCGGCCGGCCCTTGTGGACGGGGTGGCAAGAGAGCCCGTAGAGGCCCTGGTTATTCCCCCGCGGCGACTGCGCGACCTTCTGGTGGAGGAGGCCGAGCTCGGCGAGCGGATCATGCGCGCCTTGATCTTGCGCCGGGTCCTTCTGCTGCGAAACGGAGCCGGCGGCCCGGTCATCGTCGGCAGTGCCGATAATGCCGATGTACTGCGGCTGGAGACTTTTCTCAGTCGCAACGGCCACCCGCATCAGCGGCTCGACCCCGATGTTGACACATGCGCCGGGGCGCTGATCGAGCGTTTCCACATCACGCGGCGAGAGTTGCCGATCGTCCTCTGCCCTACCGGCGAAATGCTGCGTAACCCGACCGAGGTCGAACTTGCGCGCTGCATCGGTCTGGTCGCGGCGCTTGATCCGGAGCGCGTCTACGACGTGGCTATCGTTGGCGCGGGGCCGGCTGGTCTTGCCGCCGCGGTCTACGCGGCGTCCGAGGGTCTATCCGCTCTCGTCATCGATTGCCGCGCGTTTGGCGGCCAAGCCGGTGCGTCGTCGCGCATCGAGAATTATCTCGGCTTTCCGACCGGGATCACCGGCGTCGCATTGATGGCGCGCGCCTACAACCAGGCTCAAAAATTTGGCGCCGAGATGGCAATCCCCGACGAAGTCTGCAGATTGGAGGAGCAGCGCGTTACCGATCGCGGGTGTCTTGCGCTGACCCTCATCAATGAGGAGCGGGTCCATGCCCGCGCCGTCATTATCGCCAGCGGCGCCCGCTACCGTCGGCTCGACGTGCATAACCTCGCTTCGTTCGAGGGCTCCTCCGTGCACTACTGGGCCTCGCCGCTGGAGGCGCAGCTTTGCGCCGGGCAACAGGTAGCATTGGTCGGCGCCGGCAATTCCGCCGGACAGGCGGCGGTGTATCTGGCCGACCGGGTAGCGAAGGTCTGGATGATCGTCCGCGGTGCCGGCCTCGGCGCGACCATGTCACGCTATCTGGTGGAGCGCATTGCCGCCACGCCGAACATCGAAATCCTGCACCGCACATCGGTCACGGCACTCGACGGAGCGGATGGTGTTCTGGAAGCGATCCGTTGCCGCTCCCACGGCTCAGGCGTAGAAACAACCGTTGCTATCCGTCACTTGTTCCTGTTCATCGGAGCCGATCCCAATACGGACTGGCTGGCCGGCTCCGGAATCGCGCTTGACGACAAGGGCTTTATCCGCACCGGCGGCAACCTCGAAAGCCCACTGGAAACCAGCCTGCCGGGTATCTTCGCGATCGGCGATGTTCGCTCCGGTTCGGTCAAGCGAGTGGCCGCCGCCGTCGGCGAGGGTGCCCAGGTGGTGGCCGCGTTGCATGCGTTTCTGGCGAAGGCCGGCGACAAAGGGAAACCGGCCACG
>WNFD01017328.1_pt1 | contig 12533 bp, 16 predicted proteins | sample 5400491 | NCBI WGS metagenome assembly WNFD01 (sample SAMN13153343, study PRJNA577476) | soil metagenome | isolation source: 120 cm saprolite under Douglas fir tree site 2 hole 2 replicate 2 | place: USA:California | collected 2015-04-18 | reverse complement strand
CGTGCGGTGGCGGCTTCGGCCTGCGTGCCGGGCGTCTTTGCGCCGCTGCAGCTTGATGCCAAGTTCGAGGACAACGATATCCGCGTCTCACTCGTCGATGGCGGCGTGTTCGACAATCAGGGAACAGTGTCGCTGCTCGCGTCCAATTGCAGTGTTCTCCTCGTCAGCGACGCCTGCGGCCAGCTGATGTTGGAGAAGGCGCTCCCTCGGGGACTTCTGGGCCTGCCCAAATATGCCATGCGCGCGATGGATACGTTGATGGAGCGGGTTCGGCTTGCCAACTTCGGCGACCTGGATGCGCGGCAACGTTCCGGTCTGCTGCGGGGCCTGATGTTCCTGCACATGAAATCGGGGCTCGACGCCGACATCATCCGACTAACCTTTTCCCAGGACACTTACCAATTGAAAAGATCGCCGCTGTCTCCTTCCGGAGTGCGCAAGGACTTCCAGCAGGCGCTCGCCGAGCTGCGCACCGACCTCGACGATTTTTCGCTCGACGAGACGTCCGCGTTGATGGCGTGCGGATATCAGATGGCGTTGAAAGGTTTTGAACGCGATCTGGCAGAGTTCGATGGCATGTGGGATCCGCCAAAGACACAAGACTGGCCCTTCAAGGCGATGCTGGCCGAGATAACGTCCACGGCAGCGACCACGTCGCGCCGCGAGGAATTGCTGGCGGCGTTACGCCGGGGAAACAAGGTAAGGCGGTGAAATCTGCATCTGGCACCAGTGCCATACCAACTCCCCGGCGGAATCTTCTTGCCTGCCAGACATAGTCTCAATGAAATGCTCCTGATTTCGTTGCTGCCATCACGAGTCTAGGACGCAAGGTTTTCCAGCAGATGCGTCAATTGCGGATCACATTCTATTGGCTCCTGCGAACCCTGGCAGCCTTGGATGGGGTCTCGTGCTTCCTGTTGGCCGCCGCCTCGCTTCAATCGGGCAACTATCGGGCGTTCTGCCTTTGCTGGCTTTGCAGTGGTTTGTTCAATGGCCTGTTTGTCGAAGAATGGATCATTCGCTGTTCCCCACGCAATTGGCGCTGGTTTTCATGGGGTGGGAAAGTCGGCGCAATTCGCCCAATCAGGATCATATCAAGCGATAGTTGGTTCGAAGAGTTGAAACCCATTATCAAATTGGCACACGTCGTGATTGTTATTCCCGGACCATCGGATTCGATCTCCAAGGAGTTTGACTTCCTGCTTGATGCGCGAATGCATCATACGGTGATACTGTTACCTCCGCGGCGGCAGAACGACAGGTTTTAGCGACAGGTTCAGGATTCGAAGCGGTTTGCTGAATTCCTGACGGATGTCCCAGACGGCGGTTGCCTTTATCTTCCATACCGAAGGCCGGATGCCGCACGAGGCCACCCGCTTTCCGTTGCACGCGGTACCTCTAGTCAGGGAACGCGTGTCTGATCTCCTCCAGCGAGAACATGCGAAGGCGCTGGTTAGCTCGGCCGCATGCGGCGCCGACCTTATCGCACTTGAGCAGGCCGAGCGTCTCATTGTCCGGCGCCGGGTGGTGTTGCCGTTCGCGCCGGAACGATTCCGATTTTAACGTTGCGGCAGCAGATCATTGTTCTGCGACGAACCGCCCCCAAGAAACAAACCTTCGGTGCCATCGACCGATTGGTGTTCGTTTGTCTCTATCGCCTCTTCCCTCGCGTTCTTGATGCGCTTGCGATTGTTAGGCCCGGGACCGTAATCAAATGGCACCGTGCGGGCTTCCGTTTGTACTGGCGCTGGAAGTCACGACCTCGCGGTGGTCGGCCAACAGTTCCGCTGGAAGTACGCCGGCTGATCCGCGAGATGAGCATTACCAATCCGCTGTGGGGAGCGCCACGGATCCGTGGAGAGCTGCTCAAGCTCGACATCGCGATCGGACAGACAAGCGTGGCTAAATATATGGCCAAGCGAAGAAGTCCGCTGTCCCAAGGATGGAAGACGTTCCTCCGCAATCATGCCGACGGCATCGCCGCTATGGATATGTTCGTGGTGCCGACAATCTCGTTCCGTCTGCTCTATGGTTTGTTGATCATGGGGCATGGCAGACGACAGGTCATATGGTGCGGTGTGACAACGCATCCGACCGCGGAATGGATCGCAAACCAGATAACGGAAGCCTGCGGCTGGGAGCAGCTTCCCCGCTATCTGATCCGCGATCGGGATGGAGCGTATGGTGAAGTTTTCATCCGACGGATTCGATCAATGGGCATTCGTGATCAGCCGACGACGACGCCGAGCGAACATACTCCGCTCCGGCCGGTGTCGGTGCATCTGGCTCTTTGACAGCCACAGGGCCGAGACTGGTCTCGGACATAGCCCCTGAAAATAGCGGCGCCCGTTAAACGAACGATGAATATTTTAGAGGAATGAACCGCAAATGATTGATCAACAGTTGGCTCGCTTGCGTACGCATCGCAGAAATATCCAACGCTATCGCAACCTATTGCAAACCAGCCTGACAGAGCTTGAGCGCGAGTTTATCGAAAAGCGCCTGACCGAAGAGCAATCAAGTCTGGATAGCCTGGCCACTTCCCTTCCCCAATGAACTTCGCGGTGGAAAGTCGGCCCGATGCATGACGATCCCTGACGACATTAGCCGTGCCCGGAATCTAAAAGGGCCGCATTTGCGCGACCCTCGCCGGTCAAATTCGTTCGGGATGAAAAGTAGCCCCCGGCAAGAGCCAGTTTACAGTTTTCCACAGAGTTGAGGATTCCGTGCTAACACGGAGCTACGGGGGCCAAAACGGTGCTGCCATAGGGACGGCCACGGTGCGGGGCTGGCTGGCGCCGGGACCGCTCCCTTCTCCTTGCGTCCCCGTCTCGGACGCAAAATCTAATCTGCCAGGACGGGTGTCCTAATTAGGCCAACACTGGCGGGAGTGCTGGGCCTGTCTTCCACCTCAGGGTCACCTCAGGGGCCTAAGTTGACCAAAGCCGCCTAAGTTTAATTGGTGTCCTCTGGAACTGCGCTTCACACGGCGGCATATTAGGATCGGAGGAAGAGCTCGTGCTGCGCGTCGTCAGACAACTCCAAAAATCCCGCGGCCGCGTTGCAGATCGTCTGGCACAGCCCTGCGAGCATGCGTGCCAGCTGTTTGGCCTCGCGGCGGCTGCGCGGGCCCAACTGCGCGCGAACGATAGGGGCGGCCCCGGCAATTCCGAAATCGGTCTGGGGAAACGCTGGGGAAAGCCGCATCTGGAAGCGCCAGCCGGACGGATCACCGGTCAGATACGGCGGTGGACGGTGGCCGCGGCGGTGGACGGATGGCCGCGATACATTTGGTGGTACAGACCCTGTTTCCGGGCCTTCGGCTGCTAATCGGGGTGCGGTGAGGACACGGATTAATTGGCGGAGAGGGAGGCCGACGAACGATTATCCGGATGCGTTCGTCCGCGACCGCTAAGGCTCTAAATACGTTAATAGTTTCTTGGGCCAAAACGTCAACCTGTCCGTGGCCGTCCAGTGACGTTCACCGCTAACCGCCTCTTACTTGGGGACTGATTTGTGGACCGGCTGCCCGACGCGGCAGGGGCGCGGACCTCTCATGACTAGGCTCATCCCGACCTGGTAGGTCCGTATAGGACCCTGTCATGGCCGGCCATCTTACCGTTCGCAAAATCGAAACTGCCAAGCCGGGAAAATACGGCGACGGCGCCAACCTCTACCTAGTTGTTTCCGAAACTGGTGCCAAGAAATGGGTGCTAAGGTTCACATGGCGCGGTAAGCCGAAGGAAATGGGGCTCGGCAGCGCCACCGGTGTGTCGCTCGCCGACGCACGCGAGAAAGCCGCCACTGCGCGTCGGACGATTGCCAAGGGCATCAACCCCATCGAAGAACGCAAGCGGGACGGCAGCATCCCCACGTTTGGCGAAGTGGCCGATGAATTGCGCCAATCGCTTTCGCAGGGTTTTCGCAATGAGAAGCATAAGGCACAGTGGAAATCGACGCTGGAGAACTATGCAGCGCCCCTTCGCGCCAAGCCAGTAGACATTATAGGCACCGATGACGTGCTTGCGGTCCTCAAACCTATCTGGACGACTAAGGCGGAAACGGCCTCGCGAGTGCGTGCCCGGATCGAAAAGGTGCTGGACGGAGCCAAAGCTAAAGGGTTTCGCGATGGCGAGAACCCCGCCCGCTGGCGAGGCCATCTGGACCACCTGTTACCGCGACCGTCGAAACTGGCGCGCGGTCATCACGCTGCGATGCCCTATGAGGACGTCGCTGCGTTCATCGTAAAACTTCGGAAGCGGGAAGCCTCCGCCGCGCAGGCCCTAGAATTGTGCATTCTGACCGCCGCTCGGTCCGGCGAAATTTTGGGAATGCAATGGTCCGAAATTGACCTCGATACGAAGGTTTGGACGGTGCCCGCGAACCGAATGAAGGCAGGTCGCGAGCATCGCGTGCCCTTGTCGCCACGTGCCGTCGCCATCTTGCGCCAACTAGAAAAGCTAAAGGCGGGCGAATTTGTGTTTCCTGGGCAGGCGCGCAACAAGCCGCTGTCGAACATGGCGATGGAAATGATCCTACGACGAATGAAAATCGAAAATGCGACCGTTCACGGTTTCCGCTCCAGCTTCCGAGATTGGGCGGGTAACGTCTCCAATTTTCCGCGCGAGGTCGTAGAGACCGCTCTGGCGCACGTCATCGGCGATAAGGCCGAACAGGCTTACCGCCGCAGGGACGCCTTGGAAAAGCGCCGATCACTCATGGACGACTGGGCCGCGTACTGCACAACACCGAAATCCGGGAAGATAATTTCTTTTCAGAGATGACGGCCGACCGCGGGAATACGTAATGCTGATAATGAAGCGAAGTGCGAGATGAGGAATGCAATCACCGACTCTCGTCAGGCACAGGGTGAATCGGCAGTGCGGTCTCAAATAAGCGTTGAAGACATCATTTCGCGGATCGAGCAGGAACACCGCTCTTTCAAGGGGCAATTCCCGATGTTCGCGTTCAGCGAGAGACAACTTGCCCGGATTCAACACCAAATCGACGAAATCGTAAGTACCAACGTAGCTCTGCCAAATGGGAAGGGCAGAAGCTCAAAGTTAAATCCGAACGAAGTGGAGCAACTTAAGCTCGATTTGTTAGTCGCGGCTGGGTTCGCCGCCAGTCTCGTTACGAAAGGACAATTAAAAAACCGAATTCGTCGGCCAGGTCGACCGCCAGATAACGCCACCTTCATATTCATTGACGACCTAATGCAAGCTTGCCGAAAGGCCGGCCTCAAACCGGGGCTACGTTTTGTAACCTGCAGTCAAAGCCTTCCTGTCAGGCTTTATGTGGCCCTAGCTCCAACATTGGGGTTCGGTAACCCAAAAAATCCTCGAAGACTATTCGACCGTTGGCAACGCCTCAGACCCACTCTCATTCGCAGATAGGTCCGCTATCTCAATCGCTTAATTAGGTGCATCTACTTCGCGCCCGCGAACGTCCACGTTCTCCAGCATGGTTGCCGGGACACCTCCGGCTCACAACGGAGAGCAACGATGGAAAGCTCATTAGCATATAGCATCGCAGAAACGTGCATGCGATCGGGCATTGGACGGACTTCAATCTACGACATGATCAAGAGCGGCCAGTTAACGGCCCGCAAANTGTTTGGAGTTGCTGCCGCCGATCAAAGCAGAGCCTGATAAGAGGGGCGCCATTTCGGTAAGCCGGGAGCGCGCGTCATGAAACGCCCAAATAAATCACCCAGCGCCGAGGTGCTTGGTCGGCTAGAGGATCGCGCTGCAAGATATCTTCGAGAACTACCTCCTGCAGTTGCTTTTGCCACGGCACTAGAGGCTGAGGCTTACCTAGCTATCAAGTGGGCCGCAGAGCAGACTGAAATGCTGCGGAGCGGCGACACTCGCAAGGTGTTTTGGATCGATAACGATGACTTCCAAAAAATGCGCCAGGCAAGAGCAATGGTCCCAGCAGACGGGAGGGTGGACCCTGAAGCGTTGCATTGCATACTCAGGACGCTTGACGACTTGCCGGCCGATCAAAGGTGGAGGGTGGCTTACGCCGTCGCTTTTCGGACGGGCGTCCGCTGCATGCTTCCAGACGGTTTTTCGCCTGGGAACGCCGCATCAAAATTGGCCAACCTATGACAACTCACGTACCGCCATATACCTTTGGGCTCGCGAGCGACCAAGCGCCACCAAAGTGCATTCCGCCAAACTTTGAGGGGATGCCGCCCGAGCTCAAACTTCTGAAAAATTGGTTGATGTGGGGCTTGTTCTGGACCGGTACAAAATGGACCAAGCGCCCAATTCAGGTTTCCGGTTTTGGTGCAAGCTCCACCAAACGAAAGCACTGGTCCACCTTCGACGACGTGAAGCAAGCGTACGAGCGCGCCCTCGAGCGCGGCTACGTCGAACTGCGCGTGAGAGGGGAGACATTACACCTTCCCCTCGGCGGCGTTGGGTTCGTGTTCGATGGCCAGCCGGACGCGGCTGGGCTTGTTTTCGCAGGTGTGGATTTCGACAAAGTCATCTCGGGCGGCGAGACCGCCTCTCTTGCGCAGGAACGCATCAAGCGTCTCGGATCGTACACCGAGCGCAGCGTATCCGGCGGAGGATTGCACGTAATCGTCAAAGCACGGCCTCTGGCAAGCGGCATCGCCCATGGCGGCGTCGAAATGTATACCTCGGGACGCTATTTCACCATGACTGGGCACGCATCGGAAAACGCTCGGGTCGTTGCGGCTCCTTTCCCGTTCGCTGCGCTCGCCGTCGAATTACGAATCCTCGCTGGAAACGGCTCACAAGGCGGGGCGGCTACAGCGTCGGGGAATGGCCAGCAGCACGGAAGCTTCACAGCCGCCGACCGGGAGCGCCTTCGAAAGCTATTCGGGGAGCCAGACAGTTCTCTCTCGGACGGCCTCGAATCCGATATCGAAGCAATTCGATCCGCCGTATCGGCGATTCCTTCCTCAGCGATTTCGGCCGAGGCTGATTGGATGAAGTTCGCGCGTGCACTAGCGCACGAAGCGGCGGTTTACAAAAAGCAGTCTGAGGAGCTCTGGCAGGTATTGGATACGGCCTCGCGCCTTGCGCCTGGGTACGACGAGCCGGACAACCGATCTCGCTGGTCGAGATACATCGGCGAGGCATTCTCCCGCGACAACCCGATCACCATTGCGACCGTGTTCGACTTGGCCAAGAAACACGGATGGCAAGGATGGTCACCCGCCGATGAAGCGACTTCCGCGTCGGGTGCAAAGCAAGCAAATGCCCAGCAAACAAATTCTCACCGAGCCATTCCGATAGCTGGTCTTCCGCTCATCCCGCTAAAGCGGCAGTGGGTGCATGGGACCGACCTCATGCGCGGGGCTGTCTCTATGATGGTGGCCCCTGGTGGACGTGCGAAATCGACGTGGTTGCTCACATGCGCCCTGGCATGCGCGTCCGGTCGTTCACTGCTAGGCGCTCATGTATACGGCGGCCCGAAGCGCATTCTTTATCTTAGTGCTGAAGACTCGACCAACGAGATCGCACTTCGCCTGCGGGCGGCCATGCAGCACCATGGCCTGAGTAATACTGACGTGTCCGGACTCAATGTCATTGGAGCCGAAAGTTGGGGGCTATCACTTCTTGGTGGGTCTCGTGGCACGCTGGCGATCGACCAACGCGGTTGGGACGCCTTGAATAAGGAATTGGATCGCATCGAGCCCGACGTACTGATCCTTGATCCACTCATCAATCTAATGGGTGGCGTGGACTCGAACGACAACTCAGCCGCTGCGCTGTTGATGGGACAATTTGTTGCTCTAGCAGCTAGGCGAGGCATGGCCGTGATGATCGCTCATCATGCAGCCAAGGGCCGCGATCCGACCTCGGCAGAAAGTGCGATGGGTGCCGCGTCCTTTGTCAACCTCAGCCGAATTGTGCTGAGTATTGAACCGCTGGCGGAGAAGGACGCTGGTCGACTTGCACTGCCCCCATGGGAAGCCAAATCCGTGTTTCGGGTTGGCGGCACCAAGCAGAACTTTAGCCCGCCGAACGCGGAAGACCGCTGGTATCGGACTTCCAGCGTTGAAATACAGAACCAGCAACCGCCGGTATATGTCGCCGGCGACAAAGTTGCGGTGGTCGAGGTATTTCAACCCGGTGCGTCCGGCCCGGTTTTCCCTCCACAGTTGATCCGCGATGCGCTTGCCGCGGTTGATCTGGCGAATCCACCACTGAGCCCGTCCAAGCAATCGAGGGACCGCTATGCCGCGCCCGTGATAGCCCAAGCCGTCGCGCACCATCGCGGCGGTCGCAAGTCCGATGCTGAGGGCAAGGCCATCCTCGATCATCTGGTCGACACCGGCCTGGTTCACGTCCAGGCGGTGAAAGTATCCCGGACTGGGGGCCGTGCAGATAACCGGAACGGCCTTGTTTTGACTCCGGCTGGCAAGGCGGTCGTCCAGCAAGCTAATCAGGGCGGAAGCAATCCCCCGCAGTCCCCGCATAGTCCCGCAGAGTCAACTGCGGGGACTGCAGAGAATGCGGGCGGGGACCCCCTAGCGGGTCCCCCGCACTGCTAGGGGGGTGTGGGGGGAAGTGCGGGTACATAAACGCGGGTGCTGCTGTCGTGGGCTAGCTTTTGCGTGCTGATGAAAGAGCTGCGAGCGTCAGGGCATAGATTACAGGGTAGCAAGATTTCACCGCCCTGCCCTTCCCCACTTCGCTGCCGCCGCACGACCGATCCGCGCCATCGCCCGTGCTCCCGTCCCACCTTGAAACCTCGATCGCGTACGACGCAAGCGTCATCAACTGCCGACTATTTGGACATCGCCTTCAGGTCATTACGCAGAAGCATGTCGAGACACATGACCGACGACAAGCCAAGGATTATTTAGGTCTCGGGGACGTAGCAAGGTGGCAATATCTCAACGCGAAAGACGATCCGCCCAGAAATCGATTAAGGAATTACCAATATTTTGCCGGGTAACACTCTCCTATCGTCGCATTGCCGGGGCAGATCGCCGGCGCGTTCGTTGGAGAGCTCACATGGCCACCAATCTTAAAAACCTGTTAGAAAAAGAAGTCGATCGGCTGTTCAGCGAAATTAAAGCCGCACCCGGCCAAATTTGCATCAATCCAGTCGACAATGGAGGATTCGTTTGGGGCGTTGACCCTATCGCAGAGCAAAAGGAGCGCTCGATTGTCGCACTCCTCGCTCGCGAATGGTTCGCTGTAAACGGCCCGCCCGATGCCCCGCCGTTACCGCTCCACGTAGACGATCGCGACCGCTACCGAGACGCGAGAGGTCTGAAGGGTGTCGTTGGTTTCTACGCTCGGTCGCTATCCAGACAAGACTATGACGTCCGAAAGCACCCGTCGTTTGACGACTTCGCCCGCGGGTTGATGGCGCTAGCGATGGAAAAAGGGGTGTGGAACCTAGAAAAAGACGAGACTTTGATAAGGCGTTTCCCGCCGCTCCCGCTGGCCGGCATGACGCCTAGTGCCTTCTGGGCGCCACCTGAAGAATACGAGGAAACCATGGCGAGCTACTACAGACGCCTGCGCTCCGCCGCATGATGCCTACGAGCCGGCACCGCCGGCTCGGTCAATTTGACGCCGTTGAGGAGGAGTACAGATGTCGCTCTTGGGGAAGTTGCGGGCAGCGAATTTGGTGATCGAGCACGTCAATGATCCATGGCTGGCACCGCTGCAGCGTGTCCGTGGCAAGGCCGAGTTTGATGGTTTGGAACGTGTGAGCAGCCAGGCGCTCCTAGATATGCTTGAGGTGCCTCAGCGCAGCCGAACGGCGGGCACCTACCGTCGTCTGGCGAAGCTAATGGCGGAGCTAGGATGGACGGCCGTGCGCGTGCGCGACCTGACGCGCGGAGGTTACAAAGAACAGGTTCGCGGCTACGTCCGGGACGTGCGCCATCCCAGCAAAACGAATTGAGAACGCGAACCCGCCGACCATGCCGGTGGCCCATGTCATCCAACGGCAATCGCTTGCATGCGCGAAGTTGGCACAACCCTCAATAAGCGGCACACGGCGCGGATGGCAAAATTACCGTGACGGTAACAACCCATCACCTTTTCACAGGCTGTTCGCGTTGACGCCGGAAAACTGGCGCCAGGCTTTCATCACGTCAATAAATCGGCATGCTGATTAATCATATAAAAAATTGGAAGTTCTTCTGATGACTTGCTGCGGCGTCGACCGACCTGAAAGCCGCAAGGATTCGCGCTGAACAGCTCTGGTATCCCAATCTGCAACTGCCCGACGCAGCGTCGACGCCGGAATGGTTCGGCAAACAGGAGCAAAAGGAGGAGACGCGGATGAAAGCCAAGTCTACGACTCACATTCAAGCCAAAACTAAAAAAGCCGCCGGGACGCTTCTACGTGAAAACGATGCACTCTCGGATCGAGAAATTGTAGCGGCAAGGCTTGCCCGGGCGATCGGTCGCGGACGCGACGCAATTTACCACGGCACGCGAGCTCCTGCGGAGGTTCTTCGAAGCGGAAAGCTGATGCCCCGTGGCGGCGGAGTTTCTTTTAGTCGGTCCCCCGAAGTAGCCGCCTATCACGCGCATATGATGGGCTCCGGATCATGCTCGGTAGTCGCCCCCAGCAAGACGCCGATCCGTTTTATGCGGTCGTTCTGCTGCGCAAGAGCAGCGATCGGCGATGCGACCGCCGCGCCGCCTAGAAGCGTGATGAACTCGCGCCGCTTCATTTCACTGCCCGAATTGGCAACGGATGTAGCTTAGCACAATTCGGCGCCGAAATCGCGCGTCTCGCGTTCAATTGGGACGTGCCGAATGTCCGGTCTGGGTCAATCGCGTCACTTTGGCCGTCGGCAGACTACTTCCGGTCTTCCCCCCCGGAAGCGGACATCGTCACGGCCGGTCGGCATGTCTCAAAAGTGCCAGAAGCCGAAGTGGCACGCCTTATTCGATCACCTCGTCGGCGCGTCCAAGCAGCATGGGAGGAATACTCAATCCAATCGTTCGGGCCGTCTTGAGGTTGATCCTCAGTTGGAATCTGGTTGGCAATTCGACCGGCAGATCAGACGGCTTTCTGCCCCTCAGGATCTTGTCCACGAATGTCGCGCACTGGCTAGACGCCGCTTCTATGTCGGCCGAGTAGGACGCGAGCCCTCCTGCCTCGCAAAAGGCAGAACTAGGTGAGACAGCCGGCAAGCGACGGTTCATTGCGAGAACGGCGATCAGTTTCTGCGGGAGCGCCGGATGGATCAGCAAAGCATCCGGTTTCCACTCTTCCAAACTCACAAAATCGGCATCAAGCTGATCGGACTCCCGGATTGGAATCGATTTGATCTCGATCTTGCGCACCTCGGCTGCGGCCTGGACATGTTCAAGCAAGACTTCGCCGAAAAGGGATTCAGCATTAACGAGAACCGCAACGCGCCGCGCGGCCGGCAACATCTCCACGATCAGCTCGAGGTTCTTTGTTGCCAATTCGGCGTCTGCGCCGCTTACTCCGGTCACGTTTCCACCCGGCCGAGCGAGGCTGGCAACCAGCTTGGTTGCCTCAAGATCTCCACCGTATACGACGATAGGTATTTCGGTTGTTTGTTGGTGGACCGCGATCCCAGCCGTCGTTGGATTAGCGACAATGATATCGACCTGAAGCCCGATCAGCTCCGCCGCCAGTGAGGCCAGTGCTGTGAACCTCCCCCCAGCGGAGCGCACGATAAGCTCAATGCTTCGTCCCTCCTCATATCCAAGATTCCGTAAGCCGTCCCTAAACCCCGTCTCAAAGATCGAAGGATCGGGATATCCGAGAAACAGGACCGCGACTCTCGGAATCTTGCCCTGGGCCCCGAGCACTGAAATTGGCCATCCTGTGACCGCGCTGCCCAAAAGGGTGATGAACTCGCGCCGCTTCATCGAACCACTCCGCGCTATCTTAAGCTCGAGCTGTTCCAGCCGGAGACAATAAACCCAAAGGCGGACCTGCGTCAGGAGACACCCCGCTTTTTGCCTAACCGGTCATTTTCCTGAGAGGTGGCTTTTTGATCCAGGCGAACCGCCCCCACTGCCGCGCGGCCAACCGACGGCATAAATTCCCACCGTCGCAGGTCGATCACGGGGACACTCCCCCTGCGCAGTTCAGCGTCGCAGTCTCAGCTTGCCAGAACCGGGTCGGCAAGTCATGTGGACCGTCCGGAATTGTTCTGAATCGAGCCCCGAGGTCCGAAATGGGTCAACTGCCACATCGCGCAAAGACCGCGTCATATCCGTTCTTGCACCGATAACGGACTCGGTTTCTACTATACGCGGCTCGTCATATCTTCCCGCCCCTAAGGAACAACTCCTTGCCCCGCCTAACCGACCAAGGCTTGCAGAAAATAAACGATCTGGCTCAGCATTACGGAGTCAGTGCCGACGCGGTGATGACGTTGTTGCAGGCCCTCCTGAACAGCAAAGGCACGATGGCGCAGTTTGACCATCGCGAACTGGGTGGTGCCGGGCAGTGGATGCCGGGTGGCATGACGATGGTCGGCGACATGTTCAATCACGGCCTCAAGGCGAAGGTCGACGGCTTGTGTTCCGAGC
>WNFD01009226.1_pt2 | contig 12534 bp, 12 predicted proteins | sample 5400491 | NCBI WGS metagenome assembly WNFD01 (sample SAMN13153343, study PRJNA577476) | soil metagenome | isolation source: 120 cm saprolite under Douglas fir tree site 2 hole 2 replicate 2 | place: USA:California | collected 2015-04-18 | reverse complement strand
GAGCACGTCGTGATGACGTTGATCCACACCTCGGCCGTCACCCGCGGGCTTGACCCGCGGGTCCATCTTCTTCGCAAGAAGATGGATTGCCGGGTCAAGCCCGGCAATGACGCTGGATGATTGGAACGCGCTCTATCCCGGGTCATCGGAGCACATCCTCGGTCTCCGGAACTTCGGCGACCGTGGCGCGCCGCGAAAATTGCAGCGCACGGATGTAGGCGACGATCGCCCAGCGATCATGCGGATCGACCCGATCAGAATAGGAATACATAACGCCGTAACCTTTCGAGATGGCCTTGTAGAAATGCGAAGGGGGTGCAGCGAGCAGGCGATCGATGTGGTAGGACGGCGGCTTCGGAAACCCGTGTGCAACGATCACGCCGTCGCCATCGCCGCCGAGGCCGTGACAGGGTGCACAATAGATGTCGAAGCGTTTGCGGCCGCGCGCGAGCAGCACCGGCGATGCTTCCGGTGGCATCGCCTCGACGGCGGCCAGTGCGAGGTCGCCCTGAGCCACGCCGCCGTCCGGCAGCGGACGGGCGGAAGCGCCGTCGGCCCAGAGCGTGGAGGGTGAATAGGTCTTGTACTTGCGCTGTTGCGTCATGCTGAGGCCGCAGCCGCCGAGCAGCAGCACGACGCAGACGGCGGGCGCAACGCGTCTCACGAGAACACCTCGCGGACCTTGAGCGCGCCTGCGCCCTGCAGCGAGTCTACCGCCTGGCGGCTTTCGTCCTCCGTTTCCGGCGCCTCGATGGCGAGGAAGAAGCGGTCCTGGCTGGCGCGCTCCGTTCCTTCGACCGCAAACAACGGAAAGTGGAGACGCGGAAGGCCGGTCTCGACGAGAAAGCGGATGAAGCCCGCGATCGTGGCGCCGAGAATGCCGGTGGCAAAAGGCACCAGCATGAAGGCCGGCCACGAGTTCAGCGGCCGTCCGCCGACGTTGTAGGGATAGTTGATGACCGCCGTATAGTATTCGCCGCCCAAAGCAATTGCGGCGATCAGGATGCCTCCGGCGAACATGAAAACTCGGACTCTGCTGGGCCGTGAATCGAGCATCTCGGCCACACCCTCGACGGGGAACGGCGTGAAGGCGTCGATGAGCTTGTAGCCGCGCCGGCTGGCCGCTTCGGCGGCGTCGCGCAACTTGTGCGCCTGAGCAAATTCGGCCAGCAGCATCTTGCTCACGATTCGATCTCCTCGGCCACGAGATCGCGCACCTCATGCATGGACACGGTCGGAACCAGGCGAACGAAAATGAGAAAAAGGAAAATGAAGAAGCCGAGCGAGCCGAACGTCGTCAGCCAATCCCAAATCGTCGGTAGGTAGAGCCGCCACATGCTCGGGGTGTAACCATGCGACAGCGTGTTCCAGATGATGAGAATACGCTCGAGCCACATGCCGACATTGATGGCGATGGCAAGCGCAAACACCGCCGCAATGCTGCGTCGGACGGCGCCGAACCAGAATGCCTGGGGCGCCAGCACGTTGCAGAACAGCATGGCGAAGAAGAGCGGCGCATACGCGCCGGTGAATGCGAACCGCACGAGACTGCGCTCGGCGTGTTCACCCCCGTACCAGGCGTTGAACCACTCGGTGAGATAGGACAGCCCCATGATGATCGAGGCGGCGAGCATGATCTTCGCCATCACGTCGAAATGTTCCGTCGTGATCAGTGGCTGCAGCCGGAAACCCCACCGCACCAGGGCGGCCAGGCAGACCACCATGGCGAAACCGGAGTACATGGCCCCGACGACAAAGTAGGGCGGGAAGATCGACTCGGACCATCCGGGCATCAGGCTCGCGGCAAAATCGAGTCCGACCACGCTATGAAGCGACACCACCAGCGGTACGCCAAGGCACGCCATGGCGATGTGGTAGAGCTGGTACACGCGCCAGTGCCGCGCTGACCCGCGCCAGCCCAAAGCAAGCGCCCCGTAGATCAGGCGTTGGCGAGGGTTGCGCGCGCGGTCGCGGACGGTGGCGAAATCCGGAATGAGACCGACGTACCAGAACAGGATCGAGAACAGCAAATAGCTGAGGATTGCCCAGAAATCCCAGATCAGCGCGCTGCGCCACTGAGGCCACACCGTCATCGTGTTGGGGTATGGCGTCAGCCAATAGAAATAGAGCGACCGTCCGAGGTGGATGATCGGGAACAGCCCCGCGATGGCCGCCGCAAACAGCGTCATTGCTTCGGCAAAGCGGTTGATCGAGGCGCGCCACCGCTGGCGCATCAACAGCAGCATCGACGAGATCAGGGTGCCGGCGTTGCCGATTCCGATCCACCAGACGTAATTGGCGATGTCAAAACCCCAGACCACCGATGTGTTGAGACCCCAGATGCCGATCCCCTTGATGAACACCCAAACCACGCAGACCACGAAGACGGCGGTGAGCGCGAGGCTCGCCGCGAACGCAATCCACCAAATGCGCCAACTCCAGGCGTCGCGTTCGAGAAGCGGGGCGGTGACGAGGTCGTCGACTTTTTCGTAAGAGCGTGCGCTCGGGAGCGTAAAGCGCCGCGCCGGCGTCACGTCCTCGATTGCGGTGACGCTCATGACACCGGGCCTCCCAATTCCGGATTGGGATTGCGCACGTGCGCCAAATACGTGGTACGCGGACGCGTGCCGAGGTGTCCGAGCAATTCATAGAGACGCGGCTCCTGGCGCAGTTCATTGACTTGCGAATGAGGATCGTTGAGGTCGCCGAAGCTGATGGCGCGCGTCGGACATGCGGCTTGGCAGGCGGTGACGACCTCGCCGTCGTGTATCCGGCGTTCTTCCTTTTCGGCGGCGCGCCGCGCCCGGCTGATGCGCTGGACGCAGTAGGTGCATTTCTCCATGACGCCGCGCGCGCGCACGGTGACATCCGGGTTGAACACGGCTCTCACCACCTCGGCGCCCAAATTGGCGTATTCCTGTCCGTCGGCGTAGCCGAAGAAATTGAAGCGCCGCACCTTGTAGGGACAATTCGACTGGCAGAACCGGGTTCCGACGCAGCGGTTGTAGACCTGGGCGTTCAGTCCCTCGCTGTCGTGGATCGAGGCTGCGACCGGACAAACGGGCTCGCACGGGGCATGCTCGCAATGCATGCAAGGCACCGGGGAAAAGCCGGGACGCTCATCGATGATATAGGTGTCCACCCGCAGCCAATGCATGTCGCGACCCATCGCGATTTCATCGGGTCCGACGACCGGGACATTGTTCTCCGCCTGACAGGCCACCACGCAGGCGTTGCAGCCGATGCAGGCCGCGTTGTCGATGACCATTGCCCACGCATAGGTGTCGTAATCGTATGGCGGATAGAGTGTCGGCAGGTGTTCGCCAGGCCGGTCAGCGAGGCGTTTGCCCGCGGCCAGTTCGGCGAGCGACATGCGCGGCTGGAGCTCCTTGGCTTCGCCATCGAGCTGAAAATGCTTCTGCGCCAGCAGGAGATTTTGCGACGCACCCGTTTTTGAGAGCTTGGCGCCGGTCCGCAGCCACGAATTCTCAAGCGTTCGAAGCCCGAAGACGTCAAAGCCGACGCGGCTGCCGATTGCCCCCGCAGACTGGCGGCCGTAGCCGAGAGTGGCGGCGACGACGTTCTCGGGCTGGCCGGCGCGCACGAGAACGGGCGCATCAATGCCAACGCCCCCGATTTCAAGATGGACCATATCGCCGTCGACAAGGCCGAGCCGCTTTCCGTCCGCTTGCGATACGTGCAGCGCGTTGCCCCACACCTGCTTGGTCAGCGGCTTGGGACATTCCTGAAGCCAGGCGTTGTTGGCAAAGCAGCCGTCCCAAACAGAGGGATCGGGTGCCATCGCCAACGTGAAGCCGTTCGGCTCTGCCCCCTCCCTACCCTCCCCCGCATGCGGGGGAGGGTAGGGAGGGGGTTGCGCAAGCGCGACGGCAGGCGCCGCAACCGGACGAGCGGCCGTATCCGGCACGACGCCGTTATGGAGCACCTCGCGCCACCAGGTGGGGAAATCATTCGCTCCGGAACGGTCCCGCCAACTCGACATGACAATGTCGTGTGAGGACGGCGAAACCTCTCCGTGCAAGATTGCGAGCAGCTGGTGCGCCGTTCGCGTATCGTACAGCGGACGGATCAGCGGCTGAACGATGCTCGCGGTTCCCTCGAATGCGCGCAAATCGGACCAGCTTTCGAGCGGATGCGACATCGGCAAGTGCCACCGGCAGCGCATCGCCGTCTCGTCGGCATGAAGGCCGAAGTGCGCGCTGAAGGGAACCGCAGCGATCAAGTCGCCGAGCCGCAGGTCGCCTGGGCCATCATAGGCGGGGTTCGCCCCGATAATGATCAATGTCTCGACCCGTTGCGCGGCGAGGTCGTCAGCCAGGGCGCGCAGCGAGTCGGCGTGACCGATGCGGACCGGATCAACCGGCTCGATGAGGTCAACCGGCGCCTTCAGCTGGGCGTTGATCCAATGACAAAGCGCATGAATCGCCGGAGGCTGGCGGCGTCCCGCCAGCACCAGGGCCTGCCCCGGAGCGGACTTCAGATCGGCGGCGGCTGCTCGTGCAAACCGCGCCGCCTCGGCAGGGAGTTCGCCGGTCGAGATGGTTGCGCCAAGTGCGCTCGCCAGCGCGATGGCAAAGTTGTGAACGAGCTGCGGGGAGAGTGCGATACGATGATCCGCGTTGGCGCCGGTCAGAGACCAGGCGGACTCGACCGCGTAGAGCCGCAGGAACTCCGGTGCCTGCTCTAATGCCGACTTGAATGCCCACTTGGACTTGCGCGCGCTGATGAAATCGTGGCCGAACCTGATCTGCTCGGGTCCCGGGCCGATCGGATCGGCATCGAGCGTAACCGCGACGCGGGCATCGGCCAGTCGCGGAATGGCGCTGAGCGGCCGCCCGAAGGCGCGCGCAGCGCCGGCGCGGGCCGCATCGTCGTCGACCGGCTCGTAGCGATGCCATTTCGCTTGCGGAAAGGACTCCAACAGCGTGTCGATCTGAGCCAGCAGGGTCGGGGAGGTGATACGGTTGGTCAGAATGCGAAGGCCTGAGCCGTCGCGTCCGCGCTCCGCCGCCAATTGGGTGCGCAGCGCCGCCTCGAAGGCATCCCAGGAGTAGACGCCTGTCCCCCGTCTTACGGCCTTCGAGCGGTCCGGATCGTAGAGCGAAAGGATTGCAGCCTCGGCGAACACGTCGGTCGCCCCGAGACTGGCCGGGTGCCGCGGATTGCCGTCGATCTTGATCGGCCGGCCTTCGACCGAAGTCACGATCACGCCGCGGCCGAAGCCCGCAAGCGCGAGTGTTGAGGCAAAGCGCAGCGCAATGCCCGGCGTCAGCCGTTCCGGGATGTTCACATAGGGAACGATCTCTTCTGCAGGACGTCCGCAGGAGGCAAGCGCCAACGCGGCGCCGCTCGCCATCAGCTGCAAGGCCACCCGCCGGTCAATGTCCACGGGTCCCGCAGGTCCTCGATCTGAGGGCTCGTTCATCGATGGCACACGGTGCAGTCGGTCAGATGACTATTGTCGATGTGGTACTGCGCCAGCAGCGCTTTCCCCTGCTCAAGCTGATTGCCTGGCGGCGCCCAGTCGGGATCAAAAACCGCCGACGCCGGCCGCAGGCTGGGGGCGGGGTTGCGATGGCAGTCGAGGCACCATCCCATGGTCAGGGGTGCGCCGGCGCGCATCAGAGGCATCTGACCCACGGGGCCGTGGCAGGTGGTGCAGCCCACGCCCTTGGCGATGTGTATCGAATGATCGAAATAGACGTAGTCGGGTAGCTTGTTGACCTTGTTCCAGTGAATGGGCTTGTTCTCAGCGAGGCTCAGGCGTACCGGCGCCAACATTTCGGCGTTCGTATAGAGCTGCGAGTGGCAAGTCATGCAGGTATGAGTGGGCGGCACGCCCGCGACCGGCGACCGCTCCACTCCGGCATGACAGTATCGGCAATCGAGGCCGAGCCCGCTGATATGATGCTCGTGGCTGAAGGCAACCGGCTGCCCCAACGTGATGTTTTCACTCGTGATGTACGAAGACCGCATGATCCCATACGCAATCCCGATGGCGAGGAACGGGACAACCAGGATTGCGGCGAGCACCACGCGGGCGAGCGTGTCTGCGTAGGGTCGAAAGATCTGCGCCATCCGCCACTCGCTTTGCGGTCTAGGGCGGGGATGACTTTTCTTCGAGTTCGAAGTCGTCCGCGCCATGCACGCGGCGCCTCGTAAACGTCTCCGTAGTGGCTTTGTTCCTGTGGACCGAGTGCCCCCGGGGGAAGCGCGATAGTGCCGGATTTAATCAAGCGGGTGGTTGTGGTCGGCTCTTATCTTGGTCGTTCTTATCAGTTACGCTGCCGCGGGACCGTATCTGCAGCCGCCATGTCCGATCATCCTCGCATCCATCCCGTGAAACCCGAGCGCCCCGACGGCCCGCCGCCGGTGCCGGTGTCGCCGCACCTGTTGACGTGGTGGTTCGGCGTGATGGCGGCAGGCGGCTTGGGGTTTGGGCTTTACGCCGATGAGCGACCGTTCGGCAACGGCGTGCTCGCCCACCCCCTGGTCGCCTTCCTTGCCTGCGCGGTTGTGGGCTTGCTGACGCTGCGTTTCCTTCATGCGCGACCGGTGCTCCAGTTGATTTCCGCGCGGCGCCTCGCGGCCGGAGCAATCATCGGGATCGCATGCTTTTTCATCGGCACCTGGTTCGGCGCCAATCTGATCCATGTGCCATGAGCGATCTGCAATCGCGGCGCCAGCCGCGCCAGCCGACGCGAGTGGATGGAACCGCTATTCGTCGACCGACGTGCGCAACATGCCCCAATCCACCGGATGTGCCGCCTGCCCCGGCGGAGTTGTCGAAATCTCAAGCCGCGGGTTGCGGCGGGTAAAATCGCAATACGCAAAACCGAGCCCCGAGAGCGCGCCGCGGAAGCTTCGGGCGTCGGTTTGTTGGATGGTGAAGCAAGGCTGGAACGGCATCCCGCGCAGCGACGCGCAGATCGAATCGGGCTGCACCCGGATCGTGCCGGTCGGCAGGGCGACGAGGCGCAAAGGTCCTGAGCCACGCACTTGGATGGTGCCGACCACCGACCCATCAGCATTGATCCGGCCCGCCCCCGTGGTGCCCTCGAAGCACGAGTAGCTGAAATACTTGCCGGCAATGAAGCGCTTGGCTTCTGCGGGCTTGAGCTCGCCCGCCCCCGCCGGCATTGCGGCGACAAAGCTTGCGACGACAATGATGCTACGCCCCAACATGCCCGACTCCACTTTCCATAACCTGTCTTAACCAGCCCCGTTAAGCCGACCCTTACTCTGCTCGAAAATACTTAACTCGAAAACGAGCATGATTGGATTCGGTGGATAAATATTAAACGTATTTACTGGATTTTGACCACAAGTCGACCGCGGATACCGCCCTCAACGATCTTTTTCCCTACCGGGATAACGCCTGTAAGATCAATTTCCTCAATCATTTTGGCCAATTTGTGCCGATCGAGATCGGTGACGAGTCGCTTCCACGCGTTGTTGCGTATTTGCAACGGCGCCATCGTGGATTCTATTCCCAATAGAGACACTCCCCGCAAAATGAACGGGGCAACTGAGGTCGGCAGATCGATGCCGCCTGCGAGCCCGCAGGCCGCGACCGCGCCGCCGTAACGGGTCATCGACAGCACGTTGGCGAGTGTCGTCGAACCGACAGTGTCGATCCCGCCGGCCCAGCGTTCCCTGGCAAGCGGGCGCGCAGAGCCGGTGAGGTCGGCGCGGGCGATCACCTCGGTCGCCCCAAGGTCCTTGAGATAGCCCGTCTCGGCCAGGCGGCCGGTCGACGCCGAAACCTGGTAGCCGAGCCTGGACAGGAGCGCGACCGCGACCGACCCGACCCCGCCGGCGGCGCCCGTGACGATCACGTCCCCGCCGCCCGGCCCAATCCCGGCGCGCTCGAGCGCCATCACGCACAGCATCGCGGTGTAGCCGGCGGTGCCGATCGCCATGGCGTCGCGGCCGGAGAGACCCGGCGGCAGCGCAACCAGCCAATCGCCTTTCACCCGCGCCTTTTCGGCAAACATGCCGAGATGGGTTTCGCCGCATCCCCAGCCGTTGAGCAGAACCTGGTCGCCGGGCTTCCACGCCGGATGCGAAGAGGCTTCCACGGTCGCCGCTGCATCGACGCCGGCGATCATGGGAAACCGCCGCACCACGGGACCCTTGCCGGTGATCGCAAGGCCGTCCTTGTAGTTCACGGTCGACCATTGGGGCCGCAGCGTGACATCGCCTTCCATCAGGTCCTGCTCGTCGAAATCCGTCAGCGCGGCGGCGGTGCCGCTTTCGGTCTTGGTGATGACGATCGCCTTGAATGTGGCCACACGGGCTCTCCTCAATCATCGGTTTGCCAACGGGATTGGCCGCGGCTGGAATGCGATTTTCTCCACCCGCCCTAGATCATCGCCGAAGGCAAATGCGGCGGCCGTCATCGGCGTGGCGTCGGGTCGATGGTAGACGGCGATAACGCTGCCCGGTCCGCCTCCAGTGTGCCCCAGCTTTTAGCGTCGATCCGCAACAATCCAAATGATGTTCGGTTCGAAGACGCCTGCAAGGTAGCTGAGTGGCTGGGGTTCGTTCACAAAGGCGGAAAGGGCAGCCATCGGGCCTTCTCCAGAAGCGGTGAGAGGATCGGGCTCAACTTCCAGGACCGCAACGGGAGGATCCCTGCCTAACAGGCAAGGCAGCTAATCGCTATGATGGACAAATACGAGAAGGAACAAGGCTCGTGACCGTGCACTATCCCGCCGAGGTATTTTGGAGCGAGGAAGACGGGGGCTGGATCGCCATCGCCCCCGATCTTCCCGGTTGCTCTGCGTTTGGTGAAAGCCGGCCCGAAGCCCTTAAGGAACTTGAGCCTGCTATCGAGGCATGGATTGAGGCAGCGAAGGCTGCCGGTAACTCGATCCCACAACCTTCGCAGAGGCTTAGAGCTTAGTCTCGTAAGAGGGGCAAAAGTCGTGGCGGCGGTAAGATTATAAGATTCCCAAGGGGTCTCGAGCTTAGAGCCGAAGCCCATCCTACAAGTTACCGCCACTCCGCCGGTGGCCCCGCAAGCCCGGCAAGCCCTTCCGCCCCCGACATTGCGCGTCGATACCGCCGCACCGCGCGGTGATTGCGGATCAGGCGCAGCACATCAAAGTCGAGGAGTCCGGCCGCGCGCAATGCCCCAAGGTCGCGCCAAAACGCATGCCACAGGTGAAGCCTCAGATCGGCGATCACCACCTTGGTCGCCAGATAGGCGCCGACCTTGCGATAACGCCCGGCAATTTCGGGGCATTCGCGTGCATAGGCGACGAGCCCGCTCCCCGCCTTCGCCCAATCGTTGGAGAGATTGTCGTCGCCCCAGAACTTCTCCCACAGCGGCTCAGACAGAAGCTGCGCTCCGCCGCGCCTGGCAAGCCTGATCAGGAATTCGCGATCCTCGATCAGCCGCAGCCGCTCGCAGAACCCGCCCACGGCCAGCGCCGCCCCGCGCCGCACCGTGATGCTGGTCGCTTCGACCGGAACAAGATCGCAGATCAGCGCCCACTCGAACGCAAGGCGACGCGGCAGATAAGCATCGTCGCTGTCGATAAAAGCCACAATACCGGCGCGCGCGGCTTGGAGGCCGAGGTTACGCGCGGCGCTGGGCCCGCCGTTGCGTTCGGCCGCGATGGCGCGGATGCGCGGATCGCAGAGCGTTGCGAGATAATCAGCGGTGCCGTCGCGCGAGGCGTCGTCGACCACGATCAGCTCGAAACGAACGCCGTCCTGCGCCAGCACGCTCGCGATGGCCCGCGGCAGGCTGTGCCGGCGGTCGTAGGTCGCCAGCACGACGGATATGTCCGGCGTGCCGGTTCCGGGAACGTCGTTCATGGCCGGGCTGTATCAGCGCGGCGGGCGGAATTCCAGAGCGGGGTTCGTTTCGAGGAAATTAATTGAGTGCGTGTCCCCGCGAATACGCATGGGGGCCAATCAGTCCCGAATATATTTAGGAGCTGGCTTTCATGGACCGGTCTGCGTCTCGGCAGACCGATCCCGGAAAGCTGTCGCCAAACGAGCAGTCCCCTATCCTCGCGGCGACCGGCCCTGCCCGGCGCTTGCTGTGATCACCGAGCGCAAATCTATCGGAGGACTTCCGATCCGTCGACACACGCAAATATCTTCCGGCCATTCGCATCGGTGATGCAAATCGAACGGATATCGTCACTCACCGGTATGACAATCTCGAAGAAGCCATGAGCCGTGTGCCCGGCATCGTCGGCCACAAGGGCATCGAAAGGCGCGGTCGTAACCATGTTTCTCGCCGGCGGAATCGAAAATCCCCTGAACCACGATCACACCGTCTTTGGACGCGTCGTCGGCGCTCGCAACCCTTGCAGGGGTATTGGCCGCGCGCGAAGGTTGCACAGCTTCGCTCACATATTTCATTGCTCTCGACTCACGGAGCGATGGAACATCAGACAATATAAGCCGCTCGCCCATGTCCGCGGCAAGAAGGACGACCAGCAGTGAAACCATAGCAGCATCTAACCTCTCACGGCTTGGCGGCGGTACGACCTCACGGCGCAGGGTACATTGCGGCGCTGGTCGACAGTCCTCGTACGTCCGCGAATGCGGTGTTAAGGCCGTCGCTGACGAAAACGCGGATCAGCCCGTCACCTCTGCTTTGTTGAATCTCGGTTGAATTGACAACAATACTCTTCGCGGTTCCCGACACATCCACGGCCAGAGGGACCCAGTTTCGGCCGCCATTGGGACTATACGCTACCTGGTACAACAACTTACTTGCGTTGGTATCCCTATCATACACCTTCCAAGCGACCTTCGTCTTCGGCCCGAGTCGCTGTTCAGGCCTCGGCGCGACGACCGTGATCGTCGGCGGGCGAGAGCGCTTCACTGCGGCGACGGTGCGGCCTTGGGCATTCGCGATTCGCAACGATGCAACCTCAAGCTCGGGCGGCACCGCGACCATGACCTCGAAAAAGCCAAACGCCACGTGCCCCGCGTCGTCGGCAACCGTCGGCTCGAACGGCACACTGATTGTGCTGCCGCGTTGATCAATGACATCCACCGCGAAACGACCTTCGGCGCGGCGGGATGTCGGCTGCGAAGCCCACGGGAAACGAAATGCGGGCTTGAGGCGAATGAGCCTCGTCCCTTTCCCGTCGAAGATTCCTTGTACGACCAAAACGCGCTCGCCCGGCTTATCGGCCTGAACATCGGGCGCATCGGCTAGAATGGCGCTGCCGAGCAGGACATTGTAAGTGGCGGTATCCACCCAGGCTTGATTCGTTAACAAGCCGGCTACCATTATGTCGTTCAGCGTGGTCGGCTTAACGCGGCCCGCGGTGTTATTTCCGGCCGGATTATTCGGCAACCGGGCGCCCACATCCCATCCGGTCTGGTCAAGCATCAGATGGTTGTGCTGTTGACCAAAATTATGTGTCAATTCATGTGCATAGCTCCGCTGGTGGCGGGTCTGCTGCGTGTTGCCGAACGCATTAAAGCCGGGGAGTTGACTCAGTCCGTTGCCGTTGATCGGATTGCCTTTGATCCAGCCATACAGGAACGTATTGTTATTGGCACCCAAGTTGTTGTTGACGATAAGCTGCCGGCACGACGCAAGGAACGATAGGAGGTCGTTGCCCTCGGCCGACAGAGCCTCCAGCACACCATTGTTGTCGGGGTCCTCGTTGTAAGGAAGCGAGGGGAAGAGACCCTGCTGGTAGAGGTTCGGATCGCCATCGTTCACCGGATAAATTCCGCGCACGAACGCGTCGCCGACCCCCGGCTGAACATCCGAAAGCGCCGGCAAACCGGTCCCGATCCAATCGATGCGGGTAAAAAAGAGAGAAGGTGTTGTCCGATTGATCGCGGTGAGGGCGTTCGTCGTCAACGAATTATTGCCGGTGTTCGTCTCTCCCGCCACTGGCGTCACGTCGACCCTGAACGTAACATTTGAAGACGCGGTGATGCCGCTCGGAGCCGGCAGCTCAAAATTAAGCGTATCGTTCTCATTGGCCCGCTGCGGCGCGGTCGGCACCGTGAACGGTGCATTGATCGGAGGGACGCCGGCCGCCGGGGTGATTTCGGTTCCGTTGACAAAAACGTGGAGGTTGCCGGTGACTCCCGAAACCGATCCCCCATCGAGGTTGGAAACCGTCGCGCGCACGGCTGTACTCCGTTGCGCCACAAGCTGGATCGTATTAGTGGTGGTCTGGATGGCCTGTGTGACCTCAATGTTCGTGACAGTGAGGTCCACAGCATTTGCCAGAGTTGTCTGCAGACACAATACCGGAGCTGTCCATCGCGCCATCGCTGCGACAAAGCTCTGTGATTTCGGTGAGGACGTGTTTCGATTCACCATCGTACTCCTCCCTGCCCTGGGTAGCGCCAACTACAATCAATTCGCGTCATAGAAGCTCTCGCGGCCGACGGCTTCATCTGAAAGTGGCTGTGTGTGCGACAGGCCCGCAGCCGATTCCTGCCATCGCCGGGCTCGCTCGGCTGGCGACAGGGACGCCGCTTTGTGCGGTGTCATCTGTTCTTCAAGCAGAT
>WNFD01008931.1_pt1 | contig 12534 bp, 13 predicted proteins | sample 5400491 | NCBI WGS metagenome assembly WNFD01 (sample SAMN13153343, study PRJNA577476) | soil metagenome | isolation source: 120 cm saprolite under Douglas fir tree site 2 hole 2 replicate 2 | place: USA:California | collected 2015-04-18 | reverse complement strand
GCCAACGGTCGCTGACATCCTGCCGCTGTGCGACAAAAAGACGCTGGATCTCGTTGCATCCTTTCAGCGGGCTGTGGTGAACGATCTGGTGACCAAGACGCTGGAAGCCGCCAGAGAGCGGGACGTCCGCACGCTGTTTGTGACCGGCGGCGTGGCCGCCAACAGCGAGCTGCGCAAAACATTCGATCTCGAAGCCGGCAAAGAAGGCCTGCCGGTGTACTTCCCGTCGCGCAAACTGTCGACTGACAACGCCGCCATGATCGCCGCCGCCGCGTTTCCCAAATTCATGGCTCGGAACTTCGCAAGTCCTGAGTTCTCGGCGGAAGCGTCTCTCGCGCTGCGGTAAAAGAACTTTTGCCGCTGATTTGCGCAGATAAAGCAAAAGAGAATTGCCGGGATATTTCGCCCGCGCTGTAACTCGTCCCTTGTCTGGTTTTTATCCGCGCCGATCTGCGCAAATCTGCGGCAAAAGCTTTTCCGGTTTTCCCTTTGCGTCCTTCGCGCCCTTTGCGGTGAAAAGGCTTTTGCAAGACACACCCGCACTGTGACCGTCTTTGAGGGGTCTTGTCTTGCCGAACAGGTGGGATTTGTCGAGGGTCAGGTCAGCTCTTCCGGCTCTGCACTCTCTTCGATGGCCATGTCTTTGAACTCGCTCGAATCAAAGACATCGCCGCATTCCTGACACTCAACGAATTCTGCGTCATCTTCGCGGGCAACTACCCGCACACGCGGATGCCTACACATTTTCTCCATGACCGTTTTTGGGTGGGGTTGGTTCTTCGATAGGTGTGTGTCTGCTCGTGTTCATTTCTTCGGACCAGGGTCCGCCCTGAATTGCGGTATTTGTCTCGAATTGCGGGTATTTTATGACGAAATCACGGCTTGTCAAGTATTTCCTGACATCCCGGGAAGCGCGACCGGATCAGGACCGAAAGCTATTTCCGGAAAGAAAACCAGCAATTTCTTACAGTTAGAGGCGGTGGCCGGATTGAAACGATTCTTCGGCACTAAACTTAAGTTTTTCCCGCCCGACTCGGACTTCCACACCCGCCGCCGGAAAATCCTGTAAATCAGTGCTCTTATCAGTGTTGATCAGCGGTAAGGGTTTTGGTCGCGGATTTGGGTCAAAATTAAAATTACGACCAAATCAGGTCTAATTTGTAAACTATTCAGGCCACGGCAGTTACCACTGAACCGCTCATTTTCTCCATTGGCTGCACCGGCTTGCGCAAAACCTGATTTTGTATCAGAATCAATATACGACCAAAAAGGTCTTAGTTGGTCGTCATGGTTAAGCCGCATGCTCAAACTCACCAAAAAAGCCGACTACGGATTGATCGCCGTGAAGCATCTCGCGGAAGTGGGCGAGACGGGCTCCTGCAGCGCGAAAGACATCGCCGAGGCCTACGGGATTCCTCAGTCCGCGATGGCCAAGATTTTGCAGAAGTTGGTGAAGAACGGACTGCTGGTTTCGCAGCAGGGCATGAATGGCGGTTATGTGCTGGCGCGCGATGCGCGCAATATCTCCGCTCTGGAGGTGATCAAGGCCATCGATGGCCCGCTGTTCATTACCTCCTGCGGCGACGAGACGCATGGCTGCTACCAAAGTTCCAAATGCACGGTGCGCGAGCCGTTGCGCAAAGTGAACGAGAGCATTCAGAAGGTTCTGGGCCAGATTTCGATTGCATCGATGGCCGAACCGCACAGTGAAACCGAAGAGATTCATCGAACAGTCCGGCGCGATCTGGTAACGCTGGGCCGGTAACAGAATTCAGGAGACACGAAGAAAATGAGCGGTAACGGAAATCACGCAAATGGCGAGCACCTTCCCCCGGGCGTCAAACTGCCCATTTACATGGATAACCACGCCACCACCCCGATGGACCCGCGGGTGCTGGAAGCCATGCTGCCCTATTTCAGCGAGAAGTTCGGCAATGCGGCCAGCCGCAACCACCAGTTCGGATGGGAAGCGGAAGCGGCCGTGGAAACGGCGCGCGAGCAGATTGCCAAACTGATCGGCGCGACCGCCAAAGAGATCATCTTCACCTCCGGCGCCACCGAGAGCGACAACCTCGCCATCAAAGGCGTGGCCGAGATGTACAAGGAAAAAGGCAACCACATCATCACCGTGGTGACCGAGCACAAAGCCATTCTCGATACCTGCAAGCGCCTGGAGAAATACGGCACCCGCGTGACCTACCTGCCGGTGAAGCCCGATGGCCTCGTCGACCTCGATCAGTTGAAGGCCGCCATCACCGACAAGACGATCCTGGTCAGCATTATGGCCGCCAACAACGAGATCGGCGTGCTGCAACCGCTGGCGGAGATCGGCAAAATCTGCCGCGAGCGCGGCGTGATCTTCCACTCCGACGCGGTGCAGGCCCTGGGCAAGGTGCCGCTCGACGTTAACAAGATGAGCCTCGATCTGGTATCGCTCACCGGACACAAGCTCTACGGCCCCAAAGGCTGCGGCGCGTTGTATGTCCGCCGGAAAAATCCGCGCGTACAGCTGGCGGCTCTGATTGACGGTGGCGGCCACGAACGCGGCATGCGCTCGGGCACGCTGAACGTTCCGGGCATCGTGGGTTTCGGCAAGGCCTGCGATATCGCAATGAAGGAAATGGCGGAAGAGAGCGTCCGAGTGGGCGCGCTGCGCGACCGGCTGAAGAGCAGGCTCGAATCGGAACTCGACGAAGTTTTCATCAACTGTGCTTAAGTCCCTGGGCCTGGGCGACGATGTGGCCCACAGCTCGATTCGCTTCGGCATCGGACGCTTCAACACCGAGGCGGAAGTGGATTATGTCGCCGGGCGCATGGTGGAAGTGGTGAAGAAGCTGCGCGAACTTTCGCCGCTCTATGAGATGGTGAAAGAAGGCATCGATCTTTCGAAAATCGTCTGGCAGGCGGAAAGCCACTAGCCAAATCAACGACGATCAATTTTTACAGGAATTCAACAGGAGAAACACGATGGCATACAGCAATAAAGTTCTGGACCACTACACCAACCCCCGCAACGTCGGCACGCTCGACAAGAGCAGCTCCGATGTGGGCACCGGGCTGGTGGGCGCCCCCGAATGCGGCGACGTGATGCGTCTGCAGATCAAAGTCAACCCTGAAACTCACGTGATCGAAGACGCGAAGTTCAAGACCTTTGGCTGCGGCTCCGCCATCGCTTCGTCTTCACTGGCCACCGAGTGGATCCAGGGACGCACCGTGGATGACGCGCTCAAGATTTCCAACACCGATATCGTGAAGGAACTGGCGCTGCCTCCGGTGAAGATCCATTGTTCGGTGCTGGCCGAAGACGCGATTCGCGCGGCCATCAACGACTGGAAGAAGAAACACCCCGAGGCCCAGCCGGCCGCGGCGGAAGCCAAAACGACCACTGCCTGAGACGTCTGCTAACGCCCAGGAACGTGGGCGCCACAGCACTCAGAGCGAAAACAGCAGGAGAATAGCGTGACACTGACTCTCGACAGCCCGGTACACAATGCCGACAACGTGTCGCCCAACGCCAAGAGCGTGCAGGCGACCGAGCGGGCGCTGGCGCGGATCCGTGTGGCCATGGAGAAGGAAGGCATCACTCCCGAACATGGCGGGCTGCGTCTCGGCGTGCAGGGCGGCGGTTGTTCGGGGCTGAGCTATAACATCCGCTTCGACACCCAGCCGCGCGAACGCGACCGCGTCTTTCAGTTCGGCGACCTGCGGCTCTTTGTCGATCCCAAGTCGTTTATCTACCTGGGAGGCATGGTGCTCGATTACGAGCAGTCGCTGATGAAGCAGGGGTTCAACTTCATCAACCCCAACGCCTCACGGGCCTGCGGCTGCGGATCGTCGTTCTCGGCGTAAAACGCGGAGTATCGAGTCGACAGATCGGATCGGGGCAAGGCAATCGGGTCCCCGCAGGGGACGCCCAAAAAATAGCCCGCCGTTTCAACGGCGGGTTCGAAGCCCGAATCGATCCGAGTCCCCGCAGGGGATGAATGAAAAACAGCGGCATTTCAATGCCGCGGCGAAATTTCAAACCAGGTTTCAACGTTTCAGACCTGTGTGCCAATTGCACCTATATGCAGACTCACGCCATACCGATCGATTCCCGATGCTGGGCCTGTGGAGACGCAGTCGGCGGACACTTCTGCGCCGGGTGCGGCAAGATCCAGCCGGCCGGGGGCGAAGACTACTTTTCGTTCTTCGGCCTGCCCAGAAAGCTGAACATCGACACGGCGGCCCTCGAACGCGAGTTCTACCGCCTGAGCCGTCAGCTTCATCCCGACGTGTTCGCCATCGCCGGACAGCCCGAACAGCAGTGGAGCACGGAAAAGACCTCGCAGTTAAACGATGCCTACCGCGCCCTGAAAGATCCGATCGCCCGTACCCAGAGCCTGCTCGAACTGGAAGGCGTAAAGCTCGAGGAGCAGTCGCGCAGCGCCACCGACGCGGCCCGCCAGAGCGGCGAGCAGAAAAAGCAGGTCGTCCCGCCCGACATGCTCGAAGAAGTCTTCGAACTGAACATGCAGCTCGACGAGATGCGCATGAACAAAAAGATGGGCGAGGACGATCCGAATATTATCCGTGATCTGCAACAGGCAAAAGCGCACTTCGAAGAAAAAATGAACGACCTTACGTCGGAACTGAAAGGCTACTGGGACGCATGGGACGCACTGATTCCCGCCGGTCAGACCGAACCGCAGGACCCGGAAGCGCGCCGACAGGTCCGCGACAAGATGGTCGATCTGCTGAATCGCAGATCGTATGTGAGGAATTTAGTCCGCGACGTTAACGAGGCTCTGACGTAAGGTAGTTGGTAATCGGTAATTGGTATTTGGTGTTCAGCCCGATCAGCGTAAACGATTGCCGGCCGTCAGGGTGTTCAAATACTAAATACCAACTACCAAATACCGAAGCACCAGCAGCCAGAAGCCAGCAGCTAAAAGCATGTCCACCAAAAACATTGTCGGCATCGACCTCGGGACCACGAACTCCCTGGTCGCATACATGGAAGGCGATTCGCCCGTGGTGATTCCCGGCGAAGACGGCTCCAATCTTGTGCCTTCGCTGGTGGCGCTGGACGCCCGGGGCGAGTTCATCGTCGGCAATGCCGCGCGTATCCCTCTGATCGAGAACCCGCAGCGGGCCATCTACTCGGTGAAACGCCTCATGGGACGCGGCGTGGAAGACATCCAGGAAGAGCTCAAACTCTTTCCGTTTCGCCTGGCCGCCGATATCAAGCCCGGCGAGGTCCTGCGCATTCAGCTCGGCGAAAAGGAATTCACGCCACCTGAGATTTCCGCGCTCATTCTGCGTCAGTTGAAAAGGAATGCTGAACGATTCTTCGGCTCTGAAGTCACGAAAGCGGTGATCACCGTTCCCGCTTACTTCAATGACGCCCAGCGTCAGGCCACCAAAGACGCCGGACGCCTCGCCGGACTCGAAGTGCTGCGGCTGGTCAACGAACCTACCGCCGCCTCGCTCGCCTACGGCCTCGACAAGAAACACGACGGCATTGTGGCGGTCTACGATCTCGGCGGAGGCACCTTCGATGTCTCGGTCCTGAAGCTGCACGAAGGCATCTTCGAGGTGCTGGCCACCAATGGCGACACTCACCTGGGCGGTGACGACATCGACAACCTGCTGCTTTCCATCGCGCTCGATGACATTGCCGGAGACCTCAAACTCGATCTGCGGCGCAACGGCGAAGCCGTGCAGGCCCTGCGCAAGGCCATTATCGACACCAAGATCGCGCTGTCGTCGCAGCCGCAATCCGCGATCGACGTGGTTCTGCCTCAGGGACAGCGCTATCAGCGCACCATTACCCGCGAGCAGTTCGAGCAGTTGATCACGCCGATTCTGCAGCGCACGGTCGCCCCGTGTAAACAGGCGCTGGCCGACGCGAAACTGACACCCGAGCAGATTGAAGAAGTCGTGCTGGTGGGCGGCTCTACACGCATCCCGAGCGTGCGCGAGCTAGTGAAAGAGCTTTTTCAGCGCGAGCCTCATATCGAAATGAATCCGGATGAAGTGGTGGCCCTGGGCGCGGCGGTACAGGCGCGCATCCTGTCAGGCGGATCGGAGGCCACGCGCGACATGCTGTTGCTGGATGTGACCCCGCTCTCTCTTGGCATCGAAGCCCTGGGCGGCGTGGTGGCGAAGATTATCCAGCGCAACAGCACGATTCCTGCCTCCGCCACCGAGCATTTCACCACGGGCGTCGACGGACAGACCAATGTCGCGATCCACGTGGTGCAGGGTGAGCGCGAACTGGCCGGCGACTGCCGTTCGCTGGCGCGCTTCGATCTGAAGGGCATTCCTCCCATGCCGGCGGGACTACCGCGCATCGAGGTAAAGTTCCTGATCGACGCCAACGGAATCCTGCACGTCAGCGCCAAAGAGCAGCGCAGCGGCAAGGAAGCCGAAATCGAAGTGAAGCCCACCTACGGGCTGACCGACGACCAGGTCGAGAAGATGATTCTCGATTCGTTCGATTACGCTGAAGAGGACTTCCGTCAGCGCCAGGTCATCGAAGCCCGCAACGAAGCCGAAAACATGATGCTGGCTCTCGACAAAGGCCGTCGCAACCCCGCATGGACGATGCTGAGCGCGGAGGAAGTCGCGCTGATCGCACAGCGCGAAGAAGAACTGAAACAGGCGCGGTCGGGCGAGGAATACAAGCAGATTCGCGGCGCAATCGAGGCCCTCAACACGGCCACCATGCGCCTGGCCGAGCTGATGATGGATACGGCGGTCAGCAGCGCGCTCAAAGGCGAGAACATGGACACCACGGACATCCAAGGCGGCCCGGATTCGCCGCATAAGCTTTCGCCGGCGGAGATTGGAAATGATTAAAAAGCGTTAGCCGCGAATGAACGCGAATGAAGATAAGAACAGATACAAGCTGGGTTGGCCAGAAGCCAGCAGCCAGCAGCCAGGAGCTACCCAACAGTGTCGACTCAAACAGATCAGAAGCCTACAGCCACGGCCGATGCGCCGGGCCCCAACACCGTCCGGGTGACATTTCAGCCCGAGAACGTCACGGTGGAATTTGAACACGGCAAACTGCCATACAAAGATCATGGCAAAAAGCAGTCGCTTCTCGATATCGCGCTGAACAACAACGTCTTTCTCGACCACGCCTGCGGCGGCAATAATGCCTGCACCACGTGCCATGTCCACGTGCTCAAGGGCGCGGAGCTGCTGAGCGAACTCGAAGACGATGAAGCCGACCGCATGGAAACCGCCGCCGATCTGCAGCTGAACTCGCGTCTCGGATGCCAGGCGGTCGTTGAGAAGCCGGGCGAGATTGTGGTGGAGATTCCGACGTGGAACCGCAATTACGTTTCCGAGGGGCACTGAGGAACAGCATTCAGCACTCAGCATTCAGCATTCAGCCTTGAAACATTTTCGGGAAGGTCGAGTGTTTTTATTTGCGAGTATGACGCGAGGGTACACCATAAGGATCACCACAATGTTTCATGGCTGAATGCTTGAGTGCTGAGTGCTGAATGCTAAGTGCTGAATTAAGGAGCAATGCAATGACCCGAGACATCACATGGGACGACGCCGAAGAAATCGGCATTCAGCTTCAGGAAAAGTTTCCGGAGCTCGATCCGCTGACCGTCCGCTTCACCGATCTGCACAAGCATGTGACCGAACTGCCCGGATTTACCGGCGATCCCAAAGCCTCCAACGAAGGCAAGCTCGAAGCCATTCAGATGGCGTGGTACGAGGAATATAAAGACAACCAGTAGAGCAAATTTGGTAATTGTGTAATTTGTTAATTGCGTAATTGAAGGCCAGATCGGGTTTCAATTACAAAATTACCAAATTACTCAATTACCCAATCCTCTATGATCCGCTCTGATTCGCGGCTATCAGCCCTGGCTCTTCCTCGCTCGCTTCCCGCAAAAACTGTGCCGCCTCTTCCGGCGACGTGGGGTTGATGTAAAACCCCGTACCCCATTCAAAGCCCGCGATCTTGGTCAGCCGGGGCATCAGCTCCAGATGCCAGTGGTAATAGTCGTTGGTGTTGTCCTCGACCGGTGAGGTGTGGATCACCATGTTATAGGCGGGGTTTTCCAGCACATGATAAGCCCGGGTCAGGACGTTGCGCATCATGCGGGCCAGGTTTTCATACAGATGCGACGGAGAGTTTTCAAAGGCCGATTCGTGGCGCCGGGGCAGTATCCAGGTCTCGAACGGATACCGCGGAGCGTAGGGAGCCAGCGCGACGAAATCCGGGTTCTCGGCCACCACGCGCACCCGCGCCTCCATCTCCTGCTTCACGATGTCGCAGTAGATGCATCGTTCTTTGTTGGCAAAGTAGCGTTTGGATCCGTCCAGTTCTTCCACCACCTGCTTGGGAAGAATCGGCATCGCAATCAGCTGCGAATGCGGATGCTCCAGCGAGGCCCCGGCGATTTCTCCGTGGTTCTTGAAAACCAGGATGTATTTGAATCGGCGGTCCTGCTTGAGATCGAGAATGCGGTCGCGAAACGCCCACAGCAGCTCTTCCACGTTCTTCGGAGGCATGGTCACCAGCGTTTCGGCGTGGTTGGGGGTCTCGATCACGACTTCATGCGCGCCGATGCCGTTCATCTTATCGAACATGCCGTCGGCCTGACGGTCGAGATTGCCTTCGATCCCCAGCACGGGAAATTTGTTGGGCACCACGCGCAGGGTCCATCCGGCGGAATCGCGCGGGCCGTGATTCGGACGATAAGCAAGGATCTCCGAGGGCGTTTTGCTTTCGTTGCCGGGACAGAACGGGCAGTAAGGCGCGCCCTTTTGCACGGCGCTCTCCCGCAAAAAATCGCTGGGACGCTTGGAACGGTCGGTGGAGATGATCACCCAGCGTCCGGTGATGGGGTCTTTTCGTAACTCAGGCACGTTACTATCTTAAACCGTTTACGCGACGCATCAGAGATCGTCCAATTTTTTCCAGAATATCGATTGCCTTAAAATTACCCAATTACCAATTTACTCAATTACCCAATCCCCTCTAAACCATCCGAAACGCATTCCTGAAAAGAACAATATCCGGAGCGCATCCCGGTTCCAGATAAACGCTGACGATATCGAAACGGCAGGGCGGATCATCGTGGGTCTTGCGCAAAAACGCCCGCGCCACCTTCGACAAATCGCACCGCTTTTCGAAATCCACCGCCGCTTCCGCGGGATAAAGACCGCGCGCCGAGCGTGTCTTGACCTCGATGAAGCAGAGCACCTCTCCATCCCAGCCGATCAGATCGAGTTCACTGCGATGGCGGGGCGTGCGGTAGTTGCGCGCCACAATCACATAACCCAGGCGGCGAAGATGGAAGTAAGCCTCTTCCTCGCCCCGGCGGCCGGTTTGCAGATGCTCGGGATCGGAGGGCCGGCCAGGCAGAAGGCGCGCAATGGAATCGAAGGCGCGAATGGTGATCTGTGTCAGGCGACCGGACATGCGAGAAATAATACAGGAAGCATCGCTTAAAGTGAGATTGGCAGTCGGGTAAGTAGTGCGGCATTCCCGAATTGGCACTCGCAACGTTAAGATTTGCGCAGTCATGACATCTTTCACATAGAAGATTGAAGAATTATGAGATGCTGGATACCGGGCCGTGATTGTGGTGTGTTCAAAAAGAAAGCCCTGCAAAATTCTTGTGTGGCCCAATCCAAAGGACAGAAAGATAATGAAGTTTTACAGAGTGTTTTTTTCTCTGACAACGGCGTTCGCGCTGTTGTTTGTGGGCACTGCCAGTGCTCTGACATATCCGGTGATTGCCGTGACAACCTGGCCGCAGACTCAGCAAGGACCGAAAGCGGTAATGCCGTATGTCGCGGGTGACGGCGCGCCCGGCTGGTTTTCCATCCAGGGCCAGAACCAGGGAGACTCGGTGAAAGTACAAAATTATTCGAGCGCCTCGGCGGCGGATAACACCGAGATCATGTCCACGACCGCGGGCCACACGCCGGTGACGTTATGGTTCAATCAACCGGTGGCTACGGCGGCGGAAACCATCAATGGCGGCTGCCAGATTCTCGATCGCATCGGGGATTCCGCAACTGATCCGAAAAATATTTATTTCTTCACCTATCCCGGATACCAGTATATCTCCGCGGATTCCAACACTTTTCCGAATGCGGGCCCGTCGCAGATACTGACCAGCCAGGGTCAGTCGGGTGTGCGCGGATTCATGGTCAACAACTATACGAGCGTGTTCGCCGGTGCGCCCGCCAACAACTACATCATCTCGGCGACATATATGACCGGCAACAAGAACCCCTGCGCCGCCGCGGACCAGGAGATGGGAATGTGGCAGTTTCTTCAGGAATCCGGCCGGATCGTGTACTTCGATCTCTCGGACCACACCAACTGCAACGGCCTTGGAACCTGCAGAGACTCGACTGATTCGCCCTGTGCGCAACCTCCGGTTCTCCCATGCTCGAATCCGGTTTTTCAAACGGACCTGCTGATTCAGATCGGCAACGCTGTCACCTACGAAGGCACTTATACCAATCTTTATTATGAGATGTATCTGATTCCGGCAGGCACCAACGGTTCTCCGATCTCGTCGACACCATCGGGCTATGTCATGAGGGTTGCGGTCATCGACGGCAATCATACGGACCGATTTGCAACCTGCAACATCAATGGCGACACCAACACATCGGCCTGCACCGCCGACGTGCCGATCGACTGGACGCCCGCGCGGATAGCGCAGTTCCTCAACGGTGAATCCAACGTTGTAAACGCCGTTGTAACCCCCGGCGCGGTCGACACACCGTTCTCCGCCTACAACCAAATTAATGGGTTGTGGATGGGCCGATAGGCAAAACGACCAACCGACGATTGTTTTTGGTTGAGAAATACAGGGGCGGGACGCGGCGTTTGCCACGCCCCGCTTTTTTAATCCGCCTTCGGGGCAAACTGTAGAGACATAGCTAGCTACGTCGATCATCCCAGTCGCCGAAGGTGACGGCAGAGCCGCGCATAATTTCATCGCCTCTCAAGCAATATGCTGCATAAATGATGGGTAAATGATAGAGGGGGGGTGGGGGGGGTGTATCTGCCGGCCCGAAAACACACTTCAGCGATTACACCCTTCCCCTCGATCTGCATGGAAGCTTTATCATCGTTTTCAAGTTTTCAAAGACCAGTAACCCCACCCAGACACCTGAGCACCGGGCACATTCATTATGCATACCCGGAAGCCTCGTGGCGGATTTGCTGTCGAATTGACAGCCATGGTGTTTGAACGAAAGCCCCGTCCCGAGCCTGGGACGTGGCGTAATTATGCAGCCCACACCCCGCGGCAGCGGGGTGTGGGTGGGCGAACAAAAACATGGCCAAGCCCGCAGAAAGACAGCGGACACAAAGATTGCGGACGACGGGCGGCATTATTGCTGCCGGAGCGTAAGCTCCGGCGAGCCAACGACCACGCCGCCGGAGCTTACGCTCCGGCGACAATAATGTCGCCCGTCCGGATATGTCGGATATTGATTGAGTCGCGGCGGGCTCGGTGTCGTTCTGTTCGCCTACCCACACCCCGCTGCCGCGGGGTGTGGGCTGCATAATAACGCCCGTCCCCAGGAACGGGACGGGCTGAAAGCACCTACGTGATACTTGCATGTGCAGACTGCTCCTGACGTATCGACGTGCTACGCCACGAGTAATCCGATTTATTCCGATTTCAACGAAGCCATATCAATCGAAAACCGATATTTCACATCCGACCTGAGCAGTCTCTCGTAAGCCTCATTCACCTTCTGAATCGGGATGACCTCAACATCGGAGGTAATGCCGTGCTGCCCGCAGAAATCGAGCATCTCCTGGGTCTCGGCGATACCGCCGATGGGCGACCCGGAGAGGCTCCGCCTTCCCATAATCAATCCGAACGCCGAAACCGAGAGCGGCTTCTCCGGCGCGCCCACCATGGTCAGGTTGCCATCGCGGCGCAACAGATTGATGTACGCATTGATATCGTGATCGGCGGAGACAGCGTCGAGAATGAAATCAAAGCTGCCGGCGTGCTTTTGCATCTCGTCCGCATTGCGCGAGATGACGACCTCGTCTGCTCCGAGGCGAAGCGCGTCTTCCTTCTTGTTTGGTGAAGTCGTGAAAACAACAACGTGGGCTCCTAGGGCATGTGCGAACTTCACGCCCATGTGACCTAGTCCTCCAAGCCCGACTACCCCAACCTTCTTTCCTTTGGTGACGCCCCAGTGATGCATGGGCGAGTACGTTGTGATCCCTGCGCAAAGCAAAGGAGCGGCCCCGGCGAGTTTCAGGTTCGAGGGAACGCGCAGGACGAATCTCTGGTCGACGACGATGCTGTCGGAGTAGCCGCCGTAGGTGACCCCACCCAGATGCTTGTCGGGGAAGTTATAAGTAAGGGTGAAGTTCGGGCAGAACTGCTCGAGGCCCGCCTGGCACTCGGGGCAGGTGCGGTCGGAATCCACCATGCAGCCCACTGCGGCGAGGTCTCCGGCCTTGAACTTGGAGACTGCGGAGCCGACCTTGGTGACACGGCCGACAATCTCATGGCCGGGGACGCA
>WNFD01006621.1_pt1 | contig 12536 bp, 9 predicted proteins | sample 5400491 | NCBI WGS metagenome assembly WNFD01 (sample SAMN13153343, study PRJNA577476) | soil metagenome | isolation source: 120 cm saprolite under Douglas fir tree site 2 hole 2 replicate 2 | place: USA:California | collected 2015-04-18 | reverse complement strand
GAGGCCACGGTGAGGGAGCCGAGCGACACGTCCTGACCGGCGCCGTTCACCGTGGTGTGGTTGCCGGCCGTGATCGAGGTGATGCGGTAGAAGTAGGTGTTGCCCGCGGTCAGCGAGCCTGGCGTGGCGAGGTCGGCGAAGGTCGGCGTGTCGGGCGTGAACTTGACGTTGCCCGCGTCTGCGATCGCCGAGGTGTTGTTGGCCGCGCCGGCGTGAACCTTCGCGGTTCCGCTGCCGAGGTTGATCGCGTGCACGGACAGCTGGTCGCCCGGCGCGATATAGGCCTTCGTGGTCGCCACATCCACTGTCACCGCCAGGGCCGCCGAAAGGGGCTGAGAGGTTCCGCCATTCTCGCCCGTCTTGGACTTGCTGTCGCCCTGGCCGGCGGAGCCGCCGCTGTAGCCGGGTGCGCTCGAGTCCAGTCGATTGCTGGGATTGTTGGAAGTGTTTCCGGAGTCGTTGCCCTGGCTGCCCGCGGCGCTCGCCTTGGCGGTATTCGGCGCGGTGTTGTTCGTGTCCGCCGAGATGGTGAGGCCCTGAGAGCTGATCGGCGTCACGGCCGAGCTGTCGATGAAGGCCTCAGAGTCGGTGGTCAGCACGACCACGGCTATGCCTGCGCCGGAGCCGGCTGTCGAGGCGTCGGCGGTCGTCTGGATGTTCGTCGTGAGGTTCGACGTGATCGAGACGTTGCCTGCGGTCGCCGAGATCGCGCTGGTGTCGGAGAGCTGGCTCTTCGCGGTGGCCAGGACCTGGGCCGCAGTGACCGCGGCGTCCTTCGTGTTGGCCTTTTCCCAGTTCGTGGAGTCCTGACTTGGGGCCGTGGTGTCGGTAGCGACATCCATCTTCGCGGAGTAGCGGTTGCCATCAGTGGTATCGGTGACGACGTCGCCCTTCTTGTAGCTGTTGCCGCTCGTCCAGTTGCCCTGGTCCGGGCCGCCCGCAGCGTTGGCCGTTGCGTTGACGGTGGTCTTGGTAGATGAGCTGGAGGCCGGCGTGATTGATGCCCGTGCCGCTGCCAGTCTCGTTGATGTCGGTCCGAACCGCTGCGCCGTCGGCCGGTAGCCCGGAGCAGCCAGTGACTCCTGTGAAGGAGGTGTTGGTCGTGCCCGTGTATGCACACGTTCCGGTGCCGCCGTCGACCGTGAAGGTGCCGGTCGAGCTGAACCAGAACGTCGACGCCACGTTCAAGGTCCCTGACGTCAGGTCCTGGCCGGCGCCGCTCACCGTCGTCGCCAGGGTGCTGGACTGCGCCTCGAGGTCGACCGACGAGCCGGTCAGCGTGGTGTTGTTGAGGTCGATGCTGCCGTTGACGCCGAGGATCGTGGTCGTGATGCCGAACACGCTGTGTCCGTCGCCCTGGTAGACAGCGTTGAAGTTGATGGCGCCACTCGCGCTGACGGTAAATGGACCGGAGTCGACCTTGATGCTCGTGGCGTCGATCTCCAGCGTGCCGCCGAGGCCGTCCAGGTTGCCGTTGATCTCGACGTTGGACTTGCCGGCGTTGATGATCAGCGACGTCATACTCGAGCGCGCCGTCGCGATCGTGCCCGAAGCGATCGTGATCCCCAACACCGAGTAGGAAAACTGGAGCCCGCTCCCATTGTCGCTCGCAAACAGCGTGGCGAAGCCGGTGGGCTCCTTGAGGCTGATGACAGCCGCGGCCGCGTCGGTCCAGCACAGATAGTTCAAGACGCCGTCGCAGGTCGCACCGATCGTGAATAGGCTGAAGTGCGTCACCGTAGCGATCAGCTGCCGGTTCGGCCAATCGAGCGTCGTCGGTTCGCGCACCCATGTCTGGCTCGCCGTGTCGAAGTGGTACACGCTCATCGTCTGCGCCTGCGCCTGGGTGGTGCCGGCCGGTAGTGTGAAGGTCAGCTTTGCCGGCTGGTCGAGCTGGTGGACGGCCGCGCCGCTGGCGAGGCTGGTGGCGTTGATGTCATAGGCAGAGGTGATCGCGCTCAACCCGCCCGACATTGCCGGTGGTGCGGTGTTCGGCGTGACCGCGATCGCCAGCTTGTCGCTGCTGGCCTGACCCACGCCGACCGCGAGCGTGCCGTCGGACGAGGTTGCGTGACCTTGAGAATCGAATGACGAGACCGCCGTCTTCGTGGTGATCGCCGTGAATGCGATCGAAGGACTCAGCTGGACGATCTGGTAGCTGTACAGATCGCCGGGCAGAGCGGACGTGTCGTCATACGAGGTCGAGGTGGTGGTGGCCAGAGAGGTGAAGCCGGTGCCGACGCCGAATGCGCGGCGAACCTGGAAAACCGCTCCCGCCGTCCCTGTCCAGGTCAGGTGAACGCCGGTTGATGTAGCTGAGATATTGAGATTGAAGCCCGAGGTTGGGGGGCCGCGGGCGCCGGCCGCGCCAACGTCGAACGTGTCGAGCTGCTGCGCGGTGCGACCTGAATTGTCGGTCGCGGTGGCGCGAAAGTCGTACTTGCCGGCGGCCATGCCGGTGGTGCTGAGCGAGGTCGCCCATGTGATCAAGCCCGCCGCCGCGAGACCAGGGCCGCCTGGATTCGCTGGAGCGCCGGGCTTGATCGGCAGCATGTTGAGGATGGAGGTCCAAACTCCGCTGCCGAACGGGGCGTATGCGAACTGAAGGAAAGCGATTCCGCTCAGCGACGAGACCTGGACGGCGAGGTCGACGATCGCCTGGTCAGGTCGCTCGGCGGCGTTCGGGGTCAGGATGCTCAGGTCGGGCGCGGTGAGATTCCAGGCCACCGGGGTCGTGATCCACTGCACCTGGCTGAAGTCGCTCTCGTTGCCGTAGACGTCCGTCTGCGTAACGACGTAACCCGTCGCCTGCCCGCCGGGCAGGGATGAGTCGAGGAACGAGCTCGCCGTGATGCCCGTCGCCGCCAGGTCGAAGTTGTCCGCTCCGGTCGTGGACCGGTACACGTTGAAGGTGGCTCCAGAGGTCGCAGTCCAGCTCACGCGGATGCTGGTGCCCGAGACCGCGGAGCTGACTCCCGTGACCACCGGCGCGGTGTGAACGACATTAAGCGTGGAAGCTGCTGTCGTGGAGACGACGCTGCCGTTTGGCGCGAGAGCCGCCGCGCGGACCTGGTGGGCCCCTTCGTTGAGACGGCTCGTCGTGATGGCCCCTGTCGCGCTCCATTTATGGCCGTCGATCAGGGCCGGGAGCTCGCCGATGTTCACCCACGCGCCTTGCTCGAGGGTCTGCACCACGACCGTCGAGAACGTCGAGTACGACTGGCCCGATGCGGATACGGTTGCCGTCGCACCGGCGGAGGCGGTCGTCTGCGTCGCGCCGAGCGTCACCACGCCTGGCGTTTGGGTTGTCGCGGTGGATCCACCAGACGCGACGACGAAGGATGTCGAAGCGGCCGGTTGCGGCACCGGCACGAGCGCCGCCGACACCACCTCTGAAGGGGCGCCGTCCTGGTTGCCGCTGAACGCGTGAATGCGGTAATAGGCCACCGCGCCGACGGTCGCCGTGTCTCGGAAGATCGTCGCGCCGGTGGAGCCGACCGTCTCAAACGGCCCGGCCTGCTGCCACGCACGCGCGACGACGTATCCGGAAGCCTGGGGCACGGCAGTCCACATGAGGGTCACAGTCCCGGATCCCGCGATGGCCTGCACGCCACTAGGCGCCGCGAGCGGCTGCGCGATGATCAAGCTGCTCGACGGCCTTGCAACATCGGGGACGGTGATGCTCGTGGTAGGAGATGCCTGCCCCGCCGCGCCGTCGGTGTTGTAAGCCTGGACGCGGTACTGATTCTTGCCGGGCTGGGCGGTGCGATCGACGTACTGGGTACCCATCACGCGGTCGAGCACGACCCACGTGGTGCCGTCGAGCCGGCTGATCGCGTAGCGCGACGGGAGCTCACCCTGCGTCGGGCTCCACTGCAGAGAGACGCCGAACGGCGTGATGAGCGCGGTCGGCGCGTTGGGCGCCGGAAGGCCACCATCGCCGCGGACGATCAACCCCTTGGCCAGCCCGGTCGCGGCCGGCGTCACTGCGCGCACCGAATAGTGACCGCGCGCCAGCGAGCCTACGTTCCAGTCCACCGTGCACCCGGGCGCGCAGGACATCGTTCCCTCGACGTTCTGCCACCCGCCTCCATCGATCGCGTACTGGAACGTGACGCCACTGCCGGCAGTCGCGTCGCTCACCAGCAGCAAGCGATCGTCCACGGCTCCGTCCGGTGCGACCGCATCGCCACTCGGGAGCATCAGAGCCAGGGTCGGGAGCGCCACCGGCTTGGTTCCGGCTGCTGCCGCAGCGGTCACGGTCTCGGCCTTGCTTACGTGCCCTGTGTTGTCCTCGAGCACGACCGTGTACGTGTGCGTGCCGGGCGTCGCGTCGTTATCGGTCCACGACAGGGCGCCGGTCGCGACCGTGGCCGCCGGTTCGACATCGGAGTCCTTCTGCACGAGATACGCGGCGCCGTTCGCCACCGCGGGCTGGCGCCATGTCAGGACGACGCTCGACCCGACAGGAGCGGCACCCAACGCGGTCGGCGCGGCTGGCGCGGCGTTGCCAACGCGCACCTGGGCGGCGGTCTGCGTCGAGTGCGACGAGCCGTCGGCCACGGTGACCACAAGCGTGTAGGCGCCATCTGTCGCCGTCCGTGAATCCCAGACCGTGCGCGCGCTCCAGGTCAAGGGATCACTCGCTTGCGGCGCGCCGGTCGCGGTGCCGATCTGGGTCACGGTTCCGTCCGGCTTGACGATCGACAGCGTGACGGTCCCGACTCCATCGCCAGTGCTGCCGTCGACGACGAACGCGACCGAACCGCTCAACGTGCCAGAGGACGGCTGGGCACCCAGGATCACCGGGCTAGAGGTCGTCGCGGCCCACGTCGCGTTGGCCGTCTGCGCTTGCGCAGTCGCGGGCCCGCTGCTGAGGACCGGGACGATGCTGTACGCGTACACGATGCCGGCCGTTCCGCCGATGTCGGTCAACGTCGTGGCTGTCGTGGTGGCGACGAGGGTCGGTGTGTCTGTTCCGGTCGAGCGGTAAACCTGGTAGCTCGTCGCGCCATCAATCGCCGACCAGCTCAACGCCACGTGACCATCGGTCGCCGTGGCCAGCAACTGGGGAGCCGGCGGTGTCGCCGCCGGAGATGGCGTGACGGTGGTCGTCCAGCCCGTGCCGGTCGCGGTCGTGTCGGGAACGCTGGTGGCCGGGCAGGTCGTGGCCGTCGGGTCGCAAGGGGCCGGGGTCGTCGTGGTTGAAGTCGGTGCGGCGGTTGAGGTGGCGGATGGGCATGAGGTCGAAGAAGCGCCGACGCAACTGACCTGCGGTGACGCGTTCAGCGATGTGGTCGCCTGGCTTTCACTACCGACCGGCACCGTCGCCACCGCCAGCTCGGTGGAGCTGTCGTAGCTGGTCAGCTGGCCGCCCGCCTGCTGGATCGCCGTCTGCGCGTCGTTGAAAGTCGTCCCCGGCTTGAAGGCGATGTAGAGCTTGCCTGTGGCCGGTGGAGTCTTCACCGTCACCGCCGGCGCGGGTTTGCGAATGACGGTCCGGACCAGGACCGGCTTCGGCTTGGGGCCCTGGATCAAGAGCTTGCCGGTGTTCGGGTCATAGCTGATGATCTGCAATCCGTTGGTCGCCGCCCACGCGTCGATCCTGCTGCGATCGATTCCCGCGCCCACCCACGCCTGCCAGACGCCGTTGGCCGCGTCGATCAGAACGGGCTTGATCTGGGGGAGCGCGACCACGGCGGTCCGGCCCGCCGCGTCATCGGTCGAGATCCAGGTCTGCACCGCCAGGCCGTTTCGCGAGAGATAAGCGTCGATGTCTCCCGCCGTGGCATACGGCGGGAAGTAGATCGTCGCGGTGTGCTGCACGGGTCCCGGCCCGATGCGAATCTGCGGCAGCGAGAAGATGTAGCGGCCGAACGCCGGGAAATCCGTCAGCAGCTGCATGCCGAACTTCGCGCCGAGGGCCGACGCACCGCTCTGGGACGTGAACGGCGTCATGGTGAGCGTCGCGAAGCCGTTCTGGTTGTCGATCGACACGCCGATCACCAGCGGCGAGGTGTATGCCGAGGCGGATTTAGCCGCGGGCGCGGCCACCGACCTGACGATCGGGACCAGCGACGTGTAGGTCGCGACGCTCTGCACGACTAGCACCAACGTCACCGATGCGGCCATGGCGCCGGTCCCGGCAATGACCTTGAGGAATGCTTTCAGCGCACTACTCCGACGCGTGCGGCGAACGTCACGCCGCCGCCGCCATGCGCGCGTCGACCACCACATGAGGTGACCAACCCCAACCTAAGATGCACCCTTCCTTCCCTAAAAAAACACGCGGCGCGATTTGAAGTTGGTGAAGCATATCACCGGTTTTGAAACGTGCCGAGTTTTTTTTGGGGGAATTTCGGTTAACGAAAAAAACTTCACGCGGACGCGATTCTCGTCGTCGTTTTGTAGTCGCCGGCGGCGCGAAAAGTCTTAGTTTTCTGGGCCGCCGCGCGCCGCGTCGAACGCTTCCTTCGTCTCCAGGACGATGAAAATGAGCAGAGCCAGAGCCGCCGCGTACTCCGCCCACCACATGCCGAACAGGAGATTCAAGGCCGTCCCCGCGAGGGTTGCGGCGGCCATGTAAGCGCACGTGATCGTCTCGGCGACGTCCGCCCGCAGGGCCGCGCTGCCGATGAGAACGTTGGCCCTTCGCTTGCGCCAGGCCAGGATCGGCATCGCGATAACGGCCGCGGCGGAGACGGCCACGCCAAGCGCCGAACCAGACGGATGAAGCCGCGTCGCGATTCCGAACAGCCCCACCAGCACGAGGTAGGCGGTGAGCAGCACGAGAAGCGCGGCGGAGATCACCGTGGCGCGCCGCTCCACGATTTCCACCCGTGCAGAGCCACGTCCTTCCGACGACAGGCGCCACAAAAGCGTGACCCCGCTGAGCAGCTCGATCACGCTGTCGAAGCCGAAGGCGGTCAGGAGCACGCTGCGGGCGGCGATGCCCGCGCCGATCGCGAGCACGGCTTCGGCGGCCATCCAGGCGACGGTGACGATCTCGAGTCGGACGCCGATCCGGACCGCGGCCTGCCGGTCAGTCGTAGGGAAGGCGACCCCACTGTTCGCCGTCGAAGCTGAGGCGTCCTGCCACACAGATAGGCTACGAGTTCGCGACGAACCGCTGTCAGCCTGGCTGATCAGGACCAGCCGGCCCTTGTTGTCGACGCTCATCGAGTCGTCTTTTTTTCTTCGGCCTGCTCCTGACGTGCAGAGCGCATAGATGCTTCCCCTGGTTTTATGGACGGCTCGGGGCGGAAGCTAGACCACGACCTTTAAGGGCCGGCCGGGCCGGGGTTAACGGTTGGCGGCTCTGAGGCCGACGACGCGATCTCTCCCCGGCATGTAGTTGGGGATCACGCGGGTGGCCAGGCCGGCGCTCTCCATCGCAGACACATAGTCCGCGGTCGGGGTCAGGGCCAGTCGGTGGTTTTCCACGAAGTACTCGATCCCGTCCGCGGTCTGCACCAGATGGTGCATCTCGAGCTCGGTGACGTTTCCGTCACGGCGGCTGTGTGCAAGCCGCACGACCAGCGTCTGGTCGTCCTGCGCGATGTCCGGCTCGGGCCGGAAGCTTCCGCGCCACTCGTCCGGACGAACCCAACCGTCGAGGATCAAGACCCCGCCCGGTGCGACGTGCGCGGCGAGTCGAGCCACAGTCGAGCGCATCTCGGACGGGTCGGTCACGTAGCCGATGCTGCTGAACAGGCAGATCACCGCGTCGAAGGATCGGCCGAGGTCGAGCTCCCGCATATCGGCCTGGTGCAGAGGAACGCCTGGCAGCTGCTCGCGCGCCACCGCGAGCATCGCTGGGCTGAGATCCGCCCCTTCTACCTCGTACCGCCGGCGCAGCTCGGCCAGGTGAGCGCCTGTGCCGCACGCCACGTCGAGCAGCGTGCGGGCGGTGGGGCATGACTCCTTGATGAGCCGGTCGAGCTCAGCCGTCTCGGCGCGGTAGTCCTTGATCCCGGTCCCGACGTAAAGAAGGTCGTAGATCCGTGCGCTCTTCTCATAGGAGCCCTGATGCATATCGGGTGGGCCTTATGCCCCCGTCGCCTGCAGCTGCCGCAGGATCGCGCTCTGGGCCTCGTTGATCGAGTGGACCTCGACGGTCAGCTTGTGTACCGCTGTCAGCGTCTCATGGTCGGCCTCCGCACGCGCGTCGTTCGCGGCCTGGATCACGTTCTGCCCGACGATGATGATGGGCAGGAGGACGAGCTGAAAGAAGGTCTGTGCAATCCAGGCGACGATGATGATCACGTTCTGCGATTGGAGTGCCGCGGGCAGCGAGACAAGCGCGATCGCCGCGAAGATGTAGGCGACCCACATCGTGCCGACCGTCTTGGTGATTCTTACGGCCAGCCAGGTGTTGAATCGCCCAAGAGTGCCCGAACCGTGCACCGTCGCGTGGGAGTCGTGGCTGAGGACCAAACGGTGGGGTATGTGCGGTCCGCGGGTGACCTCTGAGGCGTCGCCTTCGGGATTGTCCATAGTTCCTCCTTCCAGTAGTTGATGGGTGGATTTCAGATGTTCACGACCAGATCGCAGCGATCGATTCGGCGACTCCCGCGGACTGAGCATGCCCCGCACGGGCGGCGGCCACGCGATGTGCGGGATCCAGCACGTTGCCGCCGATCGCCTGGCGCGCCTGTGAATCCGGGCTGACCACCACCGATCGGACGCCCGCTCCGAGGGAGGCGAGCTGGCTGGCGATGCGGGCGCTTCGGCGCAGCGCGAACGTCACCGGAGCTAGGACGACCACGCGATCGCATCCGCCGGCCAGGTCTGCATTCGCGACTGAGCGGACGCCGCCGTCGATATAGCGGCGTCCGCCGATCGTGATCGGGGGCCAGACGAGCGGGACGGCGCAGCTCGCGGCCACCGCGTCCGGCAGAGGAACGCCGCCTTCGCGATCGAACACTCTGAGCTCGCCTGTTTCGGCGTCGACCGCGGTGATGAGCAGACGGCGTTCCGGCCACGACGCGCTCGGCAGCCGCGTGCTGATGGCGGCCCGCCGTTCCGCCTCCGGCACGGTCCGAGCTTTCAACGCCGCGCGGCCGAGACGCGCCCGCGCTCGCTGCTCGTCTCCGGGCCACGCCATCGCCGCGACGAAGCGCAGGGTCGTGGTCGGGCCCATTCGTGCGGCGATCTCACCTGTGGGGTCGGCAAGCTGAGCGAGGTAGAGATCGTTCAGCTTCGCGCCGCTCGAGATCTGGGCGCCGACCACCGAGCCGGCCGAGGTGCCGACGATCACGTCCGCCGACGAGAGATCGATGCCCGCCTCAGCGAGGCCGGCGAGCAGGCCGGTCTCCCACGCGATCCCGGTGACGCCGCCACCGCCAAGGACTAGAGCGCGCCGGCTGTTCATGGGAATTCCTCCGACAGCATGCTTTGGCTATCTTGTCGGAAATTGAGATGAGGATCACAATCGACGCCGAGCCGTTTGATTCAGCCGATGCGCGGCGCCTCGTGGCGGCTCTCGACACGCACCTCGCGAGTCGGTATGAGCCGGAGCAGAGGTTCGGACCGAATCTGAAACCGACTCAGCTTGCCTCGGGGCTCGGCAGGTTTCTCGTGGCGAGAGTTGGTGGACGGGCGGTCGGCTGCGGCGCGGTCCGCCTGCTGGATCCAGCGACGGTCGAGATCAAGCGCATGTATGTGGAGCCCGAGCAGCGCGGGCAGGGCGTCGCGAAAGAAATCCTCAAACATCTTGAAGATGCTGGACGGGAGCTTGGCGCAAAGCGCTCTGTCCTCGAAACCGGCGTGTTTCAGGATGAGGCGATCGGGCTCTACCGGCGGGCGGGATACACCCAGGTCGATTGCTGGGGCGAATACACGACCTCTGCGACCAGCGTCTGCTACGAGAAGACGATCTAGGTCCTGGGCTTGAGGCCCCACGAGCGGACGTGGTCTGGGTGGATCCGGATCAATGGCAGCCCATCTTCGATTGCCTCGGCGCGACCGCGCACCTCGATTCCGCGGGGCTGCCAGGGCGGGGGCACATCGTCGATCGCGATGGCGGCCCGGCCGCTGCGCTTCACATCGCGATACTTCTTGGTCGCGGCCATGTCGCGCCCGTCATGTGGGCCACCTCTTCAGCGCTGAACGCGCTCATGAGTGGGGCGGCGCCCAGAAGACCAGCACCCGCAGGTCCTCCTCGATGCTGTGGAACCGGTGCTCGACGCCGGACGCGACGAAGACGAGGCTGCCGGCCGTGACCGCACGGTCCTCGCCGGCGACCTGGATGGTGGCGCGCCCGCTGATCACGTAGTAGACCTCGTCCTCGAGGTGCGGCCGCTGCCGGTCGGGCTTCCCCTTCGGCCAGATCGCGAGGCCGACGCTCAACTTGTCGGAAGCCAGGAAGTCGACGTAGCCATGGCCATCCGCGTCGCGAGGTTGAGGGTCCAGCTCCGGAATCTCGTATGCATCCACACGGTTAGCCTACAAATATGAGGCGCCTCCATTACGGCTGGGTCGTGGCCGGCGTCACTTGGTTCACGCTGCTGGCAGCGGCAGGCTTCCGATCCACGCCCGGCGTCCTGATCGTCCCGCTGCAGCACGAGTTCGGCTGGTCGCGCGCGACCATCTCGATCGCCGTCTCCATCAACCTCATGCTCTTCGGCCTCTTCGCCCCCTTCGCGGGCGGCTTGATGGAGCGCTTCGGAGTGCGCAGGGTGGTGGTGGGGGCGTTGCTCACGGTCTCGGCCGGTTCGGGGCTCACCATCTTCATGCACCAGCCGTGGCAGCTCGATGTGCTGTGGGGGGTTGTCGTAGGTGTGGGCACAGGCTCCATGGCCACGGTGCTCGCGGCGATCGTGGCCAACCGCTGGTTCGTGCAGCGGCGCGGGCTCGTCCTCGGCGCGCTCACCGCCGCGGGCGCGACGGGCCAGCTGATCTTTCTGCCCGCGCTCGCGTGGCTCGCCGTGAACCTGGGATGGCGATCCGCGGCGCTTGTGGTCGCGGGCGCCGCATTGCTCGGCATACCTCTGGTCGCGCTGTTCATGCGCGACCGGCCTGGTGACGTTGGGCTGCGCGCCTACGGCGCGAGCGAGGCCGACGAGCCGCCTCCACCTCTGCGGAATCCCGTTCGTGCCGCGCTCGGCGGCCTCGCGATGGGCGCGCGGAATCGCAGCTTCTGGTTGCTCGCCGGAAGCTTCTTCATCTGCGGCGCGAGCACCAACGGGCTGATCGGGACGCACCTCATTCCGGCGTCGATCGACCACGGCATGCCCGAGGTGACCGCGGCGAGCCTGCTGGCTTTCATCGGGGTGTTCGACGTGGCCGGGACCATGATCTCGGGGTGGCTGACCGACCGCCTGGACTCGCGCTGGCTGCTGTTCTGGTACTACGGGCTGCGCGGGCTGTCGCTGCTATTCCTGCCCTATGCCTTCGGGATGCAGTACTTCGGTCTGTTCCTCTTCATCGTCTTCTACGGACTCGACTGGGTGGCCACGGTGCCGCCGACGGTGGCTCTGACCGCCGACACCTTTGGACGGAGAAACCTCGGCGTGGTGTACGGATGGATCTTCGCGTCACACCAGCTGGGAGCGGCGGGCGCCGCGTTCGCGGCGGGCGCTGTGCGCACGTACTTCGGCGATTACCAGCTCGCGTTCATGACCTCTGGTCTGCTGTGCCTGCTCGCCGCGGGGCTCGTGATCCGGATCGGTCGCGCTTCGGCCCTGAAGGTGGAGACGGCGGCGGCGCTGCCCGCACCCTCCTACTGAGGCGTTTTGTTCTAGCGGCCGCCGCCGGCGCGGCGCTCGCATTGCTGCCCGTAGCGGCGTTCGCGCACGCGCGACTGGTCATCTCCAACCCCGCACCAGGCGCGGTGCTGGATGCGCTGCCCGCCACGGTCGACCTCGTCTTCTCCGAGCCGGTGACTCCGGCGGGTCGAGGCATCGACGTTTACGGGCCGGATGGGCGGCTGGCGCAGAGCGGATCGGCGCTGGCACGCGGCGATTCGCTGTCGGTGGGTCTGACCGGCGCGCTCGAGGGGACCTACGCGGTGGTCTGGACGGTGATCGCCTCCGATACGCACCCTTCGCGCGGCGAGTTCACATTCAGCGTCGGACACACGAGCCCGGTGCGTGCTCCGGGCCTGGGTGGCGGAGATGTGGGCCTTGTCTCCCCGGTGGGATTGGTCCTGCAGGCGCTAGGCCGGTGGTTGCACTTCGCCGGCTTCGCCCTTGGCTTCGGGTCGGCGACGTACGCGCTTTTCCTGGCCAAGGAAGATCGACCGCTTCGGCTGGCCGGGGCGGGCATCGCGCTGCTGCTGGTCGCCGAGCCGCTCGCTCTTTTCGCTCAGACCGCGAGCCTCGACCCCACGCAGACGTTCGATGGCGACGCGCTCACCAGCGCGCTTGCTTCCTCGTTCGGCCGGGTGCTGGGCTTACGCCTGGCGGCCGCCCTCTTGCTTTGGGCGCTGCTGGGCGCCCTTCGCCAGGCGCCGTGGCTGCGCTGGGCGATCCCAGGGCTCGGCGTGGCGCTTGCGTTTGTCGACGCGACCGCCGCACACGCGACACCTTCCCTGC
>WNFD01017246.1_pt1 | contig 12537 bp, 10 predicted proteins | sample 5400491 | NCBI WGS metagenome assembly WNFD01 (sample SAMN13153343, study PRJNA577476) | soil metagenome | isolation source: 120 cm saprolite under Douglas fir tree site 2 hole 2 replicate 2 | place: USA:California | collected 2015-04-18 | reverse complement strand
TTCATGAACCCGTTTTTTTCCCAAAACTAATGGGACACAGGCTATCTTGAAGTATGCTGCAATCCGTAACCACATATCCCTATCTTCAGCAACTCTTAGACTCTCATCAAACAATCCAGCCTTTACAAAACATTCTTTTCTTGCCATAACAATGGATGTCGGAATGAAGTTCTCGATCAGTAGCTTTTTAAACGCATCCTGGATAGGTATTTGCGAAACGATATCGGATCGAAACAATCGTTTTGCAAGAATCGATCTATGCAGGCCTTTATCTGGGTCCCCTTCTTCTAGATCGGAAAACACAAGGCCGATATCGTCGTGTTGTGCCATAAAGGTAAGTTGAACTTCGAGTTTATTCGGCATCCAGGTATCGTCAGCGTCCAGGAAACAAATGTAATCTCCCCTGGCAATCTCAATACCAGCGTTACGGGCTGCAGATGGACCTCGATTTTCCTGATAATAATATCGGATGTGACCATTGAATTCGCGTAAAATATCCTTGGTTGCGTCGGTTGAACCATCATCAATGACTATTACTTCAAACTCGCGGTATGTTTGATTCAGCACACTTTGCACCGCCTGTCCAATGAACTTCACTGAATTGAAAGTAGGGATAATAACGCTTATAGGAAGATTTTTATGACTTATTATATCTTCTAACATTACTCTGTCCTTTGACTATGATATTATTTCTATATGTAAGAGATTTGTTGCAAAATATAATTGTATATCTAAAAAATTATTCTGCTGTAAACATCTTATAAACCGATATCCAGTCTTATCCTAAATACGAGTGTGTCCCATCTATCCAACTTGGTTCTCCGGCATGTTCCGTGGATAGCAAACTCAAATTAAAACAATCCATTGCGTCTCTTTCCCAGTTTCCGGAGGGGCGAGCATAGAGCGAGCACAGCATGACGTAATGATCAGAAATATCATAATAGTTTTATAGGATGTCATCAACAATACTCAAATGTTCCTTTAGTCATTTCTTTAAAGCTTCTCAATTGTAAAATAATTTTGAAGGGATGTACATGTCCATGCCAGAGCGCTCAAGAACATCGCTCGTCTGTTTCAAGACAAGATACCCTCAAAAAAATACCCCGGCGCTGCCAACTTCTAGGGCTTGACACGGTGCGTGGTATCGATGACCGTATCATCGGCTCCATGCGCTCTCACGTGCAACGATGTCAAGGAGAAGAGCCCCATGGCACTGGAATTGCTCGTTCCTCTCTCGACCGAGGTCATTGAACAAAATCCCGAGTGCGTCACCGGCGGAGCGTACCGGGACGGAGTCCTGGTGATCGACCTGCATGCCTTGCATCAGGATCATTGGCAGAGGCTGGGGTTGCCCCGCGAGACGCCAATCCATTGGGGGCCGACCTACACGGTGGAGGTGCAGGAGCTGTCGGGGCTCAGCTGGCCCATCCACTATTGCATCACCACCGCCGAAGGGTGGTACGAAGATAGCCAGGGCCAACGGCACTACTTTGTGCCCGTGCTCAAGGGGCTGTGTCTGAAGCGCAACGTGTCCCATGTGGCCATGCGAGCCGGGGTCTTCCTGTCGATCATCGCCGGGATTGGCTGTCGCAAGGCGGCCTGGCTGCTGGAAGTCCTCTTTCATGTACGTGTTGGCAAGTCCTCGATTGACCGCTGGATCGATACGGTGGCCGAGGACTTGCCCAGTGCGGATGCCATCGTCCAGGAACTCCACCACAGGCAACCCATCACCGAGGGGCACTTTGACGGATACTTTCCGCGCGGGAGAAAGGACACGTGCGTGCTGGTCCTGCGCGATGAGCACGGCCGCATCGTGGCCACTGAGGAGGTCGAGGCGGAGGACGAAGCCCAGGTCACCCCGTTGCTGCAACGGCTGAAGAGGCTGGGCTTGGGGATCACGACCTTCTACATCGACCACAGCCAGGCTCTGCGCAATGCCATCACAGCGGTGTACCCGGAGGCTCGGATTCAGTATGACTATTTCCATATTATCCAGAACATCTGGAAGAAGCTCTGGCGGTACGCCCTGGTTCACCGGCGCGAGGTCAAGGCACGCAGCCAGCAGGTCCAGACGGCGTGGTACCGGGAGAAGTTGGCAGTGCTGGCGCAGACCCTGTGGAAGCAGCGCTACCTCCTCTTCACGTCCGACGAGCGGATGAGCCCAGAGGAGCAGCAGCAGCTGGTGGAGATCATGGAGACCGATCCCAAGGTAAGGAAACTGCGGACTTTTCTGCATGGCGTCTGGCATATCTTCCGCGACAGCCGGGACGCCCAGGACGCCCGCGAGGCCCTGGAGGCCCTGAAGAGGGTGAAGATCGAACCCAAGGCCCACAGCGCCATCCAGAAGGTCCTCGCCTTCTTGGAGGATCACTTCGAGCAGATGATTACGTACCTCACCCATGCGGATGTCCAACGCAACTCCCTGGCCGAGTCTGGCATGCGGGTCTTGCGACGCCTGGAGGTGGGACATGATGGCTTGCGGACCCCCAAAGGCCGGGAGAACTGTTTGCGCATCTATCAAGCGGTGAAATACCTGGGCTGGTCTGTCCATAACCCGCCAACCATTCTGATCTCAGTTCCCCGGGAAACGCTGGAAGGTCAGGAATCAGGAGTGACCTTGTCCCCGGTCGGCAGGGGCCTCCATATGGGCCCTGTCATTCCATTTCTACCGTAGTTGGATAGATGGGACACACCCCTAAATACACTCCCAATTAAAATCTAGAGCGGCATCTCTCATACGTTGTTCCAATAAGTACAATCTCTGCATAGCCATAATAGAACTCACTACGGGGCGGTAACCAACCATTCCAGCCATGGCTAGCAGCATACAGCGTTTTTTTGATAGAAGAGAAAGCCAATTTTTGTTGCTTATTGTAAGAGGGAGATGACGTGCCCACAGCTTTATGCATTTAGCGACTCTTGAGGGTTGCAATTGCTTATGAGGCAGATCAGAGGCATGAGGAATGCTTGCTATTGCTTGGAAGTGACTGTGGAAAACTCTATGGTAAATGTCACGATTGAATACACTATAATCATAGGACATTTTATAAGAAATCAAGGCCAAACTGTAAAATGGAAGCAATGCTTCTGTCTGATCAATGTGCTGTATAAAATTGTTTGAGATATAGTAACGTTTTCTATAGTACAAATCTGTCCATCCAACCACTCTGCCAAGATGCGAACCTTTTTGCACTGCCTGTTCCATAGGTACGCGTGATCTCATTTGTATTCTTTTAGCGATATCTTCTCGAAAGATATCAAAGCTGACCGCGAAGTGCTGGCGTTGCAGAGTGTCAGCGAGGTTTCCGCTCCATTCGGTCTCCAATTTTCCTAGAAACCTATCGTGAGAGCCTCGCATAAGAGAATCGCCTAAGAATCCATTCACCATAGGAATCCCTGGATACTGTTGAGCAATGCAATAAGTGACAAACTTGGAGATCGGAAATCCGTCAGCTGTAAAGTGGTAAACATGATCGTAAAGATCCCATACCGAATCCCTTACGGGAAGGTCTTTGAGGGAAACTCCAAGCGCCTCAGCTACTTGATAGGCAATGTGGCCCTCCTCTATTGTGCCCACAGTGGCGCAGTCAATAGATGTTTTCGGTAAAGACAGCAGACATAACGCCAATAAATACCGACTGTCATAACCTCCTGAAAGGGCGATACTTACACGAGGGTGGTTGGCTAGCAGAGTTTTTACCGTAGACAAGACAATTTCATGCAGATCTTCGCTTGCCTTCTCTGCAGGGACTATCTGAGATTTTGCCTCTAATCTCGCGTATGGGCATTCAGTGCGCTGACCATCCTGGAAAACAACGACAGAGCCTGGTGGCAAACGGCTAAGCTCAGCAAAAAGAGAACCGTCTGTACAGTTATAACCATACGCGATCCATGCCGTGACCGCGTCATAGTCAATTATTCCCCTAATCAGGCCTGCTTTTTGGATGGGCCATACGTCACTGCCAAAAATGATACGGCCATTTTGCTTGGCAAGAAAAATTGGCCGCACACCCAAGACATCCGTTATAAAACTAATGCGCTGCCGTCTCGGCTCGTCTACTATTACGACAAAAAATCCAAGTAGCTCCCTGAAACGCTCATAACACCGTTGAGCAACGATCTGTGCGCACCATGCTGCAATATCAGATTGGGCAATTTGTGGATGGGCAGGAATTCCCCAGACATAAGCATACAGCGCATTCTCCTGTGAAAAATAGGTCTGCACATGGGAATGAGGATGAGCAAAAAGTCGCACTTGAGGGGATTTACTATTAGAATACATGGGTGTCTGTATGGACTGCGTTCCATCGAACACAATACTGTTTGAGAAGGTGTCTTCTGACAGGAGCTGATAACCAAATATTTGATTCATGGTAACGTCCGTTTATAATGGATTCTATTGATGTAGTAGCAAGTCGTTCATGGAGCCGGAGGCAAGCAAATTTCCAACCAGTCCTCCACATAGCACTTGCCGTTGAGCCACTCGGCCGGACAGCGGCACCCTGATATTTCCTCACCGTCTGAGATGACGACGAGCAGAAATTCCATAGCAACGCTCACATCCGCACCCGGCGCTCAGCCGATAGCAAGATTGCCGTGGAAATACTGCCCGTTAAAACAGGATCGATCCAGCGATTCATCAACTGGTCGACCATATTGCTGGTCCGATGCACACAGTGATGATCGTAGCTGCTATCTAACATAGCTAGTCATACTTATACTTGGCTCTCTCTTTACAATTCTCATGATTTTTCCCATAGTTCTTTCGAGAGTCTTTTTAGGGTTAAAAAGGATATCAACCATTTCTAAAAACATAGCTTTTAACAGTTTGGCCCAACTAAATGAAAATCCCAGCTCTTTCAGAGCATTCTTATGATAATTCACAATCTGTTTGTCCCTTATCCAAAAAATGCTCTGACCCAAGAAAGTATAATAGAGCTTCATATGGTATTTGAAACATTTTTCATACTCTTCGCTGCTAAGATAGATAGGTCCATATTTCATGAGAATGACGAGATTTCCTGGAAGATAAGTATTGAACCTTTCAGAAAAGGCGGTTGCCGCCTCACTGTGCCGTCGTGAGTAAGTAAGCACTTGGTGCACAAAGCCGAAGTCAGAATTTTGGAGAAGATCAAAGCACGCTTCCTTGTCCGCGTGAATATTCGACTCGTTAAAAAATTCTTTGCGATTTCTAATGAGTTCGGAGCGGATTAAGAGCGATGTCGGGGATCCAAATACGTAGAAAAAGGCATTTCTTAAGCAGCGCTCAAGCAGGGTTCGCCGAGAGATTTCCCGACCCGATATCACTGTGCTCGGGTAGGGCAATCCATCCCAGCAAACTTCGGTGCCGTACAACCCGTAGGCCCCAACAATGCCAACCGAGGGGTGAGCCTCGGCAACTTTGACCATTTGCATGATACACTCAGGGAACAGCCAATCGTCAGCATGCACCATCTTCGTGTATTTACTTTCAGGTGAACTTTGCTGAAACGCAATGTTCTCATTGGCTTCTCTACCGACAAACGCTTGATTGTTGTGGATGCGAATACGGGCATCTTTGGGCGCATAACTTTGCGCAATTTCCAGGGAGCGATCCGTACTGCAATTATTAACAATAATGTACTCCCAGTTGGCATAGGTTTGAGCCAATATACTCTCAATACACTCAGCCAGATACTTCTCACCATTATAGACTGGCGTGACAACACTGACGAGAGGCTGCATCTGTATATCTATATCGTGGCTCATACACTTTTACATTCACGTTAGAGGGAAGATAGTCTTTTTTAAACTTTCTGAGGCTTCATAGCTCTCACCGTGATAAGCACTTCATAGTCTCGGTCATAGTAGTCTAACTCCTCTCGACGCAATTCCACCACTACAAAACCGTGCAGCAAAGCAATCGCCGTAAAAATATTGCCGTAGGCTTGGACAGTGACACAAGTCTCAGGAAAGACCTCGGTGAAGAGCTTACGACTCGAGAGGGTGGTGAAACGCCAGTACTCACCCCAGCGCTCCATATCGTAGCGGGCGATCTGGCTGATACCAGGGAAAGTCGCTAGTATCACCCCACTCGGCTTCAGGATACGATACAGTGTTCGCAGGACAGCCGGCACATCATAGATAAACTGCAGTGTCTGAGTGAGAATGATGCAATCAAAGGTCTCGGAATGAATATGGTCAGCACAGGTCAGGTCTGCGGTGATAGTGGATTGAGGATAGCCCGGGGTAACGTGGAGCACATCTGAGTGGACAACCCGCTGACCACCAAACCGGCGGGTATAGGTGTTGTCGGCGATTTCCAACACATGGCCGTGGATATCCGTCGCATAGCACTCTAGGAACGTCTCGATATAGTAGCGGTCAATGCATTGCCCGTGGCCAAAACCAAACGACGGCCTGATAGGTTTAAAACGCCGGCTGCTGTGACGTACGCAAACTAGGGCCCACCAACACCGCAAGCCTCTCCATTGCGTCCACAGCTCATTCCATTGTGCCCATAAATAACGGCGAACGGCAAAAGGCAACGTTTGCCGCGCTATGAGCTTGCATAGCTCTTGCCTCGACATCATGAGAGAGTGACCGACGCGAATATGCAGTCAGCCAGCATGATGGCCTTCATAGCACGCCTTATGCACCCCCATGGCAACAACTGAATGCCCACTAGGCGGCACTGTGTGATCCACTGCGGGAGCAGCTGCATAACCGAGGTTAAAGGGTTTACGAACTCGCAGGTCATTCCATTCTGCATGCGTAAATATGCCGGCAATAGCTAGTTTTGGGGTGTAAGTTAATCGGTGGGCGCACTTTTCCATAGGCACTGAGACCAAAGTCACTGACAACGTACTCGAAATGATGCCTATGAAGCATAGCCAAAATTTTGTGTAGGGTGCGTGGTAAATGCGGACCGTGATGATATTCAACAACCAACTCGCGCACACTCAGCCCCCTCAATATTCATCTTCAAGAAGTCCACTGGCTCGGTCAGAAAGTCCCGCAAACGGGTACAGGGTAGTTCGTATTTTGTCCATCTGTGATGAGGGTCGTCAGGCGGAGGCTCCGCTAGGCTGCTGGCGACGTTACCATCAGAGTAAAAGGTTAGCGCACCCTCCTGTCCGGCGACTGCTGCTTGAACCAGCCGCACGTCGGTTAGGTCATTCTCGACGATATTCTCCTTCAGATAGGGGAAGGCTGTCGGGTCGGGTTCAAATCCAATGATGCGTGCCTGCGGGTAAATATGCTTGAAGTAAAGGATGGAAAGGCCGATGTGGCTACCTAGGTCTAGGATGAGCGGGTTGGGACGTTGCGCTTCGAAGTGGTAAACTCGATTGATGAAGATGTCCTTGTAGAGCACATAGCAGTCTGGTCCATGAGGGAAGCGGACAGTATAATGCAATAGTCGCTCGGTTGCCTTTGTTCCCCTTGGAATCGCGTACATGCGGCGACGCAGCCGGGCCAGCTGCCAGGCTACCTTCCACTCGTCTGCCTGACTTACAGCCTGCAGTATTGAGCGTCGTACGCCAGAGGGCAAGACTATACGTGCTATAGTTCTCAACGTCGAGGTACAACTATCTGCAGTATCTGTGTTAGAGGTCATCCGAAAACCTTCTTTCTAGAGTAAGGAGGACACAGGTCAGACAGGGCCAGGGTAGTCCAAATCACGGTTGGGCGTGCAGGACATGTTACCGTGCTCTTAGCTAGAAAGCGGTCTCTTCCCGGCAAGGAAACCCAAGTGCACGAGCAACAATAAGCAGTGAATACTCCACTGTCTGAAGATTATAGTTGTCCTTCCCCAGTTATCATCGTAGCGGCTTCGCGTCCATTTGGGCTACATTGCGTGGTCCACTGGCACAGCGGCCTCACAACCGAAGTCAACCGCCCAGCCCAATCACCACGCGCTGAATCACCATCTAGACTGTCAATGACCTGAAAAACAACTACATCGCGTTCACCGAATTGAATAATGACCGGATCCATAGTAATGATACTTGCCGAGACAAATAACGCTCCTTCGGATAGGAGATTGCCGGGAATCCAGGCAGTGCTCACCCAGCGGCCTGCTGGACGGGGGCGCCGTCGCCAGGCAGGATCAAGATCAACGGTCTCGATAATATGCACGCCTTCTTCATTGTAAATGTCATAATTGGGCAATAGCACATAGCCTGGCTTGAGCACCTCATACTCCATTTCGATGCCCACTGGTTGTCGGATGTCTACGGTATCTGTAATCCGACCATCCTCAGTTCGCACTCGCACAGCACACAAACGAGCTATCTCGCCACCAGGCGCCTGGGTCGAGTCTGGCCATACGCGTGCGGCGGTCGTACCAACTCCAGGGTTCAAATATGCACCGACCACCTGGGGCGGCCGGCCGTCTCGCAATATGCGGCCTTCATCGAGCAGAATGACCCGCTCACATAGGCGAGTAATCGCCGCGAGGTTGTGTGACACAAAGAGGATTGTTCGTCCCTGTTGCCCAATGTCTTGCATTTTGTTCAAGCACTTTTTCTGAAAACGTGCGTCGCCAACGGCTAGCACCTCGTCTACCAGTAGGATCTCCGGCTCCAGGTGGGCGGCCACGGCAAAGGCGAGGCGTAGATACATGCCACTGGAGTAGTGCTTCACCGGTGTATCAATGAATCTTTGAATTTCCGCAAAGGCAACGATTTCGTCAAACTTCCGCTCAATTTCCTCTCGCCTCATGCCTAGGATGGCGCCGTTGAGGTAAATATTTTCCCGTCCCGTCAGTTCGGGGTGAAAGCCCGTGCCCACTTCCAGCAATGAACCCACCCGGCCGTGGATATCAGCGTAGCCCTCCGTCGGCTCGGTAATGCGGCTGAGGATCTTGAGCAGTGTGCTCTTCCCTGCCCCATTACGGCCAATGATTCCGACAACTTCACCACGCTTGATCTCAAAAGAGACATCCTTGAGCGCCCAGAACGTTTCCTCATGCTCAGCGGCTCCCACACCGCCACCACGGAAGAGCTTACCGGCACGGTGAAACGATGACACAAGGAGGTCAGTGAAGGTATCACGCAGGGTTTTATACTCCTCCCGATTTCCGCCGATACGGTACAGTTTGCTGAGACCTTCTACACGGAGAGCAATGTCATCCATAAGATTTATACCTACACAACGTCGGCAAAAGTTTTTTCCATGCGGCGGAAATAGAAGCCACCACCCACCAGCAGCGCTAGCGCTATGAAAGCGGAAACAGCGATTATGGGTCCGGGAGCGGTATCCGTCCCTAATAACGCCCAACGAAAGCCTTCGACCACGCCCACCATCGGGTTGAGGCCGTACAATGTATGCCATGGCTCTGGGAGCAGACTGCTCGGGTAGGCGATCGGTGTGGCAAAGAGCCAGAACTGTGTTAAAAAAGGAACAATATATTGCACATCACGGTACTGTACATTCATGGCCGAGAGCCAGAGCCCTACCCCCAATGAGGTGACCAAGGCCAGCAGCGACAACAGCGGCAGCCAAAGGGCGTTGAGCGTAGGGATGACATGGTAATAGAGCATCATGCCCAGCAGCACGAGGAACGCTAGCGCAAAGTCCACAATGCCTGAGAGCACCGCTGCTATCGGGATGGCCAGGCGAGGGAAATAGACCTTCTTGACCAGATCGGCACTGCCAACGAGTTTGTTAGGAGCCTGGCTCAGGCCATGAGCAAAAAACATCCACGGCACCAGTGCGGCATAGCTGAAAATGGGGTAGGGAACACCATCGGAAGGGATCTTGGCCAACCTGCCAAAGAACAGGCTAAACACCACCATGGTAAAAAAAGGTTGGATGATGGCCCATGCGGCCCCCAACGCCGTTTGCTTATAGCGTACTTTGACGTCGCGCCAGATGAGGAAGTAGAGCAACTCGCGGTACTCCCAGAGCTCGTGGAGCTTAAGGGAAACCCATCCTTTGGAGGGCGCAATCCGGAGCACCGGAGGGTCATCCGCCGGCAAAGACGCCGGGGCGGCCATCGCATGTCGAGGTTCTGCATACTCTCGTGTTTGCATTCTATCGTTCTCCAGAGGGCCTTATAGGGTCTTATAGAAGAGTACTTCGAGCCTGTCGATCCAACTAATATCGGCTGTGAGCATCCAGGTAAAGAACCGCATCGCCACGAAAGGGGGCTTTGAAAGAGCGACTAGCGCCGCCTGTAGTTCCCCCTTTAGTCATAGTCTGTCCTGTCCTTGGGTTGAACCACTCCACAGATAATGCCCCTAAAGCAGTCGAGAGATCTACTGTAACCGTACACTTTTGACTTTTCCGCTGAGGGTCACATGGCAGATAAACTAAGTATTCCACCCCCGGGTTGGCCAGACAGTACCCGCTGGAAGCCAAATCCTGCCGGGGGATCATGGCCTCCAGATTCATGCGCTTGGCATAGGTCAGCGTGTCGCCCATGGCTTTGCGGGCCGCTTGTCTCGTCGGTGCAGAATCAAGACGGTCCATATAGATGGGATGGAGCCCCCGCAAAAAACTCTTCCACACCCACGTACGATCACCGCCAATACCCCAAAGATGGTCTGTATCGGTAATAATGACCTTGCTCCCATCCGCTGCCGGCGGATTGTCTCTATAGCCCCCCTCGGAGTTGGGTGAGATCCAATCCGCGGAGCTGGCAAAAAGCGCAGTATTGTCAACCTCTAAGACTGGCCATCCCACAGTCATCCCCACGGGATGCTGTTTGGGTTTACCGATCTCATACTGCTTAATAACGTTCATCATATGATACTGCCAAGCCTTTGAAATACCGGTTTCGTTGGCAATCTCGTACAGTACGTTATCAAGGTCATTAACTGTATCAACGACTTTCTTGACATAAGCCTCTTGGAGCTGCGTGATCGCAGGGATTTGCAATGTATGGAACTCGAGACCAAGCCCATCGTTATCTGGATCTCCATTGACTCCGTTGATGTTGTTGTTGACGTTGAAAGGATGACCTTTCCAGGGGCCCGGGTTCTCTGTACTCCAATCATCAAAAAGCATGATAGACACATAGAATCCCCTGTTCCCAGCGGCAGCAGCACGTTGGCGAAGTCGATTGAAATAGGTTGTATCAAACTTCGTTAAATCGAATTTGAGTCTGCCATCGAGTGCCTGGCCTGGCCCAGTCCGCGGCCACGGATGGGGACTGATAACAGCCCCACTTTGCTTATCCCAGGCATGTTCTAGTATCCAGAATCGAATGAAGTTATGGTTGTAGCTATGCAGCCAAGCTAAGTAGCCGCTAAATCCTCCAGGCAATAGGAGTCCACGGATGCTCTGGAGATTGTTCCACGTGTGTGACCCAGTCAGATAGATTATTTTGCCGCTACTATCAGCAAAGTAGCGAGGGTTGATACTACTAACCCTGAGAGGTCCAGTGGCCGGGGCTAATGGTATTCTGGAATGCGCCATGTCACTGTCAGCCATACCGCGCGTGCCTGACGCCATACCATAATAGCCTACTAGGATAATGGCAGCAACGCCGATGCTGGTGATAAGCTTACGCAATTCGCTCCGCATTCTACTCTCTGGCGTTATCTCTCATTTGGTCCTCAAGATGCAGCGCTTCTGCGCCAACTATACGCCGGCGAACCAACGGCAATGGCACCGTCCGGTATGTCGTTTGTGACAACGGCACCCGCTCCAATCACGGCACCTTTGCCAATGCGTACCCCAGACAACACGATGACCCCTATGCCTAACCAGGCATGATCATCAATGACGATAGGCCCTTTCGTCTGCAATGGCTGCTGTGAGATAGGTTCACCCGGTGCAATGCCGTGGTTGTATGAGTGGAAGGTGCAGTTCTGCGCCATGCCCACATCGCAACCAATCTGAATGGGTGCCAAGTACGCAATCAAATTGCAACCGCGGTGCACACGTGATCCCGCACCTATCGTAATGCTGCCACCCTGCCCGGTCTCAAAGATGACATCGCCAAAGACACTCACCCTGTCACCTAACTCCACCCGGCCACCGTGCGCAGCCTGGAAGAACACAACCCGATCACCAATGAAAACATGCTCTCCGAGTCGTACATCGGTATGATAGATAGTGGCACTAGGCGCAACATACCCATGTGGGTACAGACTCGCGAAGTAGCGTCGGGCTCTGTAGGGTGGTGCGCCCCATACCGCAAGACGAGTAGCAATCCGCCCACAACGGTTTAACCCAGCAAATCGCATCCAAAAACGAACCCAGATGCTCACCAAGATGTTCTTCGCACGCCATAAGACCCCCTCCATGCCGTCCGAGCGCCAAATCGTCCAATAGTGACTCCAGAGACGTTGCAATCTAAGGAACCAGGAAAATGACAATTTATTGAGCAGCATGTCAGGCTCCTCAGAGAAAGCTCCAGGGCACATTCGTCCCTGCCATTTTGTGGAGCTAGGACGGGAGAAGTGCTGGGTGACACTCTGCTGGGGCTGAAGCCCCGCAGCTTCTTGGAACTCAGACATGATCTGTCTCCAAGCTACAGGCGCGTGGCACCTGGCCGGTGTCTCGGCATCTACGCATAAGCCGCAAGTTGTGCGGCATACGATGCTT
>WNFD01016141.1_pt1 | contig 12537 bp, 11 predicted proteins | sample 5400491 | NCBI WGS metagenome assembly WNFD01 (sample SAMN13153343, study PRJNA577476) | soil metagenome | isolation source: 120 cm saprolite under Douglas fir tree site 2 hole 2 replicate 2 | place: USA:California | collected 2015-04-18 | reverse complement strand
TCGGCACCTCGCCAGCCCGCAGCCGCGCAATCTTCGCCGCATCCTGGTCGACGCAGCTCACCGACAGCCCAAACTCCGAAAAACACGCCCCCGATACCAGTCCCACATACCCCGTCCCGATCATCGCTATCCGCATCCGCGCACCCCTCCGATCCGCACAGCCGAATGCATCGCAGAACGGCGGCGCCGTCCGCTTATTCCGCCGCGCCGTCGGGCCGTGGCACAGCGCTAGTGTTCAGGCGCATTCGGATGTTTCGCCTACTGAGGATCCTGCGACTTGTGGTTGTCCGATATGTGACGGCCCCGCTGCACCTGCAGCGAGTCTGCAGCGGGGTTTCCTCCTAAGGTTGTAGGGCTCGACTGCTCGGAAACGGCCGCCTGCGCCCCGGCTCCAGCGGTTTCTCCGTCACCTCATCGACCATGTGCGCCTCTCTGCGTTGGCGGCGCCCACCAGGAGTCGCGATCAGCTTCATATATTATGTTAATGAGGCAATTCTATGGGATGCCTGATTCGCAATCCGCCGAGACAATCTGGTCGAACTTGACCGCCTCCCCTGGACCATCTCTTTGAGCCAGTACACTAGATCTCTCTAGCGGCGGATCTTCGCGCGGGAAAGAGCGGGCCGGCGTGCTAGGTTGTCGCGCACCTTGGAACGGCAAACACGAATGTCTCAATCGGTTTTGGTAACGGGCGGAGCCGGATACATCGGCGGCCACGCCTGCAAGATCCTGGCTCGCACCGGCTACGAGCCGGTCGTCTTCGACAATTTGTCGCGCGGGCATCGCGAGGCGGTGCGCTGGGGGCCGCTCGTCGAAGGCGATCTCGCCGATCGGGAGCGGCTCATCATGGCGCTGGAGACGCATCGAGTGGCAGCGGTCATGCACTTCGCTGCCTATGCTTATGTCGGCGAATCGGTGACTGATCCGGCGCTCTATTACCGCAACAACCTCGGAGGCACGCTGTCGCTGCTCGATGCGATGCGCGAAACCGGGGTGGACAAGATTGTCTTCTCATCGACTTGCGCCACCTACGGCATCCCCGACAGCATCCCGATCCGCGAAAGCGCACCGCAGCTCCCGGTCAACCCCTACGGCGAAACCAAGCTGGCGATCGAGCGGGCGCTTCGCTGGTACGGGGAGGCCTACGGTCTGCGGTCGGTTTCGCTGCGCTATTTCAACGCCGCCGGAGCCGACCCCGAGGGCCAGATCGGCGAGCTTCACGAGCCGGAAACCCACCTCGTCCCGTTGGTGCTGCAGGCAGCGCTCGGACAACGGGCGCACATCGATGTCTACGGAACCGATTATCCGACTGCGGACGGATCGGCGATCCGCGATTACGTTCACGTCGAGGACCTCGCCCAGGCTCATCTGCGTGCGCTCGAACATCTGAGCGCCGGGCACCAAAGCGCAGCATTCAACCTCGGGACGGGCAGAGGTCATTCGGTGCGCGAGGTGATCGCCGCGGCCGAGGCGGTTAGCGGACGGACTGTCCCCCGGAACGATGCGGCGCGGCGGCCGGGGGACCCTGCGGTGCTCGTCGCCGACTCGAGCCTCGCGGCGGAGCAACTCGGCTGGCACGCCCAGTGCTCAGACCTTCACACGATCATCCGCACCGCTTTGGCTTGGCACGAGCGTCGTGCCGGGCAGCTAAATTCCCTCGACTCGCCCTAGCGGATGGGTTTCTACCCCCGGGGTGCGAGGAATGAAATTCGTTAACGTCCGTTGTGCCGGCGCCGCCTCTGCTCGAGGGGTGGCTACGGCAGCAAGCCTCCCGGAGCTTCACAGATGGCCACGGTCGAGATCGACAAGGTTGCGATGCGATCGCTGCGGCTAGAAGCAGCCGCTCGCCCGGGTCGTCTCCGCGTGCACGGCAAGTTCTTTTTCGCCGGGGAACACAAGCATTTCATCAAAGGGGTGACTTATGGCCCCTTCGCGACGGGCAGTCACGGCGCACAGTTCCCCGAACCCGTGGTGGTGGACAACGATTTCGCGCTGATGGCGCAAGCCGGCGTCAACACCGTGCGGGTCTTCACGGTGCCGCCGGTGTGGCTTCTCGACGCCGCTCACAACGCAGGCCTGAAGGTTCTCGTCGGACTACCCTGGTCGCAGCACATTGCGTTTCTCGACAGGGCGGCGGCTCAGGCCGAGATTCGGGAGAGGGTAACCACCGGAGTGCGCGACTGTCGGCGCCATCCCGGCGTCTTCGGCTACCTCGTCGGCAACGAGATCCCTCCCGACATCGTCCGTTGGCACGGCGCCGAGGCGGTGCGCCGATTTGTCCGGGGCCTTGTTGCGTGCGTCAGACGCGAGCATCCAGAGGCGCTCGTCAGCTATGCCAACTTTCCGTCAACCGAATATCTGACGATCGACTTCGGCGTTCCGCCGATATGTTGCGAGGCTGCACAATCTCGCGGTCGATCAACCGCTGGTGCTGACCGAATTCGGCGTCGATTCGATGCGTTTGGGGGAGGAGGAACAACGGCGCATACTCTCCTGGCAGGTCCGCTCGGCTTTCGCGGCAGGAGTCGCGGGAACATGTGTCTTTGCCTGGACCGACGAGTGGTTTACCGGAGGGCATCTGATCGAGGATTGGGCGTTCGGGCTGGTCGATCGTCAGCGCCAACCCAAACTCTCCCTTGGGGAGGTAGCCCGCCAATATCAGAGCGCCTTGCCGCCGACATTGCCGTGCTACCCGCGGGTCTCCGTCGTCGTCTGCGCCTATAACGCCGAGCGCACGATGGACCAGTGCCTCGCCTCCCTGGCGGTGCTGAATTATCCGGATTACGAGGTCATCGTCGTCAACGACGGCTCCCGCGACCGTACCCTCGCCCTCGCCGAGAGCTATGACTTTTGTCGAGTCATCAGCCAGCCGAACCAAGGATTGAGCGGTGCCCGCAATGTCGGCGCCGAAGCAGCGACGGGAGAAATCGTCGCCTACACCGACAGCGACTGCGTCGCCGACCCCGATTGGCTGACCTATCTGGTCGCCAAAATGGAGGCAAACAACCTCGCCGCCTGCGGCGGGCCGAACTTCCCGCCGCCCGAGGACACGCTTGTCCCAGCCGTGGTCGCCGTCGCGCCGGGCGGTCCGACGCACGTTTTGATCAGCGACGAGGTCGCCGAGCACATCGCCGGCTGCAACATGGCGTTCCGCCGCGACGAATTGATACGACTCGGCGGCTTCGACCCGATCTATCGGGCGGCGGGCGACGACGTCGACATTTGCTGGCGTTTTCAGGACGCCGGCCATGTCATCGGCTACAGCCCTTCCGCGGTCGTCTGGCATTTCCGCCGCAACACGGTAGCCGCTTATTGCAACCAGCAAAGAGGCTACGGCAAGGCCGAGGCGCTCGTTTATGCAAAGCACCCGTTCCGCTTCAACCTTTTCGGACAGGCAAAATGGCTCGGCCGCATCTACGGTGATCTCTCGGCCTCGCTGTTGCCGTCGCGCCGGCCGGTCATCTATTCCGGGATTTTCGGACGAGGTCTGTTTCAAACGATGTACGAGCCGCCCTCGTCGCTGACAGCGCTGCTTCCGTTGACCTTCGAATGGAGCGCTTTCTCGCTGGTGCTGGCGTTCGCCGGGGTCGCCGGCGGCGGATGGTTGTGGCTGCTCGCTGTTCCATTGCTCACCACCTGGGCCCTGTGCGTCAACGGGGCATTGCAGGCACCGATCGACAAGCGCTTCGGCGGGTTCGACGCCACCGGGGTGAAGGCTCGGGCACTCGCCGCGCTGTTGATCTATCTCGGTCCGCTGCTGCGGGGCTGGGAGCGCATAAAATGGCGCATCAAGGGGATGCGGGCCCAGGCCCATATCGGTCTGGTGGAGACCGAGCAACGTGCCCGTCTCGTCTGGAGAGAGCGCGGGTTCCACCTTTCCTATTGGAGTGACGCCGGTGCCGAGAAAGAAGTGCTGCTGAGCGGGTTGAGCGATTTTCTCCTGCCGCAGAAGTACCTCGTCATCGCGGATACGGGATGGAACGGCTGGGACCTCAAGATCGCTCGCGGCCTGTTCAGCCGCGCCTTGGTCACGGTCTGCAGCGAAAACCACGGCGGCGGCAAGCGCCTTCTTCGCGTGCGCTGCGCGATGCGGCTCTCGCATCCCGCACTGTTTGTGCTGCGCGGCAGCGCCGCTCTCATGGCGTTTGCGCTGATGCTCGGCTGGCCGCTCACCGGGGCCGTGATCGGCGCGGTTGGGGTGGCCAATGCGGGCGCAATGGGCTGGCAGCTCGTCGGCTTCGGCCAATTGATGCACCGCATCATCGAAGCGGTCGCCAAGCACGCCCGTCTGATGCCGCTCGAGGCGGTGGCGCGCCCCCGACTCGAGATGCGAAAGCGGGTGCGGGGGTCTGCCAAGAGCGCCCGTCCGCTAGAGGCGGCGTCCCACGCGGCGGCGCCCACCGGATCCCCGCTCGCACGGGGTTGATGTCACAACCCTGGGTTGCTCATCCGAGGGCGCGCCGCAGGCGATGGCAAGGAAGCTTTTCCCCTATCTGACGCCGCACCGCTGGCGGATCGCCTGGGCGCTCTTCCAAGTGTTCCTGATTACCGGCTTTGAACTCTTGAAACCGTGGCCTCTGCAGGTCGTCATCGACAGCGTCCTCGGTGGTAAGCCGTCCCCGATCGCCGCTTTGTCATCGCCGGAAAGCCTGCTTCTGCTCGCCTGTGGCGCAATCGTCCTCGTCCATTTCGGCGCCGGGGCGCTGACCTTACTCCACAATTACACGGCGATCCGCATCGGCCAAGACATGGTCAACGAGCTGCGCGGTGCGCTTTATGCCCACCTCCAGCGCCTGTCGCTCGCCTTTCACAGCCGGCAGCGGGTAGGCGATCTCCTCTATCGGATCACGGCGGACAGCTTTGCGGTCCAAACGATGATCATGAACGGCGCGCTGCCGATCCTGTCGGCCCTGGTGCTGCTCGCCGGCATGCTTTTCATCCTGTTTCCCCTCGATCCAGTGCTGACCATGCTCGCACTGACGATCGTTCCGATGCTGTTCGCGCTGATCTCGATGTTCAACCGAAAGATCGTCGACGTGGCCACCGAGGTGCGCACCACCGAGAGCCGGGTGTATTCGCTCATCCAATGGGGCATGTCGGCAATCAAACTGGTGCAGGCCTTCACCAAGGAAGACGAAGAGCATCGGCGATTCATGGGGGCAAGCCGGGAGAGCCTGCGAGCTACATTGCGACTATACAGCTGGCAGACGCTCTATTCCGGGACGGTCAATCTGGTGATCGCCGGCGGCACCGCGCTTGTCGTCTTTGCCGGGGCGCGGGCGGTGATCTCCGGTACGATTTCGACCGGGCAGCTGATCGTTTTTATCTCTTACCTTGCCCAGCTCGCCGATCAACCAGATCACCCAGAGCTGGGGAATGATCGCAGGGGCGCGAGTGGGAGCCCGCCGGATTTTCGAAATTCTTGACACCGATGCAGATCTCGAAGACGGCATCAGAACCTTCCCTGCCGAAGGAGCGCGCGGCGAGGTCGTCTGGTCCGGAGTGAACTTCGGCTACCGCTCCGAGACACCCGTCCTGACGGGTATCGACTTGAGAGTATCGTTCGGGACCAAAGTCGCCATTGTCGGCCCGACGGGAGCAGGCAAGTCGACCCTTCTCGGCCTGCTGCCGCGATTTTACGATCCTTCGGCGGGGTCCGTCGCGATCGACGGGATCGATGTGCGCGAGTACAGGCTGAGATCGTTGCGCCAACAGATCGCAATGGTCCTGCAGCCCCCGCTGATATTTCCTCTTTCGCTGCGCGACAATATTGCCTACGGCCGCCCGGGAGCCGGCGATGCGGCGATCGAGGCGGCGGCGCGCTTGGCGCAGATTGACGATCTGATCGCTTCGCTCCCGGAGGGCTACGATACGATCGTCGGCGAATCCGGGGCGTCCCTCTCGGAGGGGGAAAAGCAGCGAATCACGATCGCGCGAGCGCTGCTGCGTGACGCTCCGATCCTGGTCCTCGACGAGCCGACGTCGGCGCTCGATGTCACGACCGAGGCCCTCGTCATGGCAGCGGTCGACCGGCTGATGGCCGGGCGCACTACCTTTATCATCGCCCACCGTCTGTCGACGGTGCGGCGCTGCGACCACATCGTCGTGTTGCGCGACGGAAGGATCGCCGAGGCGGGGACGCTGCCCGAACTGCTGCGTCGCGACGGCCTCTTCGCCGAGTACTACCGCACGCAATTCGCCCCCGAGGAGGCAGTCGCGGGCAAGGTCGGGGTCTGATCACGGGCCTCGCTTCGGCCGTCGAGAGCAGCGTCGTAGGGCGGAAAAGTGGCAACGCATTCCGCCGACTTTCGATCACCGCCGCTCCCTTTTGGGGCAAGATCACCGACCATCGTCGCATGGCATCCACCGTCGTGCCCGAAAACGCGCCTGATGGCGGGATGCGCTCCCCGCTTTTCCGCCCTACCCGCTCCAATTCCGGACCGATGTGAGGCCGGCTCGGGGTCGATCTTGACAATATAGCAATAATACGGTACGGTACAGTGCACTGACGATTTACTCAACGGTGGCGTGACATGATGCACATCCTCGATTTGCCGATGGCTGGCGCCTGCGGTTTGAGACCCTGTCCCAAACCATAGGTTGGTCATCCTCCTGTTTATTTAATGCGGTAACAGGAGGGCGGAGGATGATCGCTCGCGTAATACGCGCCCTGGTCACGCTGTCAATGACGCGCCGGGGACGTTTGGCGGGACAGCTACATGATGCCGGATTTACGGCCACCCTGGCCACGGTAGATCTGCAGGTTTTCGAGCACGCGCTGAACGTAGTACCTGGTCTCGCTGATCGGGATGTTCTCGATCCAGTCGACCAGGTCGATCTGCCCGCTGCGGGGATCGCCGTAGTCGCGGAGCCACTGCCTGACCCGGCCGGGGCCGGCGTTATAGGCGGCGATCGCGAGCGCGTAGGAGCCCCCGAAATCGTCGATCAGCGTTTCGAGGTAGGTGCGGCCGAGAAGCACATTGTAGGTGCCGTCGGCGGTCAGCCGTTCAGCCGAGAACGGCACGCGCATCTTGCGGGCGACATTGCTCGCGGTGCCCGGCATCAGCTGCATCAGCCCGCGTGCCCCGGCGCGGCTGACCGCTTCGCTTTCGAACCCGCTTTCCTGGCGGGTGATCGCAAACAGCAAAGAATGCTCCGCGGTGCCGCCGTTCGGCAGGGGCATGACGGGGTAGCCATGGATCATCAGCGGCGTCCCGGCATCGATCGCGCGCTTGGCGACCGCGACGGCGAGATCGATCCGTCCGCTGCTCTCGGCGAGCGTTGCCAGCATGGCAAATTGCGTCGGCGTCGCAGCACGGTCCGCCAGGCTCAACAGAAAGACCTTGCCCTGGTCTCGGTAGCCAAAATCGAGCAATATGCGGGTCGCGCGGACCAATTCGCTCTGATTGAAGCGGGCGAGTTCGGCGGCATCCGGAACCGGCTCCGGCACCGCATGAGGAGGGGCGTCCGCCCCCAGCTGGTGGGCGGCGAGCTGTCCGTAAAAGGTGACCGTGTGCTCGGCCGCCGCGGCATAGCATTTCGCGGCCAGCTCAGGCTTGCCCTGAGCGGTGGCAGCGCGGCCGCCCCAATAACCCGCCCGAGCCTTCGCGTAAGGCGTGTCGACCCGGGTAAGGATGCGCGAGAAGTGATCGAATGCATCGGCCGGGTTCTTCATGTAGCGAAGCGCTATGTAACCCAGCAGAAACTCCGCCTCGGAATAGGCCGTGCCTTCGATCGGACCGTGCTGATCGACGATGCGGTAGGCGAGCTCGGCGTTGCCGGTGGACAGCACCCGCCTGGCGATGGTCTGCCGCACGACCCACCACGCCGCAGGTCGCGCCGGATCTCCGGGCTGGGACAGCAAGATTTGCGCTGCCCCATCGACCATGTCCTTCCGGGTTCGCCAGCGCAGCTCTTCGTAAATCAGCCCGGGATCGGAACGCAATTGCGCCGGGACGCGGGTCATCAAGAACTCGGCATTGGGAGCAAGAGAGGCGAGGGCCACACGGGCCTCGCCCAGGCTGCGCCAATCTGCGCTCACCAGCGGCAGCTTGCGTCGTGCCGCCTCCTGCTGCCCGTCCCACAGCAGCCGGTCGAGCCGCTTTTCATTGTCCTCGGGGCGGATCGCTTCGGCATGGCGCGCGAGGAAGGCTGTCTCGTCGGAGGAGCCGAAATCGGCGTCGATCCAGGCCGCCCGCAACGCTGCGATGCCGCCTTCGAGATTGCCGGAACTCAGCATGATCTCCGCTTCGCGGACTTTGCCGACGCCGCTGACGGGAGGGCGCCGCCCAAACCAATCGGCGGCGATCGCGTCGGATTCGCCGATCAAGGCCTCTTCGGCGTGCCGGCGCAGCGCCGTTTGCCGCGGCCAGTCCGGGTTTTTCTCGATAAACTCGGCGATATCGACAAACCGGCCCGGCGGCCCGGCCCGGGAGTAGTCGAGCCAGCGGACAATCTCGAGCGGCAGCGGATCGCCGACAGCCGCGACACTCGCATAGGCGCGCATCCAGTCGCCGCTCTGCGCCGCGGCGAGCGCCGTGCGCGTCGCCTGCAGGTCGGGCTCGGACATGCCTTGCGCTCGCACCGGCGGAGACGCGCCAGAAAGAGCAAGGAGGACGCCAAGAAAAAAGGCACGAAAAACTAAAAACAAGGCCCAGCCCTGCCCCGGGTCGAAGACGAAGCAGACGTCATTACGGGTTTTACGGTGCTCCGGCAAGCCGGACGACACCGCACCCCGCCAGAGGCGGCGCTGTTGAAGCCCGAGCTCGCTAGGACTATCGTGCTTTGGTTCCGCCGCAATCCCGGGAGGAAACGATGTTCAAGGGATCGCTCGTCGCGCTGATCACACCGTTCCGTGACGGAGGTGTGGATGAGAATGCTTTTCAGGAGCATGTAGCTTGGCAGGTCGGACAGGGCACCCATGGCCTGGTGCCGTGCGGCACGACCGGCGAATCGCCGACGCTCGGCGATGACGAGCACAAGCGCGTGATCGCACTATGCGTCGAGGTGGCGAAGGGCAAGGCCCCGGTCATCGCCGGATCGGGCACCAATTCGACCGAGCACACGATCGAGCTGACCCGGCAGGCCAAGGCGGCCGGTGCCGATGCCGCGCTCATCGTATGCCCCTACTACAACAAGCCGACCCAGGAAGGCCTGTTCCAGCACTTCAAGGCGGTGCATGACGCGGTCGATCTGCCGATCATCATCTACAACATCCCCGGCCGATCGGTGGTCGACATGACCAACGGGACGATGGCGCGGCTCGCCAAGCTGCCGAACATCATCGGCGTCAAGGATGCGACGAACGACCTTGCGCGGCCGTTGCGGATGCGCGGCGAAATCGGCGTAGGCTTCTGCCTGTTGTCGGGCGAGGACGCCACCGCCGTCGCCTACCTAGCCCAGGGCGGCGACGGCTGCATATCGGTGACCGCCAATGTCGCGCCGCGGCTCTGCTCGGAAATGCACCAGGCGTGGCAGCGCGGGGACGTCAAAACGGTGCGTGAAATAAACGAGCGACTGATCCCGCTGCATGACGCGCTGTTCGCCGAGACCAGCCCGGCGCCGGTGAAATATGCCGCCTCGCTGCTCGGCCGCTGCACCGCCGAGGTGCGCCAGCCGCTGTGGGCGATCCTGCCCGAGACGCAAGAGAAGGTGAAGCAGGCGATGCGAGGCGCCGGCCTCCTCAACTGATGAGGGCCGCGGATCGCTACGTTGCGCAAAATCGGCGCGCGCGTCACGATTACTTGATCGAGGATACGATCGAGGCGGGGGTCGTGCTGCAAGGCACCGAGGTCAAAGTGCTGCGCCAGGGGCAAGCCAGCATCGCCGAGGCTTATGCCGATCAGAGCGGCGGCGAACTATACCTCGTCAACGCCAACATTCCGGAATACGCCGCCTCGGCGCACTTTAATCATCAGCCGCGGCGGCCGCGCAAGCTGCTGCTCCATCGCAAGCAGATGAACCGGTTGATGGGCGCAATCCAGCGCGACGGGATCACAGTGGTCCCGCTGTCGATTTATTTTAACGAACGAGGCCGGGCCAAGGTCGAACTCGGCCTCGCCCGCGGCAAGCGAAAGGCCGATAAGCGTCAGGCAGAAAAGCAGCGGGACTGGCAGCGCAGCCGGGCCCGCCTCCTGCGCGACCATGACGCATGACCCGGGCCGGCCCGCGTCATCGCGATCTTTTCAGGGTGACGGCACCTCCGTCTGATCGAGGCGTTGCACCAGTGCGGCGAACATCGCCTCGAACATCGCCACCGTGAGCCTTCCCGTATTGGTGTTGTACCGCGAGCAGTGATAGCTGTCGGCCAGCAGCCCGCCCTGCGGCAACGCATGCAGGCGGCCATGCGCGAACGGGAAAAGACCGCGGCGTAAACCAAGTGCGGCGATCACCGTGGCGTGGGCGACGGCGCCCAGTGCAAGGATGGCACGGAGCCGGTGCGCGCTCGCCATCTCGACATCGAGAAAGCGGCGGCAAGTCGCAATCTCGACCGGCTGCGGCTTGTTCTGCGGGGGGGCGCAACGCACCGCATTGGTGATGCGCGCCCTGCGGAGCACGAGGCCGTCATCGGGACGGGCATCGTAGTCACCGTCCGCAAACCCGAATTTCCGCAAGGTGTCGTAGAGCAACGAGCCCGCGTGATCGCCGGTGAACGGGCGCCCGGTGCGGTTCGCTCCCTTCAGTCCCGGCGCGAGGCCGACGATCAACAGTTCCGCGCCTTCATCGCCAAAGGACGGAACCGGCGCGTTGAACCATTCCGGGTGGTCCGCCCGCTGCACCTCGCGGAACGCGACAAGACGCGGGCAGAGCGGACAGTCTCGCGGCGGTACCGCCGCCGGTGGGAAGGTCACGCCTCCTCGACAGGCTCCGCTCGCGGCCGATTGAGCTCTTCGCGGGGGTGATGGTTGCGCATGACGCTCGGGGCGAGATCCTGGAGCTCGATGAAATTGTCGGCCTGACGACGCAGATCGTCCGAAACCATGGGCGGCGAGGAGCGGATCGTCGACACGACCGATACGCGAACCCCCTTCCGCTGAACTGCCTCGACGAGCCGCCGGAAATCGCCATCGCCGGAGAACAGAATGGCATGATCGATGTATTGCGCCATCTCCAGCATGTCGATCGCCAGTTCGATATCCATGTTGCCCTTGATCCGGCGGCGCCCCATCGAGTCGGTAAACTCCTTTGTCGGCTTTGTTACCATCGTGTACCCATTGTAATCGAGCCAATCGACAAGCGGTCTGATCGGCGAGTACTCCTGGTCCTCGATCAAGGCGGTATAATAGAATGCTCGGATCAGCCGTCCCTTAGTGCTGAACAGTTCGAGCAATCGCTTGTAGTCAATGTCGAATGCCAAGCCGCGCGCGGCGGAATAGAGGTTGGCTCCGTCGATGAATATGGCGATCCGCTCTTCCGGGTAGAAAACCATCTGGTACAAATGCTCCATCAGATCGATAATGTAACGCAAATGTCTTACAGTGCGCATCCCGGGTCAAGCAGGGCGAAGTGCGTGAGGGTGCAAAGTGATCCTGATCGGCATCGGCGGCAATCTGGCGAGTGCACGATTTGGCCCGCCGCGTCAAACGCTGGCCGCCGCACTTGTCGCGCTCGAAGCGGAAGGCGCCCAGGTCATCGTTCGCTCCGCATGGTATCGGACCGCGCCTGTTCCGCCCTCGGACCAGCCATGGTTCATCAACGCCGTCGCGTCGATGGCAACCGCTCTCCGCGCGCCGGATCTGCTCGCCATGCTGCAAGCGGTCGAGATCCGGTTTGGGCGTGTGCACAGCGAACCGAATGCGGCGCGGGTGCTCGATCTCGACCTCCTCGATTATCGGGGCCTAGTGACCGAGACCGCCTCGCTCGTTCTACCGCACCCGCGGCTCCACTGCCGTCGATTCGTGCTCGTGCCGCTCGCCGAAATCGCGCCCGCCTGGCATCACCCGCTGCTGCGGCTGACTGCCGGACAGCTGCTCGCCGGGCTGGCTGGCAAACAGCCGATCGAGCGGTTGCCGGATTGATCGAAAGTCGGTGCGGTCGATTGCCCTCGCTCCACCGGACCGATATAAACCGCGCAGCTGATTCGCGGCTTTGATGCAATGACCGGATACGAGGCGGCCCGCACCTGCATGGTAGAAAGCCAACTCCGGCCCAACAAGGTCACAGATGCGCGCGTGCTCGGCGCCTTTGGGGGAATTCGGCGCGAGCTCTTTGCGCCTGAGCACCTCCGGGTTGTCGCTTACATCGACGAAGATCTGCCGCTCGGTAGGGGCCGCTACCTGATGGAGCCGATGGTCGCAGCTCGTCTGTTGCAGGCGGCGGCGGTCGAGCGCACTGACACCGCGCTGATCGAAGGCGCCGGCACCGGATACGAAGCGGCTCTTGTCGCCGTCCTGGCGCGGAGCGTCGTCGCCCTCGAAGAGGATCCCGACCTCGCCCGCCGCGGGCGAGCGGCTCTCGCCGAGCACTCGATTGCCTCGGTCAGCGTCGTCGAGGGACCATTGCCGCAAGGCCATCGGGCGCGCGCCCCTTACGATGTGA
>WNFD01010422.1_pt1 | contig 12538 bp, 17 predicted proteins | sample 5400491 | NCBI WGS metagenome assembly WNFD01 (sample SAMN13153343, study PRJNA577476) | soil metagenome | isolation source: 120 cm saprolite under Douglas fir tree site 2 hole 2 replicate 2 | place: USA:California | collected 2015-04-18 | reverse complement strand
GGTGATGATCAGGTCGCCGTCGCCCTGGCTCACCCAGCGCCAGAGCGTCGCGGCATTGCTGGTCGAGCGCACCTCGTAGCCGGCACGCGACAGCGCCTGATTGAGGACGGTGCGGATCGCCGCATCGTCGTCGGCCACCAGTATGTTTCCCGCAGGCATCGCAGTCCCTCTCAGGTTCCGCCGCCCGGCTCGGCGTCGTCACCCGTGAACTTGGGCATCAGCACTCGAAAAACCGTCCGTCGCGGCTGGGACTCGCATTCGATGATCCCGCCGTGATCGCCGATGATCTTCGCGACCAATGCAAGACCGAGGCCGCTTCCGCTCGGCTTGGTGGTCACGAATGGATCGAACAGATGGGGCATGATGTCGGTCGGCACGCCCGGACCGTTGTCCTTGACGCAGAACTCGAGCGGCAGCGACACGCGAGTCTTGCTGCCGGGCAGCGACAGGCGCACGCCGGGCCGGAACGCGGTCGAGAGCTGGATCTCGCCGTCGGTCGCGTTCTCGCCGATCGATTCCGCCGCGTTCTTCACCAGATTCAGAAACACCTGCACGAGCTGGTCGCGATTGGCGAGCACGTTCGGCAGCGAGGGATCGTACTCTTCGGTGAACCTGATGTGACGGGCAAAGCCGGACTGCGCCAGCCGTTTGACGTGATCGAACACGACGTGGATGTTGACGGGCTCGCGCTCGACCGGGCGCTCGTCGCCGAAGACCTCCATGCGGTCGACCAGCTTCACGATGCGGTCGGCCTCGTCGCAGATCAGGCGGGTCAGCGTGCGATCATCGTCTCCGACGGACTGCTCGAGCAGCTGGGCGGCGCCGCGGATGCCGGACAGCGGGTTCTTGATCTCGTGGGCGAGCATGGCGGCAAGCGCGATGACTGAGCGGGCGGCGCCACGGTGCGTGAGCTGCCGGTCCATCTTGTCGGCCATGGTGCGCTCCTGCAGCATGACCACGACGGACCCGGGACGCTCGGGAACCGGCGCCACGTAGAGATCGACGAGGCGCTCGCCGGTCACGCGCGGCGTGCCGAGATCGACCTTGTACTCGTTGACCGCGCCACCGCGCGTGCGCACCTGCTCGATGAGCGCGAGCAGCGGCGAGCCGAACGGCACCAGGTCGCGCAAGGCATGCCGCCGCAGCAGTGACACCGACATCTCGAAAAAGCTTTCCGCCGCGACATTGCCGTCGGCGATCTTGCCGTCCGGCGCGACCACGAGCACCGAATGCGGCAGCGAATTGAGAACCGCCTCGGCGCTGCCGATCTCGGAAGCCGCATGGCGCTGGCGCTCGGCGAGGCTCATGCGGCGGCCCGCCATGAAAATGCGTCGAAGGCCTCGGCGAGACCGCGTGTGACGATGGCCGGCGCCTCGGCGGTCAGGACGCGCGTGCGCCATTCCTTCAGGGTCGCGTCGTCGACTTGCGCCGTCTCGGCGGCGGCGTCGAGCGCCCAGCCGAGATGCTTGCGGGCGTGGCGCAGGCCGATGCGCGTCCCATAGTGGGCGAGCATCTCCTCGTAGAGCGCGGTGATCAGCGCGCGCTGCGCTTCGAGCGGCGGTGGAGACTCGCGGCGACCGCCGACAAGCGCGCGGCCGATCTGTCCGGGCAGCCACGGACGGCCCTGCGCGGCGCGGCCGATCATTACCGCGTCGGCGCCCGAGGCGGCGAGCGCGGCACGCGCCTCCTCGACGCCGCCGATGTCGCCATTGACCACCACAGGGATTTTGACGGCCTCCTTGACGGGACGCACGGCAGTCCAGTCGGCGCGCCCTTTGTAGAACTGACAGCGCGTGCGCCCGTGCACGGTGACGAGGCGCACGCCCGCGGCCTCGGCGCGGCGCGCGAGCTCGGGCGCGTTGAGCGAGCGATCATCCCAGCCGAGTCGCATCTTGAGCGTCACCGGAACGGACGCCGCGGCGATCGTCGCGTCGATCAGCGTCACGGCGTGATCGAGGTCGCGCATCAAGGCCGATCCCGCGGCGCCATTGGTCACGTGCTTGGCCGGGCAGCCCATGTTGATGTCGATGATGTCGGCGCCCGCGTCTTCGGCGATGCGCGCCCCTTCGGCCATCCAGCGCGCCTCGCAGCCCGCGAGCTGCACCACGTGCAGGCCGATGCCCTGCTCCTCGACCCGGAGGCGGATATCCGGCCGGCCGCGCGCGAGCGCCGCGCAAGCCGCCATTTCGGACACGACGAGCCCGGCCCCGAGGCGCGCGGCGAGGCGCCGGAAGGGCGCATCGGTCACGCCCGACATGGGGGCAAGGATGACCCGGTTCGACACCGCGTGAGGTCCGATCCGGAGGGCCGGACCATCCCCATTCTCGTTGGAGGCTATCTTCACTGCACCTGATGCCTACGTTTTAGGCGACCCTGAAATCTGCATAGAGATTAGCCAGTTTCACGTCAAACGCAAGTGCTGCAATGCAACATTGTGAATTTGGCGGAGGCTGCTCCCCGGGCTGGAAAAACGCTGGGAAATCATTGTGCCCCGCCTTCCGCACGCGCTAAATCCGCGGGCAATCTCAATGACGAGGCGGGATATGGCGGGTGTGGCGGCAGTCGTGGTCGCGGGCGGGCGCGGGCTGCGCGCCGGGGGGCATCTGCCGAAGCAGTATCGCACCGTCGGGAACGTGCCCGTGCTGCGGCAGAGCCTGTCCATCTTCGCGGCACACCCGGAGGTGCGGTGGGTACAGCCGGTGATCCATCGCGATGACGGCAGCCTCTATACGCAGGCCGCCGAGGGGATGTCCGTGCTGCCGCCGGCCTTCGGCGGCGAGACCCGCCAGCAGTCGGTGCGCGCGGGGCTCGAGGCGCTCGCGGCTTTAAGTCCGCAGATCGTGCTCGTCCACGATGCGGCCCGGCCCTTCGCGTCGCCGGCGCTCGTCTCGCGTGCGATCGCGGCGGCGGCCGCCGGCGCCGCGATACCCGGTGTCGCGATGACGGACACCATCAAGGAAGTCGACGCCGACGGAGCCGCGACGATTTCACCGATGACGCGGCGCTCGCCGAATGGGCCGGCATGACCGTGAGCGTGTTCGAAGGCGACGCCGACAACGTCAAGCTCACCAATCCGGAAGATTTTTCCCGCATTGAAGCGCGCGAGCTCGCAGCGCTCGGCGACGTGCGCACCGGCAACGGCTACGACGTGCACGCCTTCGCCGAGGGCGACCATGTGTGGCTCGGCGGCGTGAAGATCGCGCACGAGCGCGCGCTCTCAGGCCATTCCGACGCGGATGCCGGGCTCCACGCGCTGGTCGACGCCATCCTGGGCGCGCTTGCCGATGGCGACATCGGCGCGCATTTTCCCCCGAGCGATCCGAAATGGAAGGGCGCGTCCTCGGACCGCTTCCTGCGCTTCGCGGTCGAGCGCGTGCGCGCGCGCGGCGGCCGCGTCGTCCATCTCGATCTCACGATCGTGTGCGAAGCGCCAAAAATCGGTCCGCATCGCGACGCCATGCGGGCGCGCATCGCCGAGATCGCCGGCCTCTCGATCGATCGCGTCGGCGTGAAGGCGACCACGAGCGAGAAGCTGGGCTTCACCGGCCGGCGCGAAGGCATCGCGGCCTTCGCGACCGCGACCGTGCGGCTGCCGTGGAGCGCACCGTGATCGAGCAGGACATCGGCAAGGCGGCCAAGCGCCTGCTCGCGCTCGGCCGCCAACGCGGCCTCAAGGTCGCGACGGCCGAGTCCTGCACGGGCGGCATGGTGGTCGCGGCGCTCACCGAAATCCCGGGCTCCTCCGACGTGGTCGATCGCGGCTTCGTCACCTATTCGAACGCCGCGAAGGAAGCAATGCTCGGCGTTCCCTCCGCGACGCTCGACAAGCACGGCGCGGTGAGCGCCGAGACCGCGCAGGCCATGGCCCAGGGAGCGCTCGCGCACTCCAACGCCGACCTCGCGGTCGCGATCACCGGCATCGCCGGCCCGGGCGGCGGGACACCCGCAAAGCCGGTCGGCCTCGTGCATTTCGCCGCCGCCGCGCGCGACGGCCGCCATGTCCATCGCGCGAAGAAATTCGGCAAGATCGGCCGGCGCAAGGTGCGGCTCAAATCGGTCGCCGAGGCGCTGGCGATGCTGGAGCTATTGGCGAGCGGCGCTCACGTCTGAGCAGACGAGGCGGCGCGCAGCTGATCGGCGCGGCGCTCGAACGCGTCGGCGAAGCGGCGGAAAACCTGCTCGAACATCGCGCCCATCAGCATGCCGAGGGTGCGGCTCTTGAATTCGTACAGCAGGGAGAACTCGACGTCGCAGACGCTGTCCTCGACAGGCCGAAATTCCCAGCGATTCTCCAGGCGGCGAAACGGGCCGCTGAGATAGTCGACGATGATGGTGAGAGCCGGCTTGTCGAACGTCACGCTGGTGGTGAAGGTCTCCTGGATCAGCTTATAGGCGATCGTCATGTCGCAGACGACGACGTCCCGCCCCTGCGCATCCTGGCTGCGCCGCTTGAGCGTGAGCGCTTTGCAGAACGGCACGAATTCCGGATAGTGCTCGACGTCGGCGACGAGATCGAACATCTCGGCCGCGGGGTGCCGCACGCGGCGCCTGGTCGAGAATTGCGGCATCCTATCGACCGAGCTCGCGCGCCGCCCTGAGCTTGGCGAAATCCTCCCTCGCATGATGCGACGAGCGGGTCAGCGGCGAGGCCGAGACCATCAGGAATCCCTTGGCGCGCGCGATCGCCTCGAGCGCCTTGAACTCGTCGGGCGGGATGAACCGTATCACCGCATGGTGCTTGCGCGTGGGCTGGAGATACTGGCCGATGGTGAGGAAATCGACGCCGGCCGAGCGCAGATCGTCCATCACCTGAAACACCTCGTTCCGCTCCTCGCCGAGCCCGACCATGATGCCCGACTTGGTGAACATCATCGGGTCCAATTCCTTCACCCGCTGCAGCAGCCGGATGGAGGCGAAATAGCGCGCGCCCGGCCGCACCGTGAGATACTTCGAGGGCACGGTCTCGAGATTGTGGTTGAACACGTCGGGCTTCGCTGCCGCCACCACCTCGACGGCGCCGTCCTTGCGCAGGAAATCGGGGGTCAGCACCTCGATCGTGGTCGCCGGGCAGCGCGTCCTGATGGCGCGGATCACGTCGGCGAAATGCTGCGCGCCGCCATCGCCGAGGTCGTCGCGATCGACCGAAGTCACCACCACGTGGGAGAGCCCGAGCTTCGCCGTCGCCTCCGCGACCCGCGCGGGCTCGGCGGGGTCGAGCGGCGCGGGCAAGCCGGTCTTGACGTTGCAGAAGGCGCAGGCCCGCGTGCAGGTGTCGCCCATGATCATGAAGGTGGCGTGCTTCTTCTCCCAGCACTCGCCGATATTGGGACAGCCCGCCTCTTCACAGACCGTGTGCAGGCCGTGCGCACGCACGATCGACTGCGTCTCGAGGAAGCCGCGCGAGACCGGCGCCTTGACGCGGATCCAGTCGGGCTTCTTGAGCGCGGGCTGGTCCGGCCGGTGCGCCTTCTCGGGATGGCGCGCCTGCGGACCGCTGATGGTATCGAGCACGACGGCCATGGAATCCTCGGGCTTCGAGCCCTTACTTACGCACCGGGACACGGCGCCGCAAGCGGACGCTCACGCGCGGCGGATCGCCTGCAGGATCACCAAAAGCAGCACAGCGCCGATGATGGCGGTGACCAGCTGGCCGGCGAAATCGGGCATCACCTGCACGCCGAGGCGGGTGAACAGAAAACCGCCCAGCACTGCGCCTATGAGCCCGACCGCGATGTTGCGCAGCAGGCTATGGGGCGAGCCGGTGATCTTGGCCGCAGCCCATCCGGCGAGGAGACCGACAATGATCCAGGCAATCACGCCCATGGAAGGCTCCCATACGACGCCAGCATAACATCACGGCTGCCACGGCGTCGCCCCGCAATGATATCATTGCCCTCCTGGAGCATCAGGAGAAGCCCGCATGAGTTATGAAAGCATGACCGGGGAAACCGTCGGCTTCCGCGGCCTTAACGGCGATGTGGGCGAGGCCTATTACGCCAAACCGACGCACCCCGCCAAATGTCCCGGCGTGGTCGTGATCCATCACATGCCGGGCTGGGACGAGTGGATCATCGAGGTCGTGCGCAAGTTCGCCCACCACGGCTACGCGGCAATCTCCCCTCATCTCTATTTCCGCAACGGCCCGGGCAGCCCGGACGACATCGGGGCGCGCGTTCGCGCCGCAGGCGGCGTGGCCGATGACCAGGTGGTCGGCGACGTCAAAGGCGCGATGGCGTACCTGCGCGGCGAGCCCAATTCCAACGGCAAGGTCGGCCTCATCGGCTTCTGCTCCGGCGGCCGGCACGCCTATCTGTGCGGCTGCAAGATCCCTGACGCAAATGCCGTGGTCGATTGCTGGGGCGGCAATGTCGTCGTCGACGACAAGTCGCAGCTCAATGCCAAGCGTCCCGTCGCGCCGATCGAGATGACCGAGCAGTTGCGCGCTCCGCTGCTCGGCCTGTTCGGCAATGACGATGAAAATCCCAATGTCGACCAGGTGAACCGCACCGAGGCGATGCTCAAGCGCCTGGGCAAGAATTACGAATTCCACCGCTACGACGGCGCGGGTCACGCGTTCTTCAACGTCATGCGCGTGGCGTATCGGCCCGAGCAGGCGGCGGATGGATGGCGCAAGGTCTTCGCCTTCTATCAAAAGCATCTTGCCGCGTGAGCAGCGAACAAAGCGAGGAGACCCCGCAATGTGTTCCTACATCGTCGAGAAAGCCCACGTGTCCGGCAGCGCCAAAGGGCCGAGCGGCTGGATGCGCATCGACACCGCGAACGTATACTTCGATCATCCCTATCACGCGCCGCTCGACCATGCGCTCGCCATCGACTTCGTCTGCGAGGCCGATGGCGCGCGCGAACGCGTCGCGGTCGAGCTCTCTGCCGCGTCCGCGCGCGAGCTCGTGACCAAGATCATGGTCGCGCTGGCGAGCGGCGAGGCTGCGCACCGCGCCGCCTGACCGCGGGCTCCGGAGCGCGAGGCGTCATCATTGGGTGGTGGTCTCCGGCCCGCAGGTGCGCTGGACGCTGGTACCGGAGAACACCATGAAGTTCGCGCGCTTCATGCAGGGCACCGGAACGTTGAAGACGATGCCCGAATCCTGGCGCGACTATTTCTTCCCCGAGATTCACGGCCGCAACGGAACCTGAGCTGTTGCCCGTTTTTTCATGCGGCAACAAATAGCCGCACGCGGCTTTCGAGGGCGAAATCGCTTGCGCCGCAGCGCCGGAGTTTTTAACATCCGCCTCGGGTTCGCTGCGCAGCGACTGCGTGAGCGCAAACGGGGGAGCTGAGGATGCGTCTGAGTATGCGTTGCATTGCCGTGGCGGCAGTCCTGGCATCGATTGCGCCGTCCCCTCTCGTCGCCGACGACGGCCTTTCCCTCAACGGAACCTACGTGCAGAACGCCGCCTGCAAGGGCGACGGCACCGATCCGGCCACCAAGCTCGTCAAGATCGGCGACACCGAAATCCATTCGAGCTTCGGCATCTGCACCTTCCTCAAGAAGGAGCGTGACGGCAGGACCTTCGCGGCGCAGATGTCGTGCAACGGGCCCGGCGGCAACATCCTCCTCGGCGACGTGCGATTTACCGTGCGCGACGACAACAAGACGGTCGACTTCATCGACCAGGACAACACCTATCGTGCCGTGCTCCACCGGTGTCCGCAGGGCGACGCGGCGCGCCAAGCCGGGACGGCGCCGACGCAGCGCTGAGACGGCGGCTATCGCCCAAGCTGCAGACTACGCCGCTCACGCGGGAACGGCATCGAAGATGGCCACCTGCGTCGCGCGCTCGGCGATTTCGCGATCGGGCGCCTTCTCATAGCCCGCCACACGAAAAGTGCCCGATGCGGGGCACATCTCCACCGCGACACGCGTGAAGCGATTGAGCACCGGCTCGACCAGCCAGTCAAAACCTGTGCCCGCGAACGAGCCGTTCCAGCCGGCGAGCGACTCGCGACGGCGAAAGCTTCCTTCCGTCGCCGCGGCGGTGGTGCAAGCCATCACCATGTCGCCGCCGACGCGAGCCTCCCACCCGTCCTGCCCGACAAGCCAGTCGTTCGCCGCCGCCGTCGCAGTGAACCGCGTCGCGTGCGCTTCCTCGGTGCGCTCGATCACGCAGGACTCGCCCGCCCGCGTCCCAGCGAGCGTATAGATCACGGGACGTGCGATGGGCACGCACTCGAGCTGTTGGCGAGCCTCGTCGAAGCTGCGGCAGGTCTCGAAGACGCGGCGCAGAAGCTGATCGGGCGGGATGTGGCGGACGCGCCGCCAGGTATTCACGGCGTTCGCCGCCAGATCGAAGATGCGCAGCCAGCGATGACGCGTGCGGCGGCGCAACGGCGCCTGGTTGATCGAAGCCGCGAAGCGTCCCGCCGCCAATCCGGTGAGCACGCCCACATAGCCCGGCCAGGTGATGCTGAAGAACTCGCCCGCCGGCCCACGCATCCGCGCCACTTCGACGTGACGGCCCATCCCGGGAAACGGCCAGTCCAGCGTGCGGGCGAGCCAGGGAACGCCGTTCTCGGCACGCGCCAGCGCCGTGCAACTCCAGACGTAGCAGCTGTTGAGGAACCAGAGGCCGGGGATCGGCAGCGTCGCCGCGATCTGCTCGATCTCGGAGACATAAGGCGAGGCCGAACGCGTGAGCCAGCGCCGCGCCAGCCGATCGGTCAGCGGCGTCATCCACACCGCCAAGGTAGGAAACCAGGCCATGCACTCGTCCCGCAACGCCACGGCACGCGCCGCCGATTCGCGTGCGTGGCGCACCGGTCCGCCATCGCGGACATCGACCAGTGGAATGGACGGGAGAGCAGCCGAAATCTTCATTCTGATCCACGAGCGGCGCACCGTCGCGCGAACCGCGCGACATCCTCGCGTGCATTGTAAATGGAGGCCGCCCGTAAGGCCACACCGTGTGATCGCGTGCAGATCCGACGGATGCGGTCACCAAGCCTTCGTAACGACCGAAGGCAGGCTTGCGATCTTCCGCATTGTCCGCCGATGCGCCGGCGCGCAGGGTCGCGCCATGAGCGCAAATTTCGTCTTGCTTGCCGCGATCATCGGCGTCTTTCTGCTTGCAGGAGCCATCAAGGGCGTCGTCGGCATGGGTCTGCCGACCGCGGCGATGGGCCTCTTGAGTCTCGTCATGCCGCCGGCCGAGGCTGCCGCGATCCTGATCCTGCCGTCTTTCATCACCAACGTCTGGCAGTCGGCGGCAGGAGGACATCTCGCCGCCTTGCTGCAGCGGTTCTGGCCCACGCTGCTCGCGAGCGCGCTCGGAACGATCGGCGGCGCGGCGCTCTTCGGCGCCATCAACAACACGGGCGCCATTCCGGCGCTTGGCGCCGCGCTCGCGCTCTACGCGCTTCTCGGATTGACGGCGGTGCGCTTGCGCGTCGCCGCGCACGCGGAATACTGGCTCGGCCCCCTGGTCGGCGGCGTGACCGGAATTGTCGCCGCCCTCACCGGCGTCTTCGTCATTCCGGTCGTCCCTTATCTCCAGGCATTGGACCTCGAGCGCGACGATCTCGTGCAGGCATTCGGACTTTCCGCTCTCGTCTCGACGCTCGCGCTCGCGGCCGCGCTCGCGCACGATGGCCGATTCCAGCTTCATGATGCAGCGGGATCCCTGCTCGCGCTGCTCGCCGCCGCGGTCGGGATGATGCTCGGCCAATGGATGCGGGCGCGCATCTCGCCCGGCGTGTTTCGTTCTTGCTTCTTTTTCGGCTTGCTTGCTCTCGGAGCGCGTCTGCTACTGCGCTCCGCGATCTGAAGTGCACCGCACCGAACCTTTTTACGGAAGGCGCGCGGCGGCGAGATTATTTTGCGCTCGCGCGCGCAGCGCTCAATTTTCATTGGGGGCTTGGTTGGAGCCGTTCTGCTCGTGGTGGTCCTCGGCCTTCTCCGTTGACGCGCGATGCCGATCTGAAGAGCATTTTTGCAGAACTAACGCCTTTTCATCTCCTATCTATGCCGCTGTCGCATAGGTGCATCGCAGCATTTCGGGGTTCCGGCGACAGAACAGCGACTTATGTAGCTGTTCGAATGAATGATTTGGCGGGCCTCGCCCGCGGAAAGGTTATCCCCATGCTGTCCCGACTGATCCACGCATTTCGCGTCTGGCGTCGCTACGAGACGAGCCTGCGCGAGCTCGGCCGTCTCGGCGACCGTGAGCTGGCCGATATCGGCGTCCGCCGTTCCGAAATTCAGCGCGTCGCCTGGGAAACCGCCCGCGGTTGACTTCCTCCCTCCGCGGAACGTCCCCAGACGGCAAACGCCCGCCGTGAGGCGGGCGTTTGCTTTCGTTGTCCCCGGTGCGGCTCAACCACCGGCCGACCAGCGCTCCACCGGCCATACGTCGGGCAGCTTCCCGTTGTCATGCGTCCACGGATCGACGGTCCAGCGTTTTCCGCTGCCCTTCTCTTCGATCACCGCGGTGAAATGCGGGCCACCGCCGGTCAACATGCGGGAAATCGGCGTCACCACCCGGTGATGCCGAAGCAGGCCGAGCCGATCCAGGATGACCAGCAGGCTCGTGGTGTTGGCGGTCGTGTCGATGCAATCGAATTGCGACGGATCCCGAGCTATGCTGAAGCCCCCGCCCGATCGCGCCTTTGCGTTGAAGGTCCCCGCCTCAGGCGCGACCCGCCGCTCGAACCACGCCGAGGTCTCCGCGATCGCGCGCCGCTCTGCATCGGCCGATGCGCGCCCGGGCGCCATCAGTGCCGCGAAGCGCGCGTGATCCGCCTTGGAGAAACCGACCTGCGTGCGGAAATTGCAGTTGTAGCCGTGGCACACGATGATGCTGCCGGTGTTTGGAACCGGCAGCGACCAATTCTCCAGGACGGAGAACACCGCCGTATCGACGTCGGCACGGGCCGATGTGGCGGCCAGCACGCCCGCCAGCAACGCAACAACAAAACGCATCACGCCAACCCCTCCCCCGCAACCGCAACGCAAGCTGCCTGATTGACTCATAGCATGAATTGGCCGACCACCGCATCCATGCGGCCTATCCATGTCATCGGCGGCGGCCTCGCCGGCTCGGAAGCCGCCTGGCAGATCGCCAGCCGCGGTATCCCCGTGGTGCTTCATGAGATGCGCCCGGTGCGCACGACCGCTGCCCACAAGACCGACGGTTTCGCCGAGCTCGTGTGCTCGAACTCGTTCCGCTCGGACGATTGCGGAACCAATGCGATCGGGCTGCTGCACGAAGAGATGCGCCGGCTCGGCTCGCTCGTGATGCGCGCCGGCGATGCCCACCAGCTGCCCGCCGGCGGTGCGCTCGCGGTCGATCGCGACGGATTTTCCGCGGCGGTGACGGCGGCGCTCGCGGCGCATCCATTGATCGACATCCGCCGCGAGGAGATCGCCGCCCTTCCATTGGAGGACTGGGACAGTGTCATCGTCGCGACCGGCCCACTCACCTCGCCGGCGCTCGCGGCGTCGATCCGCGCCGCGACCGGCGAGGATGCGCTCGCGTTCTTCGACGCGATCGCCCCGATCGTGCATCGCGACAGCATCGACATGTCGATCGCCTGGCTGCAGTCGCGCTACGACAAGGCGGGGCCAGGCGGCTCGGGCGCCGACTACATCAATTGTCCGATGACGCGCGAGCAATACGAGGCGTTCGTCGATACGCTGCTCGCCGGAGACAAGGTCGCCTTCCACGATTGGGAAGCCGCGACGCCCTATTTCGACGGCTGCCTGCCGATCGAGGTGATGGCCGAGCGCGGCCGCGAGACGCTGCGGCACGGACCGATGAAGCCGTTCGGTCTCACCAATCCGCGCGCGCCGCAGGAAAAAGCCTACGCGGTCGTGCAGCTGCGCCAGGACAACCGGCTCGGCACGCTCTACAACATGGTCGGCTTCCAGACCAAGCTCAAGCACGGCGAGCAGGTGCGCATCTTCCGCACCATGATCACGGGTTGCGAGGGCTACGTGGAATCGGCCGCCGTCGGTCTGCTTGCCGGGCGCTTCGCCGCCGCCGAACGGCTCGGCGAGAACATCACGCTGCCGCCGCCGACCACGGCGCATGGCGCGCTGCTCGGGCACATCACGGGCGGCCATATCGAGACGATCGACGCCGGGCCGCGCTCGTTCCAGCCCATGAACGTCAATTTCGGGCTCTTTCCTCCCCTCACCCGCGTGCCGACGCGCGGACCGCAGGGCGAGCGCCTGCGCGGTGCCGCGAAGACGATCGCGAAGAAACGCGCGCTCACCGAACGTGCGCTTGCCGATCTCGCGCAGTGGACTGCCGGCGGGCATGCGGCCGCGGCAGAGTGAAGACGATCAAAAAACGCCGCGCCGGGCGGCGCGCCACAGCAGCCATTGCCGCCGCCACGGCGCAAGCCTGATCGGCTGCGACGGGTCAGGGTTGCGTTCGGCGCGGATGAGCACCGCGCTCACCAGCGCGAGCGATAGAAAGGCCGGCCGCGCCGGGGCCGACACCGTGGGCCAATGGCGTCGGGCCTGATCCAATGACACGCGCGCCTTTGCTGTGAGATCGGCCGGGGCGATCGAAGTCT
>WNFD01011698.1_pt1 | contig 12541 bp, 13 predicted proteins | sample 5400491 | NCBI WGS metagenome assembly WNFD01 (sample SAMN13153343, study PRJNA577476) | soil metagenome | isolation source: 120 cm saprolite under Douglas fir tree site 2 hole 2 replicate 2 | place: USA:California | collected 2015-04-18 | reverse complement strand
TTGGCGCCGTGATCGGTGCTGGGATTGCCCGGCTGATATCCGGTAATCGCGGAATAGGCGGCAATGATAGTGGTGTCGTCGAGCACTCGCGGCGCACCGGTATAGGTCGTCCATTGCTCGATCATATGGCCGGCGGCGGCGCACGTGCAGTCGCCCACCGTATCGTTCTTCATCATCGGCCAGTTGGCGACCTTGCCGGCAAAATCCACCCGCGCCGGCGGCGCGGGCAAGGCGCTATCGAGGTAGCCCGCCAATTGGAGCGTCCGCGGGTCATGCCGCGCCGGATGCTTTCCGAGCTTCATCGTCGAATGGTTGATGCGCATGGCTTTCTCCGTCTTCCCGGGCCACAGCGCCCGGGCCGATCAACCTACCGGAGAGAGCCGCGCCGACCATGTGAGCCGTCTCACATCATCGGAGCTGCCGCAGGACCGCCGAGCTCAGGCGGTCGTCGGGACTTCCTGCCCGGTCGCCCGGTTCCGATCCCGGCGCGCCCGATGGCCAATGCTGAGAACCATCAGCGCGGCGAGGAGACAGGCGATGCCGGCGACCATGAAGGCATCGAAATAGTCGCCCCAATAAGTGCGGATCGCGCCCGCACCGAAGGCGGCGACGGCGGCGCCGACCTGATGGCCGGCGACGATCCAGCCGAACATCATGCCGGCTTTCTCCTTGCCGAAGATGTCGGCCGTGAGCCGCACGGTCGGCGGCACGGTGGCGATCCAGTCGAGCCCGTAGAACACCGCAAAGGCCGGCAGGCCGAAGGTCGGGTTGTCGAGCGCCAGCGGCAGGAAGAGCAGCGAGATGCCGCGCAGCCCGTAATACCAGCACAGCAGGTAGCGATTGTTCCAGCGGTCGGAGAGCCAGCCCGAGGCGGTCGTGCCGATGAAGTCGAAGACGCCCATCATCGCCAGCAGGCTCGCCGCCATCACTCCGGGGATGCCGTGATCGATACAGGAGGGAATGAGATGCGTGCCGATGAGGCCGTTGGTCGACAGCCCGCAGATGAAGAAGCTGCCGGTCAGCAGCCAGAAATCGCGCGATTTGGCGCCCTCGCCGAGCGCCGCGAAGGCGGCAGCGAAGGGGTTGCCGGTGCTCACCGGGACCGGCGGCGTGCCGACGGCGTCGCCGAGCGGCACGAGGCCGAGATCCGCCGGGCGGTCGCGCATGAAGAGACCGATCAGCGGCACGGTGAGAAGACCGGCGCCGGCGATGGTCAACACCGCGGCACGCCAGCCGTAGGCCTCAACGATCGACTCCAGGAACGGCAGGAAGACGAGTTGTCCGGTCGCCGTGCTGGCGGTGAGCACCCCCATGACCAGGCCGCGATGTTGCGAGAACCAGCGATTGACGACAGTGGCGGCCAGGGCGAGGGCCATCATGCCGGAGCCACAGCCGACGACGATGCCCCAAAGCAGCACGAGCTGCCAGGTGGCGGTCATCAGCGAGGTCAGGCTGACGCCGAGCACCAGCGTCGCCATGGCGACGGCCATCGTCTTGCGCGCGCCGAGCCGGTCGACCAGCGCGGCGGAGAACGGACCGAGAAAGCCGTAGAGCACGAGGTTGAGCGAGACGGCGAGCGAAATGCTGGCCCGCGTCCAGCCGAATTCCTGCTCGAGGGGCACAATTAGCACGCTGGGAGTCGCGCGAATGCCGGCCGCCGCGATCAGGGTCAGGAAAGTGATGGCGGCGACGATCCAGCCATAGTGCAATCGGCCGCGCGCCACGCGCTCCAGAGATACCATCGAAACCTCGATCCTAGCGATGCCGGTTGACGATGCAACCCGCCAGTGATAGAGACAGGTCTGTCTACAAGTCAACGGAATTTCCCGGCGTTTTTAATATGGCTGTCATGCGCAAGGCGAAGGACGTTCGACCGCCGCCGCCAGTCGACAAGTCGGCGCGCGAGCGAATCTTGGCAACGGCGACCGAATTATTCTACCGCGAGGGGATTCGGGCCGTCGGCATCGATACGATCATCGCCCGTTCCGGCGTCGCCAAGATGAGCCTCTACCGCAATTTCGCCTCGAAGGACGAGCTCGTCGTCGCCTTCCTCGAATATCGCGACGGCATCTACTGGCAGTGGTGGGACCATGTGATGGCGCGCCATTCCGACGATGCGCGCCGTCAGATCAGTGATCTCTTCGCCTCGCTGACACGGCGGGTCACCAGCCCGTTCTATCGCGGCTGTCCATTCATCAATACCGCCACCGAATTTCCCGATCCCCACCATCCGGCACGCGCCATCTGCCTTGCCAACAAACGCGAGCTGCGTCGCCGTCTGAGGGGCCTGGCGACGCGCGCTGGTGCGCGCGATCCCGAGATGCTCGCCGATCAGCTCCTCCTGCTGATCGAGGGCGCGTACGCGGCAATGCAGAATTTCCGTTCGCGCGGCCCCGTGCCGAGCCTGCAAGGCGCCGCCGAGGCGTTGCTGGCGGCCCAGCTCGGCGCGAATTGATCGCGGCACGCCTTCGGCGATCGTCGACCTCGCCGCTGCGTGGTTCCTCTGGTGGCGGCCCAGCCATGGTGGCATCCTGCGGTCGCGTCGCCACAAGGCGCTGAGGGGATTGCTTGCCGGGACAAGACTGGCTCTACGAGGCCAACCAGTGGCTGATCCTCGCGATCAGCCTCGGCATGCTTCTCGCCGTCACCGAGATCGGCTTCCGCCGCGGCCGCCGGCGCGACGGCAGCGCCAACGCGACGGTAACCCAGATCACCACCTTGCAGGCCGCGGCGTTCGGCATTCTGGCGCTTCTCATCGGCTTCACCTTCGCGATGGCGCTGTCGCGCTTCGAGGAGCGCCGGGACGTCGTGCTGGCGGAGGCCAATGCGATCGGCACGGTCGGACTCCGGGCGCAACTCCTGCCGCAGCCTCAGGCGGATGACGCAATCCCGCTGCTGCGGCGCTACGTCGACTTGCGACTGCGTCTCGTCGAGGCCAATCTCGATCCTGACGAATTGCGGCTGGTCGTATCGCAGTCGCTGGAATTGCAGCAGGCTCTGTGGGCCGATGCGGTAACCGCCATCGTGGCCGATCCGCGCCCCGCGGTGAGCGGATTGTTTACCCAGGCGCTGAACGAGATGATCGACCTTCACGCGAAGCGCCTGGCCGCCTTGACGAATCACGTGCCGGACACCGTTTTCGTATTGCTCTATATGGTTGCTGCAATCGCGCTCGGATTCGCCGGCTATGGATGCGGGCTGGGCCGTACCCGCAACCTTGCTGTGACCACCGTCATGGCGCTTTTGGTAGCATTGACGATTACTCTCATTCAGGATATCGACCTGCCGCGTCGTGGCTTGATCCACGTCAGTCAGCAGCCGCTCGTCGACGCGCAAGCCGGGCTCGCCAAGCCTCGCTAGATGCATCCCGCCGCCCATCCGACAGGTCGATCATGATATTGCAGCGGGTCTTCGCTTTCATCCTGTCGGCGTTGAACTGGCTGATCGAGACGATGCTGCCGCGAGTGGTCGTGATCGCGCTCCTCCTCGTCCTCGCGCTCGGCCTTCTGTTCGTTCTGGTGGGCTGGCGCGGGCGAGCGCGCGTCCTAGCGCAGCCCAAAAGACGCCCGCCGCCCCACGCCTAGCCGTGCCTTGTCAAAGGCGATCGCCCTGTGTCACGGTTCGCCGCCACCTCTTCGGCCGGGAGAAGCCAATGAAGGGCTATGTCGTCACCGTCGAGTTCGATGTTGCGCCGAGGCAGTTCGACGCTTTTCTCCGGCTGATGATCGAGAACGCCGAAATCTCGCGGCGCGACGAGCCAGGCTGTCAGCGGTTCGATGTGTGCCGGCCGCATAACGTCGAAAACCGTATCTTCCTCTACGAGATCTACGATGACGAGGCGGCCTTTCAGGCGCATCTGCTGACCGGCCATTTCAAATCCTTCGCCATCGCCACCAAGGAGATGATCGTCGCGCGCAAGATCGTCGCCTGCGACTGGATCGCCTGACGGCCAGGAAGACAATAGGGGAAGTGCCATGCAGGCGCGCTCGCCTCCGCCCTGGCGACGCTGCGGCAGCGCTGAGGCCGCATCATTATTCTTGACAGCAAGGGACCGCAAGAAAACTGTAACGAAACAGTCACCCCTCTCCGGCGGAGGACTTCGCGACGGGTACGTCCATTCTTCTTGACCTGCTTGCCGACATAGCGTTGCTGTTATGGGGTTTGCGCATGGTGCGCACGGGCGTGGCGCGGGCCTTCGGGGCCAATCTTCGCCACGTCGTAGCGCGCGGTACCGCGAATCGGTTCTATAGTTTTTTCGCCGGCCTCGGCGTCACCGCGGTTTTGCAGAGCTCGACGGCGACCGCCCTCATCGTCAGCGCCTTCGCCAGCCGCGGCTTGATGCCGGTCGCCGCCGCGCTCGCCATCATGCTCGGCGCCGATGTCGGCACCACCCTCGTCGCTCAGCTGCTGTCGCTGAAGATCGCGTGGCTTTCCTCGCTCTTCATCTTTGTCGGTGTCGTCATGTTTCTCGGCGGCAAGGTGACGCGCTGGCGCGATGTCGGGCGCGTCGTCATCGGGCTCGGCCTGATGCTCCTCGCCTTGCGGCTGATCTTCGCGGCGTCAGAGCCGATGCGCGACGCGGCCGGCATTCATGCGTTGTTGGACGCACTTGCCGGCGACACGGTGCTCGCCATTCTAGTCACCGCGCTGCTCACCTGGCTCGCCCATTCGAGTCTCGCCGTCGTGCTTCTCGTCATGTCGCTGACCGCCGTCGGCGTCGTCCATATGCCGGGCGCTCTCGTCCTGGTCCTCGGCGCCAATCTCGGCGGCAGCATTCCGGCAATTCTCTCCTCACTGTCGGAGGGACCGGAGGCTCGCCGTCTGACCTTCGGCAACGCGGGGTTCAAGCTGGCCGGCGTGCTTGCGGTGGCGCCGCTCGTCGGGCTGGTCGCGCCGTATTTGGCGCTGATTGAGGACGATCCGGCGCGCCAGATCGTCGATTTCCACATGTTGTTCAACCTCGCCTTGGCCGTGGTCTTCCTCGGCCTGACGCATCCGGTCGCGGCGCTCGTCGCGCGCCTCGTGCCGGCCCGCGACACCGCCGGCGATGACGAGCCCGGTCGCCCGCGCTACCTCGATCGTTCGAGCATGGACTCGCCGAGCGTCGCATTGACCTGCGCGGCGCGCGAGACCATGCATATGGGCGACATCGTCGAGACCATGCTGCGCCAGAGCATGACGGCGCTGCTCACCGACGATCGCAAGCTGGTCGGCGAGGTCGAGCGGATGGACAACGCGGTTGATCGCCTGCACGAGGCGATCAAGCTCTACGTCACCGAGGTGACGCGGGTGAATCTCGACGAGGCGGAAGGACGGCGCGCGACCGACATCATCACCTTCACCACAAATCTCGAGCATATCGGCGACATCATCGACAAGAACCTGATGGAGCTCGCCGCCAAGAAGATCAAGAACAAGCGGCGTTTTTCCGAAGACGGCGTGGCGGAGCTGACGGCGCTGCACCGGCGCGTGCTCGACAACCTCAAGCTGGCGCTCGGGGTCTTCATCTCCGGCGACGTCAAGATCGCCCGCCAGCTCCTCGACGAGAAGGTGGCGATCCGCGACGCGGAGCGCGGGGCGGCGGAGAGCCACCTCGCAAGGCTGCGCGAGGGCCGCATCGAGAGCATCGACACCAGCTCGCTGCATCTTGACGTGCTGCGCGACCTGAAGCGCATCCACTCCCATATCTGCGCCGTCGCCTATCCGATCCTCGATGCTGCCGGCGAGCTCGTGCCGTCACGACTCAAAACCGCGGAGACGGGCTCCGACGCCGTCGCCGACGCCGCGGCGCGGCCCGTGGCGTGACGGATACTGTGGCGTGACGCACATGGTGGCGTGACGCACATGGTGGCGTGACGCGGCGAGTATCTCCACTGCGCCGCGATATACAGTCGACGCATCGTTAAGCGAAACAGGGTCTCACCGATGGTGTTCCCGTAGGAAAGCGACGCCGCTTCGTTGCGTGCGCCGCGGGCCTTTCGGAGGATTGATCATGAACACCAAAGAGGTGATTTCAACGCTCAATGAGCTCATTCAAACCAGCAAGGACGGTGAGGAAGGTTTCCGCACCTGTGCGGCTGGCGTCAAGGGCACCGAGCTCAAGGCGATGTTGAACGAGGCGGCTCACCGCTGCGCCCAGGGCGTCGCCGAATTGAAGGCCAAGGTTCGTGCCCTCGGCGGCGATCCCGAAAAGAGCGGCTCGGTGGGCGGCTCGTTGCATCGTGGCTGGGTAAACGTCAAATCCGCCATCACCGGCAAGGATGAAGCCGCGGTTCTCGCGGAGTGCGAGCGCGGTGAGGACACTGCTAAGCGAAGCTACGAGGCCGCGCTGAAGAAGGAGCTGCCGCCGGATCTGAGAACGATCGTCGAGCGGCAATACCAGGGCTTGCTGCAAAACCACGATCGCGTGCGCGATCTAAGGAACGCAGCGGCTCGCGCCTAGGGTCGAGTTTTCCGCCGCCATCAGAATCCTGGATTGAACCGCGTCATGACGCCGGCATCGTTGACCGCGGCGATGTTGTCGGCGTCCCTGCGGTAGGCGAGGTTGAAGCCGAAGCTCGCCATGTTGTCGATCGGCACGTTGTAGCGGAGGCCGAAGGCGGTTTCGCTGCGCCCGCAAGAAAACGGGAGGAGGGGACGAGTCGCTCAGTCGCCCATTGACGGCATGGTCGATGTAAGGATATAGGTGACCTAGATGTAACGAGAGTTGTTACATCAAAGAGCGGGCGATGAGCGCGAATAGTCGGCTGACGGTGGCAATTCACATCCTGTCCTGGATGGCGCTCGTCGAGCGGCGGCGACCCGATCCGGTGACCTCGGACAAGATTGCGGCGAGCGTCAATACCAATCCGGTGGTGATCCGGCGCACGCTCGGCCTGTTGCGTCGCGGCGGGCTCGTCCGCGTTCAGCGTGGCGCCAATGCCGGCTGGAAGCTGGCGAAGCGTGCCGACGCCATCACGCTCCTCGACATCTACAGGGCCGTGGAGGATGCGCCGCTTTTCGCGCTCCACGCCACGCGACCCAATCAGGCGTGCCCGATCGGGCGCGGGATTCAGCCAGCGCTGAAGCAGGTCTACGCCGCGCTCGAGGACCAGCTCGGGCGACAGCTCAGGAAACTGACGATAGAGCAGGTGCTGACCGAGACGCTCGCCTGACGGCGGCGCGGCGCGACGGCCCAAGGGGGACAAACCCGGACGATCGGGGAGGACATGAGATACGCGCGGCTTGCGAATGTAACTATTATTGTTACAATTGGAGATTGGAGATGGAAAACCGCCTCATCGTGCTTGCCCTCGGCACCTTCGCGATCGGCACCGACAGTTTCGTCGTTGCCGGCATCCTGCCCGACGTCGCGCGTTCGCTCGGCATCGGCATCGGCGCCGCGGGCCAGCTCATCACCGTCTATGCAGCGGCCTACGCCGTGCTGACCCCCATCATGGCCGCGTTGACCGCCCGCTGGCCACGCCGGCGCGTGCTGCTCTGCGGGCTCGTCGTTTTCGTCTTCGGCAATCTCGCGACGGCGCTCTCGCCCGGTCTCGCCCTCGTCCTCGCCAGCCGTGCTGTCGCCGGGCTCGGCGCCGCCATGTTCACCCCCGCCGCCAGCGCCAGCGCCGCCGCGCTGGTGCCGCCGGAGCGGCGCGGCCGGGCGCTCGCCATGGTCATCGCCGGGCTGAGCGCCGCCACCGCGCTTGGCGCACCGACCGGGACCGTCATCGGGACGCTCGGCAGCTGGCGCCTGACCATGTGGTTCGTGGCTGCGCTCGGCGCGCTCGCCGCGCTCGGCGTCGCCGCCTTGCTGCCCCGCATTCCCGGACCGCCGCCGCTCGGCCTGCGTGCGCGTCTCGCGCCGCTCGGCGATGCCCGCGTCGCGGCGACGCTGGCGACGACGCTGCTCGTCTTCGGTGGGCTCTTCTTCGTCTACAGCTACATCAATCTTGTGCTCGACCGCGCGACCGGCGGCGACGGCACGGTGTTGGCGGCGCTGCTGGCGGTATGGGGCGTGGCGGCGACGATCGGCAACCTCGTCTCCGGCCGCCTCACCGACCGCTTCGGCAACCGCCCGGTGATCAACGGCGCCATCGTCATCCTGGCGGCCGATTTCGTGCTCCTGCCGTGGGCCGGCGCGACGCTGCACGGTGCCGTCATCGTGCTTGTCGTCTGGGGTCTCTGCGGCTGGGGTCTTCTCGCGCCGCAGCAGCACCGGCTCATCGCCATCGCCCCGGCCATCGCTCCCATCGTCCTCGCCCTCAGTGGCGCCGCGGTCTATGCCGGCGCCGCTGCCGCGAGCGCGATCGGCGCCATCGCCCTGCGCGCGCTTGACGCGCATCGGCTCGGGCTCTTCAGCGCCGCCGTCATACTTGCCGGTCTGATTGCCGCCGAGACCGCACAGGCTCTCATCCGCCGCCGCCGCTCGGGCACCGCCTCGGCGGCGGTGTCGCAGGCGCCGCTTCGGCGGCGGTGTCGCAGGCCGCCGCGCGCAGCTGAGGCGGCCGAGGCATGCCGCCGCGCGCTTCATGGTCAACCTCGAATCCGGTCTGCGCCGGGAGGGTCCATTTGCGCGAACGCCGGCCGCCGACCCCAGCCATCGCTCCCCTTTACGTTGCGGAAACTGCGATTCCGGTACAACAATCGTGAAAACGCGGGCACCGTCACCGAGGCGATCAACGGATGCTGACGCAAATGCCACGGTGGAAAGCCGCGCTCCTGTCGGCGCTCCTTGTCGCATTCTCTCTCTATGCGGCGTGGACGATCACGACGGCATCATCGTTTCAGGCCTGCGTAGCCGGCCAGGCAAAGTCGATCGCCGTACAGGCCAAGGAAACTCCGCGACCGCAGCTGCTCGTGCTCGCCGACTACGCCGCGATCTATGGGCGCTGCGGCTGGTACGTCGTCTATGGCTATCGCGATGCGGTTATTGCTCTTTGCACAGGGCTGATCGCTCTCTTTACCTTCACCCTCTGGCGGGTTGCCCGACGATTGGCGGAAGGCGGCGAGCGGCAATTCGGGCTTATGCAGCGAGCCGTCAATACGGCTGCCAACGCTACTGCCGCAGCCGACAGACAAGCCGCGGTTGCCGAGCGGTCGCTCGAAGACCTCGAGCGGCCGTACATTTTCGCCAGCCGTCTTGAATTCGTTATCGCAACCGATGAAATTTCCGGTCCGCACTTCCTTCTCGGATTGACGAATTACGGTCGTACCCCTGCGATCATGAAATCGTATTGGGTTGAGCTGTTGATGAAGAACCAGACCGACAGTCAGAAAGACGACATTTTTGCGGAGTGGAACCAACCGATCTCGCAGGTAATCGCGGCGGGCGGCGTATGCGATAACATGCGACTGCCGTCCCGCGTGGTTACCGAGGGAACGATCGGAGAAATCTGGCGGGGATCACTCCAGGCGAATTTGACTCTTCGCCTGTCCTACGACGACGTCTTCGGCCAACAGCACGACGAAAGCTTTTCTTACCTCTACCTGCCAAGCGCGCGCAGCTTCGTAAGAAACGACGGCAACGAGAGTGACCAGGACCGGTAGCGCTCCTGCGCGCGCCGCTGCGCATCTTGAAGCCGGCGATCGCCATGGCCTTCCCTGGACGAGCACTCGCCATTAGGCTTGCCTCCGACGCCAATTCCCAGCGCAGCAATCACAGGTGACTCCGATGGTTTCCGTCCGCGAACCCATTCTGCATCCGATCGACGTCGACGATCTGCGGCCGACCCAGATCACCGTCGGCATGCGCGAGGTCGAAGCCAAGCGCAAAGCCTGGCGCGGAAAGAGGAGCAGCAAGGCCGGTGAGTTCCTCGGCAAGCACATGATCCCGGTGATCCGCGGCCCCAAGGACCGCCACTATGTCATCGATCATCACCATCTCGCGCGTGCGCTCCATGACGAAGGGGTCAAGAGCGTGCTGGTCACGGTGGTGAAGGATCGATCGGTCAAGGATCTCGTCGACGATCCCTTCCGGTCGCTTGCCGGCGAGCTGCGGCGCGTCGGCGGCTTCGCCAAGGACACGACGCCGTTCAGCGAATTCCTATGGGCCGATTTCCTGCGCCGGCGGATGAAGCGCAACGCTGTCGAGACGGATTTCGCCGGCGCGCTGGAAGCGGCGGCCGAGCTCGCCAAGGGCGAGGAGGCCGACTACCTGCCCGGCTGGTGCGGCGTGGTCGCGCGGTGATGCGGAGCCCGCCACCGGCGCGAACGGCGGGCGGCCACCGGTTCACTCATCGATCAGCCTGTCGCGGGCATGCGCGCCGAGCGCGGCGGAAAGTCGATGCGTGACGGCGCGCATGAGGTCGGGCGTGTCGCGCGCGAAGCCGTAGACCCAGCCGGGGAAGTCGAGCGGCTTCTGCACCGCCCAGATCTCGTCATGGCGGTCGGGTGGAAGAATGCGGACGGGATCGCCGACCGCGATCCAGCCGATCGGCACGGTGCTGTCCGGCGGCAGACGGGTGCGCAGATGGACCGTCGCATGCGGGCGCACCTCGGCGCCGCGCCCGAGCCAGGCGCCGTGGAAGATGGCAACAGCCGTCGCCACGAAGACCTCGCCTTCCAACGTGGCGCCGACGACATGGGCGTTGGGTCCGATCAGGCAATGATCGCCGATCGTACAGGGATGTCGGCGGCTGGCGCGAATGACGGCGTTCTCCATCACGATGCAGTCGCGGCCGATCCTGATGGCGCCGCCGTCCTCGCCGATGATTCGGGCGCCGTGGAGAATGCGAGCGCCGGCGCCGATGACGACGTCGCCGCAAACCGTCGCGTCAGGTGCGATCGAGGCGGTTCGATCGATCGCCGGGCGTTTACCCGCGTGTTCGATGATCATGGCTTTCTGCCTTTCGTCTGGCTTTGCGCGCCGCGCTCGAGAGCGGTTGCCCTGGTGCCGATGGGGCACAGTGGGCCCGCGCAAAGCGCGTGGTCGCACAAGCGGCAGGTCGTGCGTGCGAATCCACGTGAGCGAGTCGCCTGCGCCAGCATCTTGTCCAGCGCGCGCTCGAAGCCGGCACGCTCCCTCGGCGACAGGCTCGCGATCAGCGGCTCGATTGCCGCCAGGCGCGCCCGCTGCAGGGTATCGGCAAGCCGCGTGCCGGCTGCGGTCAGCTGCAGGGGGGCCGTCCGTCCGGCGCGGTCCCGACGCACGACCAGCCCGCGGCGGATCAATCCCTCGGTGACCCGGGCGGCGGTCGGCTGCGCAATGCCGCCGATCGCCGCGAGGGAGGTCGCCGTCATCTCGCCGCGATAGTGCAACGTCAGGAGCAAGGCGGCGGCACTCGGCGAAAGGTTGCCGAACGCCTCGGCGAGGCCATCGCCAAGCAACACGCCCAGGGCACCGAGCTTGTTTGCGCAAATCATATGCATAGCCTATGCATATAAGGCAGTCGATGCAACGCGAGACTTTCGGCAAACGTTACTCGGCGTCATCGCGGCGCTGACACGAGAGCAATTGCACGATGCATTGGCATTGAGGCCGGAGAACCTCTGGCCGCGCACTTCGTTTCGTCTCTTAGTGGCACGGGGCCGAAGTGCTGGCATGTCAGCTTGCGCGACCGCTGTCTGAGGAAGAGCGGACGAATCACCAACATGCCGAAACTGGAGCGATTGACCCCCAGCAGACATTCCCAACGCCTTCCAAAGCGTTTGTCCGAGCCGTTACGATGCCTTCTTCCAGCCTGGGGGCGGGCATGAAGCGACGTGAGTTCATCAACCTGATTGGCGGTGCTACGGCGTGGCCGGTGGCGGCGCGGGACTGTGTATGTCAGTCCGCAGGGTCTATGCCGGCTAACGCCGATCAATAACCGTCGACTTCGACGACTGCCTCGGCAAAGGCCTGCGGGGCTTCCTGGGGCAAATTGTGACCGATGCCGCTTCCGATCAGTCGATGCATGTACTTGCCCGAGAATTTCTTCGCATAGGACGTGGCGTCGGGATGCGGTGCGCCATTTGCATCGCCTTCAAGGGTGATCGTGGACACGTTGATGACCGGAGCCTCGGCGAGACGCTTTTCCAGATCGTCATATTGCGGATCGCCTTCAGCCAGGCCGAGTCGCCAGCGATAATTATGGATCACGATGCTGACGTGATCCGGATTGTTGAAGGACGCTGCGCTGCGATCGAACGTGGCATCATCGAAGTTCCACTTCGGCGAAGCGATCTGCCAAATGAGCTTTGCAAAATCGTGCCGGTATTTGTCGTAGCCCGCCCGACCGCGTTCCGTGGCAAAATAATATTGGTACCACCATTCGAGCTCAGCCTGTGGTGGCAACGGCATCTTGTTGGCTTCAGGGCTGCCGATCAGATAACCACTCACGGAGACCATGGCCTTGCAGCGCTCCGGCCAGATCGCCGCGATGATGTTGGCCGTCCGCGCGCCCCAATCATAACCGGCGATGGTCGCCTTCTCGATCTTGAGGGCATCCATCAAAGCGATGACATCGACGGCCACCACCGATTGCTGGCCATTCCGGAAGGTTTCACTTGAGAGAAAGTGCGTCGTGCCATAGCCCCGCAGATACGGGACGATCACCCTATAGCCCGCCGACGCCAAGAG
>WNFD01005618.1_pt1 | contig 12542 bp, 9 predicted proteins | sample 5400491 | NCBI WGS metagenome assembly WNFD01 (sample SAMN13153343, study PRJNA577476) | soil metagenome | isolation source: 120 cm saprolite under Douglas fir tree site 2 hole 2 replicate 2 | place: USA:California | collected 2015-04-18 | reverse complement strand
ATGATCGGGGTGATGGGCGACTCGCTGACCGGAGTGCTTTTCCCGCCGATATTAAACCCCAGGCCGCCGAGCTCTTTCTTGAAGAAGCGGGTGTTCTCCCATAGCTTCTCCATGAGCTGCGGCTCCTGTTCGAGCACGTCGAAGGCGGCGATACACGTCGCCGCCACGGACGGAGGATGCGAAGTCGAAAACAGGAACGGCCTCGCCCGGTGATACAGAAAGTCGATCAGGTCGCGCGATCCGCAGACGTATCCGCCCAGGGCGCCAATGGCCTTCGACAGCGTACCCACCTGGATATCCACGCGCCCGTGGACGTTGAAATGGTCCACGGTTCCGCGCCCGTTCCGGCCCAGCACGCCCGAGGAATGCGCGTCGTCGATCATCATGATCGCGCCGTACTTGTCGGCGACATCGCACAACCCCGGCAGCGGGCCGATGTCGCCATCCATGGAGAACACGCCGTCGGTGATCAGCAGTTTGTGGCCGGGCTCGCCCGCCACTTCCTTCAGCATCTCCTCCGCGTGGGCGACATCTTTGTGGCGGAAGACTTTGATCTTCGCCCGCGAAAGCCGCGCGCCGTCGATGATGCTGGCATGGTTCAGCTCATCGGAAATAATAAAATCGTCTTTCCCGAGAATGGCCGAGACCGTTCCGGCATTGGCCGTAAAGCCCGACTGAAAGACCACACAGGCTTCCACGTTCTTGAAGCGCGCGATCTTCTCTTCCAGTTCCATGTGGATCTTCATGGTGCCCGAAACCGTGCGCACCGCGCCCGAACCCACGCCGTATTTGCGTATGGCCTCCAGCGCCGCTTCGCGCAGCTTCGGATGCGTCGTCAGCCCCAGATAATTGTTCGACGCCAGATTGATGACCCGTTTGCCGTCAATCGTCGATTCCGGGGACTGTGCGTCTTCAAGCACGCGCAAACTGAAATGCGTGCCCTTCGCTTTGAGTTCGTTCATCTGGTCGGCCAGGTAGGAAAGCTGGCGGCGGGAAGCGGTAGTGGTCATGGCAGGGGTCCTCGGCTTTTAGCAATTAGCAATTAGCAGTTAGCAGTTAGCAATTAGCAATTAGCAAAACCTCGTTGTCTGAACAGTCAGGCGTACCGACAAATAATCAGCGACAGAAAGCAACAGGCGCAACAGCCTTCGCTAATAGCCAGCAGCCAGTAGCCAGCAGCTATTTCATCCCATTCGGATACAACAAAATCTTACTCGCCTCGCCGGTCTTCAGCCGGGCCATACCCTTGCTGAAATCTTCCATCGGCATGCGATCGGTGATCACCGGATCGAGGTCGAGCTTATGCGCTTTGAGCAGCGCGTTCATCTGATACCAGGTTTTGTACATCAGGCGTCCGTTGATGCCCTGCACCACCGCGCCTTTAAAAATGAAGTCGTCGGCCAGATTCAGTTCCATCGGTTTGGCCGGAATGCCGAGCAGCGAGACCCGGCCGCCCAGCCGCAGAATCTTGAAGCCCAGCCGAATAGCATCCGGCTTTCCGGACATTTCCAAAACCACATCCACGCCGATGCCGCCGGTCGCTTCCATGACTTTTTCATAGACGTTGTCGGTCACGGGATTCAGCGCGAAATCGGCCTTCATCTTTTCCGCCAGCTTGCGCCGGTGATCGTTCACCTCCAGAGCAAACACCTGGGTCGCTCCGCAGGCGCGCGCCACCGCAATGGAAAATAATCCGATCGGTCCGCATCCGACGACGGCCACAGTGCAGGCGGCAATGTCGCCTGCCAGCACCGTATGCACGGCGTTCCCCAGCGGATCGAGTACGCTGGCATAATCGGCGGGCACCGCGGGGTCGATCTTCCAGATATTCGATTCCGGAATCTTCACGAACTCCGCGAAGGCCCCGTTCGCATCCACGCCGATGATCTTCACATGCTGACAGATGTGGGCCTCGCCGATGCGGCACTGAAAGCACTTGCCGCACGCAACATGCATTTCGGCGGAGACGAAATCGCCTTCCTTCACCGTCGTGACGTTCTTCCCCGCGGCGACCACATATCCGCAGAACTCATGACCGGGAATGAGCGGAGGCTTGATGCGGTTCTGGGCCCACTGGTCCCAGTTGTAGATATGCAGATCGGTGCCGCACACGGAGGCGACCCGTACTTTCACCAGAACGTCATCCGGCCCATATTCAGGAATGGGCACCTGGCGCACTTCGGCGCCCGGAGCGGCTTCTGGCTTCACAACAGCAAGCATGGTTTCAGGCATCAGGTTCCCGGTATGACAGACGTATGAAGGGCAAACGAACTATTCTAACAAACCCTCTTCGCGATGCAGGCAAAGTCAAAACCAGAAATCTTGAAACACGGAGGGAACGGAGGAAAAGATCGGAGGAGAAAGCTGAGGATTTCAGGGTCATATCGCGGAATTGCCTAATCTCGCAAGCATCCGAAAACATCAGATCCAACGATACAACCCCCCAGAAATCCTCAGACTTCTCCTCCGGTCTTTCCTCCGTTCCCTCCGTATTTCAAGATTTCTGGTTTTGTCTTTTGTTTTTGGTGTTGCATTTAAAAGCGGCATATAATCTAACTAACTGGTTAATTAAATGACTACCACTCCCGCAAAAATCGGCAAATCCGGCTCTCGGGGCGAGCCGGAGAAGACCCGCGCGGCCATTCTTGAAGCCGCTCTGAAAGAGTTCGCCCACGAAGGCGTGGCCGGCGCTCGCACCGAGGAGATCGCCCGCTCGGCCGGAGTCAACAAGGCCCTTCTCTACTACTACTTCAAAGACAAAGACGGACTCTACGCCGCCGTGCTCGATCAGGTCTTCACCGGGCTCTACAGCCGGGTGAACGCCGTGCTCGATCGCCAGGACCTGGCTCCGCGCGAGAAGCTTCTTCAGTACGCCGCCACTCATTACGACTACATTGCCGGTTCGCCTTTGTATCCGCGGCTGGTGCAGCGAGAGTTCATGCGCACCGGGCCCAATTCAACCTCTCTGCTGGAAAGCATCCTTGAGGAACACGGGCAGCCTGTTTACGATAAGCTGATCCGGCTGATCGAGCAGGGCGCGCGCAAAGCCGAGTTTCGTCAGGGAATCGATCCCTCCCAGACCGTCACATCGATTCTGGGAACCATCGTCTTCTATTTCATCAGCATCCCCGCCCAGCGCCTCATGACCTCCGGAGACCCCTTCGCCCCCGAGCGCATCGCCCAGCGCCGCGCGGCAGTGCTCGATTTCATCTCGGCAGCCGTGTTCGCATAAGAACAAAACCAAAACCTTGAAATGCAGAGGTAGCGGAGGCAGCAGAAGTTTTTGGGGTTGTAACGCCGACCACACATTTTCGTGTGACCAGGAGACTCTTCCATCTCCGCGACATACCCCCAGGAATCCTTTGCTCCCTCCGCTTCCTCTGCTTCCTCTGCATTTCAAGATTTTGCTTTTGACTTTGTCCGCACAACCAGGAACTTCCCGCCCCCGCCCGGGGTCTGTATGATTTTGCTTCTTTGCCCCGACAATGTTTATATTTTCATTGACTCGAAGAAGAACAGGAGCTGCTGCATGGGACTGATGGATGCCCCGGAGTACGACCCAAAGCCGGAAACACGGCGCAAGATGCTGGCTTTGGCGGCTGTCGTTGGAGTAGTGGTAATCCTGGCTTTTTATTTCATGGTTTATCCGCTCATCCGCAACTGGCCGGAGGAGCGCGTGGTCAATCAGTTCTTCCAGTCCATCGAGCAGAAGGACTTCGAAAAAGCCTACGGACTTTACTTCGCCGATCCGGACTGGAAGCAGCATCCCGACAGACATCCCGCCTACACCTTCAACCAGTTCTACCTCGACTGGGGTCCCGGCGGGGAATACGGGCAGATCGCCAAACATCATGTGGATTGCTCTAAAGAGCCGGACAAAAAGGGCTTTATCGAAGCCACCGGCGTGGTGGTGGTAGTGACCATCAATGACAGACACGATGTCCCGAAATCGATGTGGGTGGAAAAAAAGTCGAAAGAGGTTTCGACTTCGCCCCTGGAAGGTTCGTGCCAGTAATTTTGACTGGTGAAACCCGTAGAGACGTAGCTTGCTGCGCCTAAAAGCCGGTGGTCTTAAATAGTCCGGCCGTATCGCGTTGTGCCAGTGGTTCGTTTTTGGTTCCTGAATCGCGTTGATGAAGCCGGCTTTTAGACGTAGCAAGCTACGTCTCTACGTCGTGAATAACGCTACAGCCTTCTGCAACGACTCTTCATCGCCGACGTTGACGCAATTCTGTGCACGATCAATCTGCCGCATGAGTCCGCATAAGACCTTGCCCGGGCCGGCTTCCACGTAGTGGGTCACGCCCAGCGAGATCATCTTCTGCATCGAGCGGTTCCACTCCACCGCTCCGGTCACCTGCCGCACCAGCGCTTCGCGCGCCGAGCCGGCCGTGGTCCGGGGTTCGGCATCGACGTTGGCGATCACCGGCACCACCGGATCGCGCATGGTCAAACCATTCAGATCGACCGCGAGACGGTCCTGCGCGGGCTGCATCATGGCGCAATGGAACGGCGCGCTCACCTGCAGCAGAACCGCTCTTTTCGCGCCTCGCTCTTTGGCCACATTGACTAAGCGTTCCACCGGGCCTTTCGCTCCCGAGATTACGATCTGGTCGGGCGAATTCATATTCGCCGGGGAAACCACCTCGCCCTGCGCAACCTCGGCGCAGACTTCCAGAACCTTATCCAGCGGCATGCCCAGAATCGCCGCCATCGCGCCGTCGCCCGCCGGTACCGCTTCCTGCATGTACCGTCCGCGATTGCGAACAGTCCTGACCGCATCGGCAAATGTCATGGTTCCCGCCGCCACATGCGCGGAGTACTCGCCCAGGCTGTGTCCCGCGACATACTGCGGAACGATGCCTTTCTCTTTCAGCACGCGGCACACCGCCGTGCTCACCGTCAGGATGGCCGGCTGCGTGTTCTCGGTCAGTTTGAGCTGATCGTCCGGACCTTCGAAGCACAGTTTTGAAAGAGAGAAACCCAGGGCCTCATCGGCTTCGGCGAAGGTCTGCCGGGCGACAACGTATTTCTCCGCCAGGTCTTTACCCATGCCGGTGGATTGCGATCCCTGTCCGGGAAAAAGGAAAGCGATAATGTTCGCGCTCATGAAACGTCGTCCCAGCCATTCGCCACTGCGGGTACCGCGACCTCGGCCCGTCCCAGGGCCAGTTCCTGCTCGATTTTGAAATTGATGCCCGATTCGGCAAACTGCTTGGCCACGCGCACCGCGTTCTTCATCGCATTCGCATTGGAAGAACCATGCCCCACGATGGCCACGCCCTTCAGCCCGAGCAGCGGCGCGCCGCCGAACTCCGCGTAATCGAGACGCTTTTTGAAATCGACAAAGGCGCTGCGCGAAAGCAGATAGCCGACCTGTGAGGTGATCGTGGACCTGAGCGATTCTTTCAGCAGATAGCGCACCGCTTCCACCAGTCCCTCGGAGATCTTCAGCGCGACATTGCCCACAAAACCGTCGCAGACAATCACGTTCACGCTTCCGTTATAGAGATCGCGGCCTTCCACGTTGCCGACAAAATTCAGAGGCAGGTCTTTGAGCAGGGTAAACGCCTGGCGGGTAAGATCGTTACCCTTGGATTCTTCCTCACCGATCGACAACAATCCCACACTCGGCTTCTTCTCGCCGAAGATCGCGCGATAATATATCTCGCCCATCACCGCAAACTGGGCCAGGTTCTGCGGTTTGCAATCCACATTGGCGCCCACGTCGATCATGATGGCGGGCTTATTGGCAGAGGTGGGAAAAACCGCGGCCAGCGCGGGACGGTCCACGCCCGGCAGCGCGCCCAGCACCATCTTGGCCGTGGCCATGGCTGCCCCGGTATTGCCGGCGGTAACGAAGCCGGCGGCGATCTTTTCGCGCACCAGCCGCAGTCCGACACGCATGGTCGAATCGCGCTTGCTGCGCACCGCCTGCGCCGCCTTCTCGTGCATGCCGATGACTTCGGTGGCGTTCACGATCTCGATGGGCAGATTGCGGGCGGAAGGGTGCTGCGCCAGCTCATGTTTGAGGAGCTGTTCCGGACCGACCAGCAGCACTTTGACCTTGTAATTACGTACCGCATGGATGACCCCCTCGATCTCAGGCTTGGGGGCCTTATCTGAACCCATGGCGTCAACAGCAATAACTGTTTGCATTGAGGGTCAACCGCAAACGAGCGGCAGCTACTTGGCGCCTTTCGTCTCGACGATTTCGCGTCCCTTGTAGTACCCGCATTTGGGGCAGACGCGGTGCGGAAGTCTGGCTTTCTCGTGGCAGTTGGTGCATTCCGAGACTCCGGCGGCGGTGAGAAAATCATGGGCGCGGCGACTGGAGGTGCGAGCCTGCGAGTGCCGCCGTTTTGGATTTGGCATGGTAGTAACCTTTCACTGTCACCAATCAGCCCGCGGGCTGTCAGCGAGAATTTGTCGTCTCTTCTATCTATCTTTGCAGCTTTTTACGAATGTCTTCGAGGTCGGCCCAGCGGGGATCAACCTTTACGTTCACGCAATCGCAGCTTTCCAGATTGAGGTTGCGGCCGCACTGCGGGCACAGCCCCCGGCAATCGTCTTTGCAGACTTCTCTGATGGGCAAAGCCAGCAGAATCTGTTCCTTGAGAACGTCCTCCAGCTCCAGACCTTCACCCTGATAGTAACCGATTTCGGTCTCCGCGAGGCTGATCGAGACCTCGTCTCCATGAGCATCGACCCCCTGCGGACGATACACCAGATCGAACGCCTCAGCCACCGAGTGCTTTACCGGGTCCAGGCAGCGCGCGCATCGCCTTTGCAGATCGATGGTAAAACGGCCAACCAGCCGTATATCCTCGACAATGTTACGCCCGCCCCGATGCTCTTCCAGCAGCTCGGCCCGTCCGGTGACCCGCAGCGGCGAAGTCTGCTCAATGTCCTCTCCCAGTTCGATTACACCCGGCGCAATGGTCTCATCCAGAATAATCCTTCGGAGCTCAAGATCCTTTATTTTTATAAACATAAGGGTCACTCCGGAAAAATGAATTTGAATTGAACCAAGCGGGAGATGACGCTGGGGATTGATTAAGGATAATTGCCGACCCGCGCCAGTGTCAAGAATATGGAAATCGGTAGGCGAAATCAAAGTCAAAACCCGAAACACGGAGGAAACGGAGGGAAAGGAGGAAAAGTTCGGAGGGGAAAAATATAAGGGGGATTTTTTGGAAGTTAATTTTTGTGAAGTCCTCCGAACTTTTCCTCCTTTCCCTCCGTTTCCTCCGTGTTTCAGGTTCTGATTTTGGGTTTGGTTTTTCCGGATGGTTATATAATTCTCGCCGCCACCGAAGGAGCCGACCCATGCGCTTGAAGATTCTTGCCGTTCTCATCCTTATCACCGTCGCCGTTTCCGCCCAGACTTTGCCGACGGGCGTCCAGCAGAAAGCTTCTATGGGAGGCATCACCGAATACGCCTTCCCCAACGGATTGCGGGTTCTGCTCTTTCCCGATCCTTCCAACCCGCGGATCACCGTGAACATGACCTATCTGGTCGGGTCGCGGCATGAAGGGTACGGTGAATCCGGCATGGCCCACCTGCTGGAGCACATGAACTTCATCCAGACCACCAATGGACGCGAGATCAAGAATGAAATCACCGCCCACGGCGCGCAATGGAACGGCACCACCAACTTCGACCGTACCAACTACTTCGAGACCTTCACCGCCTCCGACGACAATCTGAAGTGGGCGCTGGGTCTTGAGACCGACCGCATGGTCAATATGAAGATGGAAAAGGCGCTGCTCGACACCGAGATGACCGTGGTGCGCAACGAGTTCGAGCGCGGCGAGAACAGTCCGCAGCGGGTGCTGGAAGAGCGCGTGGTGGCCACCGCCTACCTCTGGCACAACTACGGCAAATCGACCATTGGCTCGCGCGAAGACATCGAGAAGGTGCCGATCGACCGCCTCGCGGCCTTCTACAAAAAGTATTATCAGCCCGACAACGCGGTGCTCACCGTCTCCGGCCAGATCGACCCCGTCAAAACGCTGGCCATGGTCGCCGAGACCGTCGGCAAACTTCCGCGCCCCGAGCGCAAGCTTGACGCCACCTATACCGTCGAGCCCGTGCAGGATGGCGAACGCTACGTCGAACTTCGCCGCGTCGGCAACGGACACGAGATCATCATGGCCTTCCACGCTCCGGCCGCGGCGCATCCTGATTCAGCCGCGCTCTCCGTGCTCGCCGGCATCATGGGCGGAGGCTTCGGCGGAGGCGGCGTGCCCGAAGGCCGTCTGGGCAAGGCTCTGATCGACACCAAGAAGGCGCTGAGCGTCAACATGAACTTCCGCCAGCTGCACGATCCCGGATTCATCCAGCTCTCGGCCAGCCTGAGTGATGACCAGTCGGTCGACGAAGTTCGCAAGATCATGCTTGAGGCCATTGACGGCATCTCGGCTCATCCGCCGAGCGCGGAAGAAGTGGGCCGCATCCGGACCCGCCTGATCCGCGGGCTGGAGCAGCGCCTCACCGACGCTCAGCAGCTTGGCCTCAGCCTGAGCACTCCGATCTCGCAGGGCGACTGGCGTCTGCCCTTCCTGGAGCAGGAGCGCCTGAAGGCCGTCACCTCCGAGGACGTGGTGCGCGTGGCCCGCGCCTATCTGAAGCCGTCGAACCGCACCATCGGCGTCTTTATTCCCACGCCGCAGCCTGACCGCGCCGCCATTCCCGCGACGCCCGATCTGGTGGCGCTGTTCAAGGATTTCAAGAGCGATGTCTCCGTGGCCCGGGGCGAGGATTTCGAAGCCACGCCCGCGAACATCGAAGCCCACTTGCAGCGGATGAAGCTGGCCAACGGCATGAAGGTCGTCCTGCTGCCGCGCAAGACCTCCGGCGGAAGAGTGATGGCGGCCATCGATCTGCATTTCGGCGATGAGAAATCCCTCGCCGGAAAAGCGGCGGTCGCCCAGCTTACCGGCAGCCTGCTCTCGCGCGGCACCAAATCCAAATCGCGCCAGCAGCTTCAGGATGAAATGGACAAGCTCGACGCCCGCATCATCGTCACCGGCGGCGGCGCTTTTGGTGGCGGCGGAGGCCGCGGCGGACGCGGCGGCCCTGGCGGCCCCGCAACCGGCGTCTCCGGGGCCGGAGCGGTAATCGACGTCAAAGCCGAGAACCTGGTTCCCGCGCTTCGTCTCGCCGTCGAGATGCTGCGCGAACCCGCCTTCTCGGCGGCCGACTTCGAGCAGATCAAACAGCAGCGCATCAAGCCGCTTGAAATTCCGCCCACCGATCCCGGCGTGCGCGCCACGCTCGAGCTTCAGCGCCACCTCAGCCCGTTCGCCCAGGGCGATCCCCGTTACATCGGGCTTCCCCTGGAGCAGGCTGAAGACCTGAAGAAAGTCTCACTCGACGACGTGAAGAAATTCCATGACCAGTTCTACAACGCAGGCCACGGAGAACTCGTGATAGTAGGCCAGTTCGATCAGGCGAGCTTTCAAAAAGCCGCCGACGAGCTTCTTGGCAGCTGGAAAAACAACACGCCCTATCAGCGCCTCGTGGGCAATTATAAAAAGTTCGACGCGATCAACGTAAAGATCGAAACCCCCGACAAGGAAAACGCCCAGTTCGAAGCCGGCATGCGCGTGCAGATGACCGACAGCGATTCCGACTACCCGGCCATGATTCTCGCCAACTACATGTTCGGCGGATCCATCACCGCGCGCATGCCCAACCGCATCCGCAACGTGGAAGGCCTGAGCTACGGCGCGTCGTCGCGCTTCGTCGTCCCCTCGGATGGAGACCTCGCCATGTTCGCCGCCACCGTCAGCAGCAATCCGCTGAACACCCCCAAAGTCGAATCCAGCTTCCGCGACGAACTCGACAAGACGCTGAAGACCGGCTTCACCGCCGACGAAGTGAACACGGCGAAAAAGGCATTGCTCGACGCGATGACGGTAGGCCGCTCGCAGGAAGCCGCCCTGGTGCGCATCCTCGCAAGCCACGAACAACTCGACCGCACTATGAAATGGGATGAACAGCTCGAAACCAAAATCCGCACGCTGACAGCCGACCAGGTCAACCAGGCCTTCCGCAAACACATGGACGCATCGTCAATGTCGATCGTAAAGGCGGGGGATTTCGTCAAAGCGGGAGTGCTGCAGAACTAGGGTCAAAAGTAAAACCTGAAACACAGCGCGACGTAGCCGCAACCAAAACCCCTCACCGCAGAGACCGCAGAGGGCGCAGAGATACGCAGGAAAAGCAAAGGCAGGGATTAGATCTTCGGGGAAAAAATCGTCGCAATCCGCGAAGACTTTCAGGGCCGGACATCTCATTCCTAATTCGCGTTTATTCGCGTTAATTCGCGGCTAGATGCTTTTGGTTGCGGCTTCGTCGCGCTGCGTTTCAGGTTTTTTTAATTTCGCTCTTACTCCTGCGGCACCTGCAAAGGCATCTGCGGCGCTCCGCCCTTGGGGGCGAGTTTGCTCTGCGCCAACTGGCCTACTGAGTTGTCTTTGTTTTCTTTCTGCACATCCTGATAAATCTTCTCGGCCTGCTTCGGGTCCGAGGTCTCATACATTTCCGCCATGGCGAGCTGGGCCTGGGCCTTAGGCACGCTGCTGGTCGGATGCGCCGTCAGGTCGCTATAGATTTTCGCGGCTTCGCCTTCGCGTTTGGTCGAGCGGTAGAGCGACGCCAGCGCCATCTTCGCCAGGCCCGAGGTGTCGGAGTTGCCTGAGTCAGCGATGGACTTCAACTGCTGTTCCGCCGTTGGGTCTCCCGCCTGGAGCAGCGAGACGGCGGCCAGGTACTTTGCCATCTTGCCCGGCTTGGTCAGCCAGTATTTGTCGGCGATGGCGCGGAATTCCTTTTCCGCCGCCTTGCCGCGCTCCGCCATGCTGGTAAAGCTCACGTCATCGGCAGCCGGCACGTCCGTCGCGCGCAGACGCGCGTTGAAGGTGCGCATCGCTTTGCTCATCGCCATGTTGGCCTTTTCGGTCTGGCTCACGTTCCAGAAATAAAAACCGGTGCCCAGTCCGATCGCGACCAGCGCCGCGACGACGGCCAACAGCGTTCCCATCTGGTGCCCGCGGGCCCACTGCATGGCGCCCTGGGCGGTTTCGGCGAACCTGTCTTCCTTCATTTGACGGCGGGTATAACTTTGCACGGCTAGACCTTCTCTTCGGTGGGATAAGTGGTTGTAATCCATAAGTTTAGCAAGTGCGTTGGAAACTGGTCAAGAACGCACAGCTCCCTTCCCGCCGCCCGGTGTAAAGTTATAGGTACAGTTACAAAACTGTGGCCCGACCCTCCTGGAGACTCATCATGCGTAAGTTGTGGATTGCCGTCGGCGTCGTCTTCGTCCTTGTGATTGTCGCCATTCTCATTGTTCCTCATCTCATCGACATCAACCACTACCACGACCGTATCCAGGGCGAACTGGCGCAGAAGCTCGGCCGCCAGGTTTCGCTGGGAAAGATGAGCTTCAGCGTCTTCCCGCCGTCGTTTCAGGTTGAGGACGCGGTCATCGGCGAAGACCCGCGCCTGAACACCGCGCATCCGTTCGCCACCGCCGAAAAGCTTTCGGTACATGTAAAGTTCTGGCCGCTGCTGACGAAGCAATTACAGATCAGTTCGCTGGAACTCGACCAGCCCCGCATCGAACTGGTGCGCAACCCGCAGGGCGAGTGGAACTTCGCGAGCCTGGGCGCGCAAACCCCCAAGCCCAGCCCCGGCGAGAAGATGCCCGAAACGCCGTCGCTCGCCAACGTCAAGATCATTGACGGACAGGTCGCCGTCACCGACAACCAGAAGCGCCTGCCCCGCACCGTCTACGATCACATCGATCTCGACTTGAGCAACTTCGTCCCCGGAGAACAGTTCGCCGTCAAAGCCACAGCGCACCTGCCCGGCGAAGGACGCCAGGCAATCTACCTGAACGGCAAGGGCGGTCCCCTGCAGAACGCCGATCCGCTCAACACCGAATTCGACGGAACCATCAAGCTGGAACAGGTTTCGATTTCCGGCGCGGAGAAGTTTCTCAACTCCAAAACGCTCGACGGAATTGAAGGCCAGATCAGCGGCGACGCCAAAGTCAGGAACTCGGCGGGCAAAATCATTTCCAGTGGGACCATTAAGCTTGAAGGTTTAAAGGTGCGCAACACCGCCTTCGGCTACCCCATCTCGCTGGACTACGACCTGGCCGACGATCTGAAGATCGACCTGCTGAACATTCATCGCGGAGAGATCAAGCTCGGCGCCACGCCCATCACCATCGCCGGCGTCATCGACAGCAAGCCCACGCCCGCGCACATCGATCTGAAAATCACCGCAGCCAACGCCTCGATTGAAGAGGGCGCGCGGCTGGCCGCGGCCTTCGGCGTCGCCTTCAGCCCCGGCATGGAAGTGAAAGGCACGATCAACGCCAACATCCAGGCGAAGGGCGAGATCGGCAACCCGAACCTGACCGGGCAGCTTTCGGCCCGCGACCTGGTCGTGAGCGGCAAAGGCATTCCCGAGCCGGTGAAGGTAAAGTCCATCGAACTGGCTCTTACGCCGGATGCCATTCGCT
>WNFD01019269.1_pt1 | contig 12543 bp, 9 predicted proteins | sample 5400491 | NCBI WGS metagenome assembly WNFD01 (sample SAMN13153343, study PRJNA577476) | soil metagenome | isolation source: 120 cm saprolite under Douglas fir tree site 2 hole 2 replicate 2 | place: USA:California | collected 2015-04-18 | reverse complement strand
GACGATCGACGCTTCCAGGACCTGGTCGACGATGCCAAGCGCCTCGTCCAGCAGAAGTGTCCCGAATGGACCGACCACAACGTGTCGGACCCGGGCGTCACGCTGATCGAGACCTTCGCCTGGATGACGGACCAGGTGCTCTACCGACTCAACCGGGTCCCCGACCGCAATTACGTGAAGTTCCTCGAGTTGATCGGCGTGCGTCTCTTTCCGCCCACCGCAGCCCGTGCCGCGATCACCTTCTGGCTCGCCGGCCCGCAACCGGCCACGGTTCACATCCGTCCCGGCACCCAGGTGGCCACCCTCCGCACCGACACCGACGAGGCGATCGCCTTTACCACCGTCGGCGACCTGCCGATCGTGCCAACCTCGCTGAGCTACCTCGCCTCATCACTGGCCGGCGAGAAAGAGGTGCGCGACCACACCGAAGCGCTGCTCGCCAAGACCTCGTTCTACTGTTTCAACAAGGTCCCCAAGCCAGACGACGTGCTGCTGGTCGGCCTCTCCGATGCCGCTCCATCGTGCGCTGTCACCTTGCGATTCAAGTGCGACATCGAGGGTGTGGGCGTCGACCCGGAGAACCCCCCGCTGTTGTGGGAAGCCTGGGATGGCTACGCGTGGGCCGCCTGCGAGGTCGATCGCGATGGCACCGGGGGCTTGAACCGCGACGGCGACCTCGTGCTTCACGTACCCAAGAGTCACACGGTGTCCGTCATCCAGCAGCAACGGGCCGGTTGGCTGCGGGCGCGCGTGCTCAAGCCCGAGGTCGATCAACCTATCTATAGTGCCTCACCGACCATCAAGGGCCTGAGCGCGTTCACGATTGGCGGCACCACCGAGGCCGTGAATGCCGAGCTGGTGGAGAACGAGCTCCTGGGGGTCTCCGAAGGTGTCCCCGGGCAGCGGTACGCGCTCAAGCGCCGGCCGGTCGTGCCGGGCGGTTCGGGCGCGGTCCTCGAGGTGAGCGACATCGACGGCTGGCAGGAGTGGAAGCAGGTGCAGGACTTCGTCGAGAGCAAGCCTGACGACCACCACTTCGTGCTCGACGCCGTCACCGGCGAAGTCCACCTCGGACCCGGTGTGCGAGAACCGGACGGCGCGTTGCGCCGCTACGGCGCGGTTCCCCCCAAGGGCTCTCGGCTGCGCATCCGCTCCTACCTGATCGGCGGGGGTCGCCGCGGCAACGTGGCTCGCAATGCGATCAGTGTGCTCAAGTCCTCCATCCCGTACATTTCGAAATTGCAGAATCGGCGCGCCGCGGAGGGTGGAGTCGATGGCGAAGACATCGAGAACGCCAAGGTGCGTGGTCCGATCGTGCTCCGCACGCGCGATCGGGCGGTCACGATGGAAGACTACGAACACCTCGGGCGCGAGGCGGCACCGGAGGTGGCGCGCATTCGGTGCGTCACAGCCGGCGATGGGGCGGAAGCCGGCGGTGTTCGCATCCTGGTGGTGCCGGCCGCCGGCAGTCAGGACGGCCGGCTTCGATTCGAGCAACTGGTCCCGGCCGAGGAGACGCTCCAGCGGATCAGCCGGCGGCTCGACGAATCGCGCGTCATCGGCACCCGGGTCATGGTCGAACCCCCGGTCTACCGCGGGGTCACGGTCGTGGCGAAGCTACGCCCCCGGCCGGGCGCCAACGCGGCTCGCTTGCAGACCGATGCACTCGACGCGCTCTACCACTACTTCCATCCGATCAGCGGCGGCCCAGACGGAAGCGGCTGGCCCTTCGGGCGTCCCGTGCACGTTGGCGAGGTCTACTCGGTGCTGCAAGGACTGCGTGGCACGGAGTTGGTGGAGGACGCTCGCCTGTTTGGCGCCGACCCGGTGACCGGGCAGCGTGGCCAGGCCGTGCAGCGATTGGTGATCGAGCCGCACGCGCTCGTCTTCTCCTACGAGCACCAGGTCCTGGTGGAAGGGGCATGATCGCCACCGCCGCCAATGAGAAGCGGGGCCTCGTCCGCAACCTGATCAGTCCCCACCCGCTCGGCCAATCGCTGCCGGCGCTCTTCCAGGAGGATGACTTCACCCAGCGCTTCGTCTCCGCTTTCGATGCAGCGCTCGCCCCGATCTTCGCGTCACTCGACAACCTCCCCGCCTACCTCGACCCCTGGCTCGCGCCCGAGGACTTCCTCGAGTGGTTGGGCGGCTGGTTCGGGATCGTCCTCGACGAGAGCTGGTCGACGGCGCGACGCCGAGCGCTGGTCAGCCGAGCCTTCGAGTTCTACCGACTGCGTGGCACGGCCGGCGGGCTTAAGGAGCAGGTGGAGGTGCTGACCGGCGGCAGCGTCGACCTGCACGAAACCGGCGGGGTGGCGGTCTCGACTACGGCCGGCGGCGCGCTTCCCGGATCGCCGAACTACGCCCTCCTTGTCCGGGTCACGGTCGACGACCCGGCCACGATCAACCTGGCCAGGCTGGACGCGCTGGTCATGGCGGCCAAACCGGCCCATGTCACACATAAAGTGGAGATTGTCAAACGCGCCGAAGTAACGGATGCTGTGGAGGTGACCAGCGCGTGATCGTCTGTAAGCAGTGCGGGCACCACAACGAGGACACCGACACGTTCTGCGGGTCGTGCGGGAAGTTCCTGGAGTGGAGCGGCGAGCGCGTCGCGGTCGCGCAGCCGGAGCCCGAGCCCCCGGCGCCCGAACCGGAGCCGGAGCCGGTACGGCTTGGCTTGATCGACCGGGTCAAGCAAGCCGTCGGGATCGAAGATGCGGCGCCCCAGCCGGCGGCCCCCATTGAACCCGAGCCGGTTGCAACTCCGCCCACCTTTCGCGTCGTACCCATGACATCGGCTACCCCCCACCCCGACCCGCCCCCGCAAGGGGGGAGGGAAATTCGTCAGGAATCGCCGGTGGCCGCGGCGCCGACCTCGGCGCCCGAGCCAGTTCGGGCCGGCGTCGGCGCACCGGTCGCGAGCGCGCCACCGCCAGCTCTGGTGCCACCGGCCGATGAACCGATTTCCCGCCGCCCGATCTCAGTCGCACCCACGGTCGCCCGGCCGCGCACGGCGCCGCGCGTTCTCGAGGCCCCCACTCGCCGCCACCCGGGTGACCTGATCTGCGGCCAGTGCGGCGAGGGCAACGACCCCGTCCGCCACTTCTGCCGCCGCTGCGGCAATTCGCTCGACGAGGCGCTCGCCGTCCGGCTCCCCTGGTACCGCCGGTTCTTCAACAAGGTTTTCGGCGTCCGAACCCGCGAAGCCGGCTGGCGGCCAAGTCGCGTCGGCCCGCCGAACGTGATGGGTGGGGTCTGGCGCATCGTCCGGCTTGCGATCGGCGCCCTGATCGTGATTGCGCTGCTCGCCTTCCTGTTCGTGCCGTCATTCCACAACGCGGTTGCCGATCGCGTATCGAAAACGTTCAACACCTGGCGCATCGCGCTGCGTCCGAATTACGATCCAGTGCACCCGATTGCGGCTTCGGCGTCGAGCGCCATCGCCGGCCACCCACCGATGCTGGCCATGGACGGCTTCAGCAACACGTACTGGGCGGCGCTCGCCAGCGACCGCGCGGCGGTGCTGGTGCTGCGCTTCAATGGTCCGCAGGACATTGCCGAGATCGGCTTCCGCTCAGGGGCATCCGGCACCGCTCCGGTGGACGCCTTCCTCTTACACCCGCGGCCGCATGTCGTGCACCTGGTCTTCTCCAACGGCTACACGACGGACCTGACCCTGAAAGACCAGGAAGCCACCCAGGCGCAGTTCTATGCGCTCGGTGACGGGAAAGCGAAGCAAGTCACCTTTGTCGAGATCCACGTCCAGACCGTCTACGCGCCGGCGGCGGCGTCGCCATCGTCGGTAGCGATAACCGAAGTCGAGTTCACGACGAAAGACTAAGGGCGGGCGGTGGCGGTGAGGCCGAGCTCCTCGAGGACCCTGGCGTAGTCACGCCGTGCACGGCTGGCCGCCACGCGATCACCCGCACGCTCGCGCGCCTCGATCAGGAGCTTCCAGAGCGGATCATGCAGCCGATCAATCCACAGCCCGGTGGAACAGGCACGGGCCGCCGCCGCCGGGTCGCCGCGCTTGAGCAGCAGTTCGGCCATGCCCTGCGCCGCCTCGAGCGCGCCTGCGTGAAAGCGTTCGCGCGGCTCGATCGCCCACTCCGCGGGACCGTCCTCGGGTAACAGCTCGCCGGTATACAGCTCGAGGGCCTGCTGGAAGTGCACGATCGCCGCCTCCGACTCGCCGCGCAAGCGCGCTACGCGCGCCCCGGCGAGCGCCTTCGAAAATTGCACGAGATCGACCTCCGCGTCTGACTGCAGCGCCAGGCGGTAGGCATCCCCGTGGCGCAGCAGGATCGATGACCCGCCGCGGCTGACGCCGGGTTCGAGCCAGGAGCGCAATGAGGAAACGGCCACATGAAGGTTGCGTGCGCCGGTTTCCGCATCGGCATCGGGCCAGAAGGCCGCTTCGAGGACCTCGCGATGAACGAGGTTGCCCGCGTGCACGGTCAACAGCCGCAGCACCGCGCGCGCCCGCGGCTTGACGGCGGTCAGGTCCGCCGCTCGGCCTTTGATGGCGATATTGAAGCCACCGAAGCACCGGATGCTCAGCGATGCGGCCGACCGGACCGTGCCCATGCGAATGACGTTCTCGGGTACGGGGATCGGCATGGCGCTACTCAGCGGCGCCAGGCCGCTTTCCTCCTGCACCGCGGTCGCCAATTCACCATACTCGGCGGCGCGATCCGGTTCGATTTCAGCGAGCGCCAGGTAGGGGAAAAAGCAAGCGCCGGCAGCGCCACTATAGCGCGCGAGATTCTCCGCCTGCAGGGCGGCATCACGCGCTTCCGGAACACCACTGCGGGCGAGTGTGAGGGCGAGTAACGCCCGGGACCATGCCTCGAGCACCCCGGCGCCTAGCTGATGGAAGGTATCGGTGGCTTCTTCCAGCGGCGGCAGCGCGATCTCACCCGCATAGACCGCGGCCCACCCGATCATCAGGCCGATGAGCGCTCTCCCCCATCGATCGCCGTCGCGGTCGCTGGCCACCCGCAGCGCCTCGGCCTCCGCCGCGCTGCCCGGCCGCCCCGCGAGGACGAGGGCGGCGCGCGCGAGACGCGCGACCCATCCCATGCCGCGCGTTTCCGCGTCCTCGGCGGACTCCTCGACGTCGAACACACCCTGGAGATCGCCGCTGAGCAACGCGGCAACGCCGGCCGAGAGGCGCGCGGCGATGCCCAGTGCGGCGGGCGCATCGTGGCTGTCGGCGGCCGCATTCAGCTGACGGCGCGCCTGGTCCATCTGTCCCGCCAGGAGGCAGACGAGGCCTGAAGCAAGCCTGCCGGTCGCCTCAGGCAATTGCCCGGCGACCTGCTTGAGACCCAGCGGATCGTGCGCAACTGCCTTGCGCAGAACGCCCGCCCAGTCGTTACCCGGCATGGGCGCCGGCTCGAGCCAGCCCGCCAGCGCCTTGCGCTCGCTGGCGCACAGCAAGCCAGCGTCGCTCGAGCCGAACACGCGCTCGGCCCGATGGTAGGCCTCGATCGCTTCACGCCAGCGCCCTTCAGCGCGATGCCGCCGGGCGCTACCCAACATCAACCACGGGTCCTGGCGGAGGAGCGCGGGCGGCAACGCATCGATCCAGGTGTCCGGTCCCTCGAGCACCTCTCCGCCCTGGCGATGCAGAAGACGGTCAACCGCCTCCCAGTCTTCACCACGCGAATAGGCCTGCACGGCATCGGGGAACGCGCCGCTGTTTTCCAGCAGCAATCCGGCGCGCTGGTAGGCGGCGCGCGCCTGGATCTCTCCGAGCTCTTCGACCAGCACCTGTTCGAGGTGGGAGCGCAGCACCTCGTGATAGCGGTAGCCGCCCCGGTCGTCGGTGGCATAGGTAAAGATCTGCCGGCGCTCGAGCTCCTCCAGGACCTGCTGGCCACCGGTTCGCTCGAGGAAGGTATCGCAGATCGGCCCGGTGAGCCTCGGCAGCACGCAGGTGCGGACGAGGAACCAGCGCAGCTCGGCCGGTAGCTGGTTGAGGACGTTGCGGGTCAAGTACTCGCGCGTCAGCCGCGACTGGCCTCCGAGCGCGGTCAGAATGCGGCGACGCTCCTGGGGCGACTTGCCGCGGGTCGCCAGGTGGAAGAGCTGAAGGCCGGCGGCCCAACCCTCGGTCCGCCGTGCCAGCTCAGCGAGCTCTTCGGGAGGAAGCGGCTCGCGGTAGAAATCGCGGAAGAGACGTTCGACTTCCCAGGAACGAAAACGAAGGTCCTCACTTCCGATTTCGAGCAGGGCGCCCGAGACCCGCAATCGCGAGACGTTGAAGCCGGGAAGCGCACGCGAGCCGATCAGGAACGTGATGCTGGGCGGGGCGTAGTCGATCAGCCGTTCGAGCGCGAGCTCTGCCGGGCTGTCCTCCAGGGTGTGAAGGTCATCGATGACCAGGAGAGCGCGGCGCCCGGGCCAGCTCTCCAGCGCGCGGGCCGCGGCTTCGTCTCAGCGCGATACCAGGCGACAGGGACCTTGGCGGAGGCGGCGAAGCCGGCCAATAGCGTGCTCTTGCCCGAGCCGGCCGGCGCGACGACGAGCCCGACCCGATGCTGCCAGATGCGCTCGAGCAGCGCGTCCACCCGTTCTCGGGCAAGAGACTGCACCTGCGGGATCAGCACCTTGGCTGATACCACGGCCGCGGACCCCTCCCTCACATCGTCCCCCTGCCCTTCTGGGGCCGGTTTGCGCTCAGGCTTCGCCACGGCGCCGCTTGCGCGTATCCTTTTGAACGTCCCTGCCTGTTAGCCAGTGTCGCCGCGCGATCGAGTCAGTACTCCGCCACAGTACACTCGGATTCGCATTTGTCAATATTGTTGTGACAAATAGCACACTAAGACGCGATTTGTGATTTCGAGGTTACTGGCAGTCAGACGGCTGGCCGAAGGCCTCCTCGGAAGCGCCCCCTGCAGGATTCGAACCTGCGACCTAGTGCTTAGAAGGCACCCGCTCTGGTCCACTGAGCTAAGGGGGCAGCAGCGCGGATTATAAGGATGACTCTGCCTGACGCTGTCCAGCTCAGGCCGCGAGTTCGAGCCAGCGACCCGCCGGGACTAGAAAGTTAGCGCGGCTTCGGAGCCTGGAAGCCGCCCGAATCAGCGTGACGAGTCTGGGACCGAGTTGACTTCGCGTAACCTCGAACTCATCCCACCGGTCATCGCCACCCGGCCTGCAATCGAAATTGAACTGGATCATTTCCTTCCGTAGCGCGGTCCGATACGCGCGCTCGTAAAAGATCGCAGACGGCACCACCCAGATGCGCGTCAGCTCCATCTTTTGTCGGTTCAGCAGGCAAAAGACATAAACGAACTTCGAACTCGACGGGACGTGGTCCCGGTGCAATCGCACGGTGCCCCCGATCCGGTGATTGCGATTGATCTCGAGTGCGCATTTGATCTGGAGGTAGATGTCCTTGAAACCTCCAGCGAGATCAATAACGATGTCCTTCCCGTCCACATCAGTAAATGGGCGGTAGGAAGTGAGCTTGCCGGCGGCACCGATGAGCGCGTAGGCCGCCACCAGCGCCTCAGCCACAGCTCCCCACAGCTTGTCGTTTCGGTGCAGCTCCTGTGAAGGGGTCATTCCTGCCAAGCAACGTAACGGCCTACTCGTGGGTTGCCTGCGCCAGAACCCGCGAGGCCACCCAGCCGGATCCCTCGAGCAGGAGGACCGACGTGATGATCAGCGCCCCACCGACATACTGCAGCGGACTCGCCAGCTCGCCCAGGATGATCACGGCCAGCAGCACGGTGCTCGCCGGCTCGAATGTGCTCAGAATGGCGGCGCGTGATGGCCCGACCAGGCGCAGGCCAAGGATAAAGGTCAGCACCGGGATGGTCGTGCCCACCAGCGCAAAGCTTCCGATCAGTCCCGCGCGCGGAGCGGTCCATGCGACCGCGAGCTGGCCGGTGGCGGCGGCATAGGTCCCCCAGACCAGCGCGGCCGACGTCATAATCGTCGCCGTTGCTGAAACTGGTGGAAGGCCGGGAAGCAGGCGGCTTCCAAAGAGGATGTAACCTGAGTAAAATGCGGCGGAGCCGAGCCCGAGGACGATGCCGATCGCTGGCGCGGCATGGAGCTGGGCCTCGACCACGAGCAGCGTGCCGAAAAACGCAAGACCGCAGGCGGCCAGCTTCACCCAGCTGAGCAATTCGCGGAAGAGAAGGGCCGCGAGCAAGGTGACGACGACCGGAAACGTATAGAGCAGTAGCGCGTTCGTCGATGCCGGGATGAAATGCAGCGCGCTGAAATAACTGCCCGACTGTCCGACGTACCCGGCGCCGCCCATGATGGCAAGTCCGATCAGGCTGCGGCGTGGCGGCAACGGTTCCCGGATCACGGTCGCCGCCGCCCACAGCAACACAGCCGCGAGCGCGAACCGATAGCTCAGGAGCTGCGGAGTCGTAAGCCCAAGACGGTAGGCGAGTTTGCCGAAGACGCCCAGGGTGCCGAAGCAGACGGCGGAACCAATGACGAGCGCCACGCCCACTGCATTTCCATTCCTGACGGGCGCGGGCACCGGGCCATTTTAGAAAGCGGCTGCTACTGGACGAGAACGGGAACGTAGGCAAGGGCAAGAGGGTTGTAGTTCTCGACCACGCCGGTGGAGCCCTTGATGGTGATGGTATAGGCGAGGACCTGGCCGTACCCGTAACCGGACGGCGACCCTCCGAGGGCCACATTGTCGTTCGGCGCCAGCATGGCGCCGTTGATGCTGATGCTGCCACCGCCGTTGATCGAGACCACGTTGCTACCAAGACCGATCTGTTTGGCGCAGACCTGTGAGCTACAGCCGGAACCGGACATGCTGCTCTGAGTGGTGAAGTTCCAGCCGTCCCCGGCATGGTTTGGGTCGACGAACAAGGAGACATCATGGAATTTGGCTGTGGATGTCAGATAGATGTTCCCCCCACCGGAGATAGCCATCGTATTCACACTGCCCGATGTGCCGGCAGCCTGGGTGCAGTAGTAGTTTCCGCTGAGCAAGGGGTTCTGGTTGGTGCAGGAAGTCGCGTTGACATCCGAGCCCGCCGGCCAGAAGACGAGCAGGACCCCGAAATCCGCGTCGGTGGTGCAGTGAAAGTTGTTGGTGATACCCGGCCAGGAGACAACTGGAGTAATCGGCACGCTGTTGTTCGGAACGCTGCCTGTGAAGCCGCCACAGGCATTTGTCTTTGCCTGTTGGGGGCTGCAGGTGGGGAGGGTCTGGAGATAGCAGTCCCCAGTCTCGATCGTACCGCTACCGGCGACGTTCAGCCCGGCTGGACTGCTTGTGCCTTCAAAGAAGTACACGCCTGGTTGAAGGATCAGTGTCCCATTGACCTGGATGTTCCCGTACTTGGGGCCTAGCGGCTGGGTCGGGTCCAGGCTCCGCGTCGGAATCAACATGGCGGTCGTACCGTTCGCCACCGTACCCGACTGGAGCGCCGCGCTGCTGGGATCTGGCGGCAGGTTGACGTTGGGCGGGTATTCGTAGGAGCCGAGGGGCTTGTCCAGGGATAGCGTGGGGAGGCCGCAGGAGCCTTCGGCGACGGATGTGGCGTTGATAGCGGCCGAGGACGTCGGCGTGTACTCCCAGAGGTCGCCTCCATACTGGTTGCCATATTGCGGGTTACAGGTGAACGTGACATTCCCCGAACTCGACCTGAGGCTGCCATTGTCACCCACCCGCTTGTTCGTCTGCAGGGTCGTGGACCCGTTCAGATAGATGTCGGCGTTGTCATTGTGCTTGAAGGCGAAGATGGCGTAGGGGATGGCGTGGTTGCGGGCAATCGACGTGACGCTGACACCAATCGTCGGGTAGAGCGATGAGCTGAATACCAGCGGGAACTGGTGCGTCAGTTTGACATAGATGAATGCCTCATCGTCCCCGCTGTTCTTGAAGTTATACGGAGTCGTGATGGTGAGGGTGTAAGCGCCGGAGCGATCCACCCAGCCGTTGCAGCAAGGACTGGTGGCGGCGTTGCTCGGGTTAAAAGGTCCTTGCGGTGAGGTGCAGGAGCTAGGCACGCACGAGTTCGCGCCGCCGAGCAGCCGGTGGGCCACGTTGTAAGAGCTCGGAGCGGTGTAGTTGTTCGAGAAGTCAATGCCGAGCGACCGCTCAACGCCGTAGACGGCGTCATCGATCGCCCACGCCGACTGCGGAGCTGCCGCGCCCGGTCCGAGGTCGAGAGCGCCGGTGAGAGCCGCGCCGTCAACGCCGTTCTGCATACCACGCTGCTCGACGACCATTCTGGCTCCGTCGATCGCGAGCGCGACGATGGCGAACAGCGCCACGCATGCGAGGGCAAAGGTGACGACGATCTGGCCGCGCAGGTGTTCACGCGTGGAGGTGATCAATATTCCGTCTCCATGGTGGCGGTTGCCACGAAGTAGTTGGCCGACATCAGGGCTCGGACCATCGGGGTGGTCGCCTCGAAGTGATAGACGATCGAGACCTGCAGATACTTGGGGAACGAGCTTTGTCCAGACCGGTCGATAAAGATAAACCCGCGGCCGACGGCGGGCTGATAACAGGACGTAAGAGGGCTCGGCGGTGTTGAGGTGCCGCAGACCGCCGGTTGCGTGAGATCGGCAAACGTCATGGACTGCGCCTGCTGCTTGACCAAGCTCGTGACGGCGGCATCCGTGAGCCCAGTCCCGGTGTCGTAGGCGACCGCCATACGTGCACCGTTGCGCGCCAGCTCCGAACTCACCACGTAAAAGAAGCCGGCGCGACCGAAATCGATACCGCCCACCAGCAACAGGAAGAAAAAGGGAGCCATCAAGGCAAATTCCACCGTACCTTGAGCAGCTCGCCGCCTGACCATCTCGCGAATCTTTATCAACATCTTCAGTACCAGGTCAACATCGTCGACTGCGCTCGCAGCGTGATGGTCCCGCCCGTGAATTGCTGCATGAGTGGCGTGATCGGCGTGAAACTGGCAGTAGCGAATACCGTGATGGCCTTGCGCCCGGGGAGGCGCTTTGGGGGATTTACCCCCGTGTTCGCCGCCGGGCTGATGACCAAGGTCCCGGCTGCGCAGCTCACATTGACCCAGGGCAGCCCCTCCCGGTTCCCTGCGGTGCAGCCGACCGTGTCGTCGTATTCGTACGGAAAGTCGATCAGAACCCGGGCGGCTTCCCGGCTGGCGTTTTCAAGGGCAACGTAGTAGTAGAAGGCCCGCGTCAGATCAACAGCCCCCAGAACCATCAGGGCCATAACGGGCAAGATCAATGCAAATTCGACCAGGGATTGGGCGTGGTGAGCGCGGGCACGCCGCGCAGGAAGTCGCCTGAGCACAGCCACAACCTTAGTGACGAGTTCCTACGCCGAGTCTTACGGCATGCCGCGCTTCAACCACTGCATCCGCTGCTTGTTACCCAATCGCTTCACGGGTAACGCGCTGGTGACGGCCCTACTGGGTCAGGCCTTTCATGTATGGAACGGAATTCGGATCGAAGGTCTCGTTGACGTTGCCATTGCCATTGATGAGCAACGTCCAGGCCACGATCTGACCAACGCCGGTGCCGCAGCCGCTACCGGTCAGCACCATGTTGTCGGCGGGGCCGTAGATCGCGCCCCCGATGCTGTAACAGGCGCCGCCGGCGAAACGAACGACGTTGGTGCCCAGTGGTTGCGTGGTGCATACCGTCTGCCAGCTGGGCATGATCTCGATGTAGAGGCTTATGTTGAAGTATTTGGGGGAGGGCTGCAAGGTAATCGTTGAGGTCGCAGCCGCCGAAAATATGTGCTTGTTGCACTGCGTGTTCCCGGCGGCGTTCGCCGGCGTCACTTCGATGATGACCCCCGAATCGTTGGGCAAAGCCGTGAGAAGCTGGCCGCAGACCGTCTGGTTCAGGTCGCTGCCGTTGAGCGTTCGCAGCGTTCCCTGAACATTGACCCCGTTTGCCTGGACCTGGTAGACGCCCGGAGCGAGCACGGCCGTCGCTCCGTTTTGCACGGCAATCTGGTTCGTGTACTGACCGGGGCAAAGATACGTCGGCGGCCCGGTGACAACAGTGCTGCCGTTGTACGTGGCGGCGGGTGGCGCGGGCTCCGGGTAGGTCGGGAAGTCCAGGTGTGAGGCAGACCTTGGAAGCCCAGCTACACCGGCCGTTTGCTGGCCACTCACCACCCCTGCGGTTTGCAGCGCCGTCCGGTCGGTGCTGCTCTCATTGACCGCCCAGAGGTCACCTTGATTGCCGCCCGGGCTAAACGTGATGGACGGGGTCCCGTTGCCCGGCGCGATGCTGGCGTTGGAGAAAATTCCGCCTCGGTCATTCGGATTCGATCCACCGGGACCCTGGATGGTGATTCCACCGGGCGTGCCGTTGATATTGAAGTTGGAGTAGGTCGCGTACTGTGGCTTGTCCTGGAGCAGGACGACGGCGTAGGGCAAATTGGCGTTTGGGGCTGTAGCCCGCGCCGCCAGCGTAATGATCGGCTGAAAGCCGTGGATCGGCGCCACCACCACGTTATGCGAATGCCAGATGGTGACCTGGTACGTATAAGAGGTGGGCGCCGTCAGTTCGACGTGGTATCCGGCCCCCAGGTCGAGCGTCCCA
>WNFD01008950.1_pt1 | contig 12543 bp, 9 predicted proteins | sample 5400491 | NCBI WGS metagenome assembly WNFD01 (sample SAMN13153343, study PRJNA577476) | soil metagenome | isolation source: 120 cm saprolite under Douglas fir tree site 2 hole 2 replicate 2 | place: USA:California | collected 2015-04-18 | reverse complement strand
CAGCGTCGCCGGGACGCCATGACGCGCCAGAACCGGTTTGGCGTTGACCAGATTGTCGCGGTAACCGTCGTCGAAGGTGACCGCGATGGCATTCGCCGGCAAAGTCTTGCTCCGGAGCCGATCGACCATCTCCTCCATGGACATGGGTGTGCGGTGACGCTTTACGTATGCGATCTGCTCTTCGAACCGCTCCGGATCTACCGCAAGCCCCCAAGGATCGTGTCGGGCAAAAGACACCCGGTGATACATGAGGATCACCGGCCGCGGTCGTCGAGGCCGGATAGTGGCGCGCATTCTCGAAATGAGGCGTGTGACTGACATTCAGCCCTTCCGGGCCCGTAGAGTGATGGTAACGGGATAAGCCGAGTCATAAATGTCCAGCTTGGCTCGATCGATCTCCTCAAGCGCCGCGCCTTGCAGGAAGGCCGTGGCAGCAAAAACATTGCCATGCGTCTTGATCTCCAACTCAGAGGCGAAGTGCGGTTCGAACAGCTTACGGATGGACACGGTCGTGAGGGCCCAGCACCAGCTATCTCCCCATTGCCCTCGATCGATCTGACTGATGCCCGGTACGGTTAAAAGAAGAACGCCACCCGGTCGGAGCGCGGCGTGAAGCCGCCTAACAGCTTGCTCGAGGTCGAAAATCAATTGGAGTGTCTGAGTCAGAAGGATGCAGTCAAATGCACCATCGGGAAGCACATCGGGCTGTGTCAAATCACCCACTAGGCTGGCGTGCGGATGTTTCACATCGAGGTGAAGCACGTCCTGCTTGGTGATCTTGGATCCACCATAGTGTTGACTATAGGCGTCGTCCCCGACCTCCAGCACACGTCCCTTAATATCCGCAGTCCTGTCAGCAAGAAAGCTCTCAATATAGTACCGATCAATAGGTGTCCCTCGGTCCCATCCGAAATCGAGGCTGATCGGTGTCGTAGTTCCCAATTGGCCAAAATCGACGGTCCCCACTGGTGGTGGCCACGTGCCGCGGCCGCGAGACAGTAGACCATACAGCCGGCTGTTCCGCAGACGACCCGTCGTACGTCTCACCATAAAACCCGCTAGCCTGCGTAACGTCCCCGTCTCAGCGACCGGCACCTCCTCTCCATTCCATTGCACAAGCTGCCCCGTTTCGTACCAATCTTTCCAGTTACGCTGCCCTGCACGCCAGGCCTTGCGATGCGCTCGAGTTTTGCCGCGATGCCGATCGAGAACGGCAAGCACCGCCCGCAGCATCTCCCCCCTGTCCTTAGAAACATTGCCTCCGTGCCATCGATACTCGGCGATGATTTCAGGATGTGACGCGATCGGATAGCTGTGTGCGAGGCGAAGGTAGAGATCATAGTCTTCGCACCTGCGCAGCTCTTCGTCGAAGCCACCCAGCGCAAGAAGAACTTCACGGCGGTATAGGGCAGTCGCATGCATACCGATGCGGTTGCCGGTAAGCAGGTCGGCGTACGGGTCGTCGCCAACAGCTTGGAAAATGTCCACGCTGAGCGGCTTTCCATCCGCCTGGATTCGCCGGTGGCCGCCATAGACCATCGCCGCCTCGGGCCGTCGGGCAAAGCAAGCGAGGCCCGCCTCAATCGCGTTTGGCTCTAATCTGTCATCAGCGTCGAGAAAGGTGATATACCGGGAACTGGCGAAATGAAGGCCTGCGTTGCGCGCGCTTGAAAGGCCGCCATTGCTCTTCCGAAGCAGCCTGACTTGCGGAAAGTCTGCGAATACGGGCGCTGGACTCACGTCCGAACCATCGTCGACCACGATCACCTCGTCCGCAGGACGCTTCTGACCGATGACGCTCGATATGGCCTCACGCAGAAAAGCTGCGTCGTTATAGGTGGTGAGCACCACCGCGACGCTCTCGTCCACCTTCGGGACATCGACGGTTCCACATACTTCAGCTTTGCTGGCGAGTCCCATGCAACCCTCCCCCGTTTGGGCATGCATTTATACTCGCGACGATATTAGCTAATTCCGCTACACTGTGCAAAATCCGCTCGACACAATTTCAAAACGCGGAGGCGATGGTTTGCAAGATGAAACCGCTGAACTTATTCGGGTCGAACTCGAACCTTGCCGCGCTTTCACGTCGCTACTTGTGGACAGCTTTCGTTGTCACGTTCTTAGCGTTGTCGATCGGATTGCTCGAGGGCGTTGGTGTAAGCCTTCTTATCCCCCTCCTCTCGACCTTCACCGGTAGCTTCTCGGCCGCAAGGGGCGGAGGTACTTTGGGGTTGATCCAGCGCTTCGCCGAAGGGTACAGCCGAAACGAACGATTGTTGATCGTCAGTTCGGTAATCTTTGTCTTCGTTTTGCTCAAGAGTGCATTGCAGGTTCTGGCGAACGCGTTTGCGGCGTGGGTGGAGGGCCGCGTTGGCCAGGACATCCGTTGTGCGCTGTCCGACAGCCTTCACAGCGTCGGATATTCCTTCTTCCTTGTCCAGGAACCCGCACGGCTTGTAAACATTCTCGCCACCGAGTCGTGGAAGGCCTCTGATGCCGTACGCATTCTGCTCAATCGGATCGCGGCGATCGCGGCGGTTCTCGTCTTCAGCGTTCTGCTGCTGCTCGTGAGCTGGCGACTATCGCTTATGGTGCTCGCGGGCGGCTTCATCGCGCGGTGGGTCCAACAGCGAACCGATGCCAGGATTCGGGAGCTCAGCAACGCGACAGTTTCGGCAAACCAACTGCTCGCCGATCAAATGTTATTCACGATCTTCGGGTCACGCATCATTCGACTCTTCCATTCTCAGCAGGCGGAGCATAGTCGATTCGAAACCGTCTCCGATGGTGTCCGCCGTTCCATCCTGAAGGGGGAGCGCGTCTACGGCACGCAGGGACCGCTGCTCGAAGCGATGCACGGCGTCCTTTTTTTGGTAGTCCTGCTGACAGCCGTGTTCACTGGCGTGTCTCTGCCTGTGTTGGCAGCCTTTCTCGTGCTAATGAATCGTGTGCAACCGCATCTACGTCTTCTCGAACAATCAGCGGCTTCGCTGGCTTCGGCCGCTGGTCCTTTCAACGAGGTCGAATGGCTCCTGAAGATGAGGGACAACCCGCCAGCGCCAAGAGGCGAGCTAGCCTTCACCGGGTTGCGCAACGGGATAGAGTTTGACAAGGTCACCTTCGAATATGGGGACAGGGGCGAGCCGGTGCTGATGGATGCGAGCTTCGAATTGCGCCGCGGTCGGTCTACCGCCCTGATCGGCGCGTCAGGCGCGGGTAAGTCCACGGTGATAAACCTCATTTGCCGCCTTCTGGAGCCGGTCTCTGGCATGATTAAAGTTGACGGTCAACCGCTGTCACGAATTAAAATTTCCGACTGGTTGAACGCGATCGCCATCGCCGGCCAGGATATTGACCTCATCGACGGAACGATTGCCGAAAACATCTCCTATGGCCGGCCAAACACCGAGCGAACAAAGATGGAACGAGCGGCACGATCCGCAGGTGCGGGCTTCGTGAATGATCTACCTCAGGGGTTAGAGACCTTGGTCGGCCCTCGCGGGTTGAGCTTATCGGCCGGCGAGAGGCAGCGCATCGGCATCGCTCGAGCACTCGCTCGCGAGCCTGACATCTTGATCCTCGACGAAGCCACCAATGCCATCGATCATGAGACCGAGACCGGTATCATCAAGGCGCTGCAACAGTTGCCTAAATCAATGACAATCATCGTCATCAGCCATAGACCAGGCACGATCGCCTTCTGCGACGACGCGGTCGTGCTCAACCGAGGCCGAGTGGTAGAGACTGGCCCGCTTTCCTCAGTTTTCAGCTATCGCACCATGGAGGCTGGAATCGCAGGCGACACAGAATGAATTCGAATGGACAGGAGGGCACTCGCGTTAATCCGATGCAGGCGCTCGCTGGCCTCCCATTCACCACGATGAGCTCGAGGAAACAGTTTCGATCGCCAGTGGTTTGGAGCGCGTGTATAACAACCCCATTCAGCGTTTGCCCGTAGCTGAAGAGCGAAACCATGAACAAACAACCGCTGACGAGTGTCGTCATTCCAGCCTATAACGCCGAACTGTTCATCGAGCGCACACTGCGCTCTGCGCTCCGCCAGACCCACAGCAATCTCGAAGTTATCGTCGTCGACGATGGCTCGACCGACAAGACGAGAGCAATTGCAGAGGCCGCCGCCATGGATGATCGGGTTCGCATCATCAGTGTGCCGAATGGCGGAGTCGCCAAAGCCCGCAATATCGGGATTGCTGAAGCTAACGGCGAATTTGTCGCCTTTCTGGACGCCGATGACCTCTGGCACCCGACAAAGATCGAGCTGCAGCTCGCCGCGATGAGCCGTCGAAGCGGCGATTATCAGCCGGCCGCCGTCTACACGCTGTCGCGGACCATCGACACGGAGGATCGCGTTACGGGAAGTGGAAGACGGGTTGTACTCAGCGGATACAGCTTCGCGCGCCACCTGTACGCCAAACCGGTGGGAAACGGCAGTTCGATATTGGTGCGCCGGGAAGCCGCCATTCTAGCGGGAGGATTTGATCCCACATGGGCAGCCCGCGGGATTGGAGGATGCGAAGATCTCGATTTCGAGCTGAGGATTGCCGCTAAATATCCGATCACCGCGATCGGGCTTTATCTAGTCGGCTACCGTCAGTATCCTGGCAATATGTCGAGCAACAACCTGGCAATGGCTCTTGGAGCGATTTCGACCGTCGCCCGTCACATAGAATTGTGCCCTGAATTGCCGTACTGGGCGGCTCGAGCCGCACGTGCCGCGATTTCGGAATATGCCTTGGGGAAGCTCCTTGGCGCACGCCATCGGGGGCTTCTGCTGCAAGAGCTCGCCCGTCTGTTCCGAACCGACTTAGGCCGCGGATTCAGTTTCGCTGCGCTGATTTTTATCCGAAAGCTCGGTTCCTTGATCTCCGCCATCCCGAGTCGGGATCCGGATCCCGCCGATAGACCCTTCTTCTACGATCTGAGTCCCGAATTCGTCGGCGGCTCTTCCGGTAATGGCCTATCGTCTCGCGACCAGAAGATGCTCAGTCGGCTTGAAACCGTTGACGCGGTTCTGGCAAAGAGTATGGCGCACGGCTTCGATAACTGTACAAAGTAGCTGGTGTCGGCTCTGTACACAGTCGCTCGTCTGCCGACGTAGAAGGCAAACTCTCTTGCAGCGTCCATTCACCGCGTCGTGCTCTCCTTATGCGTGGGTAGCAGCACGCCTCGCCACCTGAACAACCACCGCATTAATCCAGGCGCAAGCCGCAACAGCAGGATGAGCGCGGTCATTTTGGCGCTTCTTTGGTAGCGCTTGGCCTCGGTGAACTCGACCACCGCTGAGTTCACATCCCCCGCACGCAGCCGCTGTTTGCCGCGCAAAATCGCGAGTTCCGCGGTCTTCTGCGCAATTGCCCTCTCGAGCAGATGGGCTTCGTTCGATTCCTTCGGCCAATGCGCACTAGTCTTTTTCAGGACCTTCAGATGCCACTCCGCCATCCACTTCGGGTCTGCTGAGAGGCTCGCGTCGCGCTTTCGAGATTGCACAAGAATCCGCCGATGATATCCGATTCTCCGCCCCGAAGAAGTGAACCGAAGCCAGCAATCGAAGTCCTCGCAGGATCGGAGCGATTCGTCGAAGCCGACCTCCCGCAGTGCCTCAGCACGCGCCGTGACGGATACAAATACGCAGCATTTCCGGGAAATAATCGCTGCCGGTGTTACCTCGCCTCGGGACGGACAGACCGCCATGAATTGCATGCCTTCGTACGTTGAGTCGCCGAAGAACCGCGCGTTGCAGTACACGAGATCGTAATCGGGGTGGCTTCGAAGAAATTGTGTCTGCGTCTCGAGATACCTGGGCATCCAAAGATCGTCTCCGTCAAGTAGTGCGATCAGATCCCCGGTGGCTGCACGGATCCCCGTATTGCGCGCTCCGGAAAGCCCACGGTTCTCCTGCTTGAGATACACAATGCGGTCACGGAAGGGCTGCAGCACCTCCTCCAGCTCCGCCGTATCAGGTGAGCCGTCGTTGACAACGATCACCTCGAAAGCAGACTTCGTCTGCGCAAAGACGGAGTTGAGGGTATAGGCAATATACGGAGCCACGTTGTATGCCGGAATGATCACGCTCACGCGCTCAGCGCCTGACGCGTCGATAAATTGACCCGCGGAGTCTTCTCTTGTAGGAAGGGCATCCGGAACGGCTACTTGGGGAGATGATTTCATATTCTTCTCGTCGTCGGCGCCCGGGAACAGTCATTTCCACCGTCCCATCTCCTGCTCCGCTATGGTTTACGCTGATCGCCGAATTCTGCTCGAACAGCTTGTTTTTGGCCAGTCGTCGCGTACACCGTGCTGCTTCGGTGTCCCTTATCGAGTCTCCCACGCGATCCTCCGCGTGCAGGCTAAGTCCGGTGGCCAAGTATACTGCCCTAACCGTATGTATTGACCCTGGTACGTTTATAGCATCCAAGCGAGAGCCAAGGGAGTGACTTCATGAAGATTCTGGTAACCGGTGGAGCGGGCTTTATCGGCGGTACGGTGACCCGGTTGTTGCTGGCAGGTGGCCATTCTGCCACGGTGTTCGACAACCTCTCTCATAGCAAGCGATTAGCGGTGGCTAAAGGAGCGGAGTTTGTGGAGGGGGATTTGGCAGACCGGACGCTGCTGGAGGATACGCTCGAGGCTGGGCGGTTCGATGGGGTGATGCATTTTGCCGCGCGGATCGATGTCGGAGAGAGCATGAAGCGGCCGGCAATTTATTTTCGGAATAATACGGCCTCGACCTTGAGTTTGCTGGAGGCGATGCTGGCCACCGGACATGACCGGCTGGTGTTCAGCTCGACGGCGGCCTGCTATGGGGAGCCGGAGACGACTCCGATACTGGAGGATACTAACCTGAAGCCGACTAATCCCTATGGGGAGAGTAAATTGCTGGTGGAACAGATGCTTGGGTGGATGAATGTCTCGCATGGGTTTCGGTATGCGAGCTTGCGGTACTTCAATGTGGCGGGGGCGATTGAGGGGCATGGGGAGGCTCATGAGCCGGAGTCGCATCTGATTCCGCTGATCCTGGATGTGGCTTTGGGGCGGCGGCCCAGCATCAAGATCTTTGGGCAGGACTATCCGACGAAGGATGGGACTTGTGTTCGGGATTATATTCATGTGCTGGATTTGGCGGAGGCTCATCTGCTCGCATTGGCGGCGATCAAGGAGAAGAGCCGGGTTATTTACAACATTGGCAATGGGCGGGGTTTTACGGTGCTGGAGGTGATCGAGTCGGTGCGGAGGGTCACGGGAAGGCCTATCGCTGTTGAAGAATGTGAGCGGCGGGCGGGTGATCCGGCGGTGCTGGTGGCCAGCTCCGAGAAGATTAAATTGGAGCTGGGGTGGAAGCCCCAGTTTGCTGAACTGGACAAAATTATTGCGAGCGCCTGGGTGTGGCACCAGCGACATTATTCCTAGAATAACGCGTGCAGAACGTTCTTTTCAGTGGGCGTGTAGCACAACTGCTGTACAGTAGCGATCACAGCTTGATCGATCTTTACCGTCGAGGTGGCTGCGTTGTAGTTGATGGTTGAAGCAGCGTCGACGCGTAGTTGGCGAGTTCCGCCACCTAGAATTGTTCCCGCTGCAGGTGTGTACGTGAGCGCTCCAGATGCGGTTCCACCTTGCACCCCGGTGACCGTGTGGCATTAAGCTGCGGGTTGCCCAAGCTCGTGCCAAAGACGATGGAGCTGGTGTGCTCCAGGAGATTTGCTGCCCAAGAGTATTGATCAGAATTCCTGTGGTTTGATACCTCTTGCCGTAGCCTTTACGAACAGCCACAGGTCGCGTTTTATGCCGGGGGCCACCGCCTTGCTCACAGTGGGCACCTCCGAAAGAAACGTCACCTTATGGAGCTAAAACCGAAGGGAACAGTTCATCTTTTGGCTACATCGAATGTCAGCTTATGAGCAATTTGAGCTGGCACCTCCTTGAAAGCACGGTAGAGAAGACGTCGCCTTATGGTGCATCACACATCTTGTGCTTTGCACCATAAGTTGTCATTTTGTACCCATAAGCTGTCTTCGATGACCCCACAAGTCGTCCTGGATGTCATTATAAGTTGTCTTCCAAACCCAAAGGCCCATTCGAATCCCAACGATCGAGTGGGCCAGTTTTTAGGAGCAAACTTGTTTGTGTCTGAGTGTCTGCGTTGATCAGCGACCGAGAAGCCCGCCTTAATTCCCAGGCGATAAACCCCGCATGACGGCAGCGCCCCTGGTTTTTCTGGCAACGGAGGCTGCTCGGGGCAGGTCGCGCGGACTGTACAACGAATTGCGGCCAAGCCATTCCAGCATGATGCCATTCGATTCCTCCGGTATCTCCTCGAAGACGGAGTGACCGCCACCTAGAAGACCCAGACTGTCGATACGCCAATCGGCACGCTTGACTTCGAGAACGGCGTGCCGACGAAAGCGCAAGAAAACCTTACCTCCGGATGAGCCGCGCGAGTATGCTGACTGGTTGGCTGAGAGCGAGATGCCGCCCGTTTTTTGTTGGCTGGTGTAGATCCTTACTCGTTCGCAACGGTGGGCGCATGACCGGTATCGATCTGCTTCATGAATTCATGTCGCTTCAGGTCGTCAGCTGTGAAGTGTGTTCTCCCAGAACTGCATCGTTATCGCCGGTGCACGAGAGCGAGTCGATTCGGTCGTGGTTTTCCATTGTTGACTGAAATGATTCCCTTGATATCCGTAGCAACTTGTGTGATATAAAAAACAAGTTGTCCTTTGGAACGTCGTCAGCGTTACGTCGTCGTTTTCTTCTGCTGGTTCTGATGATTTAGGAGATTCGCTCACTCGAGCTAATCTTTCTCAGGCAGGCAAGACCAATTCGGACACAGAACGTACTCCCCGGCAGCTCTTTACCATACAAGTCGCAGGAGCCAACCCATTGGCAGGGAGAAGCTCCAACGGGTCCATGGCTTTCCACGCGGACGGGCGTCGAACCTTGTTCCATTGAAGATGTATTTTCCAAACCTTGGATAGACAACCATCCTGAAGTTTTGATTCCTTCATCAAGCCTCGCTTGGCCTAACTAACATCCTGATCACCTGCTCCACTTACGCTCTTCAGCGTGATAGGTACGGCTGTGCCTAAAGTTGAGAGACTATGCCTCGCCCGCACTGAAGTGGCATACGCAGCTCCCGTTGGTAACTGTAGTAGCCTCTTTTTCCCCGTAACGTTCAACCGAGTCAACTCATCCGGCCCTCTTTTATTCGGCTGCATCGGTTTCGGTTGGCAAGCTCGATACTCTTGGGGTGTAATCTTTGAGCAGATCATTTAAGACCATCGCGACGTACGCAACCTTCTTTCTTCTTCTCTATTGTTTTGGCTTTGGATCCGTTGTCCTCGCTACCACCGTTGTTGCAGCGAGCACCGGTTCCTCCTCTCCCCTGACAGTCTCTACCTCCACGTTGCCTGGCGGTACTGCCGGAACCTCGTATACCGCGACCCTCACCGTTGCTGGAGGAACCTCACCTTACACAGGGAGCATCACCGCTGGAAAGCTTCCCGCAGGGCTTAGTCTGGCGGCCAGCACCGGGACCATCTCCGGCACCCCCACTTCAAGCGGCAACTACTCCTTCGGTGTCAGGGTGACTGATGCAAGCTCTGCGGCGAACAGTCGAAGCTTAGGCAAGACAGCGACAACAGCCGCGGAGACCGTGTCTATCGCTGCGGCCCCAGTCACGCCAACGGCTTCAGCGTTGACGATCTCCGCCTCGCTTCCCGCCGGAACCGCGAACACAGCCTATTCGAGCCAAATGTCGGCAACGGCCTGGCCGCAACCACCGGAATCATCTCCGGTACACCCTCGACGAGCGGCACCTCCAACTTCACCGCAACCGTCAGTGACAATGGCACTCCCGCCCAGACGACGTCCGCTGCAACCTCCATCGTCGTAGCCGCTGCAGCACCACCACCCGGAACAGGAACAACCTGGTACGTCCGTCCTGACGGAGGCAGCCGCTACTCTGCGGGACACACAACGGGCCAGTGTGACGGCAAAGCAGACGCCGCCTACGGCGGCACCGGCACCAACCAGCACTGCGCCTTTGGCGACGTTCGCTGGCTCTACGACGCACAAGACGGAAATCCCCGCTCCTGGGTGATCGCTGGCGGCGACACGGTTATCATTCGAGGCGGCCCATGGCGCATCGGCCATGACCAGGGCGCGACCAATCACGACGTGTGGTGCAACAACGCCAACGACAACAACCAGACCTGCTACATCCCGGCACCGCCAGCGGGAACCGCCACGCAGCATACAGTGATCGAAGGCGAAAATTGCATCTCAGGATGCCCTGACAGCTCAGGCATTGGTCCGGACACCACAAAGATCACCGAACTCTACGGTGGATTCGGCCTCTACCACGTGCTCGATCTCAACGCTACATCCTACGTCGATTTCAAGGGCATAGGCCTTACCCGCCATTCCCAGTGCATCCAGCACGGCCAACCGGCGCTGCCGTCCTTATGCAGTGCTAATGGTACCTTCCCCGCAGACGACTATGCCATTGACGGCATCGCCACTGCCACCGGCCTCCACGACGTTCTCCTTCAGGATATGTGGGTGCATGGGTTCACCGATCGTGGAGTCATTGGCCCCATTGGCGGGACGGTCACCGCTGAGCGCATGCGCATCAGCTACAACGGCATGGCTGGATGGGACTTCGACGACGGCTCCGCCGATCCCAGCATCAACAACCCGACGTGGAACTTCCTCGATTCGATGATTGAGTTTTCAGGGTGCAATCAGGAATATCCATACACCCACGCCTACCCGGTTAGCTCCTGTTACTCCCAGACCACTTCAGGCTACGGTGACGGCGTCGGAACTCCCCCGGGAACGGCTCTGAATATCAACGTCAACCGCTCCATGTCTCGTTACAACACCCAGGACGGGATGGACTTTGGTCACATTGATACCGGAACTTCGACCCTGAACATCTCCAACTCCACCTTCTACGGAAATAATGGAGGCCAGTTCAAGTGGGGATACAACTTCACCTCAGCAACCGTCACGAACAATCTCGTTGACGGCAACTGCAACCGTATGTCGGCCGCTCTTGCTGGCGCTCCAAGCACCTACAACGCAAACCTCAGCGATTTCTGCCGCGCCGAGAGCACCATGTCCTGGAATTTCAGGGATGGCGCAACGCTGCTTTTCGCAAATAACACGATTACCGGATACTCCCCGACCACCTTCGTCATCGGTTGTTCTACGGTAGGGGGCTGCCCGCATGTCGTAGAAACATTCCAGAACAACATCATTCTCGGTTATGACAATCCCGCTATGTACAACGTGGGCGGCCAACCCGGCGGCCCGGCAGGAATTTATTGCCAGGACAATACCGGCGGGCCAAACCAGGTCAACTGCGCAACCTGGATGGGAACCTGGAATCGCTCCAATAACATCTGGTACGGCATGAACCCGGGACACTTCACCTGCCCCACCGGCTACACCGCCGAATCCTGCGCGAACCCCCTGTTGGTCAATCAACCAACCTTTACCTCGGAACAGTCTCTGGATAATTTCAACTTCCAGATCACTCCGGGCAGTCCGGCCAAGGGCGCGGGAGTCTCGTTACCCGGCGTTACTACGGATTACACCGGTCAGGTTCGAACTAACCCTCCGAGCATTGGAGCCTACAACTAGTGAACTCTTGTTGCAGGACGCTATGCCAGTTCCTTCTTGGACTGGCATGGCTTAGCACCCGTGAACTCGTCAGGGATCACCTTGAGTAGCTTCTTGTACTGAGCCGCAGAGAGCGGGAGCGTGGGGCACTTCATCCACCTTGATAGGGGAGAGCTTCGGTACGCGGTCAATCAACCTGCGATTCATAGCAGTAGCGGAGGAAGGCTCGCAACCGCTCCTGCACCCTGGCCCGTGTTGTGGACGAGGGATAGACATGTTTCCACCCGGCACGGAACTCCGTCAGGTCGTCCAATGCGATCTCTTGGGGAAAAGAACTTGGAGCGTTTTGCCATGAACTCATGGAACCGCGTCAACTCGCGGTCGTACTTTTTCAGCACGTGCTCATCAAGCCCCTGTGAACGTTTGTCACTCAGAAAGAGTTCAACCCCCGCTCGATCGTTTTGCTGATCTGCGATTCGAGCTTGACGGCCTCAATGGGTTGGCTGGGGTCAGCGGCCCGAAACCGTGCCTCGATCTCGTGCCTTCTTTCCTCTGCAACAGACCATGTGCGAGTCTTTGCTGCTTGTCGATATTGTTGGCCGCCGTGAGACCAGCGGAGATGTTTGAAGCACCTGCAGCCCTTGTACCGTTCATCGTCCGGGCGGGGACAGCCGGTCCTGTGCAGAACAAAGATGGTGATCGAGGGGATGGGTGAGACCGGGACAGTTCGGAGGTTCATCGCTCTTGCGCCTCGCCTCTTCGGGAGGATGACCAGAGAGGCTTTAGCACAGAATTAGCACAAATCGTTGAGCAGTGCTGTATTGCTGTTGATTCTAAAGCAGAAGAATTTGGAGGCGCGGGTCGGGATCGAACCGACGCATAAAGGTTTTGCAG
>WNFD01008829.1_pt1 | contig 12543 bp, 10 predicted proteins | sample 5400491 | NCBI WGS metagenome assembly WNFD01 (sample SAMN13153343, study PRJNA577476) | soil metagenome | isolation source: 120 cm saprolite under Douglas fir tree site 2 hole 2 replicate 2 | place: USA:California | collected 2015-04-18 | reverse complement strand
CACGCCGTTGGCCACAGAACGGCTGGACCGGCTGGTGAAATTTCCGATCGTGGGCGAGGGATTGTTCGGGGATGTTGAGACAACGGCGCCGCCATCGTTCGGCATGAGGCGCAAGCCGGGATCGACACGACCGACATTTCCGAACGCCGATCCGCCGAACGAGCTCGGAGGGCGCGGACCGACACTCATCGGGCGAATGTCTCCGCCTCGGAACTGTGCAAAGGCCGGATCAATCGCGCCTAGCGATACCAGGCTGATGGTTATTGCGAGGGCGGCCCGGAGTCGTGCGGCGCTTCGCCGTTGGATCACCACGTCGGATTTCGGTAGTTTACCACCTCTATGCACGGCACGCATGATGAACTGGCCTCCGATCCGAAGTCCTGGAGCGTGATCGTGGAGCATGATCTCTTCCGAAAACCGGTATCCACTGTTCGGGATCACGCTCCACAGCGCCGCCAACGCTCGTGAAATCCAGCCTTGCACAAAGGCGCCTTAGCACGCGCTGGTATCCCATTCTGTGCCTCCCGGCGGCGCTTTCAAGGCAATTTCACGGGATCGGTTAAGCTCCCACCTGCCTAATTCGTCGGCACCACAAAGCCGACCACATTACGCTCGCTCTGCATTGCCTTGATAAGACCGTCGAGTTTGTCCTTCGACAGCGGTGTCGCCGCGACCCGCACGCGATAGAAATCGCCGTTGGGCCCCGCAACAATCGTTGCCTCGTGGGCCCGCAGGAAATTGGTGATGTCGGCAGCGCTCGCCTGAGGGGCAAAGCGAACCAGAACGTCCGTGCCCGGCTGTGCTGCTGCCGTTGCGGGCTTTTCCGCGGATGCCGTTTCGTACGAGCTCGGCTTGCCGGTGTCCTTGAGGACGATGCCAGTAATCACAGCAGCCTGCAGGACAATGGCAACCGCAGCAGCGGTTCCTGACCACGCCAGCGTGCGCGGCGAAAGGCCGGAGACGAATTCGGAGATGCGCCCGCCGAGATCGAAGGAGGCGCGACCTCGATGCGAGGTCGCGCCTTCCTGCTCAATGGCAGCAAAAAGCTTCTGCGCCGCACGCGCCGATGGCGCGCCGATGGTCTCGTTCAAATGGATGGTTTCCGCGAGCTCCTCGCGCACCAGCTCGAAGCGGCGGGCCAGCTCCTTGTCGGCGGCGACGGCCGCCTCAACGCGCTCGGCGTCGCGGCGCCCCAATGTTCCGGCGGCATGCCACGGCAGCAGGTCTTCGACGTCACGGCGCTCCGGCGCCTGTCCATTCACGGTGCTCATGGCCAACCTCTTTCCACTCCAGCCGTTTTCAGCAGCTCTGCTAACTTTTTGCGGGCGTAGAACATGCGGGTCTTCACGGTGTTCTCGGGAATATCAACGATCTCAGCGACTTCTTCCACGGACTTCTCGTGGTAGTAGACGAGATCGATGATCTCCCGATGCTCCGGCGAAAGGGCCGCTAGACAATTCCGCAGAGCCTCGCTCTTATCCTTCTTCTGCACTGTGACCTCGGGATCATCGGACGGATCCTCGATCGCCGCTGCCGTTTCCTCATCCAACTCCTTGTGCGGTCGCTTTCGCAGCGCCGACAAGGCCTTGAACCTTGCGATCGCCAACATCCAGGTCGACACTGCGGACCGTCCCTCGAACCGGTCAGCCTGACGCCAGACGTCCAGAAACACTTCACTAATCAAATCCTCGGCCGTCGCCGGATCGCTGACGAGACGAAGGACGAACCGATACACTCGCACATGGTGGCGTGCGAACAGCACTTGCATCGCGAGCCGATCGCCTTGTGCAATCCGTCCGATCAGGACGTCGTCCGATGTCGTCTGGTTAACGCTCAACGTCGGCTCGTAAGGTTAGTCGTGCGGCGAACCCAATTGGTTCAAAGGACTAAATGACGGAATTGCCGCTCGATTTTCAGCCCCGGGGGGAACGCGCGGAGATCGGTTCCGCTGGCCATAGGGCGACGATTGGGGCGTGCCGCGCCGGTTCTGACCAGGCCGTAAAATGCCCTCGAAACCCTTCGATCTGCAAGCAATTGAATATAAATATGCGACTGTGACGGTCACAGAGGTGCCTTAATGCGTCTATCGTGCCTTTACTCTTAACGCTACTTGATTACCCCTTCCTTTCGTCACCTGTGCGACACGGACAATCCCATGCAATCTCGAATGACACATTATCGGCCCCTGCTCATTGCGATGGCCTTGGTTCTCTGGTCGGCGCCGGCCTTTGCGATCGCCTGCCAATCCGGCGGCAGCTTCGAAGCCTGGCTTGAGGGCTTCAAACGCGAGGCGGCCACGCAGGGAATCTCGCAAGGGGCCCTCACCACCGCCCTCAGTGGGCTGGCTTACGACCAAAGCGTCATTGCCCACGATCGTGGGCAGCGCGTGTTTCAACAAAGTTTCGAGGAATTCTCCGGCCGCATGATCTCACCCGACCGATTGCGGAAGGGATCGAATCTGCTCAAGCAATATGCGGGAACCTTTGTGCGCATCGAACAGCAGTTCGGCGTGCCGGGCGCGGTGCTGGTCGCAATCTGGGGTTTGGAAACGGATTTCGGGGTCAATATCGGGAAATACGCGACCATTCGTTCGCTCGCGACGCTGGCTTACGATTGCCGCCGATCGGAAAAATTTTCAGCCGAGCTGATGGACGCACTACGCATCGTCGATCGCGGCGACCTCAATCCGGCCGACATGCGCGGTGCGTGGGCGGGCGAAATTGGGCAAACCCAATTCCTGCCCTCGTCCTATCTCAAGTACGCCGTCGACTTCGACGGCAACGGCAAGCGCGACCTCATCCACAGCGCACCCGATGTGCTGGCCTCGACAGCGAATTATCTCAAAGGCTACGGTTGGAAAGCAGGGCAGCCGTGGACGCCGGGTTCCGCCAATTTCGAGGTACTGCAGCAGTGGAACAAGAGCGAGGTCTATTCGAAGACGGTCGCGGCGTTTGCCACCAAACTCGATCAGGCGCCGTAACTCAAAGTGCATCGACTTCCGCCTCGATGCGCTCGACCCGACCAATGACCGAGCTCCGATTGTCGCCGCTGCCGCGGGGCGACGTTCGCTATCGCGGCTTGCGCCTCCTTCGCCTCGTCGTCTGATCCATCAGCGCGAGAAGCCCGCGTAACAGATCGATGGGCCGCGGCGGACAACCCCTGATGTGGAGGTCGACCGGGATGACCTTGTCGACCGCGCCGATGACGGCGTAGCTGCCTTCGAAGACGCCACATCCGCAACCGCAATCACCCACCGCCACCACCCATTTCGGATCGGGCGCCGCGGCATAGGTGCGCTCGAGCGCAATTTTCATGTTGTGGGTCACCGGGCCGGTGACGAGCAGCACGTCCGCGTGGCGAGGAGAGGCCGCAAAGCGAATGCCGAAGCGCTCGACGTCGTAGATTGCGTTGCTGAGCGCGTTGATCTCGAGCTCGCAGCCGTTGCACGATCCGGCATCAACCTCGCGAATGGTGATCGAGCGACCAAACAAGCGGCGCGCGCGCGCCTCGAGCGCGCGTCCGACTTCGTCGAGCGCCTGCGTGTCCGGCGTAGGGCGAGCGATCGTCACCGGCTTCGCAAACAAGGATTTGAGCAACAGCGTGCGCATTCTAGAGATCGTGCCCTGAGTAGGAGCAATTGAACGACTTGTTGCAGAGAGGGAAGTCGGCAACGATGTTGTTTTCGATCGCGGCCTCCAGCAACGGCCATTGAAACCATGAGGCGTCGCGAACATGGCAGTGCGCGATGGTCGCGTCCGCGCCCATGCGCACCCACACCAGCACGTCGCCGCGAAACGCCTCTGTGATCGCAATACCCTCCATCGCGATGCCCTCGCCGCCGCGGGCGGCCGTCGGAATTGCCACCCGAACCGCACCCTCCGGCAACGCCTTGAGCCAGCCTCGCAACATGAGAATACTTGCCTCGACCTCGCGGATGCGGACCCAGACCCGTGCGTCGACGTCGCCCGCGTCAAATGACGGGACCTCGAACGCTAGACCTTCATAGGGCGCATACGCGAGATCACGACGGGAATCGAAATCCCGCCCGGAGGCGCGGCCGACGTGTCCGCCCGCCGCCCACTGTTTCACCAGCTCGCGCGAAACGATACCGGTTGAGCAGGTGCGATCCTGCAATGACGGCGTATCGTCATAGAGACGCACGATTTTGGCGAAGGCGGGCGTGACGTTGTCGAGCATCGCGATTATCGTCGCAACGCCGTCGGCACTGATATCTTGTGCGACCCCGCCGGGTACGATCTCATTCATCATCAGGCGGTGGCCAAAGGCTTGGTCGCAGGCCGCCAGCACCTTTTCACGAAAGATCCCACAATGGGCGTGGATCAGCGCGAAGGCGGCATCATTGCAGATCGCGCCGATATCGCCGAAATGATTGGCGATGCGCTCGAGCTCGGCCATCACGCCACGCAATGTCTGCGCGCGCGGCGGAACGTGGATATCGAGCGCCGCCTCCACCGCACGCGCGAAAGCAAAGCTGAAGGCGACCGTTGAATCCCCGGAAAGGCGCGCGACGATGCGCGCGGCCTTGTCCAAAGCGGCGCCGGTCAGCAGAGCATCGGCGCCCTTGTGCACATAGCCGAGCCGCGCTTCCAGCCGCGCAACGGTTTCGCCGTTGGCGGTGAAACGGAAATGACCGGGCTCAATGATCCCGGCATGCACCGGACCGACCGGAATCTGATGCAGGCCGTCGCCATTCACCCGCCGAAACCCGTACGCGGTCGGAACCAAGAGCTCCGCCGGCGCACGTGATCCCAGCGGTGCGCGCACACCCCAGGCACCATGGTCGAGCCACGGCCGCACGTCGTGTGCGCCAACAGCCTTGAGGCCGTAGAGATCGCACACCGCCCGTTCGAGACGAATGGCCGGGGCATGATGAACTCCGATCGAGGGAAACTCGCCGTCGTCGGCATCGCGCGAGACCACGCAGGGCGTTGCCGACGCCGGGGACCGCAGCGCCATGTGGACGATCTTGGGCTCGCCCCAAAACGCCAGAAGATCACCCTCCCCGTGGGCGAGCGCCTTGCCAATCTGCATCCAGGTTGCGGCGTCGACATCGTAACGTGGCCATGGCTTCTGATGCCCCCGCGTCGGGACGCGCGATTGTAGCGACGCGATAATACCAGTCGGCATCGCGGTCACCCGAGCTGCGCCGCGACGAGCCGAAACCAACGCACAATCGGCTCCGGCAACCAAAGCCCCGCGGCAAGGACAATGGCGAGGTGAACGAACAAAGGAATGAAGGAGGCCTTGACCGGTTCCTTGGGGCCCTTGGGCAGACCAAAGACAATGTCCTGGAGGCGCAAAATAATGGCTCCGAACGCGATCAAAAGCCCAAGCACCAATGCCACCGTAAGCAGCGGGTGACGCGGGAAGCTCGACGTCACCAGCATGAACTCGCTGGTGAACACACCGAACGGCGGCAAGCCTGCGATTGCCAGTGCGCCGAGGGTAAAGCCCACGGCGAGGACGGGATGCGTCACTGACAGCCCGCCGATGTCGGCGATACGCTGGGTCCCCTTGACCTGAGCGACGTGCCCGACGGCAAAGAAGATGGCGGACTTGGTCAGCGAATGCATGGTCATGTGCAACAGTCCGGCAAAGTTCGCGAGCGGCCCACCGATACCAAATGCAAACGTCGCGATCCCCATGTGCTCGATCGAGGAATAGGCAAACAGCCGTTTGATGTCGCGGCGCCGATACAGCATGAAGGCTGCAAACAAAAGACTGATCAGCCCGAGCGCCACCATGATCGCTCCAACGTCGAGGGTTGTCGGGTTTGCGGCCAGCACCATCTTGAACCGCAGTAACGCATAGAGCGCGACGTTGAGGAGCAATCCCGACAGAACTGCGGAGATCGGCGTCGGGCCCTCGGCATGCGCATCCGGCAGCCAGGCATGAAACGGGGCCAATCCGACCTTGGTGCCGTAGCCGACGAGCAGAAATACGAAGGCCAGGGAGAGCAGCTTCGAATCGAGCTTGGCGGAATTCGTCACCAAAAGATCCCACGCCATCGCGGGCAGCCCCTCGCCCAGCACCTCCTGGCCGACGAGATAGACCAGAATGGTGCCGAAAAAAGCGAGCCCGATCCCGACGCTGCCCAGAATGAAATACTTCCAAGCCGCTTCGATCGCCTCCGGCGTGCGATAGATTCCGACCATCATCACGGTCGAAAGCGTCGCCACCTCGACGCCGACCCACATGAGGCCGACATTGTTGGCCAACAGGGCGACGTTCATGGCCGCCATCATCGCCTGATAGAGGGCATGATAGAATCGCAGAAAGGCCGGCGTCAGGCGACCGCTCTCGAGTTCGTGGGCGATATAGGTCGCGCTGAATACGCTGGTCGTGAAGCCGACAAACGTCGTCAGCGTCACCAGGTAGATATTGAAATCATCGACGATGAGGAGATCGTCGCGCACGCGATCGGAAAACAGCAAAGAAATGCCGGCGAGCATCGTCAGACCGGATGCGAGCACGTTCACCGCGGCGCTGAGCCGGTAGTTCGAGATAAGGGCCAGCACCGGGACCGCGAGCGCCGGGAGCAGTAAGACCAAGGCAACCGACGAGATCAAAGACTGTCCCTCCTCTCGCCGCGGAAGCGATCAAGCGCGCCGACGTCGACCGTATCGAAGCGCTCGCGGATGCGGAAAATAAAGACGCCGAACACAATGAAGGCGATGAGAATTGAAAACGCGACCGAAAACTCCACCACCAGCGGCATGCCCCTGGCACCTGTCGCCGCCAGCACAAGCCCGTTCTCCAGCGACATGAATCCGACAATCTGGGTGACGGCATTGCGCCGCGTGATCATCATGAGAAGACCGAGGAGGATGACCGCCAGCGCGAACGCCAGGTCCTCGCGGGTGAGCACACTGACCCCTTCCTTCACCGGCTCGACCAGCAGGATCGACAACGCAACCAATCCAAGGCCGGTGAGCATGGTCGGACCGCCGCCGATGACTTGTTCGATTTCACGGTGAATCTTGAGGCGGCGCACGATGCGATGCAGAGCGATCGGGACGATGAAACCCTTGGCGACCAGCGCGACCATCGCGGTCACCAGCAGGTGCGGGGCGTTCTGTGCCAGCGCCTGCCATGCCACCGAGAGCGCCAGCGCAATCGCCTGCAGGGCAAAGACATTGAGAACGGCCGTAATGCGATCCTGATAGAGCAGCACGAAGCTCAGTACCAACATGCTGCCGGCGAGCAGATGCGCGATGTCAAACTCGAGCGACGGCATCAAAATCCTCGCGATACGAACAGCAGGAAGACCGCAAGCGCCGCCGCCGCAAATGCCCCACCCAGGAATGCGGGATAGCGGAAGACGCGCATTTTGGCGACACTGGTCTCAGCGATCGGAAGCAGGATGGCAAGCACGAGGATCTTGGCAACATAGGTGGCGATGCCGATCGCCAGCGCCGGTTCGCTCTTATCGACGGTCGCCATGCCGTAGGGCAAAAACAAGCATGCGATCAGCGAGAAGTAGAGCACCAGCTTGAGCGCGGCGGCCGCTTCGATCATGGCGAGGTGGCGACCGGAATATTCAAGCACCATGGCTTCATGCACCATGGTCAACTCCAAGTGCGTGGCCGGGTTGTCGATCGGGATACGCGCGTTCTCGGCAATACCGACAAACATCAGGGCAAACAAGGCGAGCCCGAGCGAAACCCGCAATCCCGGCGGCGCAGAAACAAAAATGGTGGCGATCGCTGATAGCTGGGTCGTGCCGGCAACGAGGGCCACGGTAAACACGATCAGCAGCATCGCGGGCTCGGCGAGCGAGGCAATCATCATTTCGCGCGATGACCCCATGCCGCCAAAAGACGTCCCGACATCAAGGCCGGCGAGCGCGAGCGTAAAGCGCGCCGTTCCAAGCAAGGCGACGAGGGCGATAAGGTCGGCGGACCAGGAGAACAGAAGCCCGGTGGCATAAGTCGGCACCAGCGCGGCCGCCACCCAGGTGACTGCAAATATAACGTAGGGCGCCGCGCGATAGAGCCAGGAGGCGTTGTTGGCGATCACCGCTTCCTTATGCATGAGCTTGCGAAGGTCGCGATAGGGCTGCAGCAGCGGAGGTCCGACCCGCCGCAGCAGACGCGCCTTTATTTTGCGCGTTATGCCGAGCATGAGCGGCGCGATGATGACGACGAGGAACATTTGCAGCGCCTGCAGGCCGAGTTCGAGGGTCAGCGCCATGCGGCCACCACCAACAACAGTAGGATAAGCGCGCAGAAAACGAGGGTCAGATAGTTGCGGATGGTCAGAAACTGGAGACGATTGAGGCTTGCTGCCGCCGAACCGACCAAACGTGCCAGCGGTCCGTATGCGTAGCGCCAGGCCGGATCGAGAATCCGGGTGCGGAAGTGTCCGGCGCGCATGTCGCCGGCCTTTGGCATATCGAGCGTCTCGTGCACGCCGAAGATAACGGCCCCGAACACGCGCCGGATCGGCTGGGCAAAGCTCGAACTCGTGTACTGGGATTGAGGGCCGGTGAGCGGAAAGCCGCAGTCCCAGATCGCGCTGCGGCGCGTGGCCCGGCTTGCGAACCGATGAATGACCGCGGCGGTCAGCGAGCCGGAGCAAATCAAGAACGCAAGGATGATGAGACCGTTATACGAGCTGCGGCTTTCCGCAATGGGAACGATCGATAGCCACGGCACTCCCGCCTGTCTCGGCATCATCTCGCCGATCAGACCTTTCACCAGCGGTGCGAGCGCGTCGATGACGAAACCCGGCAGCACGCCGGCCAAGACGCAGAGCGCGGCCAGAATGATCATGGCCGCGAGCGAGAAACCATCGGTCTCGAGCGCGCTCTCGGCGGCCGGAGTGCGCGGCCGACCAAGAAAGCTCACGCCAAAGGCCTTGACGAAGCACGCGCTCGCGAACGCCGCCGATAGCGCAAGCAAGGCGCCGACGGTCGGGATCATGAATTTCAGCCCCCAGTGCGGAAGTTGCGGACTGACCAGAATGGCCTGGAACGTCAGCCATTCAGACACGAAGCCGTTGAAGGGCGGCAACGCGGAAATGGAAGCACAGCCGATCAGAAAAACAACTGCGGTCTGCGGCATGCGATGAATGAGCCCGCCTAAGTGCTCCATATTGCGCTCGTTGGTCGCGACCAGCACGGCCCCGGCACCGAAGAACAACAGGCTCTTGAACAGGGAGTGGTTGAGAACATGAAACAGGGCCGCCGTCAGCGCTAGCGCTGCCGGCAGAATCATGCCGTTCGATCGAAATCCAAGGGCGAGCCCGAGCCCGATGAATATGATTCCGATATTCTCGACCGTGCTGTAAGCGAGCAACCGTTTCAGATCATGCTGCATCAACGCATAAAGCACGCCCAACACGGCCGTTGCACCACCAAGCGCGAGCACCAGCAGCGCGGACCACGGCGTCGGCTCGCCGATCAGGTCGAACACGATGCGGATGAATCCATAGACACCGATCTTGGTCATCACACCGCTCAGCAGAGCCGACACGTGGCTGGGTGCGGCCGGATGCGCGAGCGGCAGCCAGATATGCAGTGGGACGAGACCGGCTTTCGATCCGGCGCCGAGCACCACCAGAACGACCGCGAGCGCTGCGGTGAGCGCGGTCGGTGGAAACGCGCGGATCGTTGCAAATGCATAGCCGCCGTCCGGTCCGGCCAGCAGACCAAAGGCCAGCAGCAAACACAGGGTCCCGAAGCTCGCCATCAGGAGATAGACGTAGCCGGCGCGCAAATTGGCCGGATCATCGAAGTGCGCCATCACGATTGCCCAAGAAAGGCGGGGTAGAACGGCAGAACGCGCAATGGTGAGGCTTCATGGCGGCCGTAACCAAGCGCGTACAGGCTGGTGATCGTGCCACCGAGATTGATGATGATGAGAAAAAATGCGGTGAGCGCGTCGGTGCGAAAGTGCGCCCCGATCCAGGGCACCCCAAGCGGCAGCGCGAGGGTTTCGGCTGGAGCGTTCGTGAGCAGACGGGATAGGGCGGCGCTACAGGCCAAGAAACAGATGGCGAGGCTCGCACTATAGACGATCGGGGTACCTCGCCACGATCGACCCAGAAAAATACCGCTGATGGCGACGACGAGCAGGCCAGCCGCGCACCACAGTCCAGTAAACGCCGGCATTTGACTAAACCTCTTCCGCCCTCGCGCTATCAACGATCGATCAGATCACCGCGAGGACGACCTTGACGTGCGTCAATGCCCCACGAACGACCTCGTGAAGAGCCAGCGACTCAATGCCAATCATCAGCGACAGAGCGAAATAGACCCGGATGCGGGCACGCGGCAATATTTGTTTGGAGCTTGGAGGAGGGACATCGACATCCGCAGGCTCAGATATGCCCGCGGCCGGGCAGAGATCACCACCGCGCCGGCGGTTTCCAGTTGTCGTAATCTACCGCGTCAGAACGATAAAATCCGTTTCGCCGCTCTCCCCGGTTTCCCCTCCGAGGTCCTTATCCGATATAACGAGTGAGGATCCCGGGGTCAGCAGCTCGGCGATGCGCTCGCGCGTTTCTTGCGGGATATCAATCCGCTGGAGCGCCCCGGCCGCGGTCTCGGCAGGAGTACCTTCGACGGGGGCCTGCGCGGCTTTTTGATGGCGCTGTCCATGGGAGCTGGTGTCCGCCCGTCGCTCCTCCTTCTTCGCCGCCTCGGCGGGCAGCGAAACCAGAAGCCAGCGCAGAGCCGCGTGATCGTCGGTGAAGCCGGTGGCTGTGAACACGTGGGTCCCGAGCGGGCGCTCGGGATTTGCGATCGTCACCGCGGAATCAAAAACGGATTCAAAAGCTTTGCGGACAAATAGCTTGCCCAGTTTTTTACTGATGAAAATCGATATCGGTCCAGGCTTGAGCGATGCCACCTGCGGCCGCGCCGGGGGGAGCGGAACATCGACATCGACCGGCGTCATGGGATCATCGATCTTGGCAGCGCTGCCGTTTTGCGGCACGGCGCCGGCCGAATGAGCGTCGTCCATTTTGACTGCGTCTTCCGCCTCAGTCCGAACGGTCGCGGCCGCAGCTGCATTGGCGGGTTCGGCCGAAGTCGGTGCCGCGTCACCCGTAGGCGACGGCCCAGGCTTGGCGGGATCAACCTTAGCCGCATCGTTTGCGGGAGCGGTCTTTGGCTCGGCCGCCGTCGCCGGGTCACCGGCTGAGGCTGCCGGCTCAACTTTGGCCGCGTTGGTTGCCGCAGCCGGCACTTCTGCGCTGATGGCAAGATCGGGCCGGTTGTTGGCCGATGCGTCTGCGAGAACAACATCCGGGCTTTGGGTGGTCTTGATCGGCACCATCAAAGCAGTGCTGGCGACCTGGTTTCCAGTGTCCACCGGGCGATCAGACGCCTGCGCGGGCGCGGTTGAAGTCGATCGCGCGTCCGCTTGCGGTTTCGGTGTAAACAGGCGCGGATCTGCGAACTCGACCGGAGTGACATCATTGCGCGTAACAAAGACGCGCGCGCCCATTCTCGTCATGCCGTAAAGTCGTACGGCAAATTCATGCGGCATTCGAATGCAGCCGTGCGACGCCGGATAACCCGGCAGGACACCCGCGTGCATGGCAACGCCGGACCAGGTGATCCTCTGCATAAAGGGCATCGGAGCGCCACTATAGATATTAGACTCGTGCCACTTCTGCTTTTGGATGACGCTGAAGACCCCCATGGGCGTCGCGTGCCCGGCCATCCCCGTGGAGACCGGCGCGTGCGCGACTGGCGTGCTTTGGTCGTAGACAGTCAGGTGCTGACTGGCGATCGAGATGGAAATGATCAACGGACCCTTGGGCGCCGTAGGTTGTTCCTTCTTCGCCTGGTCATGCCCTTTGGACGAAAATTTGCGCTGTGGGTCAGCCTGAGCGTCGCGCGGAGTGCAAATCAGCATTGCGGCGACGAAGCCACAGGCCAGCACGACGCGGGGGGCGAGAATCCCGGTACCGGTCTTTGCAGAATCCTTGGCGGAATCTTTGAGGAGATCGCCAGCAATGATCGGCCGGCCCACTTTAAGATCTTGTGACAACACACATTCCTCAACCGAGTGACAATGAAATGGATCGAGCGCCTGCCCCCAATTCCGGCGACGATTCTACCCTACGGTACCGCTATCGAAACGATTCTTCACCTCTTATCTCGAACAAGAATTAAGAAATTGAATCCTGTTGGATCTACTTTGGCATAGGTTTGAATCATCGGCAGAGCCCGCAGCGGTAGCCCTTTCACCACACCGCGACAAAAATAAGGGCACTATTCGATTGGCGTGACTGTGACGGTCACGCCGAGCCGCTGGCGGCCGGAGCCAAAGACCACGCCGTCGATCGGGCGACGTCCGCGTAGTCGCGACCCAGCGCCAGCACGACGTGATCGTCACCGGCGAGCACCGCGTTGGTTGGATCGAGCCCGCACCATCCGGCTTGCGCCCCGCACCACACCAGCACCCAGGCGTGCATCGCATCCGCCCCGGCGAGCTTTGCCATCCCCGATCGCGCCACCGTGCGCAGATATCCGCTCACGTAGACGGCCGGCAGACCCAGTCCGCGCAA
>WNFD01017170.1_pt1 | contig 12545 bp, 14 predicted proteins | sample 5400491 | NCBI WGS metagenome assembly WNFD01 (sample SAMN13153343, study PRJNA577476) | soil metagenome | isolation source: 120 cm saprolite under Douglas fir tree site 2 hole 2 replicate 2 | place: USA:California | collected 2015-04-18 | reverse complement strand
CGTCGAGACTCTCCGCCCTACTTGATCGCGCCGACGGTGAAGCCGGCGATGAAGCGGTCAAGGAAGAAATTGTAGAGGACCGCCAACGGTATGCTGGTGATGAGGCACGCGGCCATCAACGAGCCCCAGTAGTACACGTCCCCGCGTACGAGGGCGACGGGGACGCCCACGCTGACGGTCATTCGCTCCACGGACGAGATGAAGGTCAGGCTATACACGAACTCCTGGATCGTGAGCGTCAGGGCGAAAATCACGACGGTCAGCAGGCCCGGCACCGCCAGAGGGAGGACCACCCGGGCGATCGCGCTGAGCCGGCTGCAGCCGTCCACCATGGCCGACTCCTCCACCTCCTTGGGCAGCGTCTTGAAGAACCCCATGAGGAGCCACGTACAGAACGGCACCGTGAAAGTCGGGTAGATGAGCACGAGTGCCCAGAGCTGGTTCTGCAGACCCAGCAGCGCCACGAGGCGCGAGAAGGGAATGAAGAGGAGGGTCGAGGGCACGAGGTACGTCAGGAAGATCCCGATGCTGAGCCGCTCGCCCCAGCGCCCCGTCAGCCGAGCCAGGCTGTACGCAGCGGGTACGGCAAGGAGGAGCGTGATGGCGACCACCAGCGTGCCCACCCAGAGCGTGTTGAAGAGCCAGGTCGGGAAGAGGGTGCTGCCAAACAGGATCCGCAGGTGGATGAGCGTCGGCGGCTGGTTGAAGACGAACGGGTTGTGCGCCGTGTTCGAGGCGCCGACGTAGAGATCGCTGTTCTGCTTGAAGGCGGTGATGAGCATCCAGTAGAAAGGAAAGATCGCGAAAGCGGTGAAGCCGAGAATCACGACCCGGTGGCCCACCTGGGCCAGCGCGCGCTGCACGGGCCCGCGACGCATGCTAGCTCACCTCGGCCCGCCGCGAGACGCGCAGCATCACGATCGCCATCACGACCAGGAGCGGCACCAGGAAGATCGCGACCGCCGCCCCGCGTCCCACGTCGCCGCCGAGCACCCCCTCCTGGTAGGCAAGGCTCGCCAGCACGTGGGTGCTGTTGTACGGGCCGCCCCGGGTGAGCAGGTAGACCACGTTCATGTCGGTGAACGTGAAGACCACGCCGAAGAGAACCGCCACGGTCAGGATGGGCAGCATCATCGGTAGCGTGATCTGGAATGCCTTGGCAAACGGCCCCGCGCCGTCGATATCGGCGGCCTCGTGGACCTCGGACGGGATCGAGGTCAGCCCCGCGAGCAGGATGACCGTGGAGAAGGGCAGCAGTCGCCAGACGTGCACAGTGATGATGGCGACCATGCCGAGGGAGGGGTCGCCGAGCCAGTAGTACCACTGGCCGGGCCCGAGCCAGCCCACGACCTTGAGCATCCAGTTGATCACGCTGAAGGTCGAGTCGAAGATCCACAGCCACCCGAGGGTCGCGAGCGAGATGGGCGCCGCCCAGGGCATCAGGATCAGGAACCGGACGAGGAGCTTGCCGCGGAAGTTCTTGAGCAGCGCACGGGCGAGGATGTTGCCCATGACGATGACGAGAAGCTGCGAGACGAACGTGAAGATGAAAGTGTTGCGGAGCGCCCGCTGGAACACCGGGCTCACCAGGACGTTCTTGAAGTTTTGCAGCCCCACGAAGGAGAAGTCGAGGCTGCCCGCCGAAGAGTTGGTCAGGCTGAGGAACAGCGCGAGCAGGAATGGCAGAGCGACCAGCAGGAAGATGTACGCGAGCGCCGGCGCGAGGAGGAGCTTCCCCAAGCGGCGGTCACGCCGCGACAGGGTCTCGACGGCCTTCTGGGATGCCGGGGTGAGAGCGGCTTCTAGGGTGTCCATAGGTCCCGTCAAACGTAGGCCGGCAGGGAGCGCCACCGCGGCCCCCAGCCGGCCTGGATGCGGTCGTTGACGCCTGCCGCTACCGGTCCTTCGAGCCCCCGGCGACCATCCCCTTCTTCCGCCACTTCGTGAAGATCTCCTTGGTGCGGTTGCTCGCCTCCGTCATGGCGTCCTTCGGTGAGAGCGCGCCCGTCGCCGCCTTGGCGAACATGTCCGTGATCACGTAGGTGTCGAAGATCTCGCCCTCGGCCGGATTCGCGTAGCCGGGATAGCCCAGGTTGGTGGACCACGGGATGGACTTGGCGAGCAGCGCCAGCTTGTCCGCGGGCTTGGAGCCGAACGGGTCGTTGTTGCACTGCTTGGAAACCCATGCGGCACCGGACTCGAACTTCTTGCTCATCGGCGTGCCGGGGTCGGCGGCCGCCCCGTAGAAGGACGGAAAGTTGTAGAGCTTGCTCGCGAGCATCGAGTCGCGCGAAGCGTCGATCAGCGCGACGAGAAACTCCTTGGCCGTGTCCTGGCTCTTGGAGAACTTCCAAACCACGTAGCCGCTCATGACGTGCTCGGAGGCCAGCATGATGCCCGTGGGGCCCTTGAGCGCCGGCACGAAGAAGTAGTTCTCGAGCACGGGCAGGTTGTTGTCCTGCGCTGTCCGGTAGGCCGAGATCGAGTTGAGGATGTAGGACGTCTCCTGGGCGTTGAAGGCCTGGTTGTTGGAGGCGGCGTTCCAGGATAGCACCGCCTGGGTCATGCCCACCGAGTACAGGCGCTTGGCGTAGTCGAGAGCGGCGAGGGTCTCGGGCGAGTTGAGGACCACGTTGCTGTCCTTGTCCTGGATGGAGCCGCCGTGGCACCAGAGCATGTTGCGGACGGCCATGTTCGAGTCGATGTCCTGGCTGAGGCCGACGCCGATCGGGATCTGCATCTGCGGGTTCTTCTTCTTGATCTCGGGCGCCGCCTTGACGAGGTCTTCGTACATCACCGGGCCGTTCGGCTGCCCGATCTCGGTCCAGATCCTCTTGTGGTAGTTGCCCGGATCGGGCACCCACATGTCGGAGACGGCGTACTGCTTCTTGGTGAGCGGGTTGTAGGTGCTGCGGTACGCGAGGTCGACCTGCTTGCCGTACTTCTTGTCGAGCGTCCCCACCACGTCCTTGAGGTCGATGACGTGCTCCTCGAAGGCGCTGGCGAGGCCGATGAACATGTGGATGTCGTGACCCGACTGGGCGGCGACTTCGGCGGTGGCGCGCGGGACCACGTCGGCGAACCCCACGTGGTCCACCGTCACCTCGATCCCGTGCTTGGCCCCCCAATCCTTGGCGAACGGATCGAACCACTTGTCGTAGGAAGGTACGAAGTGACTCCACTGGAGGATCTTCAGCGTCCTGTCGGCGGCGCCCGCGCCGCGCGTGAAAACCGTCGGCCCCGCCGCCGCGGCCGCCACGCTTGCCGCGACGAGCTTGCCGCTCTTCAGAATGAATTGTCGACGAGTGTCCATACCCACCTCCGTTGGTGTGTGCTCGAGCGCTCGGCGAGGATGCCGATCCGCGATCGGCCCGCCAAGGATATCACAAGTTTATGACGCGTCCGGCGCCGTGGTATTCTTCCCATCCGTGGATGCCGCCGAAGGCATATTCTTCGAAGATCTCCAGCTCGGCCAGGAGTTCACCTCGCCCGGCCGGACCGTCACCGAGGCGGACATCGTCATCTTCGCCGGGCTCAGCGGCGACTACAACGTGCTGCACACCGACGCCGAGCACATGAAGGCCTCGATCTTCGGCGAGCGGATCGCGCACGGGCTCCTCGGCCTCAGCATTCAGCACGGCCTGGCCGCTCGCGGTGAGCCGGCGGCCGCCCACGGCCTCCTGAGCGGCCTCAAGTGGAAGTTCAAAGGGCCGATCAAGATCGGCGACACCGTGCACGTCCTCTCGCGCATCGCCTCCAAGAAGGATGGACCCGACGCGGGCCGAGGCCTCGTCACGGTGGAGCGCCGCCTCCTCAATCAACGGGGCGAAGTGGTCCAGGAAGGCGAGACCGAGCACCTGGTGGAGCGCCGGAAGCCGTGAGCGGAACCGCTCTTGCGCCGGTTCGCTGCTACTTCGAAGACGTGGAGATGAACGTCCCGCTCGAGACACCCGGCGTCACGCTTACGCGCGCGCACGTAGCCCTCTTCGTGGGTGTGACCGGTGACGCCACGCTGCGAGATCCCGACTCGGTGCCCGATCTTCTCCCGCTCTGCCTCTCCTCGGGCCTGGGCTGGCGCGTGCCGCGACCGCCGCTGGCCGTGCTGGCCTTCATGGGCTTCGAGTGGCGCTTTCTCTCTGCGCTCTCGGTGGGCGATACCATCCACAGCGTCTCGCTGACCCTGACCAAGCGGAACATGCGCGAGGGCGGTGTGGTCATCGAGGAGCGCCGCATCGTCAACCAGCGCGGGGAGACGGCGCAGGCGGGCAAGCTGACCCTCCTTGTCGCGCGGCGCCCGGCCCCATGACGGGCGAGCAGCCCCGGGTCCTCATCCTCACCGCCTCCTACGGCTCGGGACACGCCCGCGCCGCCAGCGTCCTCGCCGACGAGTTCAGCCGTGCCGGCGCGCTCCCGACGGTCGTGGACCACTTCCGTGACCTCGTCCACCCGAAGTTCGAACAGTGGACCCGCACGCTCTACTACGGCATCCTCCGTCGGACTCCCGCTCTCTGGGGCGGGGCCTACTGGGTGGGGGATCAGATCAGCGTCTCGTCACCGTTCATGCTGGGCTTCAACCGCGTGGGCGCCCGGAAGCTCAGCCGGCTTCTCCGCGCCGGCCGGTTCGACCAGGCGGTCTCGGTGCAGCCGACGCCGGCGGCCGCCCTGACGGCCAAGGGCTTGCCGAGGGAGAGCGTGGTCGTGACCGGCATCCCCGTGGGGCCCGAGTTCCTCCAGCAGCCCGACCGCCCCGCCGCGCGCCTCGCTGTCGGGCTTTCCCCGCGGCTACCCGTCCTGCTCTTCATGGACGGCTCGGGCGGTGGCTTCGGGCGTCTCGAGGAGGCGGCGCGCGCCGTCCTCGGCATGGAACAGCCCTTCCAGGCCGTGTTCGTGGCCGGTCACGAGCGGGCCCTCGAGGCGCGCCTGAGAAGGCTGGCCGCCGGACGGGAGAACCGGGTCAAGGTCTTCGGCTTCGTGGATCACGTCCGCGAGCTGATGGCCGCCGCCGACTTCCTCGTCACGAAGGCGGGCGGGCTCACCCTCGCCGAAGCGCTCGCCGCCGAGCTGCCGATCATCTGCTTCGGCTCGCTCCCCGGGCAGGAAGCGAGGAACGAGCGCTTCGCGGCCATGGCCGGCGTCGGGCTCGTGGCGGGGTCGGGAGACCAGCTGCAGCGGGTCATCGCCGCCGCCTTGCGCGATCCGGTACTGTTGCGGGACATCCGCGAACGCATCAAGCTCTACCGCCGGCCAAGCGCTGCCGCGGACATCGTCGACCTCGTACTCGGCGACGAGCGGCTGGCGCGCGAGCGGGCGTCGTGAACCCCGCAGTCAGGCTCCTGGCAGCCCCCGCGACCGAGCAGACCCCGCGTGTGCTCGACATCCTGGCCGAGCACGGCGCCAAGGCCACCTTTTTCCTGATCGGCGAACGGGCGGCCCGGGCTGGCGCGCTCGTCCGCCGCATCGCGGCGGCGGGCCACGATCTCGGCAACCACACGTGGAGCCACCGGAGCCTGTGGCTCTCGGGGCCCGGGGAGACCGGGCGCCAGGTGAGGCAGGGGCACGACGCCATCGCCCAGGCAGCCGGGGCGCCACCGCCGCCGACGGCGTGCGCGGCGCAGGCGCACGCCTGGTCGAAGCTCTGCCGGCGATGATTGTCATGCTCGCGACGCAGGGCTATTCGCTGGCTCCGCTCCGCGACCTGCTGTAGAATCGCCCGCACCTCGTTCATTCGTCAAAGGAGTCCCGAAATGGCCAACGATCCGCGCCACAAGAGCCGCGTCCTCCTCGAGGGCACCGACCGCGCCCCCGCCCGCGCCATGATGAAGGCCGTGGGCTTCTCCGACCGGGACCTCGCGCAGCCGCAGATCGGGGTCGCCCATTCCTGGATCGGCACCATGCCGTGCAACTGGAACCACCGGAAGCTCGCCGAAAAGGTGATGCAGGGGATCCGCGCCGCCGGAGGCACGCCCATCGAGGTCAACACCATCTCCATCACCGACGGCATCACCATGGGCACCGAGGGGATGAAGGGCTCCCTCATCAGCCGCGAGGTGATCGCCGATTCGGTGGAGCTGGTCGCGCGCAGCCACATGTTCGACGGCCTCGTGACGATCTCCGGCTGCGACAAGACCATCCCCGCCATGACCATGGTCCTGGGGCGGCTGAACATCCCGGGCCTCATGCTCTACTGCGGCTCGATCATGTTCGGGCGCTGCGCGGGAACGACCGGTCCTTTCGCGAACCGGAACCTGACCATCCAGGACGTGTTCGAGGCGATCGGCGCCTACAACGCCGGCAAGATCTCGGCGGCCGAGCTGAAGGACGTCGAGGATCACGCCTGCCCGGGCGCCGGCGCCTGCGGCGGGCAGTTCACGGCCAACACCATGGCGACCGCTTACGAGATGCTCGGGATGTCGCCCATGGGCTGGAACGGCATCCCCGCCGTCGACCCGCGCAAGGAAGAGGTCGCCTTCGAGTGCGGCAGACGCGTCATGGAGCTGGTGAACGCGGGCATCACGCCGCGCTCGCTCGTCACGCGAAAGAGCTTCGAGAACGCCATCGCGGGCGTGATGGCCACGGGCGGATCGACCAACGCCGTGCTTCACCTGCCGGCGACGGCGAAAGATTTCGGCCTCAAGCTGTCGATCGACGACTTCGATCGGATCTCGCGCAAGACGCCTGTGCTCGCCGACCTCAAGCCGTGGGGCACCTATACCGCGCCCGAGATGTACGAGGCGGGCGGCATGCCGGTGGTGGCCAAGCGCCTCATGGAGGCGGGTCTCCTCCACGTCAAGGAGAAGACGGTCACCGGCCGCACCATCGGCGAGGAGGCGCAGGCGGCTCCCGAGCCGCCCGGGCAGGAAGTGATCAAGCCGCTCAAGCATGCGATCAAGTCCACGGGCGGGATCGCCATCCTGCGCGGCAACCTGGCGCCCGGCGGCTGCGTCATCAAGCTCTCGGGGCAGACCAAGTACGATCACCGCGGCCCCGCCCGCGTTTTCGAGCGCGAGGAGGATGCCTTCGAGGCGGTGAAGAAGGGCAAGATCAAGCCCAACGACGTCATCGTCATCAGGTACGAAGGGCCGAAGGGCGGCCCCGGCATGCGCGAGATGCTGCACGTCACCGGCGCCCTCCAGGGCGCGGGGCTCGGGGACACGGTCGCCCTCATGACCGACGGGCGCTTCTCCGGCGCCACCCACGGCTTCTGCATCGCCCACGTCGTGCCGGAAGCTTTCGACCGCGGACCGATCGCCGCTATCCACACCGGCGACATCATCCATATCGACGTCAAGAAGCGGCGGCTCGACCTCGAGATCTCCGCGGGCGAGATGAAGAAGCGCCTGGCCAAGTGGAAGGCGCCCAAGCCGCGCTACACGTCAGGCGTCTTCCACAAGTACGCGATCACGGTGTCGAACGCCTCCGAGGGCGCGATCACGGGCTGAGCGCGCCCGGCCGCGTCGGCCTTACTGGCCGCCAGGCGTCACGACCTTCTTGGCCGACGCGTCCTCGAGGACGAGGGTGCCGCTGACCTGAACCGGCCGCTCGACCGCCTTCTCGCCCGACCGAGCCCCGGGCACCTTCAAGAGCTCGGCGACACGGTCGGCGCCTCCGACGAGAATCAGCGCGGTCAAGACCACGTCGAAGTACCACGTCGTTTCGATGCCCACGGCATTGAGGACCCGCAGCTTCCCAAAGCCGGTCAGCACCAGTCCGAGCGCGAAGGCCAGGACAAAGTACGTGAAGGTGCGCTTTCGCTCGGCGGCGGCGCGCGCGATGGGGTCGGCCTGCAACGCGGGATCCTCACTCAAGCGCCGCCACCACGTGAAGTTGAGCAGGTCCAGAAGGAACAGGACGCCGTGCGTGATGCGTTCGATGGCAAAGGCTCCGATCACGATGACGGCGAGGAGCGTCACCCCGTCCATTTTCATGGTGTCCCTCCGTTTGAGGTGGCCTGGCTCGACAAGGTACCCATCACCACACGAACGTCGTGCCCGCGGTGCGTCCGCTCAGGACGGCGGAGGCGGAGATCGTATCCCTCACGCCGGGCCTCGCGCGGGGGATCGCGAAGGACACGCTGCCCGATGCATCGGTTTGAAGCGTCTTGCTGTCGTAGTACGTGTCGGTGCCGCTCACCGTATAGAGGATGGAGACCCCGGCGACAGGGGGCGAGATCACGGCGGCGGTGGCGCCGCCGACCCGATTGAAGTGAATAGACACGATGTGAGCCGCGGCGGCGACATCGGCCCCGCTGGCGCCCTTGAGCGCGCGGGCCTTGTCGATCCCTTCCTTCAGGATGAAGACGCCGTGCGCGTTGGTGCGCTCGGCGAGCTGCACGGCCTGCTTCGCCTGCAGGAGGCTCACGCCCGTGTGATCGACGACTGCTACCGCCTTGTGAATCTGATCGCTGTACACGATGGCCACGATGGCCACGGTCGAGACCACGAGGCGCGTCGAGGCGCGGAGGGTCCGGTCGGGACGATGCTCGTCGACTTGCCGCTCCGTCAGCCCCCGCAGGCGAAAGGCCAGCTCACTCATCGCCGGCGACCTCCTTCATCGAGCCTCTTGCCCCGGCTGCGGCCGAGGCCCGGAGGAACAGCGGTCGGTTGAGAGGCATATACCGCCGAGGCGCTATTTCGCGCCGGCGGTCGCCCGGATGCTCCCCAGGTGCTCCTGGACGTGGTTGATCAGGATGCCCTCGATGGCCTGCTGCACCGTCATGGCCGGGATGTCGGTGAGCACCGTGCCGCTCCGGTCGAGCTCGGCGTCACTCAGCCCGCGGACGACGGCGGAGGCCTTGGCGCCGTTCGCCCGAAACAGCTCGAGCGTCTCCGCCTTGTCGGGATTGGCGTGCTCCGCGGCATGCTTGGCGTTGTTCTCGTTGACGATGTCCCGCGTCAGCTTCGGCAAGGGCTGACCCTTGGCGACCAGGTGGATGAGCCCAGAGATCCGCGCGTGCCCGCCGGCGACATGATGGGCTACGCACCCGATGGGCCACTTCTCCGCCGACGTCACCTTCTTCCAGTCGGCATCGCTCAACCCTTGGACAATCTTGCTGAACTCACCGCACGACTCGTCGAACTTCCTGGCCAGCTGCTCGGCTCGCGCTCCCATGGGTCCCTCCTCGTGGCGTGATGGAGACAGCATTCCGATGCCGCACCCTATCATGGCTTAGATGGATCCCCAGCGGCCCTGGATTCGGCGGAACGGTGACCATTCGGCCCTAGGCCGTGAGATCCAGGACCGCGCGCTCGACGACACCGGGGTCGTCGACGTCGGCGAACGCCGCGATCGACAGCGGCGGGTCGAGATCCGGAAAGTGATAGGCCGCCGCCACGCTGCCCGGGCCTTCGCCGGTGTGGCCGAGACAGAGGCCACGAAGGGACTCTGGATCGATGAAAAGGCCGAGTCCATACCCGAACGTCTTCCAGGGACGACCCGGCATGGGGCCCCCGACGGCATGACGCCGGCTCATCGCATCGCGGAGCGCGGGCGCGGCTCCGCCCAGCAGCCGGTCCAGGAACAGCGCGGCTTCCGCCGGCGTACCGAGCAGAAGCCCGTGATAGACCCAGCCCGGATGATAGCGCCGGGCGTTACCCCATGCGGTGGCCGCGAGGTCATTCGGCTGCCGCGCGAGTCGGACGCCCGGAACGCCGAGTGGCGCCAGTACGAGGTGCCGCAGCGAGTCTTCCAGGTCTTCGCCGGTGGCCTCTTCGATCAAGCGGCGGACATAGAGATAGCCGACGTTCGAGTACGACCAGCCCTGATCCGGAGCAAAGAGCAGCTGGTGCGCGTCGACGCGCCGTAACAGCTCCTGCTCGCTCCACGGCGGGTCGTTGCGCGCGACGGCATCCTGGTAGTCGGCAAGCGCGCCGTACTCGGGGACTCCCGCGGTGTGTCGCAGAAGCTGACGAAGAGTGAAGGGTCCGAAGCGACAGGGTGCATCGAGCGCGAGCCGACCTTCCGCGACGAGCGTAAGGCTTGACGCGGCCAGGACGGTCTTGGTGAGGCTCCACCACGGCACCGGCAGCGCGTGGGGATGGTCGTCGCGCAAGCGTCCCCCTTCAACGACCGCGGTCAGGAGGCCCAATGATGCGCATGCTAGTGGGTGGTCTCCCCTGGGTCAAGCTTCCGCGACCACCCCGGGTTGCTTGACAAGGATGCCGGGCGCGGTTAAAAGGAGCCAGCGGAAAGGAGAAGAGACATGGAGCACCCCACCACCCGCTTCGGTTCTCTCCGGAACTACGAGAAGGGCGGCGTCGAGGTCATCCACGACGATGCCCGGAACTATGTCTTCTCGAACGTCTTCGAGGTGGCCTCGAAGGCCCGCCCGTACGAGAAGGTTGCCGTCGGCAAGAACATCGAATACGTGATCGAGGCCATCCGCGCGGAAGGCACCTCGGGCTGGCGCGCGCCCGCGCAGGACGAGTTCGCGCTCGTCATGGACGGGGAGGTCGAGATCCGGCTCGTGAAGCTCGACAACCCGGGAGTGGTGCCTCCAGGAACACGGGGGTCCATCGCGCTTGCCGGCACCCCCGCCGGCCGCCGGATGGGCGTCGTGCGGGCGCGGCGCGGTCACATGACGCTCCTGCCGGTGGGGGCCGCCTACCAGCTTCACGCCGAGCAGCCCGGTGTGGTGCTTCTCCAGACGCTGGCGGGGGCGGACACGATCGAGCGCTGGGCGGAGATCTGCCAGACGGCCCCGCGGCCGACGGCCTGAAAAACGAGGAGGAAGAAGATGAGTGCGACGACGAGCGCCGTTCCCGAGATCGGCTCCATCGAGCCCAATCGGCACGGCTACCGGACCTTCACGCTGGGCGGCTTCACCTTCAGCCGTGACGAGTACTTCGCGGATGTGAGGTGGCCGAAGGGCCACCACTGGCTTCCCGTCGACGCCTTCCTGCGCGCGCTCCAGCGCGACATCGCATGGGGCTTCTTTTATGGAATCGTGAATTTCGACGCGGTCGTCGGAACCGTGAACCACTACGGATCGGTGGATCTCTTCGCCGGCCGATTCAACGATCACTACCGGAAGGCGGGGCTCGATCACACCGAGCGATTCACCACGCCGCTCATCCAGCGCGTCTTCGAGGCCATGCTGGAGGACTGGACGAACGCCACCTTCGACCCGTTCGCCAGCCCTCAGGAGACGGGGAGCGCGTTCGGGCCGAAGAACGGCAGCAACAAGGAGGCGATCACCCGTCACCGGGTAACCGCGCGGCGAATGGTGGGGGCGCCGGGAGACGAGCCGGTACGCACGGACGAAAACGGCTTCCCGGTGAACCGACACTTCCGTGACGTTCCCCAGGACAAGCCGGAGGTCCTCGCCGAGCCCGGCTTCGAGGACGAGGTCGTCGCGTTCAACCTCTTTGCCTACCTGTCCCGCTCCGACGTGACCTGGAACCCGTCGATCGTATCCGTCTGCAAGGCGAGCCTCTACTGTCCGACCACGGAGGAGTACATCCTGCCCGTCATTCACGGCAATGACCGCGTGGAATGGTTCGTCCAGCTGAGCGACGAGATCCAGTGGGAGGTCGAGGACCGTGATACGGGCGCGGTGCGTGCCCGGGTGACGATGAAGGCGGGTGACGTCGCCGCCATGCCCGCCGACATCCGCCATCGCGGGTTCTCGCCGAAGCGCTCGATGCTGCTCGTGTGGGAGAACGCGACGGCCGAGCTGCCGCAGCTCTATGCCAGCGGCAAGATGCCGCCCACCCCGGTGACCTTCTAGCGAAGGTCATACCTTCTTCAGCCGGTACCGCGGTCCGAGGCGTTCGACCTCGTAGCGATCGCCGTCCGTGGGCTGCACCGTCGTGGACTGCCGCTCGCCAGGCAGGCGCATGGTCAACCTCGCGACGCGGCATTCCTCGTGCGTGCGCGTCGAGCGCGGAGGCAGCGAGTACGCTTTGCCGTTGAGCTCGTAGTCGACGGCGACCGGCGATGCATTGGCGACGCGGAATTCGATCCGCTTGCTGTGCGGCCGGCCGAACAGCTGGACTACGTAGTAGGTCCGCGACTTCTCGCTTTGCGCGACCCCAACCCCGATGTCCGTCACGTCGGGGTCGAGCATGTTCTCGCGGTGCCCCGGCGATTGCTTCCAGCCTTGCACCACGCGGTCGGCCAACTCTTGCGTGCCGAAGCCCTCGGAGCTGTACAGCGAGGCGATGTTTTCGAGGACGATGCAGTAGGCGTAGCCCTGCTCCTGCGCGCGCTGCGCCGGCGTCCTGCCATCGGCTTCGTGGCCGTAGCGGTCGGCGCGGGCCATGAAGCGGGCGAAGTCCCGGGCGGCGGCGCCCAGCTTCGCATCGGGCCCGGTCGGCCTCCGGCCCTCGGCGCGGCGAAAGTCGTTCGTGCGGTCGATGATCAAGCGCGGGACATCGGCGAGATCCGGGGAGCGGCGGGCGGCGACCTGCGCCGCCGCGGGGGAGACGGACGCCGCCAATGCCAATAGCCCAGCCAGGATGGGCCCGGCCGTGGCGTTCAGGCGATTGCCCTCGGCCGCCGGCCATGGCGTCGCAGGCGTCCCAGCTCCTGGCTGACGAGCTGGAAGG
>WNFD01005613.1_pt1 | contig 12545 bp, 21 predicted proteins | sample 5400491 | NCBI WGS metagenome assembly WNFD01 (sample SAMN13153343, study PRJNA577476) | soil metagenome | isolation source: 120 cm saprolite under Douglas fir tree site 2 hole 2 replicate 2 | place: USA:California | collected 2015-04-18 | reverse complement strand
TACCTGCTCTACGAGAAAGGGCACATGCTGATGTCGGTCTTCATGCTTCCCAATACCACAGAGGCAGGGACCCTGCCCGGGAAGGCGGTGAGCTATCGCGGCCACGAGTATCTGACTCGCGAGCGCAAGAGCCTCCGGACCGTGTCTTGGCGCGATGGGCGGGCCGTGTTCAGCCTGGTCTCGCTGCTCGATTACGACGCCCTGCTTGAATGCGCGGATCGCCTCCGTGCCGAGCGCGCCCGGGAGACGCGTCTGTAAGCAGCCCGGTCCAGCCCGACGCTCCCGGATACGCTACACTCAACCCGCACAGCGTACCCTTGCTGAAGCCGATCAGGAGCCGACCATGACGCGAGCCACACCGACGATCCTCGACAGCGGGGAACGGTTCCCGAATCTCTCTATGGACACCGTGAAGCAGGGAGGGCTCACGCTCCCGGAAGCTTTCGGGGACGGCTGGGGCGTCTTTCTCATCTACCGCGCCCACTGGTGACCGTACTGCAAGCAGCAGTTAGCTGCATTCGACCGGGCACAGGACAAACTGCAGGCGGAGGGCATCCGCGCCATCGCCGCGTCCACTGACCCACAGGACAAGGCCGCCGAGACGGTGGCTGAGCTCGGGCTTGGCATGCCCGTCGGGTACGGGCTGCCGCTCAAGGACACGGCAGCTGCGCTCGGGGCCTTCTACGAGGAGAAGCGCGGTGTACTGCAAGCGACCGGGTTCGTCGTCAGGCCCGACCGCACGATCGCGGTCGCGCAGTACAGTTCGGGGCCCATAGGGCGCCTCGTCTGGCAAGACGTGCTGGGCCTGGTCCAGCACTACAAGAAGCAGGCGCGCTGACCGGCGCGCCGCGGCGTCACACGACGGATCCGGAAAAAGGAGGGTGCATGGAAATCGTCCACGTCACCGACGTGCATGAACTGGCCCCAGAGGATCAGAAGTTCTGCGAAGCGACGAAGGCCTGGTTCAAGATCGACTTCGTGCCGAAGATGAGTCGTGTGCTGCTGACCGTCCCCGAGTTCGGGCGGCCGTACGGCCGCGCCTCGCGGCGCGCCATGTCGGACGGCGCGCTGAGCCGCGCCCAGAAAGAGCTCATTGCCAGCGTCGTCAGCGCGATCAACGTGTGCGAATACTGACTGGTCGCCCACAGCGCAGCCGGGAAGCTGCAAGGGCTGGCCGACGAACAGATCTGGTATGAAGTCGCCTACGTCGCCGGGGTGACGCATGCGCTGAACACGGTGGCAGACAGTCTGCGATTTCCTCCGGAGTTCTCCGCCTCGTTGCGCCACCCGCTCGTACCGCTACCCGATCCGGCAGACGAGGAGACCGACCTCAAGACCGTCTTCGACGAGATCCGCAACTTCTACGCTGTCGAGCGGGTGCCCGCCGTGTTTCGCTGGATGGCGCGAGACCCCGGGTTTCTTCAATCCTACTGGCAAGCGACGCGAGAGGCTTTCGCTGACCGTGCGCTCGATCGCCCGACCAAGGAAATCCTCGCCTTCGCCGCGTCGATGACGGCCAAGTCAGACTATGGCGTCGACTTCCATCTGCGGGAGGCTCGCCGCCTCGGCCTCTCTGATCGTGGGCTCACTGAAGCCGTGGAGGTTGTCCAGCTCTTCAACACGGTCACGAAAATCGCCGACACTCTCGGGCTGAAGCCGGACTTTCCCGCGCGCCCGAATGGCGAGAGGCCCCATGTGTAAGAGGCTCAGGCTCTTCAGCGTGGTTCTGGTAATTCTGGCCTGGAGCGTTGCCGTCGCGGCGGGCCAGGTGGGCACGACGCTCGGGCCCAAGGATGGTACCGGCCTGCCGCCCACGGAATTGACGAGGGTCGCAGTGGGAGCACCGGCGCCGGACTTTACGCTCGAGTCCAAGGACGGAGCGACCGTCACGCTCTCGAGCTTCCGCGGCCGAAAGGACGTCGTCCTCGTGTTCTACCGGGGCCACTGGTGACCGTACTGCACTGCTCAGCTGGGCAAGCTGAGGACGCTGCTGGACGAGCAAGGCAAGAAGGGCGCCGAGATTCTGGCCGTCGCCATCGACTCGAAGGCCGAATTGCAGAAAATGGCCGACAAGATCGCGAAGGACGATGGCAAGGCGCCGCAATTCATCTTCCTCTCGGACCCAGGTCATCGGGTGATCGATCGCTACGGGCTCTGGAATCCCGCGGGACAGGGCTGGCCGCATCCCGCAACCTTCGTCATCGACCGCCAGGGCATCGTACGCTGGACGTTTGTCGAGGTCGACTACAAGGTCCGGGCCACTAACGAGCAGATCCTTGCCGCACTCGCCCGACTGCGGCCGTGAAAAGGCGCCGACTCGCCCTCGGTCTGGCCGCGCTCATCGTCGTCACGGCGATCGCCGTGGCGGCGGTGATGCGCTCACCAGGCCCGCCCGTGGACCGCGTCCGCTCGGGCCCCGTCGAGAACGCCATCAAGGAGCTGGATCTTATCCGACCGTCGCTGCCGAAGCGCGCCGAGGATTTCGCCGTGCGGACGCCGCGGGGCCGCACGTTTCGCCTCAGCGAGCAGCGCGGCAAGATCGTGTTCATCAATTTCTGGGCGACGTGGTGCCCGCCGTGCCGCGAGGAGATGCCGGCCTTGGAGCGGCTCTACGAGCGGACGAAGCACACTGGCGTGGAGATGCTGGCGATCTCCGTCGATGCGGATCCTGGGTCGATCACGCCCTTCCTCGGGGAGCAGCCGTTTACGTTCACGGTCGGCCTCGATCCGAAGATGTCGGTGGCCAACACCTACGGCGTCCGCGGCCTGCCCGCGAGCTTCATCGTCGACCGCGAGGGGAACCTGGCCGCCATCGCCTTCGGGCCGCGCGCATGGGACAGCCCGGCCAGCCAGACGCTCATGGGAGGGCTCGGGCGCTGATGGGTCAGCCGCTCGGTGTCGGCGTCGCCTTCACCGCGGAGTCTCTGTTCGTAAACTTGTGAGGAGGCACGATGACACGTGAGTCCGAGGGCCTCGATCCAACGATCCAGAGCCGCGAAATTCTTTTCGAGGCCGATGTCCGATCGGTCACGCCCTTCCTGAAGCTGGCGACCGTCAGTCACAATGGGGCGGCCCACAAGACGTTCGCGTGCGATGAAGGCCCGAGTCTCGGGGGTCTTGGCTCGGCCCCGACGCCGCTCATGTATTTCAGTGCCGCCCTTGCGTTCTGACTCATGACCCAGGTGTCCCGGTATGGACACATGCTGAAGGTGACGGTCAGTGCGATGCGGATGCGCGTCCGCGCCCGTTATCGGGTGACCGGATCCGTGCTCAACGACAGCGTGATGGCCTCGATGGTCGGAGCGGAGACAACCCTGGAGATCGACTCGCCGGACGCGCCGGCGCTCGTGGCCAAGGTCGTGCGGAATGCCGAGCGCGGCTGCTTCGTCATGCAGGCATTACTCCAGCCGGTACCCGTCATAGCGGAGACGGCTCTCAACGGTGAGCCGCTGGTGATGGAGTAAACCAGAGGCGAGGGTGGTTCAGCTCATGCGTCCAGGGAACTGCGCTCGTTGCGGGGAGGCGCTCGAGGAGCGACCCATCTTCCAGTTCCAGACTCCGAGGGGACTCGCGGGCATGTGTTTCGGGTGTGCCGTCCGGCATGCGCCAATGCTGAAGCGGTCAGGTTTGATTGCTCTAGTGGTCGGCACACTCTTGACGGTCATCAACCAGGGCGACGTACTGCTGGCCCAGCCCTGGACCGGTGCGCTGCTTTGGAAGATTCCCTTGACTTACGCGGTCCCATTCATCGTCGCCACGATAGGCGCCCTGGGGACGGGAAGAGTGACGCCCCGGACGTGAACGGGGGATCAGCGTCGCGCACGCGGCCGGGTCCCGACAAGAGACTCGATCGTCTCATTCAAGCGACAGCGCCTGGTTGAAACGAATAGGCCGCCGTGCTCCTTGCCTCCGGTGTGCGGGCCGCCTGTACACGACAAGAGCCCGCCACCCACCGAGGAGGGCGCCGTATTCGAGGTGGAGGAATTGAAAAATCGCTAACGCGGAAGGATTCCCGGGCTCTCTCGGGACAAGGACTCGATGAGCGGACAGTCGGGGCTCCGGCCGCTCGCACACTTGGCGACGGTTTGCCGGAGGACGCGCTCCATCGCTCGAAGGTCCGTGATCTTGGCTTGGACATCCTTCAGGTGCACACCGGCCACGGCCCGGACCTCGGCGCACGGCCGTTTGCGCTCATCCGCGAGTTTGAGAAGCGTCCGGACTTCCTCGATGGAAAAGCCGAACGCCCGGGCGCGGCGGATGAAAGTGAGGCGCTTGAGGTGGGTGCCGCCGTATCGTCGATACCCCGCGGGACTCCTCGCGGGGACGGGTAAGAGGCCGGCCTTTTCGTAGTAGCGGATGGTCTCGATGTTGCAGCCCGTCTGTTTGGACAGCGCGCCGATGGGCAACCCGTCTGAACTGGCGTTCATGCCTGGTTCCACCCCCTCGAAGAAAGTGCTTGAGTCTGTAGTTACTACAGACTGTACCGTTGTGCCAGGGATTCGAGACCGCTACCGAAAGACTTGGAGGGGGGGCGCCCGATGACCCTGCAGATCAAGACCGCGGCCGAGCTTGTGGACCCGGAGTTGGAAGCCCGATGGACCTCCCGGCGCGCGGCGCGGGAAACCGAAGTCTTACAAGCCATCCTGCGAACGTTCGTCGAGCGGCCTGACCCGATCGTGGTTGAGGAGTTCATCCGGGCCTTCCCAGAGCAAGCCCCAGACGAGACTCGAGCGGCCCTGACAAGACTGGACGAGGACGACCTGATCCAGATCCGCGATGGTCGCGTGGACTTAGCGTATCCCTTCTCGACCACGCCCATGCCCTTTGTCGTCCATCTATCCGGACGCGGCGACCGTTACGTCTGCTGCGCCATCGACGCGTTGGGAGTGGCGCCGATGCTAGGGGAGGCGGTGCGCATCCGGTCGCGCTGCCACCATTGCGGAGAGTCGCTTGAGTTCTCGGTCGATCCTTCCGGGCCGGGACCGAACGCCGAAGGGATCATGATGTGGGCGGGAAAACGGTGCGCCGACGGGTTTTAAGAAAGGCGCTAGCAGGGTCAAGGGCCCTTACGGGTATTGCCTGCCGGGTCGCCTACCTCGGGGAGCGGCCTCGGAACCAGGAGATGACGCGGTTCCGATAATAGTAGAGCGGCAAGGCCACGGCCACGACGATGGCCGTGAGGAGAATCACCTGAAGATAGTCGCCGGCTGCCGTGTGGGCGCCTTGAGCCGACAAGACCCAGGTGCCTGGCATGCGGCCAAGCGTAGAGACCAGCGTAAAGACCCAGAGCGGCATGGGACTGATCCCAAAGAGGTAGCAGACCATGTCTTTTGGTAGGCCCGGAATAAGGTAGATGATGAAACAGAGGATGGCGCCCTCGGCCTCGACGATGAACCCCATCCTGTCCCAGGTCTCCTGGCTGACCAAGGTGCGCACGTAGTGGGCGCCGAGCCAGCGGCCCACGCCGAAGGCGGCCACGGAGCCGACGGTCAACCCGAAGGTCGAGTAGATGAATCCGAGCCACTCGCCGAAGAGATAGCCGCCGAGGATGCCCGTGACGTCCCCGGGGATGGGAGCAATGATGACTTGAAGAGCCTGGAGCGCGATGAAGATGACAGGGGCCAAGATCCCCCACTGGCGAAGCGTCTGCTTGAGGAAGCGTTTGTCACTGTAGAGACGGACCAGGAACCGGTACGCCGGGGCATCAGTGAGGACGAGCCAGACGCAGTAACCGACGATGACGGCGGTGATGGCAGCCGCGATGATGCCCCAGCGGCGCCAGGGGATCAGCTGAGACCTCCCGTCATGGCCGATGAAGGCTGTACGCTGTGACCTCCGCTCGCATTACAGATCAATGATGCGAGGCCGATGTGTCCTCAACATGTCTGGGATTGCGAGGGGGGCCCGAGGCCGTTCACATTCCGACTCGAGCCGGCCCTGACCACGCGGGGCTTCCTCTCCGTTCCAGCCCGCCTCATCGAACCACCTTGTCCTTCGGACCCTGCGGGTTGCCTGATGCGGCGGGCGGCGGCGAGGGTCCGATGCCGGCTCCCCCTCGTCTCTTCACGTGTGGTCAAGGGTTAGATCGTCGACGAAGGTCGCATAGCCGAGCGTGAGGAGCGTCACCGTATCCCCGGGCTCCAGAAGCAGGTCCAGCTCTGCGACCTTTTGCGTGAAGGTGACAAGCATCGGCCCCTGGGCCGTGCCTACCTTCAGCAGGAGCCGATTCGCCTCGCGCTGCTTTCCCAAGACCTCGCCTTCAATCCGTGCCCGTTGACCGCTCATCGACTTGGGCAGGTAGGGGGCGATGAGGGCCGGGCCTATGGTCGCCACGCCGACACCGAGGATGACCCCCGCCAGGAGTGTCAAGGTGAGAATCAGTGATCCCCTCACGGTCAGCTCACGCACTCGTGGTCATGCGGGAGACCTCCATCATGTCGTCAGACCTTTTCCCAAGGGGACGTGAACTTCCTCGTTGCGCCAAGCACGCCCCAGACGGCCGCTCACCGAGGCGCCGGGGCCTGCCCACCTGCTAGGGCCTCGGCAGCGCGAGCGTGTCCGGAGACCCAGCGGATGCGCAGCGGCTTCAACAGAAAGAACGCTAGCAGCGCGCCGAGCCAGTCGAACACGATCGCCACGATGAAAATGGGCAGCCAGCTTCCAGTGGCGACCTGCAAGACATTCCCCAGAGGAACTAGCAGCGACGCCGTGCCCTTGGCCGTGTACAGCAGGCCATAGTTCGTGGTCGCAAACTTCCGGCCAAAGAGGTCGCCGCACATGGCGGGGAACAGGCTGTAGATTTCGCCCCAGGCGAAGAACACCAAGCCGGAAAACACGACGAACAGGACCGGGACATGGGCAAAACTGATCAGGAGCAAGATCCCCAGACCCTCGAGCCCAAAGGCGATAAACATGGTGTTCTCGCGGCCGATGTGATCCGAGACCCAGCCAAAGAACGGACGCGTCACGCCGTTGAAGATCCGGTCTAAGGAGAGGGCAAAGGGGAGGGCGGCCATCGTAAGGCCCAACAGGGATACGGGGACCTTGGCTACCTTGAAGTCCACGGCAATGGGCCCCAGTTGTGCCGTCGCCATCAGCCCGCCCATGGCGAGCATCGTCATCATCACGTACAAGAGCCAGAACGGCGGGGTCTTCAGCATCTCCAGCGGCGTGAAGTCTCGGTTCGACTGCTGGACTCTGGGGGTGGCGACGTCGGGTACCTCGCCCGTCCGAGGAGCGCGCAGGAACAGCGAGCACAAGATGACTACGAGACCCTGCCCGATCCCGAAGGACACGAAGGCCGCCTCATAGCCGTGATTGTTGATCATGTTGGCGATCGGCACGATGGTGAGCGCCGAGCCCGCGCCAAACGCCGCTGCCGTGAGGCCTGCCGCCAGGCCGCGGTGATCGGGGAACCACTTGAGCGCATTGCCGACGCTCGTGCCGTAGACGATGCCCGCACCCACCCCACCGACCAACCCACCCGTGTACAGCATCACGAGCGAGCTGGCTCCAGCGTTGATCCACCACGCCGCCCCGACCAAGAGGCCTCCGATGGCGACCAGCCATCGGGGACCGAACCGATCCACGAGGTAGCCTTCAAAGGGCACCAGCCAGGTCTCAGCCAAGACAAACAACGTGAAGGCGACCTGGATGGCGGCTTTCCCCCAGTGAAACTTGCTGTCGATGGGGTTGACGAAGAGCGTCCACCCGTACTGGAGGTTGGCGATCGCCACCATGCCGACAATGCCGACCATCAATTGGCCCCACCGGGCGCTGGTTGACCCCGGACTCTCTACCACCCGCGGCGACACGGTTCCCATGCTTGTCCACCTCCGTTGTGGAAGTCACGCCCGGTCTGGGGATCGCCTTTCACGATCGCGAGTCAGGGCCCTTGCTCCTTGGCCCAGGCCTGGGGTCGAAGGACCTGCCGCGAGTTCGGGCGTCCGTGATGAGTCAGCGGCGCGTATCACCTCCGGTATGCGTGGGGCAGAGAACGTGCTCGCCCGGCGTCGACGTGCATGCGTGCCCAGAACCTTCTGGTGGTGTCGGAGCCCGTCTAGCTGTTCGGTCACGAGACCCGTCGCGGGCTCGGCATCGAAGAAACTCACCTGGTAACCGGCTCTCGTCGTCGCCCCGGATGCGCGCCCTCGGTTTCGACTCACGCGGGGTTGTCTATGCTAGTGCAGAACTGCTTGGGGCCGCCGTCCCGCATCGAGGGCAATGGCTCCAGTCCGGTTCCAGCGGCGTCTGGCAGGCCGGGCAGGGTCTCGGCGCCGTTGCCGTCACGGTCGGGGGGCCCGGGGGTCTGACCGGTTCCTCCTCCCCCGCCTCGGACACACCCTTCTTGAATTCCTTCATGGACTTCCCGATGGAGCCCGCCAGTTCAGGGAGTTTCTTGGCTCCAAAGAGAACGAGAACAATAACCAGGCCGACCATGAGGTCCTGGGAACCAATCATGCTTGTCTCTCCTTCTGGGAGCCCAAGGAGCCGAACCGCCTATCGCTGAGACAGACCCAGTCGCCCAATCGGGAGGTCTCGCCAATCGGTGTGACGAATCGAAGCTGCCTAGCTCTCATGCCGCTCCCCATGGAATCCGGGATAACCTCAATCGAAGAGTCACTGCAGCCCAGTCATGGATGTCGTCGCGACGCATGACGGCCCGCGACGATCGAAGCAGTGGGTGGGCCGCGAACTACCGCGGCCGTGAGACGAATGCGGAACTAGCTGAGGGGGGAGCGCGGGGCGAATGAGACGCGAGAGGCGGAGCTGCTGCAGATCTTTCGTCAAGAACAGGCTCTGCGCTGACGAATGCCAGTGCTGGGAGCAGATCATTGACCGGCAACGTCGGGATTACGATTGTGCCGGACGTGAGGTACGTAACGACGTCGTCAAAGTCTCCGTCGTCGTAGACACCCTTGATCCAGCTGGGATCGATGGGGCTTGCCCACGCCATGGGCGTGAGCACGAACATCAATCCTGCGAAAAGCCACCCTAACCAAGCCATGCGTTTCATACTTAGGAGATCTGTTACACCATCGTGGAACGCCTTGTCAAATCGAGCGGGCGACAGGGGAGATCAGTGCAAGGCCAACGGGGTTCGCATCTCCCGGGTCGGGGAACTAGAACGCGACTTTCAGTCCCCGGTCCGAGGCGCTGAAGTAGTTGACCTCCGCGTCTTGCATGCTTCCGCTCGCCGCCGACGGACATCCCCTTCCCGCCATCGTCCCCGCTCGGTCAGTGGCGATGAAACCGCTTGCGAATAACCGCGTCGCGCCCTTCCCGGTCGATATCGCGGTCGCCCCATGAGATCACGGCCTTGTAAGCCGTGGGCTGGTCACTCTGATTCACGATCAAGTAGATCAAGTCAGGGAAGAGGGCATTGTTGTTGAGCCCGACCACCGCGGCGATCCCCTGCCCGAGGTCGAGCCCCTGGGCCACCCATTTGTCCCAGATATTGCCGTGCGACTCGTAACGCGCCATCAGAGGTTGCGGCATTTGCATGACGGCCACGCGATCACTCCCACTGCGGGCGTATGGCTGGTACAGCCGAACAGGGCCGGACCCCTCGAGCGTCACGCGGACGATGGCCTGGGGGCGCTGATTGCCGTAAGACTTCACGATCCAGATGCTGCGCTCTCCTGGCTTGCCCTGCCAACGCACCTCATCCCAGCGGCCAATGTCGATCCCGCCGTGCAGGATGTCACCGTGGATGGCGACGCCGCCCCAGGCCCGGGCGATCTGGTCAGGGACGCTCATGAGCGAGCGTTGGGCCGGCATCGCCCCGCGGTCCATGTCCCCGACGTCGAGCACCTTCTCGAGCTGGACGAGGCCCGGCCCGGAGGCGCCGTTGGAGAGCTCCTGGGCGCTCACGAAAGAGGTCAGGGACGTATCGAAAACGTTGGCCACGAGCAGCCGGTACTCCACTGCCTGCGCGGAGGTGCCCGGGAGCAGCAGCCCAGTGAGACCCACCACGAGCAACACGAGACACCCCCGAACCTTCATGGCATGGCCTCCTGAATGACCATATCGCCGCTTGGCGACCATATGGTACCTCCGCCTCCACCATGCCGCACCACCAGCCAGCGGGTCTCAAGGTTCCCGCCGAGGAGACCGGCCGACTCCCGAAGGCTCCACTGACGGCGCCGAACGTCTCACCCATGAGACGCCGGCGAAGAGCGGAGGCCTTGTCATATCTGTGTCTCACGTGATCCCACGACCCGAGAGGCCCCCCAGACTAAGAAGGCGACAACGGGGAACCACGGCGCAAACCGGAGCGTTACAATACGAAGCTGAGACGGGTGCTCCCGCACTCGAACCGCCACGGCAGGTTGACCTTCCATGCATCACGCCTGTCGAGAAGGAGCCGGTCATGAAGAAGATCCTCAGTCTGGCGCTCGTGGCCATGCTGTCCCTTGCCCTCGCCGCCCCGGTCTCTGCAGGGAGGGGGCGCGGCGGTGGCTTTCACGGCGGGTTCCATGGCGGATTCCATCACGGCGGGTTCCATCACGGCGGCTTCCGTCGCTTCGGCTGTTGTTTCGGCCCCGCCTTTGTCGGTGGGGTCTTCGTCGGCTCCGCCTTCGCGTACCCGTACTATGCCTATCCATACGCGGCGTACCCTGTCTACCCGGACCCAGTCTACGCACCTGCGCCGGCCTACCAGACGCAGGTCTCCGTGGCCCCATCCGTCCAGCGGGAAGTCTGCTACACCGGCGGCTGCTACCACCTGCAAGGCGATGGGGTGACGGTCGCCTATTCCTGGATATGGGTGCCGGCCGCGCCGGCGTCGCCCCCGGTTCCGCCGAGCCGATAAGGGCACACTGGGCGCCCCGCCTGCCTCGTAGCGTCGTGGTGAACCGTCGCCGGCGCGTTCTTCGTCTTGGCAGCCTCGGTGGGGCCACCTCCCGCGATGGGCCGGATGATTGCGCTGGTCACGGCCAGATAGTGCGCGGTGTCGAGCAAATCCCGTGGCTCTACGAAATCTTCTGCTCACTGTACGAGTGGAGTGGCCTCGGGGAATGGCGACGTGCGCTGGTCGCCGGCGCACGAGGCACCGTTCTCGACCTTGGTTCCGGCACGGGACGGAACCTGCCCCTGCTGCCAGACGGCACCACGGCCGTCGCCCTGGATCCCTCGCTGGACGCGTTGAGACAGGCGCGTCGCCGCGCGCCCGCTGTTCCGCTCGTCGTCGGCCGGGCGGAGGCGCTACCGTTCCGGGCCGCGACGTTCGACACGGTCCTGAGCGGTCTCGTCTTCTGCAGCGTGGGCGATCCTCGACGCGGGCTCGAAGAAGTCAAGCGCGTACTGCGACCGCACGGCGAGCTCCGCATGCTGGAGCATGTTCGCTCGCGCATTCCATGGCGCGCCCGCCTGCAGGACTTGATCCAGCCGGTCTGGACCTGGGTGGCCGGTGGATGCCACCCGAACCGTGACACGGAGGGGGCGGTGGAAGCCGCGGGATTCCGGATCGAGCCTCGGGGGCGACGGACCGAAGGGACGAATCGTCTCTTTGCCGCCCGCGAGCGCAGCGGGTTGTCGTGAGAGAATCGAACCAGGCTTATACGCTGCGCGCGATTGAGACTGTCATTAAGGAAGAAGGAATCAGGACGGACAGAGATCAAACTGCTCCTAATGGGACAAAGGAGGGGTTTATGGAGATCGCGCAGATCGAACGGCCCGGCCTGCTGACCCGGACATTCTTCAAGATCGGTGAGCGGATGTTCGGTCAGGTGCCGACTCCCGAGCGACTTATGGCGCATCGGATGCCGCTCTTGCTTGGGATTGGTGGCCTCTATGGCGCCATCGAGTGGTTCGGAAAGATCGACAGTCAGCTTCGCGCCCTTCTCAACGTGCAGGTAGCCACGCTCTACGGCACGCCCTACTGAATGGATATCCGCCACGCCGTTGGCGTGAAGATGGGTGTCTCGGCAGAGAAGCTCGCCGACGTTCTCGCGTACCGAGAGAGCCCGCGGTTCAGTGAGCGGGAGCGGGCCGCGTTTCAATTTTGCGAGCGGATCACCCGCGACGACCTCGAGGTGTCCGAAGAGTGCCTGGCGCGGGTGCGGGAACATTTCACAGAGGCAGAGATCGTGGAGCTGACCTTTATCATCGGCTACCAGACTTTTGCCAGCAAATTTGCGAAGGCCTGGAGGCTTTCGCCACAGGGCTTCTCTTCCTGACTTGCGAATCTTCGCGACGGCCCGCCCGGCTTCGTCGTGCTTGAGGGGACCTAGCTGGGGCTGGCAGGGTCCCGATCACTGAGCGAAGTCGGTTCGAGGCTCTCTGGCAGCCCACAGGGCAGGGACCTCCAAGGCCAGAGCGACGGCGAGTGATGAGTTGCATTGTGTGCGTAGCCCCACTTGCAGGCTCTCGCCTCTTGTCGGGATGGACGCGGACAGGCGAAAGTGGCCATAGGGCATCGAAGCCTCCATCGCTACGAGGATCGGGTCGAGGCTGGCGCGGCTGGCAGCCCAAGCAAACCCAAGACGACGCGTTCGGCGAGCTGGACATCGAAGGGTGCTCGGCCGGCGAGCTGGATCGTGAGC
>WNFD01018227.1_pt1 | contig 12547 bp, 6 predicted proteins | sample 5400491 | NCBI WGS metagenome assembly WNFD01 (sample SAMN13153343, study PRJNA577476) | soil metagenome | isolation source: 120 cm saprolite under Douglas fir tree site 2 hole 2 replicate 2 | place: USA:California | collected 2015-04-18 | reverse complement strand
AACGCAACCTGAGTCGTCTGCGATGGGTTGAAGTCGAAGCTGCGGAGCAACGATGGAGCGAACAAGGCGGCGCTTCCCAGCGTGGACGCTTCCTTCAGGAAGGTGCGGCGGTTCATGAATCACCTCATCTACAAGTCTTATAGTAAGAACTGCGGCCTAATCATTGGACACTTCTTTTGCAAAGAAATGCAAGAAGGTAAGGGCAGCAGAGAGTACACTGTTGGCCGCCCAGATTGAACAGCGGACGTGAAGCCACCCATAATTGCTTTGAACGGGCACAGCTTAAGCTGCGCGTTGAAGACGTGAAAATTGAGTTGTCATCCTGAGCGAGTCGGAGCGCATGCGACGGCGAAGTGGAAGGATCTATGTATTTGGACATTTGTTGGACGTACCGCAACCACGAACGACACGTAACAGGGCCTGACTCAGCCCATGCCTTTAGGCATGGGTGAGCGAAGCGAAAAAGGCCGCAGGCGGTCCAGAAAAACTTGGGCTTTACGCCCCTGAGGTTTCGCCCTTTCCTCAGACAGCAGGATTTGAAATGATGATGCCGGCTCCCAGTTACGTGCGTGGTGCAGACACGCCGCCCCTGTTGAATGAGACCATCGGACAGCGTTTTGCCCGGGCCGCTCTTCTCTGGCCGGAGCGTGAAGCCCTGGTTGTGCGTCACCAGAATGTCCGTTGGACATACCGAGAGCTGGCTGAACGTGCGGAAGATCTGGCAGCCGGTCTGCTCGCTCTGGGATTGCGCTCCGGTGATCGTTTGGGCATATGGTCGCCCAACAACGCCGAATGGGTGGTCACCCAGTTTGCTACTGCCCTGACCGGCCTGATTCTGGTCACCGTAAATCCCGCCTACCAGACTACGGAACTGCGGCACGCGCTGCGAAAATCTGGCTGCAAGGCCCTGGTGCTGGCGCCCGGTTTCAAAAGCAGCAACTACTTTCAGTGTCTACGTGGGCTAGTGCCAGAACTGAACGGGGCTGAGTCGCCGGGGCTTCAGTCGAACGACCTTCAGGCAAACGACCTTCATGCAAGGGAACTGCCTGACCTGAGTTGCGTCATCAACATGGGCGGAAGTCATGAGCCCGGCATGATTCGTTTTTCAGACGTGGCCGCACGGGTAAGACCTGAACATCGTTCTCGTCTGAAACAATTATCAAATGAACTTCAATGTCACGACCCCATCAACATCCAGTTCACCAGCGGCACCACCGGCGCGCCCAAGGGTGCAACGCTGACCCATCACAACATTCTCAACAACGCTTTCTTTGTTGGTTGTGCCATGGGCCTGCGTGAGGGGGACAGGCTGTGCATTCCGGTTCCTCTTTATCATTGCTTCGGCATGGTGATGTCCACGCTGGCATGCGTGGCGCACGGCGCCACCATGGTTTTCCCCAGTGAAGGCTTTGATCCCTTGGCGGTCCTGCAGACTGTAGCTGAGGAAAAATGTACGGCTCTCCATGGTGTGCCAACCATGTTCATTGCAGAGATGGAGCATGCTGAATTCAAGCGGTTTGATCTTACGTCACTGCGCGCCGGAATCATGGCGGGATCGCCTTGTCCTATTGAAGTGATGAAGCGAGTCACGGACTGCATGCACATTCGCGATATCACCATCGCTTACGGCATGACAGAGACCAGCCCGGTCAGCTTCCAGAGCGCAATCAACGACCCGATCGAACGACGCGTGTCCACGGTGGGCAGGATCCAGCCGCATCTGGAAGTAAAGATCGTTGATGCGGAAGGCGAAGTGGTGCCGCGCGGGACACATGGCGAACTGCTGACCCGGGGATATTCAGTTATGAGCGGTTACTGGGCTGATCCTGAACAAACCGCGGCCGCAATTGACGGCGATGGCTGGATGCATACCGGTGATCTGGCAACGCTCGACGACGAAGGATACGGCAACATTGTCGGCAGGATCAAAGACATGGTCATACGCGGAGGAGAAAACATATATCCACGTGAGGTGGAGGAGTTTCTTTTCAGCCATCCCAAGATTGAAGCGGTGCAGATCGTCGGCGTGCCTGATAAAAAGTACGGCGAGGAGTTATGCGCCTGGATCAAGGTGAGGGCAGGAGAAACAATGACCGAGGATGACGTACGCAATTACTGCGCGTGTAAAATCGCCCATTTTAAAATTCCCAGGCACATTTGTTTTGTCTCAGAGTTTCCCATGACGGTCACCGGAAAGGTACAGAAATTTATCATCCGGCAGAACATGATGGAGCGGCTGGGGCTCAAAGAAGAGCAGACCGCCTGAGTGAGATCCTGAATGGGATTGCTTGAACAAAGCATGCTAAGGTGTTTGCTTCCCGATGTTTAAACTTGATGCGCAACTAGGCAAGCTATGCAGCAGTGCTGTATAGTTGCGTACAGAAATTTAAACGAAACTCAAGGTGGCATCGCCTCTGGGAAGCGCCGAAGACCTGGACCAATGAGGATTAAGCAGGAAACTCAAGGCCAGGAAAGGCTCCCGGAACACGGCGGTTAAGAGACATATAAGTGCGACTACGCGTACTCCTTCAAATTTTTACATTCTGTTGCTTCATGGTTGGCGGTGCTGTGGCACAAAGCGCCGAACAACTACAGTTATATCAACAGTATCAACAACAACTGCAGCAACGCGGCGGCGCCACCGGTGGCAATGCACAAATAACCAACAGCCCCGCGGATTTGTCGGCCCCGGACCTGCAAGCCTTGCAGGAGCAGCGCCAGATACAGGCTGCCAATGACCTCGCGCAAAACCGCCAGCGCGATATGTTGGATTTACCGCCCGAACCCGACATTGAGTTTCAGGACTTTGTCACCAGTTCACTGGGCTACCATCTGGCCATCTTCGGACAATCTCTATTTCGCACCGTTCCTTCCACCTTTGCACCGCTGGACCGTGTGCCGGTAACGCCTGATTACCTCATCGGACCCGGCGACGAGCTGCTCATCAGGGTCTGGGGCCAGGTTGACGTTAACTATCGCGCGGTAGTTGATCGCAATGGCGCCATTTATGTGCCGCGCATTGGAGCGATCAGCGTGGCCGGTACTCGTTACGATCAGCTTCATTCCGTGGTACAAGCAGCCATCTCAAGGGTCTATAAAAACTTTGAGCTGAACATAACCATGGGCCAGTTGCGGTCGATTCAGGTATTTGTGGTCGGCCAGGTACGCAGGCCCGGGACCTACACCGTGAGCTCACTCAGCAGTCTCGTGAATGCGCTTTTCGCTTCAGGCGGCCCGTCCAAGCGTGGTTCCATGCGGCGGATCATGCTGAAACGCCAGGGCAAGGAAGTCACCAGCTTTGACCTTTATGATCTGCTGGCCAACGGCGATAAGAGCAAGGATGCTCAGCTTCTCCCCGGTGACGTTATCTACATTCCGCCGGTTGGGCCTCTGGTGGCGCTCGCGGGCAGCGTGAACGTTCCGGCCATTTATGAGTTGAAAGACCATGACATGCTGGGTGATCTGCTGAACTACGCGGGTGGCTTGACCACCACGGCGGGCAGACAGCGCGTGATCATTGAAGGAATTGATGCCCAGCACGCCCGCTCGGCCACTGAGGTCTCCATTGATGACAAAGGGATGAAGACCGAGATCAAGGGCGGCGACATCATCCGCTTCCTGCACATCTCGCCTAAGTTTGATAATGCAGTTACTCTACGCGGTAACGTTGCGGCGCCCGGACGCTATCCGTGGAAGCCCGGCATGCACGTGAAGGATTTAATACCAACGCGGGACGCCCTGATCACGGAAGAGTACTGGAAGCGGCAGAACAAGCTGGGCATCAACCCTGACGCGGAGACCTTTAAGCTGCACGACGAAAGGGCCCGCGACCAGCGCCGTATGGAAGGCCAGTCGGGATATCAGAACAATCAGCCTGCTAATCAAGGACAAGCACAGTCGCAACAAGGGACAACCACCACACCCCCGCCGGTTCAGCAGCGGACCAACACCAACCAGCAGCCTACGCAACAGCCTCAGCCCAATCAGTATCCCGATTTGCAGAACGGGCAGACCATGGACTTTAGCTCCGGGCAGTATGCTGGCCTGAGCGAAGATGATCTGGCGGCCCGCGTAGGCAGAACCGAAGCCCAGCGAATCCGGCAAGAGCAGCTGAAGAATCAAGTCAAACGTTCGGGAGCGGAGATCAACTGGGATTACGCCGTCATCCAGCGGTTGAACATTGAGGACCTCACCACTCACCTGGTGCCATTCAATCTGGGAAAAGCAATTGCCGGCGACCCCAGCCAGAACGTGGACCTTCAGCCGGGAGACATCATTACCATATTCTCCCAGAATGACATGCAGATCCCCACGGGATCGCAAAGCAAATTCGTGCGCCTTGAAGGCGAATTCAAGTCGGCTGGCGTGTACCAGGCGGAACCCGGAGAGACGCTTCGCCACTTGATCCGGCGTGTCGGCGGTTTAACGCCACAAGCCTACCTCTACGGCTCTGAACTGGATCGCGAGTCGGCAAGGGAAGACCAGCAAAAGCGCCTGGACGAATACACCAATGAGCTGGAAAAAGGTATTGAACGCAATGCCAGCTCGCAACGCAACCTGACTGGCGAAGAAGCAGCCACGGAGCGGCAATCGCAGGAAGGCCAGCGGCGTTTGCTGGACAAGCTCAGGCAGGTACGGGCCACGGGACGAGTTGTCCTTGAGCTAAGACCTGACGCCGACAATATTGACGCTCTTCCTGATCTGGTGCTCGAAGATGGTGATCGTCTTCTGATTCCATATCGCCCGGCAACGGTCAACGTAATTGGCTCGGTTTACAACAGCAATTCATTCATCTTCAAACCTGGCAAAACGTTTTCTGATTACCTGCGGCTCTCCGGCGGAGCTACCCGCAATGGTGACAAAGGGCGGGCCTTCATCATCCGGGCGGACGGGACCACCGTGGGCAATGACAATCACCATACCTTCCTGGTGAACAGCTTCAACATGGCCCACCTGATGCCGGGAGATACGATTGTCATACCGGAAAAACTGGATAAGGGAGTAGTCCTGCGCGGCTTCAAGGATTGGACCCAGATTATTGGCCAATTCATCATCGGCGCCGCCGCAGCGAAAGTATTGTTCCCGTAATTTCCAGAGTTAGGTCCCGAAAACGGGTTTGCGGCTGGAGCACAGGCACTCCTGCCTGTGCGGTTTTGCCCTGCTGCGTATGCCCTGCATCTCGGCAGGCGAGAAGCCCGTGTTTGTCACCGAAAGCAAGCAGGTGGTCCCGATCAGCAATCCTGATGTTGACCAGGGGCCATGAGGGCGACCACGTGGCCGATCTGAGTGACGGCGAACTAATCACCAAGACCCTGGAGCCGACACCGAAACGGTGGCGTGACTTCACCTGTACTGCTGTAAAGCTCGCCTCGTGTTACTATCCCTCGCATGAAGACCCGCGCGGCTGCACTCATCGGATGTGTATTTTTACTCTCCTCGTTTGCCATTACTCAGGAAAATCCCGACTTCACCATCAAGAAAGTTGGCGACGGCGTTTACGTCGCCATCGCATCCGATACAGGTAAAGCAGGCAGCAATGCCGGTTTCATTATCGGCAGCAACGGCGTGGTCGTGGTGGATACCTTTCAAGGCGTTGCTCCCGCCCAAACTCTCCTGGCGGAAATTCAAAAGCTGACGAAGCTTCCGGTACGCTTCGTGGTAAATACCCACTATCACCTTGACCACACCGGCGGCAACGCGGTGTTCCAGAAGGCGGGCGCAACCATACTCGCGCAGAGAAACCTGCGTGGCTGGCTACGCACGGAGAACCTGAAGTTCTTTGGCGCCAATCCAAAATCTGAAGCCAAAGCTCAGGTTGATTGGCGGCGATCTAATCTGGCAGAAACATCTGCCTAACTTGATTGACGCGACCACTGACGCGTGGGTGAAATCTCTGGAAGACCTGCTGGCGCAGCACCCTTCAGCCACCTTTGTGTCCGGTCACGGTGATGTAGCGACACCGCAGGACGTAAAAGATTTCCATGATTACCTGGTCGCATTACGAGAAGCAGTTGCCAAAGCGCAGGGAGAAGGGAAGTCAGGCCAGGAACTCATGAACGCCGTACTGCCTCAATTACAGGAAAAATACGGCACCTGGGGCTTCTTCAAAGGCTTCTCCACACACAACATCCAGCAAACTGCCGCGGAATTAAAGGGCGAAAAGAAAGTTCCGGTGCCCGCTGACGGAGGCGCAGCGAGTAAATAGCAACGCCCCAAGGCGTTCTCCCCCGGACAGCGTTGCTCTAATCCTGCCTGAGTGTCCATGATTGACCATACTCAGAGCGCCGTAGGCGCGACCAGAAGTTAGCCCACTCTGGAGGCGAGCGGTAGCGAAGCCGGAAGGGTGGGTACGTTGCAAAATAAAACTCTGAGCCCCGTAGGGGCGGCACAAACCGTTTCGTGGCATGCCATGGCCGAGGAACCGAATCTTGAAACGCACCGCTGCGACACCAACCCCCTACCGTGTCTGCGGAAACAGCGCGTAAAAATTCTCTGCCGTCTGCTGCCCTATCTGTTCCTTGGTTAACCCGCGTAGCCGCGCAATCGTCTCCGCGGTATTCACCACGTACGCCGGCTCATTGCGCTTCCCGCGATGGGGAACCGGTGCCAGGTAGGGAGAATCAGTCTCAATCAGCATCCTCTCCAGCGGAACCTCTTTGGCTGCGTTGCGTATGTTTTCCGCTTTGGGATAGCTGACGTTCCCTGCAAAAGAGATATAGAAACCTATCTCAAGCGCAGCTTGCGCGTGCTTCCATTCGCCGGTAAAGCAGTGCAGGATGCCCGGCAGCCCTGAAGGCGCCCAATGCTCGCGCAGCATCTGCAGCGTGTCATCCCAGGCATTCTCGCTGTTATTGCTGGGGCGGCAATGGATGATGATGGGCAGCTTTGCCGCTGTAGCCAACTCCATCTGGCGGCGAAAGACTTCCTTCTGCACATCCCGCGGCGAATGATCGTAAAAGTAGTCGAGTCCGATCTCACCCCAGGCGATGATTTTCGGATGCCGTGCCAGTTCGGCCATCTCCTGATAATCAGTCTCGGTTGCCACGCTGGCCTCATGCGGATGCAGTCCCATGCTGGCGAAGATCCAGTCATGCTGCTCGGCGATTTTAAGTCCGCAATCGTACGTCCCCGGCCCTGTTCCGCTGCCTATGGCCAGAATCCGTTCCAGGCCGGCTTCATGGGCTCGCGCCAGCATATCGGCGCGATCAGCGGCAAACTTTTCACCTTCAACGTGGGCGTGGGAATCAATGTACAAAGGGACTCATCCTTGCATTACGCAAATCGGCGCTTACGCATCAACGATTACGCAACTCGATGATTACTCGAATCGATGATGAAGCGAGTCGCGGCTCAGCTCAATCCGATCAGCGTAAATCAGTCCAATCAGTGTTATCAGCGGTAAGGTTTTTTTATTTCAATTTCGATCCTACCGGAACATCTTCCAGGAAGCTTGCCAGTACTGGCTTGCCTTCTTCACCGAATGACGCAGCGACAATCATGCCGTTGGATTCCAGTCCGCGCAGTTTGCGCGGAGCCAGGTTGGCGACAATCACCACTTTGCGCCCAATCAGCTTTTCCGGCTCATAGGAGATAGCAATGCCGGCGACAACCTGCCGGACTTCTGTGCCTATGTCCACTTCAAGGCGCAACAGTTTGTCAGCGCCCTTTACTTTTTCGGCGAATTTCACCTGACCAACGCGCATTTCCACTTTAAGGAAATCGTCAATCGTGATTTTGCCGTCAGCGGCCGGAGTGGCGGCTGCCGCTGCTTTGGCCGAGGGTGAGCCGCTCGTAGGGCCCTGGGCTGCCTGCGTGGCGGGCTGCCCTGCAACCGCGCCGGTACCTGCGGGAGTGGCTGTAGCGGATGACGACTGAACATCTGGAGCCTGCGTGGAGCGCTCCTGTTCCATTTGTTGCATCCTTTCGACTACGGATTTATCGGCGCGCGGAAACACCGGTTCAACCTTGCCCAGCTTGCCGCCAAGTGGAAGCTGTCCCCACTTCAGGTCGGAAAGATCGAACCTGGTGATGTCACCCAGTCCAAGCTGATGCCATATCTTTGCCGTAGCATCCGGCAGCACGGGATGCGACAGCGCTGTGACAATCCGCAGGGCTTCACACGCTGTATACAAGATGGTGGCCAGCCGTGATTTCTTTTCTTCACCTTCCTGCTCGGCCACCAGCCACGGTTCTTCGTCCACCAGGTATTTGTTGACCGCGCCGACGAGCGTCCATGCGACTTCCAGTGCGCGCGAAAACTGGTATTCGTCGAATAACTGGTTGAACTCGGAGATCACGTGAAGCGCGTGGTCGCGAATCACGCCGTCTGATTCCTTCTTGGCCACCAGCGGCGAGGGATACGGGATCGACCCGCCAAAATAGCGGTTAATCATGGTCAGCGTGCGGCTGGAGAGGTTGCCGATATCGTTGGCCAGGTCAGAGTTGTAACGCTGCACCAGCGCGTCAAAGCTGAAAGAGCCGTCCTGTCCAAAAACAATTTCACGCAGCAGGAAGTAGCGCAAGGCGTCATTGCCGAGAGTGTCAATCACGGTTTCAGCCCGCACAATATTGCCGCGCGATTTGGACATCTTGTTGTCTTCAAACAGCAGCCAGCCGTGGGCCACAATCGCCTTTGGCATCGGCAGCTCAGCCGCCATCAGGAATGCCGGCCAGTAAACGCAGTGGAACCGGATGATCTCCTTGCCGATCATGTGCACGTCAGCCGGCCAGTAGCGTTCGAACTTCTTCTGCTCTTCGGGATCCTTTGATCCGAAGCCGATGGCGGTGCAGTAATTGCTCAGTGCATCCAGCCAGACATAAACAATGTGCTTGGGATCGCCCGGTACTGGAATGCCCCATTTGAATGTGCTGCGGCTGATGGAAAGATCACGCAGGCCGCCTTTGACGAAGGCGATGACTTCATTACGCCGGCTTTCCGGGCGTATGAAATCCGGGTTCTTCTGAAAGTACTGAAGAAGTTTGTCGGCGAAGTCCGAAAGCTTGAAGTAGTAGTTTTCTTCGCTCACCGTTTCGGTTGGCCGGCCGCATTCCGGACACGGCGAACCAGGCCCGGCAGCATCAACATAAAGCTCGTCAAAGACGCAATACTGGCCGGTATATGTGCCTTTGTAGATGTAGCCTTTGGCTTCAAGGCGTTTCCACAGCTCCTGCACACCCTGCTTATGCCTGGGTTCCGTGGTGCGGATGAAATCGTTGAAGTTGATGTTCATCCGTTCAAAGAGCGAGCGGAACTGGCCGGAAACCTCGTCGGCAAACTTCTGCGGCGTGGTTCCGGCGGCAGTGGCGGAACGCTCAATTTTTTGTCCGTGCTCGTCCGTCCCGGTCAGAAAAAAAGTGTCATAGCCGAGCAGGCGCTTGCGGCGCGCCACGGCGTCACACACCAGGGTGGTGTAAGCGTGCCCAATGTGCGGGCGGGCGTTCACGTAGTAAATGGGCGTTGTAATGTAGAACTTTTTGCCCTTATCCATTCGTCTCTTCCAGATACATCTTAATCGCTTCCTGCATCACCACTTTAAGAGGAACATGTTGCTGTTCGGCGATGCGACGGCAGTCTTCGTACTCCGGAGCATAGTTGCTGATGCTGCCGTTCAGGTTGGCCAGCTTCATGCGAACGTCACCCCATTTGGTTTGCACCGCCACATGCCGGCGGGACAGGGTGGCACGGGCTTCCTGCCGCATTCGTACGCCCAGTGACGTGGTCTCCGCAAAGATCAGCTTGGTCAGTTGCTGGGCATCACTGGGGCGGCAAAGCACGGTTAACAGCATGCCCGGACGGTTCTTCTTCATCTGTACTGCGGTGCCAAAGACGTCCAGGGCCCCCTGCGCAAACGCGCGCTCCATTACGTAGCCAAAAACCTGCGGTGACATGTCGTCAACATTGGCTTCCAGGATGGTTATATCTTCCATTGATGCGCCGGGTAACGCCGCCGCAGACGCAGGAAGCACAGCAGATTCAGCCTGGACAGCTTCGCCAATTGTCAGGCGAACAACATTGGGAACGTTTTTGAAATTCCGCGAACCCGCCCCATAGCCGGTCTTCAAGGGCTTGATTCGCGGGAAACTCGCAAATCTTGAAGCCAGCACGCTGACAATAGCAGCGCCGGTCGGCGTGACCAGCTCTTTCTGGATCTCGCCTGAGTAAACAGGCGCGTTCTTCAGCAACTCAAGCGTGGCAGGCGCCGGAATAGGGAAGCTGCCGTGCGCGCAGACCACGGTTCCACCACCGACATTCAACGGCGAACAGACCCATTCATCCACGCCCAGCGATTCAGACCCCACGGCCGCGCAGACAATATCAACGATGGCGTCAATGGCGCCGACCTCGTGGAAGTGGATCTTCTCGATGTCAGAATTATGTATTTTCGCTTCGGCAGCGCCAAGCGCTTCGAAAATTTTGACGGCGCGGTCCTGTGCGCTGGGAGCAATGGCTGCGCTGCGAATGATCTGGCGAATTTCGGTCAGTCCGCGATGAGCGTGAGCAAGGTCGTGAGTGTGCTCATCGGTGTGACTATGATCATGAGAATGATCGTGCGAGTGCGTATGTTCGTGCGCATGATCATGACCATGACTATGCTCATGGGTATGATCGTGCTCGTGAGAATGGCGCGTTTGTTGTGCCCAGAACTCTTCGCGAGGCAGCTCTTTTTCGCCCGCGGCGATCACGTCTACTTTGGTCGCGCTGATGCCGCTGCGGTCAACACGGGAAATCTCCAACCGGGCATCAACTCCCAGGGCCTCAACCGTACGGACCAGCAGCTCAGGCGACACGCCGGCGTCCACCAGCGCGCCGAGAAACATGTCACCACTGATGCCTGAGAAGCACTCCAGGTATGCAATCCGCATAGAAGTCCGAACAGTCATCATAGGTTTAGGGCGGCATCCCCGTCAAACGGGCGCTCCTCTTCTGCTTTGCTATAATCGCCTTTTCCATCAGTCACTTACAGCGGCAGCGGCAATCATCAACTCAACCCTAAAGGGCAGACACTTTGTATCTGGAACTTCAGCAGCAGCTTACCCGGCACGTACGCGAATTGATCAAGCGGCAATATGACCTTGACCTGGACCGGTTGGTCGTAGACCAGCCGCCGAACGTCGGCCTGGGTGAATACGCGCTGCCGCTCAGCTTTGAATTGGCCAAAAAGTTGCGAAAGCCGCCGCGTAAGATCGCGGAAGAAATTGTCGCCGGTCTCGGTACAGTGCCGGGGTTCGCGAAATTTGAAGTCGCAGGCGCGGGTTATATCAACGCCCGGCTGGACCGTCAGGCGGCGGCCAGCAGTCTGCTTCGCAACGAATCGGCAGCCGCGCCCAAGGGGAAGCCATACAAAGTGCTCGTCGAGCACACCAGCATCAACCCCAACAAGGCTGCGCACATTGGACATCTGCGTAATGCCATCCTTGGCGACACGTTTGTCCGTCTGCTGCGCGCATCCGGTGCGCACGTGGACGTGCAGAACTACATCGACAACACGGGCGTTCAGGTGGCTGACGTCGTTGTGGGATTCCTGTATCTGGAGAAGAAGTCCAGGGCCGATGTCGAGCAGATCATCGCGCAAAACACCCCGGAACGCCCGTTCGACTACTACTGCTGGGACCTCTACGCCCAGGTTTCGCAATGGTATGAAGGCGACAAGGAACGGACCAAGCTGCGTTTGCAAACGCTGCATGACATTGAACACGGCGGCAATGAGGCAGCAGAGATGGGCCGGCTGATCTCGGACGCGATCATCTTGCGGCATCTCTTGACCATGCAGCGGCTGGACATCATCTATGACTTTCTTCCCCAGGAGAGCGAAATCCTTCATCTCCATTTCTGGGAACTTGCCTTTGAGCAGATGAAACAGAAAGGCGTGCTCTACTTCGAGAGCGAGGGCAAGAACAAGGGCTGCTGGGTGATGAAGCGCGCCGGAACAAAGCCGGTCCAAGCCTCGAACGAAGCCGAAGCCAAAGAAGGTCCTGACGAGGACGCCAAGGTCATCGTGCGTTCAAACAACACCGTCACGTATGTGGGGAAGGACATTGCGTATCACCTATGGAAGTTTGGCTTGCTGGGCAAGGATTTCGGTTATCGCAGGTTCTATCGCTATCCGGACGGCCATCAGGTATGGATGTCAGCGGAATCCGGGGAAGTGGACCATCCGCATTTCGGCGGCGTGAACGCCATCTACAACGTGATCGATTCGCGCCAGAGTGATCCGCAGAACAACGTGATTGAAGCCATACGCGGGCTCGGCTACACCGAGCAGGCGGAAAACTATCATCACTTTTCCTATGAGATGGTGGCCCTGACGCCGCGATGCGCCCTCGACCTGGGGTATGAGGTTTCAGAAGAAGACCAGAAGCGATCGTACATCGAAGTCTCGGGGCGAAAGGGTTTCGGTGTAAAAGCCGACGACCTGCTGGATGCGCTGATCGCCGCCGCACAAAAGGAAGTTGATTCGCGTCATGCCGAGATGGCGGAAGCAGAACGTCGCGGTATCGCAACCAAGATTGCCATCGGCGCATTGCGTTATTTCATGCTGAAGTTCAC
>WNFD01015794.1_pt1 | contig 12547 bp, 10 predicted proteins | sample 5400491 | NCBI WGS metagenome assembly WNFD01 (sample SAMN13153343, study PRJNA577476) | soil metagenome | isolation source: 120 cm saprolite under Douglas fir tree site 2 hole 2 replicate 2 | place: USA:California | collected 2015-04-18 | reverse complement strand
TGCTTGCTGCGCAGCGTTGTTTGCAAAATGCGGTTGCGCATGCGCACGGACTTCGGCGTCAGCTCAACCAGCTCTTCTTCATCAATCCACTCCAAGGCCGCATCAAGCCCCATTGGACGCGGCGGCGTCAAGCGGATCGCCTCATCGTGGCCGGCGGCGCGAATATTGGTCAGTTTTTTTTCGCGGCAGACGTTGACCGGTAAATTGGTTTCGCGCGAATACTCGCCGACGATCATCCCTTCATAGACCGGCTCGCCTGGTTGAATAAAAAATCGCCCGCGCTCCTGCAAATGAAAGATGGCGTAACCGCTCGCGCCACCATCGCGGTCTGAGATCATCGCGCCGTTCTGACGCGAGCGGATCGTGCCGCACCACGGGGCGTAGCCATTAAAAATCGCGTGCATCACGCCGAGACCGTGGGTCTCAGTGAGAAACCGCCCGCGAAATCCGATTAGCCCGCGCGCCGGCACGTCGTATTCCAGACGCACGCGGCCGCTGGCGTGAGTCTCGATAGTGCGCATTTTGCCTTTTCGTCCAGACAGCAACTGTGTCACGGTGCCGATGAATTCTTCGGGTATATCAATCACCAGGAATTCCATCGGCTCGAGCACCACCCCGTCGGCTTGACGCGTGAGCGCGGTTGGCTTCGACACCTGCACCTCGTAACCCTCCCGGCGCATCGTCTCCAGGATCACTGCAAGCTGCAATTCACCGCGTCCCATAACCCGCCATGCATCCGGGCTGAGTTGTTCGACCCTGACGCTCACGTTGCGGCGGGCTTCAAATTCGATCCGCTCGCCCAGCTTGCGTGACGTGACGAAAGTACCCTCGCGTCCCGCCCAGGGCGAATTGTTGACTGACAAGGTCATGGCAACGGTTGGCTCGTCGATATGAATCGGGGGCAATGGCTGTGGGTTTTCGAGCTCGGCGACCGTATCACCAATCTCGATGTCCTCGACCCCGGCAACCATGACGATATCGCCGGCGCGGGCTACGTTACGCTCGACCCGCTTCAGCCCTTCCCATCCATAGAGCCGCGCAACCTTGCAGATAGTAGTGGCGCGGGCGTCCCGCCCGCGATCGATGGCAGGCGGGACGCCCGCCCCACCTATGCCGGCATGGCATAGCGAATAACTCTCTCCAGCGATTATCGCGCCGGCGAGTACCCTGCCGATCGCCAATCGGCCGACGTAATCGTCGTAATCAAGGTTATTCACCTGGAATTGTAGCGATGCCTCCGGAGTGACCTCGGGACCCGGCAGGTGGGTGATGATTGCTTCGAACAACGGCCGCAAATCAGTCCCATCCTCTCCGGGCCGCGCGGCCGCGGTACCAGCGCGCGCATTAGTGTAAAGCACAGCAAAATCAAGTTGCTCTTCGCCCGCTCCCAGGTCGATGAACAAATCGTATATCTTGTCCAGTACTTCCACCGGGCGGGCATCGGAACGATCGATTTTGTTGATACATACAACGGCTGGTAATCGGGCTTCGAGCGCTTTCCTCAGTACGAAGCGCGTCTGCGGCAACGGTCCCTCGCACGCGTCGACGAGTAGCAGGATCCCATCGACCATCGAGAGCGTCCGCTCGACTTCACCGCCGAAATCCGAATGGCCGGGCGTATCAACAATGTTGATTCGCACCCCAGCCCAGGCCACTGAGGTATTCTTCGCCATGATGGTAATGCCGCGCTCGCGTTCGAGTGCGAAGGAGTCCATCACGCGTTCGACTACATGCTCATTGGCGCGGAAAACGCCGGATTGGCGCAGTAAAGCATCAACCAGCGTGGTCTTACCATGGTCGACATGAGCGACTATGGCGATGTTGCGGGTATCCTGACGTCGCATTGCACTAACAGGCTGCGGAAAAAGGCCTTCCGTAGCCTGCTTTCCCTCTCTGTAATCTCCTCCAGAGGGGGAGAACTAAAGGAAGGAAGCCAATTTTATCGCAGGGTGGGGAAAGATGTTTCATAAAGAAATAGGTTTTTCCGCACCCTGCCAGACGAAGCGAAGCAGAGCGGGTGAGCCGACGCCGCGCCAAGCTGGTCGAAGCGCCCGAAGTCGATCGGAAACGAGTCTGCGAGGTGCTTTCGCCATATTGTTTAGACAATCTAAAGCGCGGCCGAGCCAGTTGGCCCCGCGGCCGCGCTTTCTTAAGTCTACCGGTCGCCTCGCACGGTGTAAACGCAACCCCAGCCCAACCCCAACCCTGAGGTGCCGTTCGCGCGATTTTGACAATCCGGTCGGGCGCGACTCGATACAGCCTTTGGCTAACGCGAAGCCTTGGCAGCAGCTCCGGGAAAGCACACCGGGGCGTCTATCAGCTTGGGCCGCGGGCCAGGCGTTGCTGCTGGACCTGGGCAATCCCAGATGCGATCAGCCCTGCGAGTTCGGCGACATCCGCGCTGAGCGCTGCAGCAACCGCCTCGCCGCTGAGAGAGGTCACTGGACGACTAAGCTGCGCCTCGCGGCTGACCAGCAGTTGATCGTTTCGCGAAGTTCTCAGATCCCAGTGAGCAATAAGCTGGGCATTATGATTGGTGTCAGCTTCAAAACGTTGAACCTGGACATGCGCTATGTAGTCTAGTCTGGTTCCGGCATACCAGGGATACTGCACTATGTTCGCCGTGCCCATCAGCTCGGTGAGATCATTCGCCAGCACACGGCGAAAGTTGTCGGCCAGAGATTCCGCCCAGCGATCGGTCTCCGACAAATCGAACCCATTCGGCGAGGTGCGTATCACCAGTTCCGGACGATCGAGATAGTCGGGCAGTTGAACCGGCCCGAGGCCAATGACCAAAGACGGCAGGTTCGGGTTGGCGGCCAATCGCCCGTTGTTCGAACCACCGGGTGTGGTGGCTGCGAGTAGAATAAAGCGGGCGCGGTCGGGCTTGGGCGACAATACCGAGCACCCGCTGAAGACCACTACCATAGCCGGCGCGAGGGCTCGCCCCGTGAGGAGAGAGCCGAGAGGAATTACGAACGCCAGCAAGGCGGAACAGCCCATCAGGCGACCGGTCTGCGTCTTGCGGTTCTCGCTCCTCACTCGGATCTGTTGCCTCCTCATCCCGCCGCCATGGGGTTATTGGTTGCCGTAATATCGGCCTCGTACAATCGCGCTCGGATTGCGTTGCAGGTAATCGCCGAGTTCTCTGAGCGAGCGCGCGGCCGCACTGACGTTTTCGAGCGCCTGATTGGCACGATAGACTAATGGCGAATCAGGTTGCAGTGTAACTTGAATATGGTCGAGCGCCGCTTGCGCCTTTTGCACCGCGATATCGATATTATGGGCGCCCTTTTGCATGCTGGCCGCCATCGGACCAACTTGACGGTCGACATGTTCGGTCAATTCGCGGATGCTGTGGGCGGTGTCGCCCAGACTGGTTGCAGTTTGGTTGAGCGACACCAGCGCGGACTTAATCTCAGGCGAACGGGCGAGGTCGCCGAACGCGGCCATAGTCTGATTGGCGGTGGTGACCAGTTGGTCAAGCTGGATTTTGTCCAACTGTGAGATAATTTTGGCGGCGGCCGATTGCGCCTGCTCGAAAGTTGTTTTCAGCGTCGGAATCTCCTGCGGCGTCGAATTAGGCGGCATCTCGTAATTCGCCGGAGCGCCTGGATGCATATCGAGGTCGATATACAGGATCCCCGTCACAAAGCTTTCCATGGCTAGTTGCGCTCGCAGTCCTTGCTGTACCGCGTGGCGAACGTCCTCAGAGATGTCGAGGGTGGGAGTCTTCGAGCCCCCAGTCACACGGCTTTCGTCGATCTCAATCAAAACCGGGATCTGAATGCCGCCATTGCTGCTTGCCACGCTTTCCAGCCCGATATTCAGCCGGAGCTGGATGTCGGTGACTGAGCCGATCGTCACCCCTTTGATTTTGACCGGGGCACCGACTCGCAAGCCGTTGACGTTGCCCCGGAATACCAGGATGAAAGGATAGGTGTTGCGGAACAGACGGCCCGAGCCCAGCACCGCCACCGCAACTACCGCCAACGCGATCGCGCCGACGACGAAAACTCCCACCACCCGAGCATTCGGCCGTGCTCTCATAAACGTCCTCCTCCAGCTAGCTCGGATCCGCAGATGCTGGCCAATTCATGGGTAACCACCACGACGGTCCCGCCCAGACTCGCACGCAGTTCAAGAATCAGGTCGTCGAGCATCCGCGAGCTGATCGGATCCAGTCCAGCCGATGGCTCGTCGAAGAACAGGATTGCGGGATCCAGCGCCATCGCTCGCGCCACGCCTGCGCGTTTTTGCATACCGCCGCTGATTTCATTGGGGTAGTAATCTTCGAATCCTCTGAGCCCGACCAATGCGAGCTTCAAGGTGGCGATCTCACGGATCTCCGGCGGACTCAAATCGGTGAATTCAGCCAGCGGCAGACCGACGTTCTCCGCCAGCGTCATCGAACTCCATAACGCGTTACTCTGATAGAGCACGCCAAAACCGCGCGTCATGCCCTCCCGGGTTGCGCCATCCGCGCGGGTGAAGTTAACCCCTCTGTATCTAATTTCACCTGCCGCTGGTTCCTGCAGTCCGATTAGATGGCGTAACAGTGTGCTTTTACCACAGCCGGAACCGCCCATGATGATGAAAATTTCATGCTGCCGTACGGCGAAGTTCAGATCGCGCATCACCACCGTACTGCCAAATGCCATCGTCAGGTCGCGCACCTCAATCTCGGGCAGAACGTCTCTCCTGGCGCCGTTATTGCCCGCTCCCTCCATATGGTCAGCTTGGAAGACGAGGTCAGATACCGAGAATGTTGAAGATCACGGCAAAGATGCCACAGGCAACCACAATCATGACGATCGCGCTGACCACCGCCGCGGTCGCTGCGTCGCCAACCGCAGACGAACTCCGTCCGCATTGAAAACCCTGGTAGCAGCCCGCAATTGCAATCAGCACGCCGTAGACAATGCTCTTGACCAGGCCGCCGACCAGCGGGGCGAGCGCAACTGCGGCAATGGTCTGCTGCAAATAGCTGTGGAGGGTAAGGCCGAGCATGCCCACGCCGACCGTCGCTCCACCCAGGATCCCGACGAGGTCGGCGTAAAGGCACAGCAACGGCATCATTAAGACCAGCCCAATAACGCGCGGCACCACCAGAAACTCGATTGGTGAGATGCCCATAGTAGCTAGCGCGTCGATTTCCTGCGTCACCTTCATCGAGCCCAACTGCGCGGCAAATGCCGCGCCGGTGCGCCCGGACATGATAACACCGGTCATCATCGCCCCCATCTCGCGCACGATCGCGATGCCCACCCACGCTACCGATGAAGTCGACGTAACCACCGAGGGCTGCGAGCCGGGCAAGCATATTTCTTCCGGTGCGCGCGAGTAACGACTCAGACATGGCGGCGCTGGCCTCATGAGGCTCCGAATTCGCGCTGGCGAGATCAATCAGGCGGTTCAACCCTTCAGGCAGGGCACTGCGGTCAAGCGTAATTTGCCGCGCGCGGCAGATTTGCGTAAGGCCAGTCAGAAAATTGACGGCGCTGCTGTCCCACGCCGACAACGCGCCTACTTCGACCACGATCCGCCGCGGGGGCAAGGGCGAGGTCAGCTCCGGCTCGAACGCCCTGGCCGTCGGCATTCCATGGCGGAGCCGCCAGACCCCGGACAGCCGGATCGTCAGGCAGGTCGGATCGGCTTTATCGATGTGCAGTCCTGCGCTGTCGGTATCCCCGCTTTGCGCGGCAGGCGGCCGCGCCTCCGGCTTCCATCCCGAGGCCATTGTGGTGAACGGAGTCAATCACGACTATTCGGCCCCAGGGCCTTTCGCCGCGACGGAGTACGAATATATCAGCCGCGCAATGCCAAGACAGTACGCTCCGCCGTGATCCTCTGGTTAGCTTGCTCGTCCATTGCAACCGGTCTCGTGTGCACGAATCAATGTCCTTATGCAGGCGAGGTGCGCCTTTTAGCAGGGTGCGCAGGGGTACGCTTTTCGTTGAAATGCCCGAATCGCTTCCCCGCGCAACTACCGAGGCGTGTCCTATAATTTTACTGATTCCGCGCGGGGATGCGCCGAGCGATTGGCGCGGCGCCAACGCGATAGCCAGCAGCAGGATGGGTGTCAGGCAGCCGCGCGCAGCCAGGCCCGTACAGCTTTTCGCGCAGCGTACCGGCGCGGTAATCGAGCTTATAGACACCGCGCCGCTGCAACTCGGGCACGACCAGTTCTACAAAATCGCTAAAGCTTTCGGGTGTCACTATGTAGGCGAGGTTGAAACCATCGACATCGGTGTCATTGATCCACGATTCTAATTCGTCGGCCACCTGGCTGGGCGAGCCTACGATGGTCGGTGCCGGACCGCCAATACCTCCATACTCAACCAGTTCCCTCACGGTCCATCTTCTACCCCCACTGCGGGTGAAGGCTTCGACGGCAGAGTTGACAGCGTCGTTCTTGACGTAGCTGATCGGGTCGTCGAGTGCGTACTGGGAGAAATCTATCCCGGTCCATCCGGAGAGCAAGGCGAGCGCGGCCTCCGGAACTATATAACGACGATATTCTTCAAGTCTGGCCTGCGCCTCCGCTTCAGTCCGGGCGACGATCACCGTAATCAACGTAAACATGAGAATTTCCGCCGGATTTCGTCCATTGAGCGTAGCTCGGCGGCGAATGTCGGCGACACTCGATGCGACGATCGGCTTGGAACCACTCAGAAAAACGCATTCCGCATGCTTCCCGGCAAATTCGCGGCCGCGGGTCGAGGCGCCGGCTTGGTAAAGGACCGGCGTCCGCTGGGTTGAGGGCTCACAGAGATGGATCGCATCGACGCGATAATATTTTCCCTCGTGATGAATTCGATGAACTTTTTCGGGATGGGCGAAAATCCCGCTTTCACGGTCACGCACTACTGCATCATCTTCCCAACTGCCCTCCCAAAGCTTGTAAACCACCTCCATGTATTCGTCGGCGATGTCGTAGCGTAAGTCGTGAGCCGTCTGCACATCGAGACCGGAACCACGCGCCGCACTGTCAAGATAGCCGGTGACGATATTCCAGCCGGCGCGACCCCTGGTCAGATGATCAAGCGTCGACATCCGACGCGCGAATGGATAGGGTGGCTCGAACGACAGCGTGCAAGTTACGCCGAACCCGAGATGCTCGGTGACGGTCGCCATAGCGGGTATCAGCAGCACGGGATCATTCACCGGCACCTGCGCGCATTGGCGCAATGCGGCATCAGCGTTGCCGCCGTAGACGTCATAGACGCCAAGCACATCAGCGAGAAAGAGGCCGTCGAACTTTCCGCGCTCGAGGAGTTTCGCGAGCTCAAGCCAGTATTCCAGATTCTTGTATGTATAGGCGCGATCGCGCGGATGAGTCCAAAGACCCGCTGACAGATGGCCGACGCAATTCATATCGAATGCGTTGAGCCGAATCTCCTTCGTCATACCTTTGGGCCCTGCTAGAGGAGTCGATTGGATATCGCCATAGCTCAAGCCGGCATTGGCTTTAACACTTGGCCCGGCATCCCGCCTTGATACTCATTGTTGGCGAATACTACTTCGCCGCCGATTACGCTGCAGATGATTCCCTGGGAGCGTTCGATTAAACGTGGCGCGCCGCCTGGCAGATCATTTACCCATTCGAGCGGTTGCGGACCAACTGTCGCCGGGTCAAATACTACCAGGTCAGCATCCATCCCGGCGCGAATGCGTCCCTTGTTTCTCAGACCGAGGAAATCGGCGGGTTCGGAAGTTACTCGCTTGACCGCCGTCTCAAGGCTCATCACCGGATTTCTGTATACCCATTCGCGCAGCATGTAAGTCGGTGAACCGGCTTCGCAATGCTGGCTGACGTGAGCGCCCGCGTCGGAGAGTCCGATCATCACTTCCGGACGACTAATCAGCTTGGCTACCGCGTTCTGGTCGGCGTTGATCAACTGAACCGTTATTCCAAGCTCCAGGTTTTCAGCGATTGCCAGGTCGAGAAATGCATCAACTGGGTGTTTGTGCTGGAGTTCGGCGACCTCCTGAATGCTCTTGTTGAGCAAGGGCCGATGCTCGTCCATGGTCACCTTCGCGACCGTCACCGCATCCCACTGCCCATTGAAGAAAGCCCCGCGCCGCGCCTGCAGATCATCGCGGAATTGTTCGCGGAAGCGGTTTGAACTGTAAAGCGCGGCCTGCTCCTCGCGTGAACGATTGAAGGCTGGCCGCCACGAAGGCATCTCGCCGCACAACGAAGGCGTACGCAGGTCGTAGTACATCTTGACCGGCCGCGGCGTGACTTGCGGCGGGATGCGCAGACCTTGTTGCATGAAGGGGCGCACGCGTTCGAGGATGCGCTCGTTCGCGTCGCCCATCCCGGGCATGTCGAGCAGCGCCAGCCAGGTCACCGGACGCTGACTTTCATGGGCGAGGTGCAATAGCAGATCGAGTTCATCGTCTGCCATCGTGCCTATCTGCTTCATCAAGGCTATTTCGATGACCCCGCGGCTCATCTCGCGCATGACATGACACAATGCCGCGAGTTCTGCTTTACCGGCGAGACGGCTGGCGAGCGGCTTGCCCTGGAAACCCATATGGCGCCTGATCGTGCTGAGCGAAAAGCCGTAAGCCCCGGCGTTCATCGCCTGACGAAACAGCCGCACCATCTGCTCGATTTCGGCTGGCGTAGCTGCGCGTTCAGAAGCCTGCTCGCCCATGACGTAGAAACGCAGGGCCGAGAGGGGCACCAGGAAAGCCGCATTCAGTGCAATTCCACGCCGCGCGATAGACGCCATATAATCGCCGAAGCTTTCCCACTCCCATGACGCACCGCGGATCAGCACCTCGTATGGCAATGCTTCGACGTTGACCAAATCCCAGGCGAGCACCTCTTTGTCCGCCGGACGGCATGGCGCGACGCCCACCCCGCAGTTTCCCATCAGCACAGTCGTTATCCCGTGCCAGCACGACGACGTCAGCAGCGGGTCCCAGCAAATCTGCGCATCGTAATGGGTATGCGGATCGATAAAACCGGGCGCGACGACGAGGTCCTGGCCGTTTATCTTGCGCCGGGCAATCCCGCTAACGTCGCCGACCGCGGCAATCTTTCCAGCTTGAACAGCGACTGACCCAACGTAGGCAGAAGTCCCGGAGCCGTCGCAAATTTTCGTGTTTTCGATCACAATGTCGTAAGCCATCGCACGAGCCTCCTGGCGTTGCGCTCGACATTACCACCTTTTTTCGCATATTTCTGCGGAGAACATCACCTCCTTCGCTTGTCCGTGTCAAACAACGAAAGAGGGAAGCTGAGCTGAACTTCGGAGGTAATCCAATGCAGATCAACAAATTGCGCGCTACGTTAAAATCCGGAGGCATCGCCCTTGGTACTCTGATGTGGGAGACGCAGGGGCGCGGCGTGGTTCACACTCTTGCTCAGGCCGGAATGGACTTCGTGATGATTTGCACGGAGCATTCCGCCTACAACCTCGAAACCGTAGTCAATCTCGTCGCCCATGCTCACGCCGCTGGAATTACGCCGATCGTCCGCATCCCGGATCTGCAGTATCAATATGTTACCCGGATGCTCGACACCGGATGCCAGAGTCTAATCGTCCCACACGTCAGAACCGGTGCGGAAGTGCGTCGCTTCGTTGAATATGCGAAGTACCATCCCGAAGGCCGCCGCGGGATGGCGATCTACCAGGGCGCGAGCACCGCTTACGAAGACGTCGAGCCGGCGGCCGCGGTCGCGCATGCCAACACCAACACACTACTCGCCGTCCTGATCGAAACGCGCGAAGCAGCGGAAAATGTCGAGGATATACTCATCCCGGGTATCGATCTCGCCTTAGTGGGACACCAGGACCTGGCGCAAAGTCTCGGTGTTCCTGGCGAGTATACCCATCCACGGGTGCGCGAAGCTGACGCCAAGGTGCGGGCGCTGTGCAAAGCGCGGGGCATCGCGACGGCCGGCGCCATCAACCGGCCCGAGACTGCGAAGCCGGTCATCGACAGCGGCGCCCAATTCCTGCTCTATGGCACGGATCTCGTTATGATACGCCGGGAAGCTGAGCGAGCCGTGCAGGCAGTCGCGCCCTTCCGCAAGACCCCGAACTAAGCTTTGTGCAGCGTGCAGATTTTATGGGTAGGGATGTTCCGGGAAGAATTTGTTGCCTAGCGGAGTCGGTACGGGTCTGACTTCCACTTCGGGGGTTGGGGTCGGCAGTAATCGGCGCTCTGGGGGCGATTCGCGAGCCGGTAAAGACCCACCTTCGGCTTCAGGCGGCCGCGCTATCACGACCGGAATGCCGTTGAGCGTCTCGGGGATTTGCTTGAGCTGCGGCGTGGTCTGCCCGACATCGACGACAATCTGGGGTTCTCCCCTATCGCTGTTTGCCACTCTGACCCCGGAGACGCCTGGGATCGAAGAGAGCCAGTCCGCGTAGTAGTCCTTGACCTGCGCCGCCGCCTCCAGGTCTGCGTCGCCGTTAAGATCTTCAGGTCCCTGGGCACGTACCGTCACCGCGATGAGTGTGGCAATCAGCAGCGCCGCAATCCAGTTAAGCGCTCTCATTTTACGACTCGTCGAAACAGGTTGCGTGCGGCTGGAGCCCGCTTCTGCACACGTTCTTCACGCGCGTTCGGTGATCAGCGGCGAGGTCACTCGCTGGTAGGTTTCTTTGAGCGACGTATTAATATCGACGACGATTGGCTTGTCACTCACCAATGCCTGCCTGAGCGCCGGGCCAAGCGCGGATGGCTGTTCGACCCGGATTCCTTCGCATCCCATGCTGCGCGCGATCGCGGCATGATCGAAGTTCGACAAATCGCAGGCAATGTTGCGCTCGCCCTGGCCGTGCTTTACCCATCCCAGCGCGCCGTTATTAAACACCACGACGGTGATAGGAATATCCTCGGCGATTGCTGTCATCAGCCCATTCATCCCTATTGCGAAACCGCCGTCGCCGCACACGGCGACCACCTTGCGTTCGCGATGAACCAATTTGGCGGCCATCGCGGCGGGAATCGCATAGCCCATTCCGCCGACGCCGCTTGGCTGCAAAAAGGTGCCAGGACCCTTGGTTTGAAAATAATGCGTCATGAAGATGCGGTTCTCGCCCGCATCGCAGGTAATGATCGCGTCGTTCGGCACCGCGCGCTGAAGTTCGCTGATAGCGCGCTGCGGCAGAATGGGACTCTCATCCGAACGCAATTCCGGTGCGTCGAAAAAGCCATACTCATGACGCGAACGTTGGAGCCGCGACCGCGCGGCCGAAAGGTTGTCGAGAGAAACTCCGCTCTCCGCCAGCGAACTTATCAACTGTGCCAGGACCGCTTTGGCATCGCCGATAAGCACGATTTCAGCCGGGAACGTCCATGACGCATTGCGCGGCTCGACATCCAGTTGAATCAAAATCTGCCGGCGCGGATCGAGCAGCTTGGGATTCTGATTGGCGAAGTCGCTTACTCCAAGTTTCGTCCCGACCGCCAGGATCACGTCAGCGGCGCCGATTTCCGCATTGGCCAACGCCGTTCCGAAATTGCCGCAGACGCCAAGCGCCAGCTCGTGGGTTTCGGGGAAAGTACCCTTGCCGCCGGCGGTGGTCGAAACCGCCGCGCCAAGATTTGCCGTCAGGGTCGCAAGCGCCTCGTACGCCTGACTGACGCGCACGCCGTTCCCGGCAATAATTACCGGACGCTCGGCGGCGGCGAGCACGCGCGCAGCCTCTCGCACCGCGCCGTCATCGGCCTGCGGCGCAGCCGGCGGCAGATATGAATCCAACCCGTACAACTGAGGCCGTGTTTCGGGACCGACCCGTCCGCGCAGCGATTGGCTGTGATAAAGCACGGCGACCGGTCCACGTTGTCCGCTCATCGCATGCTTGATGGCCAACTCAGTGCATTGCACCGCATGAGCGCCGTTGTAAGCAACCATCGTCTGCTTGGTGATGGCCGAGAACAGTCCTTTGGCATCCCATGTTCCGTATTCGCCGGCGCCGGATTGATAAGGCGAATGAGCCGAGTATGGCGCGTGGTCGCTCAGGTCGCCCATCAGCAGCATCGGCGAACTCGACAGGTAACCTTCAATCGCGCCCAGCGTGACGTTGGCGAGAAATGCACCTTGGGCGATTACCACGCCGGGCCTGCCGGTCAGCCGGCCGTAGACCTCAGCCATAACTCCAGCACGCGCTTCCTCGCGTACCAGCACGCTGCGCATTGTCTCGCGATGGTCATAGAGGGCGTTGAAGACCGCACCCATGTTGCCACCGGGCATCCCGAAGACCAGACTGATGCCCGCCTGCTCAAGTACCCGCACGATAGCTTCGCTTGGCGAGACCTCTTCATTGAGCAGGGGCCGGGCCGCCCGCCGATGTGCCATTATGCTTGTCATGACATTGCGCCTCCGTCGCCCAATTCCGATACTGGTGAGGAAAAGTGTCGCTCAGTAGAAACGAATATCGCAAGCGCGAGCCCTATCCCCCTTCGGCGGCCGGACCCTCGCGCGGATCAGGATTGCGCGAAGACGACCTGCCGCAGTAGTTTTAGCGCTTGATCTCGGTTGGGCGCCTGTCCGTTGACGACCTTAAGATTATATTCG
>WNFD01005605.1_pt1 | contig 12549 bp, 12 predicted proteins | sample 5400491 | NCBI WGS metagenome assembly WNFD01 (sample SAMN13153343, study PRJNA577476) | soil metagenome | isolation source: 120 cm saprolite under Douglas fir tree site 2 hole 2 replicate 2 | place: USA:California | collected 2015-04-18 | reverse complement strand
CGCGGGTGGTGTCTTCATGCCAGCGGGTCACGGCCATGTCATTCCACCGGCTGTAACCGCCGCCGGAGTTGGTGACCATGACGTGATACTTGCCGTTCGACAGCAGCTGCACCTCGGGCACCGGAGTGTTGGGGCTGCGAAAGACGCGCATCGGGGTCTCGATTTCATCGTTGACCCTGCGGGTCTCGGGAATCTCGACGGGCGGCGAATAGTACGACGACGCCCTTGGAACCTTTTCCTGCAGCAGCAGAGTGGTGGCCTGGAACATGGGAATCGATTCAAACCGGCGCTGCATCGGACGGTCGAGCAGCACGCTGGAAAGCGCCACCAGGCTCATGCCCTGGTGATGGGCCATATACGAGCGGACAATCACGCTCGATTGTCCCCGGGGCAGGCGAGAAGGCGTGTAATCGACCGCTTCATGAAAACCATATTTGCCTTCAACGCCCGCGGTGGCGAGTCGCTGCAGGTTCGCGCAGGCTTTTTCCGGGGCCACCATCAAAGCCAGGACCGAGGCGTAAGGGGCTATCACGAGATCTTCGGCCAGCCCGCGCTTCAGGCCCAGTCCCGGCGTTCCAAACGCCCGGTACTGATAATTCATCTGCGCGTCGGTCAGGTTGTATCCCGATTCCGAAATTCCCCACGGCACGTTGCGCGAGGCGCCATACTCAATCTGCCGGTCGACCACCACCCTGCAACTCTCATCGAGCAGCGTGTTTTCATACGAGGGCATCACCAGCAGAGGCATGAGGTATTCGAACATCGACCCATCCCACGAAAGAAGGGCCGGCCCCTCGGAGGTCTCGGTCAGCTGGCGGCTGAGCGAAAACCAATTCTCCTGGGGAATACGGCCCTGAGCGATGGCCACGAAGCTGGCCAGCCGCGCCTCCGACGCCAGCAGATCGTAATAACCGGAATCGCGCCGCCGCTCGCCCACGTTGTAACCGATGGTGAACAGGTGACGCCCCGCGTCATAGAGGAAATCGTACTCAACGGAGGCGAACTCCCTGCATTGGCGGGTGAGTTGATCGATCTCCGTCAGGCGCTGCCGGGCGCGCAGGCTCGCCTCCCCGATCGGGGATTTCAGGCGGTCCGCATCCTTCTTATGTGAGCTCGCGATGGCGGAAGAAAACTCCGCTTCCCAGGCGGCCAGCTCCCGCAGCGTGGGAATCCCGCTGAACGCCGCGGAATCTAACTCGCTCAGGACTTCCGGCACGGATCCGGCCGTTGCCCACTCCGTGAAAAAGACAACGTCTTCCAGCGCAGCCTGGCACTGCTGTAGAAACGCGCGGACCCATCCGGCGGCTTGACTGCCGTTCAGGCCCTTGACGCTTCCGGCCATCCGCTCAGCTTTGGTTACCATTCGCTCAAGAGACTGACGGGCAGCCGGCAGCGTGACCGGCGGCGACGCGCATAGGGCATCCAGCATCCCCAGCAGGTCATCGGCCTGAAGACGCGTGGGCCGCGTCAGGTCGGTATCGGGAGGCGCGCTCTTTTTCAGAATCTCTCTTTTAGCGGCCTCTTTTTTCCCCGGATCTTTTTTCACACGTTCTTTTTTCAACGCATCGATGACTACCCACAGAGTTTCGCGAAGACCTTCCGGCCAGCGAGGCGCGAGGATCGGGTGGTCCGCGAGCGCCGCAAGCCCCGCCTCCAGGATCAACAGGTGCGCGCAGAGGTTCCCGCTGTCAACGGTGGAAACGTAAAGAGGCGGCAGAGGACGAAGCGTTACCGTGTCGTACCAGTTGTAGAAGTGCCGGCGATGCCGCTCCAGCGACGCCATGGTCTGGAATGTGCGGCTGGTGCGCTGCATGAGCTGCGCCCCGGAAAGATAGCCGAAATCCCAGGCTGAGAGATTGGCGAGCAGCGACAGACCTATATCGGTCGGCGAAGTGCGGTGGGCGATGATGGGCCCGGGACTCTCCTGAAAATTATCGGGTGGGAGCCAGTGATCTTCAGGGCCGACAAATCTCTCAAAAAACGACCACGACGAGCGCGCCAGCTTCCGGAGAAAAATGAGCTGCTCCGCGGTAAGCCTGACGGACTCACGCGTGATGGGCCGGCTGATCCACCAGGCCACCGCCGGGCAGACGCTCCACACCAGCAGCATCGGCAACGCCACGAAAAGGCTCGAAGGCCTTACCGCCGAAAGGGCCGCCAGGCAGGCCACCGAGTAAAACGGCGCGGCCCACATGCGGCCGAAAGATGCCGGCAGTCCCTGGTGTTTCGTGCCATTGTGTTCGCCGGAGGCATTCCATTCCAAAAGCCGGCGATGCGAAAAGAGCATCCTCCACATCGCCCTCGCAATCGCATCCAGGGCAAAGAAGGCTTCGTAAGGCAGGCAGGCAAAGGTAAACAGCGCCTGGGCAAAATGGCGGCTGAATGACGACATCACCTCCGGCAAATGCTTTTCAGCCGCGGCATCTTCGGGCCTCTGAATCAGATCGAGCAGCGCGCCGAGGAAGACGGGAGCGAAGATCATGGCCGTCACCGCAAGGGTCCACGCCCAGGGCGCCGACATCCGCAGCCAGATGAACAACAGCAGCAGAACGACGCTGCCGGGCAGCAGACTGCGGCGAAGATTGTCGGCGATCTTCCACCGCGAGAGCAACGACAGCGGATTGGGCACGCTGCCCTCGGGCCCCGGGACGCGCGGAAGTATCCAGCGGGCAATCTGCCAGTCGCCGCGAATCCAGCGGTGACGCCGGGCCACGTCGGCCTCATAGGTCGCGGGATAATCCTCATAGAGCTGCACATCGCTCAACAGAGCCGAGCGTACATAACAGCCTTCGAGCAGATCGTGGCTGAGAATCCGGTTTTCCGGGAAGCGCCGGGTCAGCGACCGGTCCACCGTATCCACATCGTAGATTCCCTTGCCGACGAAGGAGCCTTCGCAGAAAACATCCTGATAAACGTCGGAGACCGCGCGGGTATAAGGATCGACGCCCGGGTCGCCGCTCCACAGCCGCGCGTAGAGCGAGCGATTGGAACCCCTGAGGCTCACCCCGACCCTCGGCTGCAAAATACCGTGACCGCTGGCAACCCGCAGCTTCGCGTCATCGAAACCCGGCCGGTTGAGCGGATGCGCCATGGTCCCCACAAACTGCAATACGGCGTCGCGCGGCAGGTCCGTATCGGCATCGAGCGTAATCACATAACGAACGCCTTCGAGCACCGCGGTTCTGCCCACAACGCGCGAAAAACAATCGCGGTCCCGGTCGCGCAGGAGGCCGTTGAGCTCTTCGAGCTTGCCGCGTTTGCGTTCGTATCCCATCCACCTGCGCTCGCCGGCGTTCCAGCGCCGCGGCCGGTGCAGCAGAAAGAAAACATCGACTCCCTCGTGGCTGTATTTGGTATTCAGGTCTTCGATGCCGGTCTGGGCCAGATCGAGAAGCGGCCCGTCTTCCGGCAGGTTCTCCTGGTCGGCATCGAGAAAATCCGACAACAGGCAGAAGTGAACATTCTCATTGCGATTGGCCAGGAACCGCACTTCCAGGCTCCCGATCAGATCGCCGACGCTCTCGGGCGTGGTAAGCATGCAGGGAACCGCGACGAGAGTGCGCAGTTCAGCTGGAACGCCCCGGGAGAAATCCATCCGGGGCAGGAGTTCGGGCTTCGCGAGTTTGGTTAAGAGCCAGTTGATGACGGTCACGACAAACTGGCTGGCAACGGTCATGGCGAGAAAGGCGACCAGAACGAGGAGCCAGTCGCGCACACCCTGGGAATGGGCCTTCACGATCAGGGCGCGGGTAAAAAGGGCCGCCGCCGCAACGGTCACGCCGGAATACAACAGCAACGCATGGCGCCGGACCGATCTTCGCAAAGACAGCGTGAGGGAACCGCGCATCGCCATCGCCCGTTCGAGTGTCTCGCGGCCATCGCCGATCAGATAGAACCCGACATGCCCGGCGCGCTGGTCGCCGTTGTTTTGGCTTTCCTCCGCCAGTTGCACCGCGCGGGCGGCCACCTCGCCTTCGGAAGCTTTGGAGCGATTGGCGATTTTCTCGACAACGTGGCGGTAGTGATCGCGCGTGGCGAAACTCATTTTGTCGTACGCGCCCAGAGGATCGCCGCGCAGGGCGCTTTCCACCACACTCATGCTTTCCACGAATTCGCGCCAGTCGGTGGCGTCAAGAAAGCGGAGGCTGGCGATGCTGTTGCTGATGGAAACCTGGTCGGTGGCCTGCCGCTGATTTTCGAAACCTACCAACTGATTGATGGTCGAGCCGGTTTCGGCGAGGCGTTGTTCCAGCCAGGTAAGCGGAAGGGCCAGGGCCGGCCCCTGCCCCTGCAAACGGCGCACCAGTTCGGCGATAAACGAACTGGTCATGGGCGGGTCGGAGCGCGCCATATCGGCGATGACCAGAATCAGGTTCTTCGGATCTTTCTCGGCAACCCCGGTCATGCGATCGGCCCAGGCGTTGGCAATGTTGCGGTCGAGCCGGTCGGTGGCCAGCTCCGCGGCCACGCGCCTCAGATTTTCGATCAGGGCCAGACGCAGCATGATGGGAATCGCCCAAAGCTCGCCCAGCTTGAGAGGAGTGACGGTCTGGTAAGACAACACGAAGCCGCTGAGACTTTCGAGGTCCAGGCGGGCGTCCCCGTGTGAGATCGCCTCCAGCGCCAGATCGTAGACGCGCGGCAGTTCCGCGGAAGGCCCCGCCAGCAGACGGGGAAGCACATGACTGTATTGCTTCGGCAAATGCCTTCTGGAGGTGCGGATTTGCTGTTCGATGAGATAGTAGTTGTCGAGCAGCCACTCTCCGGCGGGGGCGATGCGCCGGTTGGCCCGAATGCCCACTGTCAGCAACTCGCAGGTCGCATTCAGGACCCGTTCGTTGTCCGCCAGTCTCGACAGAAGCCTGTTCGGCGCTTTTCCGTAGATCACGGTGTGCGAGGCCGCCAGCACTTTGCCGTACTGCTTCATCTGCTCTTTGCTGAAAAGCTCCGAGCGCAGCGGGGCTTCACCTCCCGCGGGCGTCGCTTCCCAGAGGCTGTTGCGCAGACGTTTTCCGATTTGAAGCAGGTTCACCTGCCCCGGACGAGTACTCAATCGTTCACCTTTTCCACAGAACCACTTTCGCGCCGGGCGACTGTCACTGCCGAACACCTGCGCGCATCATTTTGATGCGCATCTTGATGCGCATCGGCGAAAACCCCGTTGATTCACGCCCTTGTTTGGGCATTTATGCCGGCCGGCATCGCGACGCTGAAGCGAAACGCGACCTGGCTCCCCGCCCGCCAGGGCATCCATCGAAAATTCAAAACCCTTTTTTTGGTTGCCGTATACGCGGGAACACCGCGCTTTTCAGATACCGATGAAAGAAAATGCAATCGCCAGGAAGCTACACCGGCCCGCGCGGAAAGCATGTCGCGGCTTTGGCCCGACTCAAATGGCGTGTGGCCCATATCACGCTCTTCTCAGGAAAACGTACACCTCCTCCGCGGCTCATGCGAACGTTGGAGGAGGCAGGGGGGAAAAACGTAACTTGTTGTCGACGCCGCAAACGGCGTTATTCCGCGCATGCATAATTGTGGATGCCGACAATCCATGAAGTCTGAGCAAAATTGCTCACAGCAGGCGGCCGGAGCAAAGTCCGGCCGTGGCATTGGATGAAAATTCGGGAGACGCAGCGGATGCCGCGCCTCCGCGCTTAGAGCAGGGACTGACTCTTGAGCTTCTGAAAGCCGGATTCCGTCAGCCGGCCCAGTTCCTCGAAACAGGCATGGTCCATGGAGGTGAAATTGAAGCAGGACTGGCCCTGCATCAGCTTCTTGAGTGTGGGCGAAATCTTGTCCGAAAGATCGGGGAACATATACAAAGCGGGCAGATAGAAGCTTACATAGTTCTTCTTCACCTTGGCCGCGGCAAAGAACAGATGACGGCCATTCAGGCTCGGTGAGTGGGTTTCCAGATAACAGTTGCCCGGTCTGTCGATTTTCAAAGCCAGTGCGGATTCGTAGGGCTTTAGAAGCTGGCGCAGCGCGTTGAATACCGCCGTATGCATCGAGACTCTTTCAGGCGCTATTCCGGCCGGTCGGTTGTGTACAGCCATAATTGAGGCTCCAGCATTCAGTATAGACCATTCATTGAGCGATACCCGCCTGTTTTGAACACTCTGCAGCCCCAAAACCGGCAAAGTTTGACTTCGAGGTCGAATCGGAGTAGCGTCGAAGTTGAGTAAAGTGTTTTCTTTACTCATTCAGATCTGCCGTTCCCAGGACGGTTTTTCCGGAACTCTCGTCTCCCTGGCCTAACTTTCGGTTTTTCCCGCGCGGTGGGAAGCCGGCAGACAAGGCTTATATGCCGACCGCAATCGTGCACGCGCTCCTTAACTCTTCGGTGGCCGCGGCGTTCTCTTACCTCCTGATTCAATGGACCAACGGGATCGACGCTCTCCGTTGCGGTATGGTTCCCGTCGCGCTGGCTGCGAAGACCGGAGGCCCGGTTCGAAAGGGCCTGGCAACTCAGTGAACGTCATGAGTGTAATCAACATCTGTTTCGGCGTTTTTGTGGCCCTCATTTCCCTGTTCGCGCTGCGTCAGCTCTGGAGAATCAACGCGCATCAGCCCCAGGTTGCGGCTTACGGCTCACAGAGAATGTGCCGGGCCTGTGGCTCCATCACACCCCGGTCCGAAGCCTGCTGTCTGCAATGCGGAAAGCACCTGAACCTTCGCTAAACGATAAAAACGATAAATTGTCTTTTCCCTTATTACCCAATGAGTTTCACCATGCGATTCCTCTCAAAAGTCTTTTCCCTTTCGGCCGGAACGGCCGTGGCGGTGATTGCCGGCGCCGCGTGGCTGCTTTCGCGGGCCCGGCCCGTTTGCACTCACAATGAAAGCAGTTATGGGTTTCCCATGACAGTTGACGGCATGACAACCCGTACCTGCAGCAAGTGCGGCCACAAGCGCGAGTACGATATGACGAACATGCGCTTTGTCGACCGGACGTTTCGTCAGCGCACCGCGAACAGCGCGTAGACCACATTTCATCGAAGTTAAGTTGTGAACGCCGTCGGAAGAAATCCCGCCGGCACGACGGAGAGGCTCGGTCAAAATCGGCCGGAAGCGGCTTTTGCCACTGCAAGGTATCAGGGCTCGGCTTTCAGCCGTGCCGTCAGAAGCCGACAACAAATTGGGCTTCAGCCTTTCTTTAATTCTTCGATATCGGTGTAACTCGGCCCGTACTTCTCTACGATCCTGAACAATTGCCTGGCCTCCCGCTCATCGCCATTCCGGGCCAGAGCCTCTCCCCGGACAAAACACAACGCTCCGCTTGACATATATTCCCTTATTGGAATATAAAAACTGCATGGCAAGAGCGGCAACCACTACAGACGTCTTCAACGCAATCGCGGAGCCGCGGCGTCGAGAGATCATCGGCGTTCTCAACGATGGCCGGGAATGGGCGGTCGGCGATGTCGTTGCGCGAGTGAAGATCGCACAGCCGTCGGTATCCAAGCATCTCGGCGTGTTGCGCAAGGTCGGCGTTGTGACCGTCGTAAAGCGCGGTCAGCACAGGTTATACCGGTTGCACGCGGCGCAGCTGAAGCCGGTTCACGATTGGGTGAAGATCTTTGAGCGTTATTGGACCCATCAACTCGCCCGCATCAGGGAACGGGCGGAGCAAAAGGCGATGGATCGAATTGCCCGAGAAAACAAACGACCAGACCTAAAGAGCTGAAACAGGAGGGGGGCGCGATGGCTGCAACCATGACGGAACAGACGGTTCATGCACTGGAGATCGTGAAAGAAGAAGAGATTGCGGCCCCGATCGACGTGGTCTTTGAAGCCATCCTCGAACAGATGGGGCCTGAGAATGAAGCGCCAGGAACGGGGTCCATGCCAATGAAGCTTGAGGCGTGGCCGGGAGGCCGCTGGTATCGCGATCTCGGAAACAATGCGGGACACTTCTGGGGCAACATACAGGCGATTAAGCCGCCCACACTGCTGGAAATTTACGGACCTTTGTTTATGTCGTATCCCGCCATCTCGAATGTGCAGTACCGGCTCATCGAAGAGAACGGGATTACGCGACTCAGGTTCACGCACAGGGCGATGGGGCAGATTCCTCACGATGCTCAGATCGAGCAAGGCTGGGACGGTCTGATGGCGAGGATTCGATCTGCCGCGCAGGGGCACAGCCACTGACGATGACCACCAAGGAGACGATGATGACGGGACACACTGTAGTTTCATGGCAGCAGTTAACCGGGGAGAGATCTTCCGCATGAAAAATCTCTTTGAAGCGGCGAGGGTGGAAGAAGTGAAGGAGCGGATGGCGCAGCTGAGGCCCGATAGCGAGCGCCTGTGGGGCAGGATGTATCCGGCGCAGGCGCTGGCGCATTGCTCCGCGTCGATGGGGATGGTGGTGGGGGAGATCGCTCCGCCGCGAATCCTGATTGGACGATTGCTGGGACCATTGGCGAAGAGGTCGCTGATCGTGAACGGTGAGCCAATGCGCCGCAATTCGATGACCGAGAAAAGCTGTGTGGTGGCCGATGAACGGGACTTCGCAATGGAGAGGCAGCGGCTGCTCGACTCGATTCACCGCTTTGCAGCGGGCGGGCCTGCGATATGCACGAAGCATCCACACTTCTTTTTTGGGCCGCTGACTCCGGTGGAATGGGCGGCGTTGATGTATCAGCATCTGGACCATCATCTGCGTCAGTTTGGGGTTTAATTGCGACGCTGCGACCTTTTCGCTTGCGGAGTCCGGCGTTAGCAGGTTCGCAGTTTCCGATGTCCCTCTCAGTGGGTGCGACGACACTCCAAAAGCCCCGTCCCGCCTTTGGGGACGGGGCTCAATTATGCAGCCCACACCCCGCAGCAGCGGGTGTGGGGTAGGCGCACAGAAAAGACCCCCGAGCCCGCCGCCACGCAGCCAATATCCGAAACACCGCAGGACGGGCGATATTATTGCGCCGGAGCGTAAGCTCCGAAGAGCAAACCCGCCTTTTGTATTGGCATCGCGATCACGATGCACGATCAAAGATCTAAAGACGAAAACTGTTGTATCCGCAAACGCCCGCCGGAGCTTACGCTCCGCCGGCAATAATGTCGCCCATCGCCGGTCTGTTTGCGCCGGCCATCTCGCGGCGGGCTTGGCCATGCTTTTTGCTCTACCCCACACCCCGCTGCCGCGGGGTGTGGGCTGCATGTGGGCTGGAATAATGGCGCGCCCCGTCCCCAGGTACCGGACGGGTCTTGACCGCGAACCTGCGTCTCCGGATACAGCAACTCCGGAACCGCTCTAACGATTTTCGAAACTGCAGATTCAGTTTTTACTGCGGAGATGACGGTGCGCAGAGCCAGTTCCTGACGTCCGTATCCGCCTGATCGTGGCCTCAACGACAGCGGCGGACAACGGCTCTCCCGTCCTGTAAACCCAGACGCCTTGCTTTTTCCGTAATTGCCCTTCACCCTGCGAGAGGCGCAGGATGATCTCTTCACCTGAGCATTCGATTTCGAGCGCATCGCCTGGTTCAAGACCTAACTCGTCACGGATGGGCCTGGGCAGGACGATCCGTCCGGCCTTGTCTATGCTCAATTTCATCAATGATATTTTATCGTGACATTTGGCATTCATGAATGGCATTGCCTCATGGTTGTCGCAGGCCGGAAGGGGGGGTGCCATAGGTTCTTCGGCTCTTTCCTCTCGGGGCGGGCCATGATCGTTGTCATTCGCTCATTAGATCGCGCCTTTCAATTCCTTCTCCGCTCGTCTCCAGTCCTGGTCTGCGCCCGCATGGTTGCCCACCCTGCTCATCCAAAACACATATGCAAGTTGAGCTATCTCTTCATGACTGGGATTGCCAGAGCGGAAAATTGGTGACTCCCGAAAGAGTCCTGAGGCTTGCTGGTTCGCCATCATCCACTCTTCTGTCAGTTTGCATCTGTGTCCAACGAGAGTGACGATTCGTTTGAGATCTGCAGCGAGATTCCGTCGAAAGATAGGTTCGTGATGGGCAATTCGATTTCGAAGCTTTCGAATCTCCTCAAGATCGTCATAGATTTCCTGCCGCAGCACATCAACTGTCTTTGTTTTTTCGAGGTTAGGCAAAACTGTGAGCAGGTATGGATCCCACAGACGGAAATCGTATCTGCTGGTGAAGAGTTTCTGCCAGAAGACAAATTTCAGTTCTGGAATCGCCTTGCCGGTAGAAGCTGCATATGTACGGGCATTCTGAAGATCGCGCCTCGGATTGTAACCGGCTCTGAAAGTGGGAAGGCTTTGTTCAAATCCTATTGACCAGGGCCATCGTGGCCCATAGACCTTCTCCAAAGTCTCGGAAACAGTATTTCTGATTACGACCTCGCAAACATGAAGCGGGGCAAGCAATGCTGCAGAAACCCTTGCATTCCAAGCATAAAGGGCCAGAGCGCCTGGGTCGGTATCATCCACGACGCCGCTAGCTGCTTCGAAAGTGCTCATGCGAGCGGCAGACAATGCCCCTTTTACCGCGCGAATTGTGTCTTTGATTGACATTCTTGATTGACATGGATTGCCAGAAGCGATATGATTGTACTACTTGCCTTGGGAGTTGTTGGCGAAAGCCTCCCCCCGAGGACATACGAAACGCTTTCAAAAGAGCCCGCCTCTGGCGGGTTCTTTCGTGCGCCCGACGACCCCTCTCAAGGCTTTCCTCTGATGTTATAAAGCTCATCTTATATCTCGCTTTTTGTCCTTTTTGAAGAGATCGGATCAGCAACAGCGGGGAATCGGAAATATAAAGGGGACTGATGCCCAGGGGTTGGAGCAGAAATATTGAAGATGCTAAGTGACACTGGCGACGAGAGGAATAAGGGCTTCTGCGTTCATTGCGGCGGACCATACGAGACAGACGACCATGTTCCGCCAAAGCTATGGCTCGACGATCCTCTTCCGGAGAATCTCGCCATGAGCCCCGCTTGCAAGAACTGCAACAAGGCTTGCGCCGAAGCTGAGGCGTATCTGGCATGCTTATTGGAATGCGTGATTGCTGGAAGCAACGAGCCAACGGAACTGAAAAGATCTAAGGTCGCCGAGTTGCTGGCGTCAAATTTCAAACTCAAAGCGATGATGAATTCAGCGAGCAAGACGATTGAGGGGCGGAAGACTTGGTCTGTTGATGAGAAACTCGTCAGAAAAGCCGTACTCAAGTTGGCGCGGACACACGCGGCTTACGAAGCTGGTGAACCAAGACTCGACGAGCCGTATTCAATAAGGTGGAAACCCCTACTTGAACTGTCAGAACAACAGCTGGATGAATTTGAGAAGCCTGAGTGCAGCGGTGTGTGGCCTGAGGTCGGAAGCCGGGCAATGAGCAGGATCGTAATCTCAGATTCCAAAACCTTTAACGGATGGATCGAGGTACAACCGGGAAATTATCGCTTCATGGCTCTCTACGATGGGCCCTTGCGGATTCGAATGGTGTTGCGCGAATACCTGGCCTGCGAAGTTGAGTGGGATTAAACCCGGATCCAATGCCACAATCGTTCGAGGATGACGCCAGCCACAGCCACTACGAGTCCGACCGAAATGAAGCCGAACAGAGCCTGGCTTGGGATATCCTCTATACCTCTGGCGTGGGTAAACAGGGCACCGGCGTCGACAACCAGTGCTCGGTAACCAAAAGACCACACCACGGCGAGGGTATGTAACCCGAGCATCGCGCCGGCGGCAAGGATTTTTCTGCGCATGCTCTCTTAGCGTAGTTCTTCGTTACTCAACTACTCAGGTTTGGTGCCGGGAGGGGGGGTCGAACCCCCACGACCTTGCGGTCGGCGGCTTTTGAGACCGCTGCGTCTGCCAGTTCCGCCATCCCGGCTTTGAGAAGGCTGAATATCAGGTTAGCACAGGAAAAGGCCCTTTTGGCCGCGAATTGACGCAGGGCGTGGGCCATGAAAAGTGAGCCGGCAACGGCAAGGTCCATTTTCACCTCACCGATGGTCATTCCGCCGAGCCCGCAGGAGGACGTTTCTGTCCGTCGCAACCCGCCAATGGGAGAATATCTCCGGCCGACCGGTTCCGGGCATCGATTTTTGACCGAAGCCGCGGCGGAGCAGGTTCCTCAGATTCCCGTGCGCGGTAGGGCCGCGCCCGGGAACTTCGGAATGACAATCGGTGAGGTGGAAATGGGGCGTTGCCGTCGCCGGTTCAGTTCACCTTCATATCGCATAATCCCTTGCCGTGGGCCATCCCGTCCGATTTTTTCGCCTTACCTTGCGAACCTTCTCACGTTCGCAAGGAGAACCACCATGCTTTCATGGCTTTCACCGATGCTCGCAAAGTACTTCCGGTTGGGATTGCTGCTGCCGACTGCCGCCGCTGTCCTCGTTTTGATGACACCCGCCGTCGGCGCTCCGGCCAAAGACGCCGTGCCCGATCTGGGTTACATCTTCTCGCCCGACCTGCCGCACGATGTGGTTGCGCTTCATGCCGGGGCCGCCGGGCTTCAGCCTTCCATGGACACCATGTCCTGGGAAACGCTGATCGCGCTGGCATGGCCCGCCAGCTCCACACAGAACGGGGTGCCCGACCGCAATAATCAGATCGGCGGCATA
>WNFD01005603.1_pt1 | contig 12550 bp, 6 predicted proteins | sample 5400491 | NCBI WGS metagenome assembly WNFD01 (sample SAMN13153343, study PRJNA577476) | soil metagenome | isolation source: 120 cm saprolite under Douglas fir tree site 2 hole 2 replicate 2 | place: USA:California | collected 2015-04-18 | reverse complement strand
CATGATCCCTGTGCGGGCTTCCTGATGGGATCTTCACCGGTCCAATACTGCACGGCATATTTGGTGGCAAAGGGTTCGGCCCAGGCAATTCGAATGGCCGTGATGTCTTGTTTGCTGGACAAATCGAAGAAAATCCATTGCGGATGGAGAGAGTCGTCTTCGCTCGTGTACGCTTTCGAAAGATATGGATTGCTCTTCCAGTAGGAATTTTCGTCACCGTCAGTCAGCCGCGAGTAACCTTCCGTATCCGTGCCATCATCGCGAGTCACGCCGCGATGCGGCAGCGGATAACCGTAGGAGTGGCGGATCATTTCCGGACCGGGAGTGGCGCTGCCGACGAAATAGCCCTTCCCTGCCGGATCGCTCCATGTCCCCTGTGGATTCCAGTGCCAGGCTTCGATGTGCAATTCCGTATTCTGCCGGTACGTCACGGTTTGCCACCCGGCAGACAGGATTTGTTTGATGGTGTCATTCACGAAGAGTTTGTCGGCTGCGCCGTAAGGCAAGCGGTCGATGCCCGCGCCGAGAGCTTCAGTAGGCTTGATGGTGTTCGTCGAATGACCTGGAGTGATGTCGACATGAATGTTCTGCGCGCGTAAGAGCGGCGCTGAGGCCATTCCCAGGAAGAGTAGCGCTGCAAGGCAGATTCTGGGCACGTCCATACCGGAACTCCTTAAAACGGTTTAATACAATGCTCTGCATCTAACCCGGATTTCAGGCCCCCGTCAAGACAGTCTTTTGAAGTTCTTGGCCGTGCAGGGGTTCGCCGACGGCTCGCCAGGCGTGATCGATGACACAACTTCAAGCGGTTTATCTTGCCGATGTCAGGATCATTCCAACTGAAGAATTAAATTGCGGGAATGCAGTCAGCAGAGGACCTGCTCATTTGTAGCTGGCTACCACTTCGCCGTTCTGAATTCGCAAATCGGAAATCTCGGAAGGCAGTTTCAGCTTTTCGCGATTTTCCGGAGAGTCCATCAGCCGCTGCACGGCGGATTCGAGCGTGGACTGAGGAATCGGCAGCGATCCAATCTCTCCGCTGAGAGGTTCGAACCGCAAATATCCGTTCTGCGCGCCGAGCCGCCCTTCCAACTGCAAGGTCATGTCCTTCCCGTGAACATCGAAGACGACGTAGGCTTTCACGCGGTCGTCGATCAATTGCACCTTGACGTCCCTTACATTTGAGCGCATCTGCTCGACCTCTTGAGGCGTTGGCGTTGCGCCGTTCGGCGCGCTTTGGGCGGATCCGCCGGGAGCCGGCTTCGGCTCGTCCTTGCCTGCCAAGTCCAGGTGCGAGGCCAAATAAGAATTCAACTCCGTTTCGTCCAGGCGCAGCGTCGCGGGTTGACCGTTCGCAACGGCCTTTTCCACTTGCTCAAACTTTTCTTCGGCGCGGGCCGCGGCCTGCGGGCTGGTCTCCACAATCGGTGGTGGTGCCTTATGAAGCAGCAGGATGAGGGTGGCGAAGGCAAACGCGTAAGTCGTCCAACGAACGATCCTGAAAATACGCTTCCAGAGACTAGAGCGAGATGGGGCGGCATGGGCAAACTCGCTTTGCGCCGATGGGGGAGTCGCCGGCGTCATACTTCCCTCCTATGAATTCTCATCCAGTTGCGACGCGGCGCAGTGCCGTTATCGCTCCACAATGAAACCGTAGACCTCAGAAACGTTCGCGACAAGAGGATCGAAAGCGTGGGAGGCTAAGTGGGCAACTGTCCGCCTGGCCCTGCTTAGGCAGGGAGTGTCTCCAAGAAACGAAGGGCAACTGATGCTGCCTTCGCGCTTGCCGGAATCTCCACGCTGCGCCAAACTCATTATTCAAACGCGAATTGAGCAATTCTGACGCACCGTTCAGGAGGCCTGCATGCGCCGCATAGTTTTAATTTTTCTGTTTCTTCTGCTGCCGGAAGCTTTGTCTGCCCAGCAGAACGCCGCGCCGCGGGTACAGCCGCGGCCCAAAATCGGCGTAGCGCTGGAGGGCGGAGGCGCCATGGGCCTCGCGCACATCGGCGTCCTGAAATGGTTTGAGGAACACCACATTCCAGTCGATTACGTTGCCGGGACGAGCATGGGTGGGTTGGTTGGCGGATTTTATGCAACAGGTATGAGTCCCGACGAATTGAAAACTCTGATTGATGGCATGGACTGGCGGAAGATTCTGGGCGATCGCACTCCCTATGAAGACCTTGCTTTCCGCAGAAAAGAGGATCAGCGAGCGTATCCAAATTCGCTTCTATTTGGTTTGCGCGGCGGTTTGAGCTTGCCCTCAGGGCTCAACGCGGGGCACCAGATCGGACTGTTGATTGACCGCGTGACCCTGCCGTATGACCAAGTGCCTTCGTTCGATGCGCTCCCTGTACCGTTTCGCTGCGTAGCCACGGATCTGGTGAGTCAGAAGGCTTATGTTTTCAAAGATGGCTCCCTGGCGGTGGCGTTGCGCTCCACGATGTCGATTCCGGGAGCATTTTCCCCCGTTAACGAAGGAAAAGCGGTTTTCGTGGATGGCGGACTGGTGGATAACCTGCCGACGGACGTCGTCCGGCAAATGGGCGCGGAGATCGTGATCGCGGTTCATCTGGAGCCTGCTCCTGTCGAAGCGAAGGACATTCAGTCCGTCTTCAGCGTGCTGAATCATTCCGTGCGCGTGTTGCTGGAAGAAAATGAAGTGCGCAGCCTGGCGCAAGCGGACGCGGTCGTTTCCGTTCCGCTGGCGGAATTTACCACCGTGGATTATGCCAAGAGCGCACAGATCATGAAGCGCGGCTATGACGCCACCAATGCGCGAGCGCGCTTGCTCGAAGCGTTTGCCCTCGACGATGCAGATTGGCAAGAGCATCAGCGAGTGCGAGAAGTGCGGAAGCGGAGCGACGTTCCGACTCCGCAATTCATCGAGGTGCAAGGAACAAATGCGCACGAAGCGACGGATGTCATTCGCTACGTGAAGCGATTTCAGGGCAAGCCGGTCAATCCCGAAAAACTTGACGAAGTGCTGACGCGGCTGACCGGAGTCGGACGCTATGATTCGGCGGGCTACCGGCTCGTCGAGAAAAACGGACAGCCGGGGCTGCTGGTTCAGGTTGTAGAGAAAAATTATGCGCCGCCCATGTTCCAGACGGCGTTCGAGGTGGACGGCTCGCAGAGCGGCAACGTGGATTTTACAATGGGAACGCGCTTCACATTTATGGACGTGGCGGGTTTTCGCTCGGAATGGCGAACCGATGTGCTGCTCGGAAATACCTATGGCGTCCAGACGGAATTGTTCCGGCCATTCCGTGCGGAGAGCCGCTGGTTCTTCGCACCTCATGCGGACGCGAGCGACACCACGTTTCAGATTTACGCGAAGAATGATCCGCTTGCGGACTACCGCATCTACCGCGTCAATATTGGCGGCGATGTCGGATATAGCTTCGGGCGCTTCGGCGAATTGCGCGTTGGCTACGAAATTGGTTCGCTGAATACCAAGCTGCGGCTGGGATCGCCAGAGATTCCTTCAGTGGAAGGACGCGTGGGCCAGACAAGGCTGCGCTACCTGCTGGATCACACCGACGATCCTGTAATTCCCCGGCGAGGCTTCAGTGCGGAATCGAATTTCCGGTGGTTCGACCAAAGTCCGGGTGCAAACGGCGGGTTTCCTTCGATGGACCTGAAATTGGGATTTTTTCAGCCCATTGCGCGGCCGGCGTCGCTTTTCGTGGAGAGCGAAGGCGGCACGACTTTCAGCACGATAAACACGGGGGTTCCTCAATTTTTCCTGGGCGGGCCGGTGCGCCTCAGCGCCTACGGCCAGAACGAGTTTCATGGCAATCAGTACTATTTAATTCGCGCAGGCTACATGCACGACCTGCTCACCCTGCCGCCGTTTCTCGGAAAAAAGGTCTATGCCGTCGGCTCCTACGAAATCGGAAAAATGTACGGCTTAACCACCGGCACCGATCTCCCCGACGATGTTGCTGCAGGCTTCCTGGCCGAAACCGCGCTAGGCCCCTTCTTCATCGGCGGGAGCGTGGGCGACTCCGGCCATCGCAAGTGGTTTTTCCAACTGGGGCGTGTATTCTAAACTGCTTGGGCTTCCGCGGTCACTCCCTCTCGCGCTCGCGGAAATTCATGCCGCCGCCGGGAGCGCCAGCTCCGGCATCAGCCGCGTCCCAGATTTTTCGGTCGATGGGCTGGATGGGTTCCAGTTTCTTCTGCGAAAGTGATTTGTTCACCGCGGCAAGTTCCTTGCTGACCAAGGCGTCGAATTCGCCGGCGACGTCTTCCAACTCTTTCTTCAGCGAATCAATGCGCGCGACCTGGTAATCGGTTGGACGGCCTTCATAGTTCAGAATGTCTCCGTAGAGTTGCGTGGTCTTCTCGCGGACGCGCTCTTCGCCGGTAACTGCCCCGCCTTCCTTGGTCGCCACGATTTTCTTGCGCATCTCCTCGGTTTTCTGCGCGAGACTCTGCACCTGCTTGCTGAGCGCGTCTTCGGCCTTTAGTTTTCCAACGCGCGCCATCAGCGAATCATGCACCCCGTTGATGCGTTCGACTTCGAAACTCATGTCTCCCAGCAAATTGTAGACGCGCATCGCGGCGTCAAACTCCAGTTTGCGGTCCTCAAGCGTGAATTTCGCGCGGGGATCAAGTCCGACAACCAGCTGCGTGCTGTATGTCTCCTTCCCCCGAGTCATTTTGACCGTGTACGTCCCGGGCATAACTCTTGGACCTTGGGCCGCTTCAAATGCAGCGGTCGCTGCTGGTGGAACGCGCGGTGCCTTCAATCTCATGGGCCATTCCACGCGGCTGATCCCGCGCCGGCTGTTTGGAGGAAGCGTGTCCACCAGCTTGCCCTGCGAATCGAAAATCTCCAGCTTCATTTTTCCAAAAATGTGCCGCTTGCTCTGGTAGTAGGTAATCATCGCTGCGTCCGGCGGGTTCGGGCCTGTGAACACAGCATTCCCCTCCGCCCAGCCGCCATTGGCAGGCAGCCGCTGCTGTGCAGGTTTGGCTTGAAGGAAGGTCGCCTCTTGCGTCATCACTTCGGGTGTGAGTTTGCGCAGCGGAGTAATGTCATCCACGATCCAGATGCCCCGGCCGTGGGTGGCTACCACAAGATCGGATTCGCGTGGATGCACCACGACGTCGCGAACCGCGACATTCGGAAACTCATGTCCCTTGTACTGTGCCCAATGCTTGCCGCCATCCGGTGAAACCCACAGTCCAAATTCCGTTCCCAGAAACAGCAGGTTCGCAAGAACGGTGTCTTCCTTGATGACGTGCGCGTACCCGCGGACGCCGCTATCCGGCATGACAATCGATGTCCACGTCTTGCCGTAATCCGTCGTCTTATAAACATGCGCGTCCATATCACCAAACGTGTGGCGATCGAACGTTGCATACGCCGTCGCCGGATCGTACAGGCTGGCTTCCACCCAGGAAACCCAGGAATTCTTCGCGAGCGTCGGAACATTGCCAACGACATTGTTCCAAGTCTTTCCACGGTCGCGCGTGAGCTGCAAATTCCCGTCATCCGTCCCCGCCCAGATGGTCTGGCCGTCGCGCGGCGATTCGCTGATGGAGTAAATCGTCGTGTGCATCTCCGCGTAAGAATTGTCCACGGTTACGCCGCCGGATTCTTCCTGCTTTTGTTTTTCCGGATCGTTCGTCGTAAGGTCGGGCGAAATGCGGTCCCACGATTGGCCATGGTCACGCGAGCGGAATAAAAACTGCGCGCCAATGTAAATCGTGCCTTTCTCGTTCGGGCTCATGTGAATCGGCGTGTTCCAGTTGAAGCGCAGCTTCCCTTCTCCATAGTTCGGCTGCGGCTTGATCGCGCGGCCTTCCAGCGTCACCCGGTTGATGCGTCCAACGTAGCCGCCCTGCGATTCGGCATACACGTAGTTCGCATCGGAAGGATCAGGAAAAACCCAGAAGCCATCTCCCCCAAAAATATTCTCCCAGCGGCCATTGGTGATCCCGCCCGGATACTGTGAGTCGCCCATCCACACGCTGTTGTCCTGCAACCCTCCGAACACGTGATAAGGATCGGCGTTGTCCGTGCTCACGTGATAGAACTGCGAGACTGGGAGGTTGTTGCCTTTCCACCAAGTATTGCCTCCATCGTAGGAATACCAAACGCCGCCGTCGTCGCCAGCGATAATGTGATCGGTATTATCGGGATTTACCCAAACGTCGTGGAAATCCCCGTGCGCCCCGCCGCCGATTCCGCTGAAACTTTTCCCGCCATCCTCGCTCATGATCAAAGTCAGGTCCGGCTTGTAAATCTTGTTTTCATTCTTCGGATCGACGATCAAATTCGCAAAATAAAACGGCCGCCATACCATCCAGTTGCTGCGGTCCCGCTCTTCCCATGTCTTGCCGCCATCTTCGGATCGGAAAAGCGCGCTCCGCGTGGATTCGATCAAGACGTACACAACATTCGGTTTTGATGGCGCGATTGTGACGGCCACGCGCCCCCACGGTTTCGCGGGCAACCCTTTGGCGCTCTTTTCATCCAGCTCGTTCCAGGTCGCTCCGCCATCTGTGCTTTGGAAAAAGCCGCTGCCGCTGGCCGCGGTGGCATTCTCCCCGCCCGAACGGAACGTCCAGCCTTTCCGCCGGAAATCCCACATGCCCGCAAAAAGAACCTTCGGGTCCTGCGGACTCATGGAAATCATCGAACAGCCTGTCGAGAGATTCGCGCCCTTCAGAATCTTGTTCCAGTTTTTGCCGCCGTCCGTCGTTTTGTAAACGCCGCGGTCCTCGCTGTCGCTCCACAGTTTTCCCGGCACGCAGGCATAAACGGTGTTCCCATTCTTCGGGTCAACGATAATCTTCGCGATGCGCTCGGAGTTCGCCAGGCCCATGCTTTTCCAGCTATCGCCGCCGTCCGTGGACTTGTAGATGCCGTTGCCGATTGACGTGCTGTTGCGCGTCCACGCTTCGCCCGTGCCCACCCAGATTGTTTTCGGCGCTTGCGGATCAATGGTGACCGCCCCGATGGATTGTGCGGATTCCTTGTCGAAAACGGGTTTAAACGTCGTCCCGCCGTTGATGGACTTCCACACTCCGCCGCTGGCCGCACCGACGTACACCGTGAGCCGCCCGTCTTCTTTTACCGCGGCGATCGCGGCGACTCGTCCGCTCATGGCCGCGGAACCAATGTTTCGCGCGCCCAGGCCGGAAATCGTGTCCGAATCGAATTTGGCAATTTGCGCTGGCGTGGCCTCCGCAAAAATCATCGCGGCACTCAGCACTATCGTCTCGGCAACCAAACAACGAATCAATTTGCGCATAGCGGCGGATTCCTCACCAATAAAGTAGAGTCCTCTGAACTTGGTTTCATGCCCATTCGTGGATATTCGTACGCAGAAATTTCACTTCCCTGCCGGAGGCGCCTTCATCTCCGGCTTCGACGCGGGCATCGAGAAATGCGCGTCTTCCAGCGGTATATTTTGTTCGATTTTCTCAACCGAAAATTGCGCACGCCCAGCGCTGCCTTTTTGCGCCTGCTCGACGGCGAAGGGATAATAGATGCCGTTCACCTGTTCGTAGTCGCCGTAATAAAGCTCGCTCTCCTGCAGCGCCCCGCGAATCGTGGTTTGAATTTCCACTTTCAATTCGAGAAACGAATCGCCATCGAGGTAGTAGTAGCGCACGTCCCCATTCTTCATGCTCAGCTTGATTTTGAAGCAATCTGTTCCTTCCATCGAATCGTGCCCCACGAGTTCCGCTTTGTGGCCCTTCTCCTTGTACTCCATCAAAGGTCCATCCATGTCGGCGTCCACGGCCAGGCTTTTCAGGTCGTCCTGCGATAGCAGCTCCGGATCTTTGCGCCCGCCAAACGGTGAAATCTGCCACCCCGTCTTGCCGTCGTAGGCCTGCACTTGCGCCAGTCCTTGAATAATGAATTCTTCTCGAACTTTGTCCGCGCGCTTGTTTTCCTGGCGAAATTCCGCGCGAAACGATCCTTGGCTGAACTTTGCCGTGGTGCGCACGCTGCGCACCGCTTTCAGCTTATCGAGTCCGCCATGCGCCTGAACATTCTTGGCGATAACCTCATCAACGGTTTGTGCGCCAGCACTCAATGAAAAAAGTGTAAACGCCGCCAATACGGGAAGGAAAAAACGAACAAACCTGGAGAGCTCCATCGCTGGAGCCAGCCGCAGATCTACTTTCATGAATTCCCCCAACCCAACGCTAAGTGATAGTACGCCAAACGGCAGGACCAAAACACCGCATCATTATATTACTCGGACGAAATTAGGAACACTTAGTTAGCAGACTTTCGCCCTGCTGCCAAGAAGTTTCCTTCAGGAGCTATACCTCCAGATGGAGGCACGGTATCGCCGCTTACCTAAATGAAGCAGAAGAAGGTCGCCTTCCACAGAAATTTTCTATATCTTCTCTACACCAAGATTCCGGTGGCTGGAATCAAAGAACCGGAAGGAGACGCGGCGTTGAGAAGATTATTCATGGCCCTCGTCTTTGCCGCATTCCTGATTGCTCCGGCAGTTCGCGCTCAGGCAGGTCCCGTGGAAGGCCAACACGAGTTGCAGGTCTGGACCGGCGGAGGCCACGGCCTCAGTGGCAGCCAATCCGGTGACGGCATCTGGAACGTGGGCTTCCGTTACGGCCTGATTCTCACCGCGCCGCATGGCCCCGGTTTCCTGCGTGGCCGCCTCGAATATGCCGTGGATGCCGTCCCGGTCTTCCTCGTCGTTCAGAGAACAAACACCGCCTACGGCGTCGGCATAAATCCTTTCGCCTTCAAATGGGCGCTGGACACGCCGCGCAGCGTGGTTCCTTATTTCGAAATCGGCGCCGGCACGCTCTTTACCAACACCAAAGTTCCTGAAGCAACGTCGCGCATCAATTTCACCACCAGCGCCGCTCTCGGCCTGCATTTCCTCCGCAGCAGGCACAACGTAAGCGCGGAAGTCCGTTACATGCACATTTCGAACGCGGGTCTTGCCACGCCCAATCCAGGCATCAATACCATTCAATTGCGTCTAGGCTTCGGTTTGTTCAGCCAGAAAGAATAGCAGCAATGGCAACGCGGCCAAATTTTGCACCGTGCCGAGAAATCACCGCACTGTCATCCCGAGCGGAGCGAGGGATCTGCTTTTTCCGGGTTGTCCGAAAATAGTAAGGTTGCGCGTGCGAGATGAAAATGATCTGGATCGTCGTAGCTGTAATCGTTCTTCTAGCTGGAGTCGCTGTCGTCCGCGCCATGCGCACTGGCGGGAGAGCGCCCTCTTCGGGAACGCCCGCCCCAGACTTCGCCTTGAACTCACAGGATGGCAAACCGCTTAACCTCCACGATCTTCGTGGCAAATGGGTCGTTCTCTATTTCTACCCCAAGGACTTCACCAGCGGCTGCACCAAGGAAGCTCACAATTTCCAGCGCGACCTCGCGCAGTATGAACAGAAAAACGCCATTATCCTCGGCGTCAGTGTGCAGGACGAAGCTACCCACCAGAAGTTCTGCGCCAAGGAAGGTCTCAGCTTTAAGTTGCTCGCGGATACCAAGTACGAAGTCTCTTCCTCTTACGACTCGCTGGTAAATCTAGGCGTCGCCAAGCTTTCCGCGCGCCATACCTTCCTCATCGATCCCGCCGGCATCGTCCGAGAAACTTATCTCAACGTGAACGCCGAAAAACACAGCGCCGAAATCCTCGTCGACTTGGCGCAACTCCAGCACCCTCCGCGCTAAGCTTACCCTCGCTATCGCTGTCATCCTGAGCGAAGCGAAGGATCTCAACTGATCCCCACCTCCTCAGGAAACATTCGCTCGAGATCCCTGCGCCTAGTTTCCGCAACTACCGTCGACTGGCACGTCAGGAACGTCGGGCAGCGCGCCGAGACTACTCTTGCCCAGCAAGCTGTTCAGCGCGGATACATCTTTATTCTTGATCTCCTGCCACCCAGAAAGAGTTTCATTCATTCCCTTGCAGATCCGCCGGTACGCTGCGAAGGATTCTTCCGATGGCTCAAAGTCTGCTCCATCAACGAGCGCCATCAGCGCCGTTAAACTATCGTTCACGGCCATGAAATTTGTCGTCTTGGGTGCCTCAAGAATCGGCGTGGCCTCACCTTCAAGGTTTGCAGTCTTCGCGTCCAATGCCTTCCCCGCCGCTGCAATGGGGTCTTCCTTGGGATGCTTCATGAACTCGGTTAGACGCGCACGCAACTCTTTGCTCTGTTGGTAGCCGTCAAAGTTTTTCTCCAGCAACGCGGAGACTTTCAGTTGCAGCTCCAGTGAACTCTGCAATTCGTTGCGCGCCGCCACTACCCGCGGATCGATCTTGACTTCCAGCGGCTGGCGCAGAATTTGACCTCCCGTTTTCAGCCGCACTTCATACTTACCCGGTAGCACCAGCGGTCCTTGTGGAGGCAACGGCGTCGCACCCACAATCGCCGCGATCGGGTAATTGTACGGAGACTGCGGGTGCACGGCGCGCGGATCCGGGTAGCGCAGATTCCATATAAAACGGTGCATTCCCGCCGCTTTCGAAAGCGACTGAGGATGTCCGATCCAGTAATCCGCGACGTAGGGCGTTTCCTCCGGCTCTTTCGGCGCGGGCGCGCTGGAAAAACGCCGCACCAGTTTTTCATCCGCGTCGTAAATCTCCAGTTGAACCTCCCCGCTCGAATTCGCCGGCAAAACATAATTCAGAATCGCGCCATCCGGCGGATTCTTACCTGCGGGAACTTCCGGCGGCAGTGGCGTATCTTGATTCTCGTCGCGGCGCACACGAATCGCGGCTCGTGGCGCAAATAGTTGGGCGCCCGAAGACGCTGTGCGCCCATCCATCTGGCGCAGCGGCGTTATGTCGTCGAGAATCCAGAACGATCGGCCATACGTCGCCGCGACCAAATCATCCTGCTCGATCGCCAAATCGTGGATGGATACCACCGGCATGTTGAGCCGCAGCGTTTGCCAGTGGTCACCATCGTCAAACGAAACGTAAACGCCCCTCTCCGTTCCCGCGTACAGCAGTCCTTTGCGTACGGGATCTTCGCGCACCACGCGCACGAAATCGTTGTCTCGAATGCCGCTGACGGTTTCCTGCCAGGTTTGCCCGAAGTCCCGCGTCCGGAAAATGTGCGTGTGCAAATCGTCATGATTGTTGCGGTTCACGGCGGCGTACGCCATTCCCCCACCGAAATGCGATGCTTCCACAATACTCACCATGCTCCACTCGGAGACGTGTGGCGGAGTGACATTTTGCCAGCTCTGGCCTGCGTCTTTCGTCAACTGAATGTTTCCGTCATCCGTTCCAACCCAGATCACTCCTTCTTTCACCTGCGAAGGAGCAATTGTCAAAATCGTCCCTCGAGACTGTTTCGAATCCTTTTCATCTGGCCGCACGCGCGTCAAGTCCTCGCTCACCGCTTCCCAGCTCGTCCCCCCATTGGCCGTCTTCATCAGAAACTGCGTCCCGAGATAAAGAAGATGCGGGTCCTGCGGCGAAAACGCCATGGGAATGGTCCAATTGAAACGGTATTTGCTTCCAAACGAAACGGGCGACGGAGAAATATCGCGCGCCTGCCCGGTGGTTTTCGACAATCGCACCACGCTGCCGCCGGGCCCCGCGTTGTAAACCACGTCCGGGTCCAGCGGGTCCGGAATGGTGTAGCCGCTTTCTCCCGGTCCCACCGGAAACCAATCGCGCTCCGTAATTTGTCCGTTGTTGCCGCGGCTTGCAATTCCCGCGGTTCCGCTATCCTGCTGCGGTCCGTACACCCAATACGGGAAACGGTGATCCGTTGCCACCCGGTAGAATTCTCCCGTCGGCTGGTTGTACCACGTACTCCAGGACTCACCGCCGTTCAGGCTGATCGTTGCTCCCTGATCGACGCCCAGCATCAGTCGCTCCGAATTTGTGGGATCGATCCACACGCTGTGGTAATCGTCGCCGCCCGGCGCGCCCTTGATGGCCGTGAACGTACGCCCGCCGTCTTTCGAACGGTACAAATTTTGCGAAGGCACGTACACCACATCGGCATTTTTCGGATCGACGAAAATTTCGCTCATATACCGATATCCATCGATCCGCTTATCCTCGGTCGTTCTTTTCCACGTCACGCCCGCGTCGTCCGACCGGAACAGCCCGCCTTTTTTCTCTTTCGCCTCCACGATTAGATACACGCGTCGCCCATGGTTTCCCGGTGCTACCGCAACGCCGGACCTGCCCCACTCTCCGGCAGGGAGGCCGTTTCCCGTGATTTGATTCCAGGTCACGCCCTCGTCGCTCGATTTGTAGAGTCCGCTCCCGGGTCCGTACGACGTTCCTCTTTGTCCCGGCTTTCGAATGCCGTGCCACAGCGTTGCGTACACCACGCGCGGATTTCCCGGCTCAAAGCAAAGGTCCACCGCCGCTGTCACATTGTCTTTGTACAGAACTTTCTTCCACGTCCTCCCTCCATCCGTCGTCCGAAAGACCCCGCGCTCTTCGTTCGGGCCGGAACTGTGTCCCATCGCCGCCACCAGCACGATGTCCGGATTTCGCGGATCGATCAGGATTCTCCCGATATGCCGCGTGTCCTCCAGTCCCACGTGCTGCCA
>WNFD01005602.1_pt1 | contig 12551 bp, 13 predicted proteins | sample 5400491 | NCBI WGS metagenome assembly WNFD01 (sample SAMN13153343, study PRJNA577476) | soil metagenome | isolation source: 120 cm saprolite under Douglas fir tree site 2 hole 2 replicate 2 | place: USA:California | collected 2015-04-18 | reverse complement strand
GCATTGGTCAGGTTGGTGGCCGTAGTCACCGTCGTGATGGTGTTCATCGTGGACGTGGGCGAGTCTATGTTGAAGAATTGCTTGAAACCGGCTGCGAGCAAGCCCGCTGTTTCCGTTAATGCCGTGCCGAGAATTTGGGCGAGGTTGGCTTTAACTACGCCGCCCGTAAAATCCAACTGCCCTGTGCCTGTGCCCGTGGAGAGCAACACCGAAGCCCCGAGATCCCGCGCGGTCTGCGAGGTGCCGTTGATTTTGAGCACATCCACCCGGCCCGAAGAATCGGCGGACAATGGCAACCCGCTGGTTGCGCCCGCTACTGCGCTCGGTATTCCATCGAAGCCCGCATTATGGGCATCGGCCACAAAACGAAACGTCTCGACATTATCCACACCGGAAGCCGTACCACGGACGATCAGCGGGCCAGCCGTGCCTGTATCCGTAGCGCTCAGATCCACGTAATACCAGCCATTTGCGATTTCGGTTGCATTGGTCGCGCCGGCCGATGGATTTCCGAAGGCCGCCCCGTTTTTCGAGATCGTCACCGCGATGGTCTTGCCTGTGGCATCCGACACGTGATCCGTGCTCAGATACGCCTTGAGCGGGATACGCCGGGTTGCGGACTGTGGAATGGCGATCATTTAAAATCCTGTAAAGATGCGGGAAAGCGGCACTGTGGTGTTGTCGCCGCTCACACAGGGCACGCCGTCCTGCCAGTACTTCAGTCCTTTGGTGTTCGCGATGGGCGTGGCCGCGAAATCGTCCACGTTCACCCAGCCAGCCGTGCCGTCGCAGTCCACGACGAATTCGAGGGTTGCATCATCAGTCACAGCAGCGGTCGTGCCCGAGAGCGTCTCCCAGGTCCCGGTGGCCGCCGCTGCCGTCGCCAGCACGGTATCCGCCGCGATCCCCGCCGCCACATTTTTACGGACGATCAGCCGCTGCTGAACTCCGTTGTAGTTGGCTCCGCCCGCATCGGTCGATATGGACTTGCGCACCGCTGCCGATGCGGTAATCGTTCCCCCATTGGCTACTGCCGCAGTCCATCCATATCCGGGAGGTGCGGATTCCAGCTTGGAGCCCGCTGTATTCGGCGTGAGTCTCAACGAAGGCGATGCCGTGTTGAAGATTACGGTGTCAATGGAACCGACTCCGTACTGAAGCCAGAATTTGTGATTGCCTGCGGTCTGGTCGTGCTTTTGCGACAGGACGAAGGCGTTACGCAAGTTCCCTGCCGCGAATGATGCGACTTCCGTTGTCGATGCGAGAAGGCAGTTGCGCAGGATGGCCGTGCCGAAACCTGTCAGGCTAAAGTCTTGAGAACTATGCGCTACCTTGATCCCAGTCGCCACTCCGAAGGTGCACGACTCAAACAGAGTATTGCCCGAATTAAGCACAATCACACCGGTCGCTGTGGCAAACGTGCTGTCTCCACTCAAGATGCAATTAGTAAACAGCGTATCGAGGGTGAGGCTGAGGTTGATATTGGCGGTGGTGTTGCCGAAAGCAATCAACTGGTCGATCACATTCGACTGGTTAGCAGTACTTACGGCGCTAAAGATTACACCAGTCGAACCATTCCGCCACACCGTAATAGTGGTTAGGTTTGACATCCGAATCCCACCAAAACTAAAACCGGAAGACGAGTTCGAGTGGGATGTATTACCCGAGAATGTTACAAACTGAGCCCCCGCTTCAATCGCCGAGATCCCCGTCGCTCCTCCTACTGCGGTGTTGTTGGTGAAGGTGCCGCCCACGTCGGAGAGTGAAAAACATGTCACCCCGCCACCACTGGGTTTGATGAACACATTGCTATCCATCGTCCAGGTGCCAGACGTCGCGTTTACTATCAGTATTCCCGCGCTGAAATTTCCATCCACGTTGTAAATCACGTTGTTGCTGTAGATCACCGTCGCTGCTGTCTGGCCACTGGTGCCCGTGATATTCAGGGCCGTACTTCCCGACACTGTAGAATCATGGACGGCACAGAATTTCATAATGAATGTGCCAGTCGTGGTTTCAGCAATGATGCCCCTGGCATTATTAGGAGATGTCACATTGCTTCCCAATTGCGTGAACTCCACATACTGGATATTCACCACTGCGGTGGCTTTGACATCTACGTACCCCTGAAGCGTCCCAGAGATTCCCCGGATCTTCACATTCCGCGTCAGGTTGATCACTTCCGCCTGAGTGGGCGAAGTGCCGGAATGGGCGTTGGTCAATCCCGCGGTCAGCGTAACTTGCGTTCCGCTATCCACCGTCGAGATTGTCTTCTTCTCGCAATCCCCCACCGTACGTGTCGTACTGGCGAATGCCAGATTATCCGAACCGGCCCAACCGGAAGTGCTCGCCAACGTAATCACGGTCGCAGCAGCAGCCTTATCGGCAGTCATCAAGGTGGCGACTGTAGCTATGCTTGCCCCGTAGATATTGACCGTCGAAGCGTTGCGCGCGATAAAACCGGAGTCCACATTCACGGCTGAATTGAATTCCAGCACTGCGGTAGCTGTGGACGGGATCGGCGTTCCAGAAGTTCCCATGTTCCACGTGCCAGAAGAGTAGATCACCAACGTCCCGGAGATTTTGAGGTAGTAATTCAAAGCGTTCGTACCCCAGGTAAACGTGCCGCCCTTCGACACCGAGAATGCTGCCGGTGGCGTGGTCGTTCCGAAGCTGGTGGTGGCCGTGTTGTCGTGGGTGACCGTGTAAGAATTCTTCGTTCCTGCCGCCAGATTGTCGCCCATCGTGTGGATAATGTCGTTGGCCGCCGGCGCTCCCGTGGTCGCGGTGCGCAGCATGCGGGTCCAGTTGGTACCGGACGCGCTGTAGACATTGACAGCCGTACTGGTCGCGGACAGTTTGATGCCGACTGAGTATAGGGTTGCTCCAAGCAAGAGCACGGAAGCCGGAGTCCCTCCCGAATTGAAGGTGAAGAAATACCAACCGCCTTCGTTGGCTGCCGTCGAACAGGCGTCGATGTCCGACACGTTCATAGTGGTGGCTGTACCGGTCACCTCTACGCCTGCAATGGCTAGATGGACCGTGATGGTGTTGCTGGGAGAGCCAGCGGCACGCGAGGCAATCTTGATAGCAATTCCTTCCACGGTAATCGCACCTGGCGTAAAGGTAGAGGACTCCTGGTAAGAAGTCGTCAGCGCCGTATTTGCCGCTTCCGAGTCGCTAAGCGAAGTGGCATCGACCGCGCCCCACGTGCCTGCCGCGGTGAAATTACCGGTGCCTTTATTGATTAGAGTTGCCATTTTTTATTTCGGCAGGTCGAACAGCTACTTCTTGTGCCAGTGAGCGATTTCCCGTTCCACCCGGGCGATCTCCCCGGTATAGGCCAGCAGTTGCTCTTGCAATTGCGAATGGTAGAGACGCAGGGCATTCAGTTTTTCCAACAGCTCGATATTGGTGAGAGGCTTTTCCACCAGCACACACTCTTTTTTTCAGGTGTTGGACAAGCTGCTCGATGGGCGCAGGGGATGGCGCGGCGTTACGTTGTTTGCTGGGAGGCGTTTTGCAATTCACGTTCGCGATCTTGGATACCCGCGGGACTCACTCCCGCAGACGTGCGGGCGCAAAGAGCTACACCGTCCGGATGCTTGTCAGGGTGCCCCGTAATACCGGTTCCTCGCCCCCCCAGGTAAATGGAAAGTGAGCACTGCTTCTCCGTACCCGGTAGCGAATCCGTTGTAGTGAAACGCCACTTCCACGCCCCCTTTGGGATTGGGCGACACGACTACGCGATTGGCTCCCTGGTAATCGCGGAACGGATCGGCGCCGCCGGCATTCCCGGCCAGGTCCGGATTCGTGTCGTCCGCCAGTGACCAAACGACTTGGCCCGGCCCCCACACGGATCCCGATTTGCGGCTGCGATAAATCTTATCTGCAGACTCGGGGCCGATCCAGTAGAGCGTCTGCGCGTCGTAGAGCCAGGGCTCCCTTGTGCGGCTGAACAAGCCAGCGGCCGGAGTCACGGTATCCAAATCCCATTCCGATTCCTCCGGGGCTCCCACCGCGCGACTCAAAATATCGAGGTGCTGCCCGTCATCCCGGACACGCGCGAAGATCGCACGTCCGGAATGAATCCGCACGTTGCCGGCCCGTTCGGTCTGCGCCCGGAAGCTGGGCGCCCCGTCATGCGTGGCGGTGTGGCCGCCGTAGTGCGCATTCGAACCGGCATCCACAGTGAGCCAAGGACTGGAGCCGATCACCGAAGCTCCCACCACGGCAGGCGCTACGGTATAGAGCAGGTACACCAGATTGCCGTTGGGCGCGCTCGAAAAATGAAACGCGCTCGCGCCGAAAAACGGGCTGGTGAACTGATCGTGCGGCGCACCCCAGGATTCCGCCTGAAAATCGAAATCCACGAAGGCCCAATGCTGGTCGATAAAACCGACGACGGTCGGCGTGACGTTGCACATCGCCCCGATCGCAGCCGCGTCGCTCGGATGAATGCCTACATCCCCGCCTGCTGCAAAACGATAGTCGTAGCAGGGCGAGGCCTGCAGGAATTCGCGCGAGAGCGACGGCGCGCTGTTGTCGAGCGGCCCGGTCCAGGTTGCGCCATCGTCCGCCGACTTGAACATGACGGGATGCGCTGGGGTATCGAACGGGGCGTAGTTGCTCCACAGACACATCCACCGCGTCGTTCCGCGGTAGAAAGAGTAACAGGAATTGGCGAGAAACGGGCTGAGATAGCCCACATCCGGACTCCCCAGGTGAACGGTGGCGGATTTGGTAGGGACGGGAAGCGCCATTCAGACGCGCCGGTACGATCCGTCTTTGGCGACGTCGTAGTTCGCATCCCGGCTCATCGTGACCGTGTCGCCCGGTGCGTGCGTCGAGTGCAGGGTAACCGGGGCGGCTTCTTCCTTGCGGCGCCGTTCGGCCGATTTGCTTTTGCCTTGGCCAAAGGATTTCTGTTGCGCGATCTGTTTGAGTGTCATGTCGGCTAAATTCAGGTATTGCGCTTTGGGCAGGCGGTCCGGATTGAAGCGCGACGCGCGCCAGTCGGGTACCCCGTCGACCGAGTGCCAGCGCCGCAGGCTGCCGCCCTTAGCGACCCGGCAGAGCGTCCCGACCAGAAATTCACCGCAATGCTCCTCGTAGAACGGAATCAATGCCGCGCCGATGGGCTCTCTGGTCCGGTAGACCGGTTGCCCTTTGCGCGCGATGGGAGGCATCTCGGGCCGCTCGGATTCGGGGAGCACCCGGAAGTACTTCACGGGGTTCGAGCGCGTGCCTACGCCTTCTATCTCGCCCTGGCAGGCACGCGCATAGGCTTCCCGCCATGCCAGCTTGCCGACGATGCTATTCAGGTCGGCGCTGCGCAGGATCACCGGCTCTTCGTAGTGCGCGATCTCGAGAATCGCCACCAGATGCTGCGGTGAGGTACGCATGCGTATTATCGGGGCACACCGCCGCGCCGTGCGGGCCGTACGGTCGAATCGGACAGGAGAGTTGCGGTGCCTGGACACCGGGACGGTTACGCCGTCGCTGGGACTGCGGGAGACGCTTTGGCGACCGGCTCCAGCTTACGGAGGCCGGTGCGCTCTTTGGTGACTACGGACTCGAAAAACGGTTCGCCTAAATTGACTTTCACGGCTTCGAGCGTGATGCCGAACAGGGTCAGTGGATTCTTGATGAGCTTCTTCAGCTCTTTGAATATTTGCAGCCGGGCTGCGGGAGTGAACTCGCGCTTGAACTCGCGCGGCTTGACCTTGACCAGGTAGACGTCGCCTTCGGCCACTGCGGGCAGGTCCGCTGCTAGCTCTGTGTAGTACGAGAGCAACTTACTTTCGGCGTCTTCGAAGGCTACTTTGTCTACGCCCACTTCCTGGAGGATCCGTGCCTCGGCCTCTTTGAGTTTGCGGGCCAGCTCGCCGTATCGATCGACGAGCTGGCGGGGAGGGAGGGCGGTGACAATCGAGGTTCCGGCGGGTTGAAGGGAGGTTGTTGCCTTATTCGCAGTTTTCAAGCTACTGCATGATCGGGGCAAAGATCGGGGGAACGCTAGATGGCTTTAGTTAGCGGATCGAAGGAGAAAGTACCGAATCGGTCCTGGAACCCAACAGGAAGTCCCAAGGATCGGATCGGCCGGTTTACCTCAGAGACGGGCGCGGCGCGCGTCAGCGCTATGCGGTGCTTCCACCGCTGGGATACAGCTCAATCGCGGTGCGTGCCCAGTTGACGGTGGATTGCAGTTCGGTGATGGCTTCGAGGGTCTCCCTCGATGCTGGACAGTGGTCGCGGATCAGCTTGGCCATGCGCAACCCCTGGTTGCGAATCAGCTCCATGTGGCCGGATTGCGTGCCGGAGATCTGCTGGTAGCCGAACAGGCGCTCTAGCTCCGGATCGGTCATGGTCTGATATTCGCGGGCGCGCGCGGTGGCCCCGGCGGAGGCTGTCTCCCGTGTTTCTGGCATGTAGACCAAGATAGCAGCAACCGCATGCTTTCCCAAGGGGGTGGCGGGGCCGGGTCAAAGCACTCAAACTCCCCCAGCCCCTCGCGATGCTGCTGGCGAAAATGGTAGGCACCCATCATTCTAGCCCGCGCGCGCGTGCTGCGCCGGGCGAGGGGCGCCCGAACGCCACAGCTATTTTGGGCACCTACCGCGGTTTTCCATCGATGGAGCGCGCACCTAAAAGCATTTATTTTGGAGGCTTTCGCGGGCGCTTCGCCCTGTTATCGTGGCGTTCGCCGCTACCGCGTTTTGCCACGGGCCGGTCCCGGCGGCCGGCCGCGCTTCTTCCGCCGGCAGTGCCGCCAGGCAGCACGGGCCGAGGGCTGCAGTTCGCGACATCGCTTGCATCGAGTTTTGATCGCCGGCCGCCCGCCGGGGTGTTTTTGAGCGCGCAAAAAAACTCCTAAATAAATGTTGACAAACTGGTGCCAGTATGTCAATATTAAAGTGTACCCCGGCACCGCCGGGGGAAGCAGCAAAAGCGGCCACCGGCCGCAGAGGAGAACGAGTCATGGACTCACAGACGATCGCCCGCCGTACCCGCCGCGCCGTGCTTCAGAGCGCTGGCCAAACCCAAGCCAACATCCGCATCGAGATCATCCCCGGCATCGCGCTGGCGCCCCGCAGCGTAGGCCAGTCCTACTACTGGACCACCCCCAGCGGCAAAACCATCGTGCATCACCCGAACGCATACCGCTGGCCCACTTGGTACCATCCCTCCACCCGCCGCGTGATCGTGGGCGAGCAGTGGATCGCTCAAGCGTAATTCGCGGAGTGGCCCGGCTCACGCCGGGTTTAACGCGGCAGGCCGGTCACAAGCCCCGGCCACGCGGAAGGAGCATCACCGATGCAAGCCACAATCACCTACCTGCTCACCGAGCAGGCCCAGCGCGATGCCATGGCGGCCACAGGCCAGCCGGTAGCACGCAAACAGAGCATCACCGTAGACGTCACCGCCGAGGATATGACTATCATGCAGGTCGCCGAGGACGGAACGCCCTACCTCGATTTGAGCCGGCGTGGAAACGACTCGCACAAAGACTGGCTGCTGGCGGCGAACGCCGTGACAGACATCCACGTCAAGGATGAGGGTTATCTCCCGCACTTCCTGGCGCCGAATCCCGATGTGCTGGCCTTGCTGCGATCCGGTCGGGTGGCCACTCGGGCGGCCACCGCGGCGGCCGTCGCGAAACAACAGGCGGAGGTTGAGGAGCGAGAAGCGAGCTGTATCGCGCGCTTTCTGGGCGGCGGCGAGGGAATGTATCGCGACGGCATCCGCATCTATAATCCGTGGGGACCGGATATCCCTGTAACCCATCCGCGCGCACACGAGATCCTGGCCGAAATCAAGAGGCGCCAGGAAGACCAAGCCGCGGCCAAATCCCGCAAACTCGCGAAGATCGAGCAGCATGTAACAGCATTCCTGGCCGATCCGGCGGCACGCGCGGTGCGCTTGGACAGCGATCCCTGTTTCTGGGTCGAGTTGCAGACCGAGGCCGGTGTGCTGCGCGTCGAGAAAGATGTATACGGCGCCGAGAAAACCAAAGCTCTCGGAAACGAGGCGCGGCGCCGCATGACTGCAGACAGCGCGGCCAAAGAGCAGCTCAAGCAGGACTACATCGACCAGTGGATCGCCGAGCACGCCGATGCCGATACCCAGCAGCAGCACTCCGAAGGCTTGCTCTGCCGCAAGGCTGCTGTCAACCTGATCGCCGGCGCCGCTTTCGAAGCCGCGGGAGTGCCGGAGAAAGTGCCCGAATCCTCCGGTACGACGTGCGAGGACACCGATTGCCCGTGCTGCGATACCGTCGTGGATTGCGTGCCACGACGGGTCTATCCGGCTTGGCGCGCGATGAAAGCCAAAATACCCGAGGGCTTTGCCGTCGAGTTCCGCAAGCGGCGCGACTGCTTGCAGGCGGACATCGAACGGTACGGGCCTGCCGACGATAACGTTGCGACTGCCGGCCCGGTCTACTACGTGGCCACCGTCACCATGCCGCACGGGCCGTTTACGTTCGAGCGTACGGTGAAACTTGGGTGAGACTCCCGGTCCATTCGCCCGCCGCGCAGCGCAAGCAGCAGCAGAGAGGCGAGCCATCGATGGTTCGCCTCTTCGACCGCATCCGCTCCGGGCAATACACGCTTGCGCCCTACGATGTTACGTTCGTCCAGCCGGCCGAATGGGAAGCCTACTCGCAGGCCATCCGCCCTTCGCAGTAGTTGCGTTGTGGTTTTGATCGCGGAGATTTTGATCGTCGTCGTCGGAGGCGCCCGCCTGTAACTCCAACGACGACGGCGGCGAATATTTTGTAAAAATCAATCCGAAGACGAGACCGGCCCCCTTTCTACTTATATTTCATTGGGGGTACTTCCAGTCCTACATTGAGTGGGACCTGCGGTACTAGTAGCGGAAGGACTACATCCACAATTCTATTGACAGACCGCTCTATCTTCGTGCTACGATGATTCCACTTTATGGGACGGAACAATGCCAAGGATCGGATCGCTCCATCGGTGAGTGAGACGCCTCCGGCGCGCGTCCGCAAGACGGCGGCACAAAAAGCCGCGGCGTTGATCGGAAGGCGGGGCGGGAGAAAGTTCGCGGCCACTCAGACCTGGGAGCAGCACAGCGAGCGCATGAAGCGCGTGCGCCGCGGGATCAAAACGTCGAAGCCGGAACAAGCGGCACTAGCGAGTTAGTCGGGAATGGCGCACCAATCTCTCAGTCGTATCCACGCGACAGCACTTAGACACGCGTGCTGTAAGTGGGTACGGATGGTTAGACGTGGCGCGCCAACCCAATCCAGAAGCCCTCCCGGCGCCGCGTAGGAATCGTTCCGCGCGTTTTCTTAGATTGGCCTCTGAGACCGCGCAAAACAATGGGTTTGAAGCGTAGGAAGACTTCCTTCTCCTATCATACGGGATTCTCCTTCCCCGTTTCAATCCCCAGTTCAAAAAATGAATCGCCGCGCTTGGAAAGTTGCGGCAGGAAGGACAAATTTTCCCGTGACAGCTTCATCTTCGTGTAAACCTACCAGGACTACTAGAACCGGCGGCTCCCCGAAATTCAACTTACGCCGTATCCTCCAGCAACTGCTCGACAAGGGAGCGGTGGATCTGGAATACGACCGGGAAGGCACGGCAAGGTTCCGGCCTTCGGTGGATTCTCGCGCCATCGATGCGGTAAACGCAGAGGGAGGTGCGCGATGAGCCCCATCCCTACCGAAAAACGGGAAGCGGTTTTCTCGCTGGCGGATCAATTCCGCGATTTGGCCGGGAGATCCGGCTTGTCTCTGCCCCTCATTCAGGCCGCCCTGCAAGTGTGCCAGGCTCTCATTCCACTGACCGAAGGGCCGCACGATTCCCTGCAGCCCGCATTGTTCGATTGGGTGACCGGGAAACCTCAGGAGGCCGCATGACACCGGATAAGGCCAAGGATCGGACCGCCGCAACGGAGAGTGAGGCGGACGCGGCGCGCGTCAGCCGAAAATTCCAAGTCGAAGTGACGGTATCGGCCTCCGGTTATGTGACCGTCGAAGCCGCCGATGAGAAAAGCGCGCGCCGGGAAGTGGAACGCATGCGGGTAAGCATCGACTGGCCGCGGTTTTCCAACGTGGACACCTCGCTGTTCGACGGATGCGGCGCCGATGTCCATGTGGATGGCATAACTCTGGACGACGAAAGTGAGGGCTCCAAATGCCCAAGCCGGCGGTGAGTGAGATACCTCCGGCGCGCGTCCGCCGGCTGATCCTGGACCTCATCGAAGCGCGCGGCGGAACTCTAGGCTCAGCAGAAAAAAGCGGGAGCCGGTGATGTGGGCTGACAAGCACCGGCGCTACGCCGAGCGCATGAGAAATCGTCCCCCGGCACCGAAGCCCTGGAAGCAGCGCGCACCTGCCCGATTGACGGAATACGAAAAGCTCCTCACGCGCAACGCCCTCGCCACGCCGTCCCGTGCGGCGGTCGAAGAGACTGCCCGCAAAAACGCGGAGATCCAAGATGCGGCGCGCTGGGAACGGCACCTCATGCGCGAGGCGCTTACGACACACACAGTTTCGCCGACCGATCCACTTCGGCGAAGAGAGGAGGGCGCGGAAAGCAGCCAGAGCAATCGTCCGGGCGCGGCCCATACGGAGCACACTGCGGGCCGCGCCCAGGACGGGCCCAAACAGATGGGTCTCGACTTTTCCACACCTTTTCCCACACGCAAGAATCCAGGGCCGAATCGGGATAGGACCTCGCCTACCCTGAATTGGATCGAGTTTGCGATTGCATGCGCGTCCCAGCTAGAGCCCGAGAATCCGTATCTGGCTCAGTGTGTCGAGAGTTATCGAGCTAGGTCACAAAACGTGAGGAAGGGAAGCATGAACACAGAGAAGGCTGAGGATCGGATCGCTGCGCCGGAGAGTGAGGCACCCGCGGCGCGCGTGAGCGGAATGCTCTGTCTCGCATGCGGAGCGCCCCGCGAACCCGATCTGACGCGCGCCACTCCAGGTGTGACGCCCTACCTGCCGTGCGCCCGTTGCGGCGTCATCGGGATCCGGCCGGAAAACGACCGGCTCCCCGACAATCCAACCCGCCCGAAAAAAGCCGCGCGCGATCTCTACGAGCGCAGCCGCTACCGCGGCGGCAAGCTCATCGCGCCAAAAACAGAAGAGGAGAGAACGGCATGAGTCCAGTACCGAAAAAACAACCGACGTCCATAGACGGAGAACAGAAGGTCCCCGCGCTGTGGGCCAAGATGGGCATTGAGCCGGGCGAGTACCAACTTGCCCTGCACAGCAATTTCGAGATGTTCATGCGCGCTGGATGGCCGTGGCGGGTGCGCTATTGCGGCGGCCTATTCCGCCATTCGTTCGGGTATAACCGCGAACTCGCGGTGCGCATGGCGAACGGCATCTTGCAGCCATTGTGGCCGGGCGGACTAACCAAACTCATCGTAGACCACGGGCGCGAATGCTATCGGCTTGCGGGAATCCTCAAGTTGAATGAAGAGCAGGAGCAATCGCTGCGCATCGAGGTGGCGTACCGGCGGCGAATCCTCGCCAGCATCGAAGAGGACGACGGCGCCATGGTGCGTTGCCGGCTGAACGGCAGAACCGCTGCCGAGAGAGATCGTGCCGCCCGCGCGATCATCGACCAATACCTGACCTTCGCCGAATCGGTGGAGCGCCGCCTGGTGACCCCGCTTCCGGAATTGACGCCGGCCGAACGCATCCGCCTGCATGACAGTTCCGTTATGTTCGTGTTAGCACATCCGAGACCAGCCAACGCTAAGGCGTTGAATCGAAAGACCGACGATGTAGCAGGATCCCTGCTACATCCCCCCCTAAATTCACCCGAATCGGCCATTCCGGACCTATTTATAGCGGCCCTCCAGAAAGCCCTTCGCGAGCACAAATTGAGCTGCGATATCGATGCGCTCGCGAGGGACGCGGAAGTCGCCGCGTGTTTTGTATCGATGAAGCACGCAACCCAATCGGCCCATGAAGCCACCGAGAGATTCAAGGCCATCGTGAAGCGCGGCGTCTTGCGTCTGCAGGGCCATCTCTTCGACGACGAGGAAAATGCGCAGGTATGGGGCGAGGCCTCCAGCACGTCCGCTACAGTTCCTCTTAGAACCGCGCCCCCGCGAATAGACCGTTCGGAGAAAACGAATTCTTCTGAGTCCCGCCCGGCCGCGAATCCGGTTTTGCTGGGCCGCACGATCGAGGCGCTCGAGAAATATTCTCCGGAGGTGGATGACGGGTTGGCGGTCGCCATCATCCGGAAATGCCGCATCAACGATCCGGATGCGACGGACAACGCCATCGTGGCGGCGGTCGAGGAGGTGGGCAAAGCGATGCCGGCGGACGTCGAGAAACCGAACGGGTATCTGCGCACGGCGGTCCCTAATAAATTCGGGGGCGTGGCGGGCACGCGGAAGAAAGCGGGCATGCGCGTAATCGGCACGTGCTATTTCTGCCGGCAGCCGATCTTAGAGAGAGATCCGAAACAAAAGTACGGTGGAAGAGAGGTTCACCGGGTCTGTTACGAGAAAGCCGAAGCGGAAGCCATCGCCCATCTGAAGAAAACCGAGGG
>WNFD01005601.1_pt1 | contig 12555 bp, 10 predicted proteins | sample 5400491 | NCBI WGS metagenome assembly WNFD01 (sample SAMN13153343, study PRJNA577476) | soil metagenome | isolation source: 120 cm saprolite under Douglas fir tree site 2 hole 2 replicate 2 | place: USA:California | collected 2015-04-18 | reverse complement strand
CGGTCAGGGGCCATCGAGAGATAGGAGCATGTCACGCTAGTGGAAGAACAATTGGTCCCGTAGCCTGTGCGATCGGCCGAGGTGAAGGCCCACTGCGCTTCGAAATGCTTCTGGCGCGTCCCACCTGAGAACGTGGTCACGCCGTTGCCGTTCATCGCTTGCGTCTCGCCCGCCTCGTTGGCGAGCGATGGCGAGAAAGGCATGTCCCCGAAAGATCCCGTGGTAAATGCATTCGAGATCCGCCAGCTCTGGCTACCGAACGACGCCGGCGCGCCGACGACGTTCATCACGATTTCCTGATCGATCGCCATGTTGATCGCGAGGCCGGGCGGATTCTGGCCGCCCCAGCCGTTCTGCATATTGATGGACCCGGTATGGTAGGCGGTTGCTTCAAAGTCGATGAACAGAGTGTCGGCATATAGGACAGCCGCCAATACCGAACTGAGTAGAAGTCCAACCAACGCGAAACGTTTCATGGATCTCTCCTTCGCCAACGACTCCTCGGCGCAGTTCACGCGGGAGTACTCGCTGGCAGCACGATCTCATAAAGTCTTAACTGGGACCCCTGAGGGAGCACTCCTTTGTTTTACTGGCAAACGTACTTCCATCTACACGCGATCAGCCGACCACGCCCAGATGCCCCAACCTGGAAATCTCATAAAGCAAAGGTCCAGGTTCTTGGCGAACGCTCTGGCGGTCGCGCCATGCTATACACTCCATGGCCCTCGCACATGTGCCAGACTTCTCGGCTGCGGATTACCTCACTCGTCGGACCGCTGTTCATCCCGTCGGGTTGTGGGTGGTGGTTTACTCTCCAGTTCCTTCTTCGAAGGTAATATCAGAGACCTGACGGAGGAACGCGGCGGGCACAAAGCGTTTTGCTCTCTGCTCCTTCCGCCTAACTTGCACAGTTCCGTATAATGGCGATCAGAGAATTTCGCAATCCGTCGTTTACTGTATTTTGAATGCGGAAAAGGCCTGAGGAACAAAGAAAAGTAAACTATGTAAGCTAAAGGCTGTTGCAAAACCCTGATTCTTCAGTTTGGTGGGTTGAAGGCCACGAATTTCGTGGAGAAAGGTTGCTCAATGGCTTGCTTTGAGGTGCCGGCTTGACTCGGCAACACCAAGGCCCCATGGCTTCCGCTGCCCGGCGGCCGATGAGTCTCCAGATAGGGTGGACCAATATTGCACGGTGTCAACGCACCGTCGAGGGCATGAGATTCGAGCGGCCAAGCGCGACCCTGATGGAATTCCATGCTTCTGACGAGCGATGCTGGGGGTGAGCCGGACGCGGGTTCTCTACATCGATTCAACCATTGTACCGAGCAGGCAAACTGCAATTCGTAATTCAAGAAGGCCTGCTGACTAAGGCTGCCATGGAGAGGGAACCAGAATGAAATTAACGCCATTCCAGCTGGCACATATGGCGGTAGAGTTCGTTAAGACGGGGACCTCGGGTGGCGTATTGTGTTAGTGGATTCGAGTGGTAAGCGCAAACAGATCGAGATTCATTTAGGCAACTGGACCCACAAATCCACATGCTGTGTCTTGATAGGTAGGCGCTCGGGCAGTGGAAATAGCTTGACCGAAACTACACGCACACTTTCACGACAGACGGGCGCGATGCTGTGGAGAAGCTAGGAGAGTTTTCGGAACCGGATGGCCTGGGATTGATAAGGGAAAACTGATTTCTTTCCCAAGTCTTTCCCGAACAAAAGAAGGGCCTGTTGGTGGCACCCAACAAGCCCTCACTAATCAGTCAATTTGGTTGCGGGGGTTGGATTTGAACCAACGACCTTCGGGTTATGAGCCCGACGAGCTACCAGGCTGCTCCACCCCGCGAAGGCATGATAGCGGAAGCGCTCAAGTTCGTCAAACCAAACTCCAAAAATCAAGCTCCAAAACAGACAGTCCCTTGGACCGTAAAGAAACGCGTCATGATGCCGCGAAACTTCTTACGCGCGCCCCCCAGCCAATAACAGGAGACATTAATTCCGCAAGGCGCGTGCAACCGCTTCTGCATCGGTGCGTGCGCGAATCTTTTCGAGGCGGTCGCGAAGGTTCCCCGGATCAATCCCCGCTGAGTAACACACTGTCGGATAGTCATCGTTATCCTGAAACAAGAATTGTTCGGCTTCGCGCTGCCGGCGAATTGGGCCACTGATCCACTCCTCAACAGTGCTGGCGATCACGGCGCGCCAAAGCTTCTGTTCAGCTATTTCCTGTTCACTGCCATGAACCAGAGTTTCCATTTTCCCCTCTCAAGTTGGCCACTTCCCTATTCATTGGCCCACACTGTGAAAAGGCAAACGTCGTGCCATTCTGTGGTGAGTTACTAAAAATACGGGGCAGCAACCCAATCTAAAGAATGAAGTTAAGAAGATGGTAGAGATCTTCCAATTTGCTCCGTTAGACCGGTGGTTCAAATGCGCACAAATGAAGATTTCCTGTCCCGGGGTGCCACACCTGGGCCGAGCGAGGACACATTTTTCTGTGCGCCTTTAACGGCAACCATGCATGCTCGGTGCGAGGTCCTTCAGGAATTCTGAAATTTAGGGGTTTGCGGGAGAGGCCAGATTTTCAACGGGCCACGCGAAGCCCGGGCTTTAGCCTGCAACCCAACCTTCAGGCCGTTGATACTTACGACGGTAGACGATTCTGCTCTTCTTACCGCCAGAAATGAATTCGAAAATGATTTCCTTTTTCCCGTCCAACCGGGCTCTGCCGTGCCTTTTGGAGGCCGAGAGTACCAGCCAATGCCCTGCAACGATTTCATATGTGCCGGTCTCGCTCAGCATATTGTAACTGCCGTCCGATTTCAGGACCAATGAAGGGGCCTTACAAGGCATCGTTTTCCCCGCGACTTCCACGCTAGTGCACCTGTAAGTCCCGGAAAGATAAGTCTCGGCTCGAATCGGGAGAGCGGTGAGAAGCAGACCGGCAGTGCAGGGTAAGAGCATTCGAAAAGCGAACCGAAGGATCCTGGGGGTTAGCCGCATTTTCGTCTCTGTAGGGGGCTCCAAGCCAGCGGTCCGGATGCCCCGTGGTTCATCTAAATGCAAGCTCAGTGCCAGACTAGGAATGTAGAAACACATTGATTATGAAGGACTTAGATGGCTATGTGGCGGGTTTGTATGCACCCACTGGGAACAGCCTGTTCGAGGATTGCATACGGTAGGAAATGATTTTCCCTCGCCATCCTGACGAGGGGGCCCCCGCAGACTATGCCTGGGTAACACCCAACGGACTTATAACGTTGACCGGACCAGGTCGGCACCACCCACCATGGCCTTCATTTTTTCGAACGCAACACTTCGCGGTAAGTACTTCAGGCCGCAATCCGGCGCCAAAATCAAGCGTTCCGGAGCGACGAAAGGCAGGGCGCGCCGGATCCGTCCGGCCACGGTCTCCGGCGTTTCGATCTCGTGTGTGGAAAGGTCCAGCACACCCAGGATAATTGTCTTCCCCGTCAGTTTCGCTAGAACCGAACAATCGAGCGACGATTGCGCGGTCTCGATCGATATTTGTTGCACGGGGCACTGCGCCAGCTCCGGCAAAAACGAATATCCTGATGGACGATCTTTGACCAATGCGGCATATCCAAAACAAACGTGAATGGCGGTCGTGCCGGACACGCCGTCAAGCGCGTGGTTCAGTGCCTTCACGCCGAACTGACGAGCCTTCTCAGGTTGCGCCTGCATGTAGGGTTCATCGATTTGGACGTAGTCGGCGCCTGCGGCAAACAGGTCCCTGATCTCTTCGTTAACGGCCGCGGCGTAGGCCAGGGCAAGGCCCTCCTCCGTTTCGTAGTAATCGTTCTGCGCCTGCTGGGACATTGTGAACGGGCCTGGCACTGTCATTTTGATCGACCGGTCCGTGTTCGCGCGCAGGAATTGCACATCACGAACCTGCACCGGATGTTTTCGGCGAACCGGCCCAACCACGCGGGGAACCAAATTCTTGCGCCCGGTCCTGCTCAACACGGTTGCGGGATTATCCAGGTCGATGCCTTCCAGCGCGGTTGCAAAACGGTTGGAATAGCTCTCCCGCCGCATTTCACCGTCGGTGACAATGTCGAGACCCGCGCGCTCCTGATCTCGAATGGCAAGAATTGTGGCGTCGTCCTGCGCTTGCTCAAGCCGTTCCGGAGAGACGCGCCACAACTCCTGAGCGCGGATGCGCGCAGGTACTTCCTTTGCGAGCTTCTGGCGATCGATCAGCCAGTCCGGTTGCGGATAGGAACCTACAAGAGACGTTGGGAATAGTTTCGCGGCCATCCTGATCCTTTGCGACGCTTCGAGCTTCTCCCACACGATCGCCTGAAATGAGAAAATCATAATCCCCGGTAGCCCCGATGCATAGCCTACATTTCTTATAAACGCGTGATGGATCTCGAGTTCAGTTTTTCGTCTGAGGCGTCGTATCGCGTTTCGATGCGAAGCGGGTTTTGGTAGCACAGACTTCAGTCTGTGTGCATTTCAGTTCGAGCGAAAAACAAAATCTCACAGGCTGAAGCCTGTGCTACTAGATCGCGCTCAACCCGCGCTCTGGCTGCATCCGACGGAATAGGTCGACGGCTACACCCTGAAAACTCCTTCGAGAAATTCGCGCTATTGGTTACTGAGGCCTGTTGATGTTGGTACTTGAAGCCTGGCAGATCAAAGGGTACCATCCCCCGCATAGATACACGCAATTCGTGGGTGAAGGCTCTAGTGTTACGCTGAACGCCCCCGGCCAGGCCGGGCGTGGAGCCCGCCGGAAGTGGTTGTTGCAAATTCAATCTGCGGGAGTGTTACATGTACCCAAAGCTTGTCGCGTCGTATGTGTTGATCGTGAGCCTTCTGGTGTTTTGCGGCCCGATGCTGGCGCACCACGGGAATGTGGCTTACGACGAAATTCACCTGATCACTATTTCGGGGACCGTCACGGAAATCGTGTGGGCCAATCCTCACGTCCAGTTTTTTCTCGACGTCAAGGACGACAAGGGCAAAGTCGTAAATTGGGGGATCGAATCTCAAAGCCCGGGCATTCTGCACAGGAATGGATGGACCAGAACTTCCATCAAGCCGGGAGATCAAATTACAATTACCCTCGCCCCGTCTAAGAACGGGGCACCGGTTGGATTTTCCGGAGGGAACATGGGGAAGGTTGTGTTTCCCGACGGCCACGTGTTGAGGATGAACGAGAGATAACAAGCACAATGTAGCGTCGACCTTCAGGCCGACAGTGTGAGTTCAAGCAAATGCCCGTCCCGCACGCAGGACGGGCGCTACAAATGGCAATGCCAGGTCGCCGCACACTCCGGAGGTGCAAAATGCGAATTCGGTCGATCTGTTGGATGATAGCGTTGGCGGCAGCCCTGACCATCTCGTCCGCTGCTTTCGCTCAGGTCGGTCAGACGCAGGCACCGGCAAAGACGTCCGCAGCGCCCGCTCCCAAACGTGACCTATCTGGAGTCTGGCAATATCAAGGCACCGGCGGCGCTGAAAGCTTCGCTGCGGAGAAGGATATGCCTCCGATGACGCCTTGGGCGAAAGCGAGGTTCGACGAAGAGATACCTGGATACGGATCCAGAGCCCGCGCCGGCGGCAATGACCCGATTTTGCAGTGCGATCCAATCGGTTTTCCGCGCGTCATGTTTATGCCCACGCCGACAGAGTTCGTTAATGCTCCTGGGCGGGTGTTGCAATTCTTCGAGCGCGAGCACGAGTGGCGCCCGATCTGGACCGACGGGCGATCTCTTCCCACAGACGCCGATCCGACGTGGTACGGACACGCCATCGGCCATTGGGAAGGAGACTACACATTCGTGGTTGAATCATCGGGCTTCAATGACAAGACTTGGCTAAGCCCGGCGGGTTTTCCGCACACCGAAGAAATGCGCGCGACGGAACGCTACCAGCGCGTCGATCATGACACCATCCTCTACACTCTTACGGTCGTTGACCCAAAGGCGTATACCAAGCCCATCGAGGGGCGCCACGTAACCTTGAAGCTCCGGCCGCACGTCGAGATTGAGGAGCTCCCCTGCGTCTGGTCGGAAGAGAACGCTTTCACCAAGCGGATCAGGGAGCCTGCTGCCGCCAAGACCACAAAGTGATATGGCGGGTGTCGACATTTGAGGAGAGCAAGATTGCGCGCGGGAATCTTCGGGTTCCTCTTGGCTTGATATTTGCGATTCTTCGCCGCGCATGTTGCTCGGTCGTGAAGATATTCGCTCAACCAGCTACGGCGCTATCGCGGCCAAAGCCAGCCAAAGGTGCCCGCGGTCAGCAAGCCATATACGAGACCATCGAGGACTTCCTTGATGGTCACTCCCCACGTCTGACCCTTCCATATGCCGTTACTCAGTTGTCCCAGGCCGTAGCCTAGAAACGCCGCGGTGCCGGCAACGCGAAAGACGGCCAGATAGTTGGAACCGGGCGTGACCGTATGTCCGGTGAGATAAGCAACAAAGAAACCGATAATTAGGCAGTAGACGAACCACATGCCTAAGAACTTCGGCATTGCGGGCGGGCCGCTGTCAACCACTGTCATCATCCCGACCGGTCCCTGTTTGTATTTTTCAATCACAGCGGGCGACTTCATCTCTTTAAGCGTGCAAAACGGGAAACGATAGAGACCCCGCTTTGGACTAGCGGCGCGAAGCGCAACGAGAAGCTTGTCCTCATCGGGGAGTTGACGATAGTCGCTATGGTGGTAAGGCAGGAGCATGTGCATGACGGAGCTGGCGACGAAAACGATGACGGCCGAGAGCAGGACCGGGAGCCAGAGTGCAGTGAGAGGGACCATGTGGAGCCTCCTTCCAATGCGAATGTGAATGCAGGGATTTCCCACGCGAGGCTACTCTTACCCGTAGCCGCGGTCAATAGGGCGGGCCATGAGTCAACAGCATCAGACCTCCAACGAAAAACACCGGCTGATGGCGATTCGATGCCAGAATTATGAACCTTCGCGACTTTTCCAAGCTAACTCCTGCACTCAGGTGGGCGTACCACGCGCCCCCCAAAGTGGTGGCCGCTCAGGTGCAGAGAGCAGCCACGCGGGTGTCTTGTCTGTTTGCCCGAAACCGACCTACGACCGATTCCCGCCATCCGGAACGCGTCTCCTGATAGAATCGAGGCTAGCCGGTTCAGACTTTCGCCAGGGGACTTAGTTGAGTACGACAAAAACATCATCGAACGAGCCGCCCGTCGTCACAAAGAAGCCAGTAAGCGAGGTTGAACTTCTGTCACGAGCCGAACATCCTGATCCGTTTCATATTCTCGGCCCGCACATCGCTGGCGAAGGAGACCCGAAGCGGCTCGTGGTGCGAGCATTTCTTCCGAACGCGAGCGACGTGTCCGTACTTCTCGAAGGACACGGTGATCCGTTACCGGCTTCGCGGGTTTCCCCAGAAGGACTCTTCGAAGCCGTTCTTCCGCTCTCCCCAGTGCTTCCGATTTCTCCGTCGAGCTATCGTTGGCGCGTAAGCGAGGCGGGCAATGCGGTTCGGGAGTCTTATGATTCGTATGCGTTTCCCGCGTTGTTGTCCGACTTCGATCTGCATTTGATGGGCGAGGGGACGCATTACCTGAAATACGAAAAAATGGGAGCGCACCCCGCCACGGTTTCGGGGATAGCCGGAGTGCAATTCGCCGTGTGGGCGCCGAACGCCATGCGTGTGAGCGTGGTCGGAGACTTCAATCGTTGGGACGGCCGCGCGCACCCGATGCGCAACCGGGGTCCTTCAGGCGTGTGGGAACTTTTTGTGCCGGAACTCACCGAAGGGGCCATCTACAAGTACGAAATTCGCCCGATGTCCGCCGACCTGCCCGTGCTCAAGAGCGATCCCTACGGGTTTTATTCCGAGCTCAGGCCCAAAACAGGATCAATCGTCGCGCGCCTTGACCACCATAGATGGGAAGATGGGGATTGGATGCACAAACGCGCCAACCGCGATTGGCTCACTTCACCAATTTCTGTGTACGAGGTCCACCTGGGTTCCTGGCGGCGCGTCGTGGAGGATGGCGCGCGATGGCTCAATTATGCTGAATTGGCCGACCGGATGATTCCCTACGTGAAGCAGATGGGCTACACGCACATCGAGCTCATGCCAGTGATGGAGTACCCCTTCGATGCCTCCTGGGGATATCAGACAATCGGTTATTTTGCCGCGACCAGCCGTTACGGCACTCCGCAGGACTTCATGTACTTCGTGGACAGGTTCCACCAGGCAGGCATCGGTGTCTTTCTGGACTGGACGCCCGCGCATTTCCCGAGCGATGGTCACGGGCTGGCCCAGTTCGATGGCACGCATCTCTACGAGCATGCCGACCCGCGCCAGGGGCAGCATCCGGACTGGGGCACTCTGGTCTTCAACTACGGCCGCAACGAGGTGCAGAATTATCTGATTTCGAATGCGCTCTTCTGGATTGACAAGTATCACATTGACGGGTTGCGAGTGGATGCCGTAGCTTCCATGCTTTATCTCGACTACTCGAGACGCGAGGGAGAGTGGATCCCGAACGAATTCGGCGGCCGGGAAAATCTTGCGGCGATTGCATTTCTGAAGCGGTTGAATGAAGTCGTCTACTCGCGCCACCCCGGGGTGCTGACCATCGCCGAGGAATCAACCTCCTGGCCGATGGTATCCCGCCCCACCTATTTGGGCGGGCTGGGCTTCAGCCTGAAGTGGAACATGGGCTGGATGAATGACACTCTTAGTTACTTTTCGCTGGACCCGGTACACAGGAAGTTCAATCACAACCGGATGACGTTCTCCATGCTGTACGCCTTCACTGAAAATTTCATGCTGCCGTTTTCGCATGACGAAGTGGTCCACGGCAAATCTTCCTTGCTGAACAAAATGCCCGGGGACCTGTGGCAGACGTTCGCAAACCTCCGCCTTCTCTACGGGTATATGTTCGCTCACCCCGGCAAGAAGCTGATGTTCATGGGGGATGAAATCGGCCAGCGGTCCGAATGGGATCATGAAACGAGTGTCGAGTGGCACCTGCTCGAATACGCTCCTCACCAAGGTCTTCAAACTCTCGTGACGGATTTGAATGCGTTCTATGCCCGTGAAGCGGCCCTGCACGAAGTGGACTTCGACTGGCACGGATTCGAGTGGCTGGACTGCAATGATGCGGATGCCAGCGTTCTTTCGTTCATACGGCGCGCGAAACACCATGAGAACTTCATGGTCGTGGTCGCCAATTGCACCCCTGTCATGCGGGAAGACTACCGTGTCGGCGTCCCCGAGTTGGGATTCTACCGGGAGGCGATGAATACTGACGCGGAGCGTTACGGCGGGACCAACGTGGGCAATCTGGGCGGTGTCGAAGCTGAAGCCGTTCCCTGGGGAAACCACCCGTATTCGCTGAACCTGCGTCTGCCGCCCCTGGCAGCCGTCTATTTCAAGCGCGGATGACACCAGCGCGAATTTCTCACAAGAATGTTGTTATATACGTTGGCCCATTCCATTCCGTGCGGCCAGAGCGGTCGAGTAGCACAGGCTTCAGCCTGTGTGATTTTAGTTTTTGCACGACGAGAACCCGCACAGACTGAAGTCTGTGCTACCCAAACCCGCTCCGCGTCGAAACGCGTTGTGATGCATCATGGTTACAACTGAGGAATGAGATCCATCGCGCACTTGTGAAAATTGCCGGCCAGCCACCTGCTCTCGTCTATCTGTCCTCTGCGATTTTTTGCCAATTCTAGTTGTGAGCCGCGACGACCTCTTTGCCGGGGATGAAAAACGCCTCCTCTTTGACGGCCGCTTTTTCCCACCCGCGGCGCTTCAGAATACCTTTTGTATTTTCTATCATGGAAGGGTGGCCACAGAGATACACGCTGGTGTTTCCCGGAGTCAGCCCCCAGGAATCCGCGTATTTGCGGACCAGGTCGTCCACACGGCCAGTTTCGCCTTTCCAGGAATTGTCTTCCCACGGCCGGCTAACCGTCGGGACGTAGCTCAGCCAGGGAACCCCGGCGGCAAAGCCTTCGAGTTCCTTGCGATATCCCAACTCCCAGGAGCGGCTGGCGCCGTCAAGCAAGAAGAGTTTGTGCTCTCCCTTGAATTTCGCTTCCTTCCACTGGCGGTGGAGCGAGCGCACAAAGCTCACGTAGGGAGCGACTCCGGTCACCGTGGCAAGCAGGAGATGATTGGTGCGGCCGGAGGTAGTATCGAGAGTGAACCGCCCTTTGGCAACCTTGCGCAAAGTGAATTCGTCGCCGACCTGGTAGGGGTAAAGACGCGGCGTCACGTCTCCCTGCGGAACCAGCTCGACAAAAAATTCCAGAAGTTTCTCTTGCGGAGCGGAAACGATCGAATACGCGCGTTCGTAGTGTTTTTCGGGAGTCACAACGCCCAGCGTGGAGTATTGACCCGGCACAAAACTATACTCCCCGCCAGGATCGACCCGAATCACCCACAAGTCGGCCGAAATATCCCGCCGTTCAATGATGCGAGCACAAAAATACTTGTCACTGGAAGGGGTCATGGCGTACCTCTCCGGCATTATAAAGCGAAATTGAGTAGCGGTCTTGGGGAGAAATTAAGTAGCGGCCAAACAATTACCGGAGAGAGATCATCCGCCAGTCAACCGGCCAGCAGCACTCTCGAAAATCACGTACAGATCAGGCTCTGCCTCGGACAGCTTTTCTCTTCCGTTTCCTTCCAGCAATAGCTGCCAAAAGCTTGTATTCAGCCTGGTCGAAGCCGACGATGATCTTGCCGGCCAGTACGAGCGTCGGGGTCGTCCGGCTGTCGAGCTCCTCGGTCAGAATCCGCAGATAGTCCGGATTTGCGTGGACATCTCTCTCTTCGAAGGGGATACCCCTCGAAATGAGAAAATTCTTCGCGTCCATACACGCAGCGCAGCCGGGTTCCGTATAGAAATGATTCGGCATCCTCAAATGTCCCGCTGACGACCGCCTCGGCCCCCTCTTGTATCAGATTTGATTCCGGTGGCGCAATCGGATTCCCTCCACTCGGACCGAAAATGCCATGCGGGGGTGACCGTTGCAGGCAGGCCGGGTGGGTGATTCGCAGTCGCTGCACGCAAACGGCGTCGCGGTCACTCATACGCGAGGGCGTCGACTGGATCACTCTGGGCGGCGCGCAGCGCGGGATAAATTGCGCCCGCGAGTGCGCCTCCGATCGTCAGGAGGATTGCGCGCAGGATCCAGACCCCTTCGATTTCAACCTGAAGTGTGGGAGACGTTTGATGCAGCACCGCAACAATGCCGTAGGTGCAGAGCAATCCGAAGGCCACTCCAAGCGCTACCATCACCAATGTCTCGCCGACGATCATCAAGCAGATTTCAAGGCGCGAAGAGCCCAGCGCCTTCAGGATGCCGATATCGCGCGTGCGTTCCAGCACCATAGTGTGCATCGTGAGCAGCACGACCAGGAAACTAATCGTCACCCCGAGAATGAGAAAGGCCCGAATAAACGGCTTCAACTCGGGAAGGTTCGACGAAGTCATCAGCGTGCTGTACTCCGCCATCGAGCGAATCTTGTAGGTGGGAAGCAACTTGACCAGCTCATCGCGGACAGTTTCCGTATCGCCTTTGCTGCGGACAAAGAACATGGAGACGCGCTTGTCGGCGCCGGCAATGTCCTGAGCAGTCTTCAAAGACATGAAAAACCGCGCGCCCTTGCCGTGCAAAACGATGCCCGAAATCCTGAACTCATGTCCTATGAGAGTCGTTGTGGCGCCAACCTGAAGTTTTCGTGAATGCGCGGCAAGGTCATCCGCCATCGCTTCCGTCGGCTGTTGGAACGGACCGCCAGAAAGAAAAGAAAAACCATTGCTGAGACCAGCAAACCTGTCGTAATCAATGCCGTATACGACGCCCAGGTTGTGCTGGTCCACGACGATCAGGACTGGAGCGACTTCATCGACCCCGGGAAGAGTCGAAATTTTATCCGCAAGTGTTTCGGGCATCACAGCGCTTGAGAACGCGAAGAAAATGGACGAGTTGGGCGGCTGGACGATGATGTCGGCGCCAATTCCTTCCGCGCGCGTGCGCCAATCAGACAAAGCGCCTGACGTCAGGCCGACAATCAGCAGGACGAGGAACACTTGAAGGGAAAGCGCCAGCACGCTCAGAGCGGAGCGCAGCGGGCGGACGCCCAGGTTGCTCCACAGAAGATGCCAGACCACAAATCCTTTGTATGGTTTCTCATCCATCCGAAAATATCCACGAAATTAATTCCGGAACGCTAATCTAACACCCCGCTTACGCGCGGTCAAAGGCGAGCCCCGCGATTTCAACAGTTGTGTTGAAAAGTATGTGGAAAAGAACCATCGGAGATTCCCTACCGTACGTAAACAAAGAGTTTGATACTCTTTGCACAAAGATGAGGCATCCAAACCACAAGGCGACCCGCCACGCAAATTGCTGAAATCATTTTGGATTCAATGGCGCTCGGGAAACGAAAATTAGAAGCATGTGTTTGTAGGCAAGGGTAAAGCGGCAGCGAGGGATCGCTTCTTTTCATCCTCAATACCACTTGGGAGGACGCGCCAGTTCGATGTTGATGGTCTGTTCCGCCTGATCTACTTC
>WNFD01005997.1_pt1 | contig 12556 bp, 10 predicted proteins | sample 5400491 | NCBI WGS metagenome assembly WNFD01 (sample SAMN13153343, study PRJNA577476) | soil metagenome | isolation source: 120 cm saprolite under Douglas fir tree site 2 hole 2 replicate 2 | place: USA:California | collected 2015-04-18 | reverse complement strand
ACAGCGGCTCGGCGCGTTGGTGGAAGCGTCTGGAATGCGCGCGCTTCCTCAGCGTCGTGGCTATGCCGCGCGACACGGCTCGTCTCCTGCGGCTCGTCAACGATCCTCATCCCGCCGTGCACGTCGCGGCAGTCGCGTCACTGGAGCGCATGGAGGACAGCGCCCTGACGCTCGCGGCTCTCGACCGGTTGCCGCGTCTCGCGCCGACCGTGCAGGCGTACTACGCCGCGATGCTGCGCCGCTCGCGACCGATCGTCGTCGACCATCTCCAGAAGAGGTTGCGGCGATCCGAAGACCCCGCCCTGCCGCGGCTCGCCGAGTTTGCCGGCCGGCTCGGCGAGCCCGCCTTGCGCGAGCGTCTCACCGCGCTGGCGACGCACCACGATCGGGAGGTTCGGGTCCAGTCAGCTCGCGCGCTTGGCAACTTCCCGCATCGGGAGTCGGTAGCGGCGCTGAAGCGGCTCGCGACCGACCCGGCCTGGGAGGTCCGCGCGCAGGCCATGCGCTCGCTCGGCATGATCGCCGACGCGTCGACGCTGCCGCTGCTCAAAGCAGGTCTGCGCGACGACGTGTGGTGGGTACGCTTGCGCGGGGCGCTCGCGCTCATGCGCTTCGCGGCCGGCGGGCGCAACGCACTGCTCGAAGCCGAAGTCGGCGCAGATGTGAACGCGCGGGCGGTGGCGAAGCTGGTCCTGGGGCTGCCGGCTCAGGCGCTGGCAGAGTTCGCCGCATGAGTGTCCTGGGCACCGTGGTGGGAACGACGGACGTCACGATTCTCGTGTACTTCCTCGTCCTCAATTCTTTCTATGCGCTGCTGCTCATTCTGTCGATCCCGGAGATCTGGGAGCAGACCCGACTCGCCGAAGACGAAGATTTCCAGCGGCTCATGCAGAGCGATGCGTTGCCGCCGATCACCATTCTCGTGCCGGCCTACAACGAAAGCGCCACGATCGAAGCGAGCGTGACCGCGATCCTTACGCTCGAGTATCGCAATTACGAGGTGGTAGTCGTCAACGACGGCTCGCGCGACGACACCTTGGAGCAGCTGCGACACGCCTTCGATCTCTATGAAATCCCGCGCATCTATCCCGAGACGATCCCCACGAAGCCGTTGCGGGCGCTGTACCGCTCGCGCTCGCGCTCGCGCTTGCTGGTGCTGGACAAAGAGAATGGCGGCAAGGCCGACTCTTTGAACGCGGCGATCAACGCCAGTCGCTTTCCGCTGGTGATCGCCGTCGATGCGGACACACTCATCGAGCCCGACGCCCTGTTGCGGCTCACGCGACCTTTCCTACTGGGGCGTCAGATCGCGGCCGTGGGCGGCACGGTACGCGTCGCGAACAACTGTGCGGTGAAGGATGGCCGCGTCAGCGATGCGCGCGTTTCGACGCATCCACTGCCCGGCATTCAGGTCGTCGAGTACTTGCGCGCGTTTCTGTTCGGGCGGCTGGGATGGAATCGACTGGGCGGCAATCTGATCATCTCCGGCGCCTTTGGTCTCTTCCGCAAGGAATACGTCATGGCCGTCGGCGGTTATCAAACGAGCAGCATCGTCGAAGACCTCGATCTCGTCGTGCGGATGCATCGGTACCTGCGGACGAACAAGATCAAGTATGAAATGCCGTTCATTCCCGACCCCGTGGCGTGGACCGAAGTCCCCGAATCGCTGAAGATCCTGTCGCGCCAGCGGGAACGGTGGCACCGCGGTCTCATCGCGGCGATGTGGCAGTACAAGACCATGCTGTTCAACCCGCGCTACGGCCGGATCGGCTTCCTGGCGATGCCGTTCTACGCGTTCGGCGAAATGCTCGCCCCCGTCGTCGAGCTGCTCGGCTACGTGATCACTGTGCTCGGACTCGTGTTCGGGCTCGTGAACGTTTCGTTCGCGCTGCTCTTCGTGCTGGTCGCGTGGGGATACGGAATGCTGCTCTCGATCTGGGCGGTTGTCCTCGAGGAAGTGAGCTTCCGCCGCTATCGCCGCTTCTCCGATCTTTGTCGGCTGCTCCTATTCGCAATGCTCGAGAACTTCGGTTATCGGCAGTGCACGGTGTGGTGGCGCCTCAAGGCATTCGCGAAGATGTGGAAGCGCGCGCACGTCTGGGGCGACATGGCGCGCAAAGGCTTCGGGAAGCCGAGCGTCGCGGCGTTGCTGCTGCTGTGTATCGCGAAGCCGGTTCATGCGCAGAGTGTCCGCATTGCCGCGTGGAGCTCGTACGAAGGAGTCACCGCAAGTCAGGATTGGTCGACCGCGGGCGCGCAGCTCACGCTCTCGGGATCGCGCGGTCACGCCGGCTGGATGGCGGGTGAAGTGTTAGGTCGCTTCGGCAGGACCGACGTGATGGAGCGGCTCGGCGGCGTGATTCATCCCAGTCAGCGGCTCTGGCTTTCGGCGGAGGCGGGGACATCACGACGTCCGTTCTTCAGTCCCAAGAACACCTGGCAGGCTGACGCGTCAGCACTTGTCGCCAAGCGAACGTCCGCAGGCATCGAATACCGTCGCTGGAATTACGTTCCTGGCCCCGTCGACATCGTGATCCCGCATCTCACAAGTGAAGTCGCGCGCGTCACCTGGGACCTGCGCGTCGCCCTCTCTCGCAATCCATCGAAGCGCACGGATGGCGCCTTCACACTGCGCGCCACGCGTGGATTCTCGCGTCGGACGAGCGCCTGGCTGCTGGGCGGTGCGGGACGCGAGAGCTATCTCGTGGGAGCGCTCGTTCAATCGCTCCAAACGGTGACCGGAGTGGCCGGCATTCGGTACAACGCGGCCAGCGGTCTGACGCTGCGGCTCGACGCCAGTGTGATTCGCTCGCGACCAGTGCTCTCCCGGCGCGGCATCGCGATAGGCGTGGAACGCGGGTTTTGATACGCGGGAACGGTCATCACAATCAAGCGGGTGATGGTCGCCATTGCTTTTCCAGATCCCTCTCAAGGCATTAGGGGGGAGGCCAGGCTCATGAGGGTAGCCAGAACAGCATTCGTGTTGCTGCTCCTGTCGTGCACAGACGCGACAGGTCCGGGCAACCAATCGAACAGTCGCATTTCGATCATCAACGACGCCGGTGCGCTGGCGGCGCGGGTCACGTATTTGAGTGACTCCGTGCCGATCGATAGCGCCCACGTCGGCTATCCCTCGGCGCCGATTCTGATGCCGTCTATCGGGCGCAGCGCCGCCGCGAGCATGACCTCGTATCAACTCAAGCTCAGAGCCGAGGTTGCGTCGCCGATCGTCGGCGGCCAGACCTTGCAAGCGACCTCAGTTGAGATCGTCGGGACTCTCGCGATCGTCAGTTACAACATGGCCGGGAATGCATATCTCGGTGCCATCGACGTCATCGACATTTCGAACCAGCTGCACCCTACGCTCGTGTCGGAAGCGATCTTCCAGAACACCGACGTCAGTGCGGTCACGGCCTCCGGCCCGAACGTCTACGCGGCCGAGGCGACGGGTGATACGGGGTTCGCATCGCCAGCCGTTTTCGAGGTCATGCAGCTCCTGGGGAATAACCTCGTGCTGGCGGGCAATCACCGCACCGCGTTGAGCAGTTTCGTCGCGACCAGCGTGGCATCGGGAACCCACGCCTACGCGACGTCCGGTGACGCCGGCAGCTTGTTCGTCATCGATCCGGCGCTGTTCACGATTACGAGCTCGATCCCGCTGCACGACGCGCGCTGGGTTACCGTCGGCGGCGGGAAGGTCGTTGTGGTGCAGGGCACGCCGGGTGTGATCTCAGTCTACAATGAGAGCGACATGAGCTTGGTCGGGCACTTTCCCTTCAAGGGCGCCGACATTGCGCAGTCAAAGTCGCAGGCGGTGCTGGTGGGTGGCAAGGCGTTCATCGCTGCCGGCGACAGCGGAGTACAGGTGCTCAGCGCATCGACCGGAGCCCTCTTGGGCTCAATGCCTCGACCGAATCCAGACTCGTTGGCTTTGAGTCCCAGCGTGGTGGTGACGAATGCGGTCGCCATCGATCAAGATCTGATGTTCATCTCGAATGGCGAAGCCGGAGTCTATCTCGCGCAGGGGAGCCAGATCTTCTCTGCGACGGGATCTGAGACACCCCAGACGATCACGATGCAGGGCCGGTTGCGCTTCAATAACCTGCAATCGGTGAATCACGTCGCCTACCTGTCCCGGTATCTCATCATTGCAGCTGGGCTTGGCGGTCTCAAGATCGTTCAGGTCATCTAGCTAGTATCCGCCGTGCGCGTGACGTCTGTCACGTTGCCACGGTCCCACTCGCTGGAGCGATTAACGCGCTCGTCCACCTGGCGTCTCAACCAGGACTCCAACTTCTCGAGGTATTAGTCATGAGAAACCGCACTATCGTCGCCGCGTTGCTGGCGCTCGCCCTCGGCGTGCCCGCCGCGGCGCGTGCGCAGCAGCCCAATGATACCGCAAGAGATCGCCATGAGGTTCGTCACGACCGGCGCGGCCTTCGCCGCGATCGCCGTGACATGCGCAGTGACCGCCGCGACATTCATCAGGACGTGCGCGCCCGCCGTCAGGATCTGCGACAGGGCGACACGACCGCGGCGCGTCAGGAAACGCACGACATCCGTCAGGACCGTCGGGACCTGCGTAGCGACCGGCGCGACCGGCGCTCTGATCGACGTGACGTCCGTCAGGACCGTCGTGATCTACGGCAGGACCACCGCGATTCCTCGCAGCGGGATTCCACCAAAGCTCCGTAACCGCACTACTGCGCTGAGCTGAGGGGGGGGGCGCTACCGGCCCCTCAGCTCGGTGGCGACCCGCTCCGCGTCACGCATCACCCGCAGGATATTCAGTCCAGCCACCTGCTTCACGTCCGCCTCGGTCCAACCGCGCCGCAGCAGCTCCGCGATCAGATCGGGAAATTTCGAGACGTCTTCCAGACGATTGGGCACTTCCGTGATGCCGTCGAAATCGGAGCCGATGCCGACGTGATCCACACCGGCGATCTGCCGGATATGATCGATGTGATCGGCGACTTGCTGGAGCGTCGCGTGGGGCGCCCGTGACTCCCACGCGCGCATCGAATCCGCGCGCGTAACCGAATCGGCTCCCGCCGCTCGCAGACGGCGGGCCCATTCCGCCATGCTGTCGCCGTACACTCGGACTGCCTCGGACACAAAGCCGGGGTTGAAGTTCACCATCACCACGCCGCCGTTCGCCGGGATCAGCCGCAGGATCGAGTCGGGGACGTCGCGCGCGTGATTCGTGAGCGCGCGCGCCGACGAATGCGAAAAGATGACCGGTGCCTTCGATGTGTGAATCGCGTCTGACATCGTCATGTCGTTGACGTGCGAGAGGTCGACCAGCATGCCCACCCGATTCATCTCGAGCACGACCTGCTTGCCGAACTCAGACAACCCGCGACGCGCGCTATCGGTCGACGCCACCGCCCAATCCAGGCTGCGCCAATGCGTGAGTGTCATGTACCGCACGCCGAGGCGGGAGAACATCCGCAGTGCGCCGAGGGAGTTTTCGATCGCGTGACCGCCTTCGATACCGATCAGACATGAGATCCTCTTGGCAGCGAAGTTTCGTTCTACCTCGGCGGCGGTCGTCGCCATCGCCAGCACGTTCGGGTAGCGCGCGCACAGCCGATGGATCAAGTCGATCTGCTCGAGTGCGTACACAGCGGGATGCGGACCGGAGTCCATCGTCGTGACCGGCACGTACGCGGCCCAGAACTGCCCACCGACCGCCCCCGACCGTAGGCGCGGAATGTCCGTCATCAGCTTGGGCTGGTTGACCGCGAAGTTCACGGAGTCCAGTCCACCGCGCTCCCGAATCGCGTCGGCGATGTCGTTGTGGCCGTCGATGAGCGGGACGGTGTGCAGAATGCGGAGGGCTTGGGCGCGGTAGTCCTGGGCGGTCAGATGGAACGATGGAATGATGGACAGAAACACCAACACCCAGACTCGGGACTGCAAGCACGTTCCAACCCTCCAACCTCCCATCGTTCCCTCGCTTTCTTGCCCAAAAGCTAGATTACGTCCTGTCCATGAGCAACGAATCAAAGGTCAAGATCGCGCTGGTCGTGAACGGCGAGCTGACTGAAGTGGCATTCGCGCCACATAAGACGCTGCTCGAGGTGCTGCGCGAAGACCTGGGTCTCACCGGCACGAAACACGGGTGCGAATTAGGCGAGTGCGGCACCTGCACCGTGTTGCTCGATGGCACGCCGGTGCTTTCCTGTCTGGCGCTTGGCCTGGCATGCGCCGGACGTAGCGTGCGCACCGTCGAAGCGATGGCCCAGGGCGGCAAGCTACACCCGCTGCAGGAGACATTCGCCGATCTGGGGGCCGCACAATGCGGTTATTGCACACCCGCGTTCCTGCTCGCGGCCGAAGCGCTCCTCGCGTCCAATCCGAAACCGACGCGCGCCGAGATCAAGGACGCCCTCGCGGGCAACCTCTGTCGCTGTACCGGCTACATCAAGATCTATGAGGCGGTGGAGCTGGCTGCGGCACGGATGCGGGGGGAGATCGCGGAGCCCAGTCGAGAGTCGTTGTATGGCAACTGAAGGATGGAACGATGGAAAGATGGAACGTGAGAATCGTTCCAACGTTCCATCTGTCCAACGTTCCAACATCATCGGCAAAGCCCTGCGCAAAGTCGACGCCGTCGCGAAGGTGACGGGGACGACGCGATTCGCCGATGACCTCGCGTTTCCGAGAATGCTGTACTGCAAGCTCCTGCGCAGCACGGAGCCGCACGCGCGCATCGTTTCGATCGATACAGCGGCTGCGGCGAGCCTCGAGGGTGTCCACGCCGTACTCACCGGACGGGATCTGCCGATTCCCTTCGGCATTCTTCCCGTCTCGCAGGACGAGCACACGCTCTGCGTCGACAAGGTCCGGTTCATCGGCGATCCGGTCGCGGCGGTTGCCGCCACCAGCGAAGAGGTCGCGACTGCGGCGCTCGATCTGATCAAGGTCGTCTACGAGCCACTCAAGTCGATCGCATCCGCCGAGGAAGCGGTCGCGCATCCCGAGCCGCGCATTCATGACTACGGCGATGGCGGCAACCTGCACAAGCTCATCGACCTCGAGTTCGGCGATGCCGACGCGGGGATTGCAGAAGGCGACGTCGTCCGCGAGGACCTGTTCTTTTTCGAAGGCAGCACGCATCTGCCGATGGAGCAGCACGCAGCGGTCGCGATCTGGTCGCCCGATGGCAAACTGACGCTGTGGACTTCGACACAGACACCGCATTACGTGCATCGCGCGGTGGCGAAGGTGCTGGAGCTCGCGCCCGCACGCATCCGCGTCATCGCCACGCCGAACGGCGGCGGCTTCGGCGGTAAGAGCGATCCCTTCAACCACGAGATCGCGGTCGCAAAGCTCGCGATGCTCACCGGCCGTCCCGTCAAGATCACGCTGACGCGGGAAGAGGTTTTCTACTGCCATCGCGGCCGCCATCCCACGTTGATGTGGGTCAGGACGGGTGTGAAGCGCGACGGGTCGATCACCGGAATGCATTTCCGGTCGCTGCTCGACGGCGGCGCGTATGGGTCCTACGGCGTGGCGAGCACGTACTACACGGGCGCGCTGCAGACCGTCACCTATCACGTGCCGCGCTACCACTTCCAGGGTGCACGGGCGTTCACGAACAAAGCGCCCTGCGGCCCGAAGCGTGGTCACGGCACGCCGCAGCCGCGTTTTGCCGTCGAAGTCCATCTCGACAAAATCGCGGAGCAGCTGGCGATCGATCCGGCAGAGCTGCGCCTCAAGACCTTGGTGCCGCCGAACTCACTCACCGCCAACTATCTCCGCGTCGGCTCGATGGGCCTCGGCACGTGTATCGCCAAGGTCGTCGAGGGATCGGACTGGAAGCGGAAGTTCCGCAAACTGCCGGAGGGCCATGGCGTCGGGCTCGCGTGCTCGAGCTACATCTCGGGCGCCGGGCTGCCGATCTACTGGAACAACATGCCGCACTCCGGCGTGCAGCTGAAATGCGACCGCGGCGGCGGCGTTACGGTATTCTGTGGGTCGACCGAGATCGGCCAGGGCTCGGATTCAATCCTCGCCTACATCGTCGCTGAAGTACTCGGCGTCGACCCGTTCGACATCGCGGTCGTCACGGCTGACACCGATCTGACGCCCGTCGACCTCGGCAGCTACTCGAGTCGCGTGACTCTGATGAGCGGCAACGCCGCCCTCCAGGCGGCCGAACGAGCGCGCCAGATCCTGGCGCTGCACGCCGGGCGCAAACTCGAGGTCCCCGTCGAGCGGCTGACGTTCGCCGGCGGGCGCGTGTTCGATTCGAAGGATCGGAAACGCGGCGCGTCCTTTGCTGAAGCCGTGCAGTGGGCGGAAGCGGCGGAGGGCACCGTGGGGACGGTTGGATCGTACACGCCGCCCCAGAGCGCGGGGAAGTACCGCGGCGCCGGCGTCGGGCCGTCGCCGGCCTACTCCTACAGCGCCTGTGTGGCCGAGGTGGATGTGGATCCGGAGACCGGGATCGTGCGCGTGCCCACGATCTGGATTGCGCATGACGTCGGTCGATCCATCAACTCCGCGTCAGTGATCGGCCAGGTCGAGGGCTCGATCTACATGGGGTTGGGTGAGGCGTTGATGGAGGAAATGGCGTACCGCGGCGACCTGAAAGTGGTCCACAAGATTCCTTCCCTGCTCGAGTACAAGAGTCCCACGACCCTCGAGATGTGCGACGTCATCACGTATCTCGTCGAAGATCCCGATCCCAACGGCCCGTTCGGCGCCAAGGAAGTCGGTCAGGGACCGCTGCTGCCGGTGATGCCCGCAGTCGCCAATGCAGTCTACGATGCGGTCGGCGTGCGGATCGACGAGGTGCCGATCACGCCGGAGAAAGTCTTCAAAGCCTTGAAACGGAAGCAGAAAGGCGAGTCCCCGCGCTACGGACCTGAGCGGTTCCCTGACATACCCTGGCCAGAGCCGGTTCGCGTGCCGACGCCGTGGGAAGGCGGCGACGGCAAGGCCGTCACCGCGGCGCCAGTTCCGCTCGAGCGGCCGCACTGATGCTTCGCCTCCCCACGTTCCGATACCTGCAGCCGCAGAGTCTGTCGGAAGCGCTGCATATGAAGGCCGATGCCGGCCCCGACAGCATGTTCGTCGCGGGAGGGACTGACCTCTATCCGAACATGAAGCGACGGCACCAGGAACCGAAAACGGTCATCTCCCTAATGGGTATTCCGGAACTGAGAACGATGGAACGTGAGAAGGTTGGAACGTGTGTGACTTTGACTGCTCTTTCCAACTTTCCAACCTTCCAACATTCCGCCGTCGCGACCGCCGCCCGCCTGGTCTCCACGCCCCTGCTCCGCAACATGGGCACCCTCGGCGGCAACCTCTGCCTCGACACGCGCTGCAACTACTACAACCAGTCCTACGAGTGGCGGAAGTCGATCGACTTCTGCATGAAAAAGGACGGCGCGATCTGTTGGGTGGCGCCGTCATCGCCGCGCTGCTGGGCAGTGAGCTCCTCCGACGTCGCGCCGGTCATGGTGGCGATCGGTGCCGAATATCGGTTGGTCGGGCCGCAGGGTGAGCGTGTCGTTCCCGCGGGTCGGTTCTACAACAATGACGGCATCAATTATCTCACCAAGCAACCCGATGAAATCCTCGCCGCCGTGCGGTTGCCGGCGCCCAATGGCTGGGACGCCGTTTACCACAAATTGCGGCGCCGCGGGTCGTTCGATTTTCCGGTACTGGGCGTCGCGGCGTGGATTCAATGGAAAGGCAAGAATGTCGTCGACGCGCGTATCGTACTCGGCGGGGTCGCGAGCTACCCGCAGGAGATCCCTGAGGCGGGCGCCGCACTCAAGGGCGCGACGCTGACAAACGAGTCGATTGCGGCCGCAGCGGAAGCAGCATACCGTCCCTCAAAACCGATGGACAACACCGATTTCGATTTGTCGTGGAGGAAGCAGATGACGCGCGTGTACGTCACCCGCGCACTTGTAGAGCTGCGAGACCGGCACAATAAGTAGCAGCAGCATCGCGACACTTCCCGAACAGCGCAGCCTCAGGCACGTTTGTCGCCTTATGACACCACGTCCGAGACCACTCGTTCTCCTGTCGGCGCTCAGTCTCGTCGGCGCGAGCCTGGCCGCGCAGCTGCCGCGCGATCTCGACACCTACGTCACCCGCGTGATGCACGATTTCGAGGTACCCGGCCTCGCCCTCGCCATCGTGCAGGACGGTCGCGTCCTCCTCGCCAAGGGCTACGGCATCCGCAAACTGGGCGAGCCAACACCGGTCGACGAGCGGACGCTGTTCGGCATCGCGTCCAATACGAAAGCCTTTACCGCCACCGCGCTGGGGATCCTCGTCGAGGAAGGAAAGCTCCGCTGGGACGCGCCAGTGATCGACTATCTGCCGGGCTTTGCGATGTACGACCCCTTCGTCACGCGCGAGCTCACGATCCGCGACCTCCTCGTCCACCGCAGTGGTCTGGGACTCGGCGCCGGCGACCTCCTCTGGTGGCCGACGTCCACATATGACCGAAAAGAGATCGCGCGCCGACTGCGGTACATCAAACTCGCGACCAGTTTTCGCAGTGCGTACGCGTACGACAACGTTCTCTACCTGGTCGCCGGGCAGGTGATCGAGACGGTCTCGGGGCAATCGTGGGAAGACTTCGTGCAATCGAGAATTCTCGCCCGGGTAGGAATGACGGGGAGCACCGTGCGCCATTCGTCGGCCGCGGGGGGCGGGGGGGGCAATGTTGCCGCACCGCACGCGCCGATCGACGGCAAAGTTTGGCCGATCGCGCCGTTCACCAGCGACAACACGAATCCGGCAGGGGGCATCAACTCGAGCGCAACCGACATCGCGAAGTGGATGATCGTGCAGCTTGATTCCGGCCGCTTGGCCGGCAGTCGTCTCTTCTCGCAAAATACGGCGCGCGAGCTCTGGTCCGTGGCGACACCGATCCGCCCGGGTATTCCGCCGGCCGAGTTGACAGCGCTCAAGGCGAGCTTCGCCGGCTATGGGCTGGGATTCTTTCTACGCGACTATCGGGGTTATAAGCTGGTAACGCACACCGGCGGGCTGCCCGGCTACGTCTCGCGAATTTCGTTGATCCCCGATCGGAAACTGGGCATCGCCGTCTTCACGAATCAGGAGTCCGGCGAGGCATTCGAGGCGATCAGCTGGCGACTGCTCGATCACTTCCTTGGGGCGCCGGCAACCGATTGGGATGCCGCATATCGCGTCGTCAGGGCCCGCGGAGACTCCGCCACCGCGGCCGAGGAGAGACGCGCGGTCGCCAAACGCGACACGGCGTCGCGACCGTCTCTCCCGCTCGAGAAGTATGCGGGGACGTATCGCGACGCCTGGTATGGCGATGTGACGATCGCGCTCGAGACGGGTAAGCTGGTGCTGCGGTTTTCCCACACGCCGTCGCTCACCGGCGATCTCGAGCACTTCCAGTACGACACCTTCATCGCGCGTTGGCGCGACCGCGAGCTGCGGGCGGACGCCTACGTCAGCTTCGCGCTCAGGCCCGACGGGTCCATCGATCAGGTCAAGATGGCCGCCGTCTCCCCGGCGACCGACTTCAGCTTCGACTTTCAGGACTTGTTGCTAGTGCCTCAATCTCCGCCTTAGCCTTGGCGAGGATTGCGGCGATGTTCTTGCGCGCTGCCTCCGTCTCAGTCTTCCAACCGGTCCGGTAGACCGCCTTTACGAGCTGGCCAAGCGACCGGTTCACTTCCGCCATCGAGCCGCCCACCGTGCGCTCTACCGTTTCGGTCACGCGGTCGAAGATGTCTTCGACAATGTCTTTGTGCTCGTCCAAGAATGCCCGTCCTGTGTCGGTGATTTCGTAGACCTTCTTGCCTTCGACGTCACGAGCGACCACGAGGGCTTCGTCCTCGAGCCACTGTAACGTTGGATATACGGTGCCAGGCGACGGCGAGTAGCAGCCGTGCATCCGCTCTTCCAACTCCTTCATGACTTCGTAGCCGTGACGTGGCTTGTCACGCAGCAGCTTGAGAATCACGTACTTCATGTCGCCGGCGCCGAACCACTGGCGGCGGCCACCGCTGCGGCGACCCCGGAATCCCCAGGCCCGCGGGCCGAAACCGAACGCGAACCACCGCTGCGGCGACCCCGGAATCCCCAGGCCCGCGGGCCGAAACCGAACGCGAACCCCTCCCAGCCGAACTTCCCAGTCATCTCTGCCTCATGTTAGATGTTACGCCACGATATTATGGCACGATATATCTTGTCAAGCGGCCATTTGCGCGGCGTGCGCCAAGTCACAATCAGACTTGAGCTTGCACGTTCGAGGCGCGCTCCTACATTTCCACCCTCGCTTGGCCTGTCGCCCCACTGTAGCGCCCTGGGAGAGGAGCAGCGATGGCTGTGCAAGTCACCCCCCACCCCTCGTGGGTGGCGGAGCTGGATTCCACGCTCGAGCCAAGCCGGCAGGCAATTCTCGACACGCCGGTCATTATCGACGCGTCCGAGAATCAACTGGTCGACGGACAGATCCAGAACTTCCTGGTCTCCTTCTATCCCATCATTCGAGACTTCCCGCAGTGGCTGCAGATGCTCCTCGACCGCTCACCGGCGATGG